>Ga0299912_10005094_pt1 | contig 10789 bp, 6 predicted proteins | sample RVTome_2_FD_207667 | JGI IMG/M metagenome (GOLD analysis project Ga0299912, IMG submission 207667) | Soil microbial communities from uranium-contaminated site in the Upper Colorado River Basin, Wyoming, United States - RVT95D214 (version 2) ... | reverse complement strand
ACGGCGAACATCGCCGGCCGCGACCTCGGGAGCGTGGTCAGAGATATCCTCCAGCGACTGGGGCCGATCCAGAAGCAGATGCCCCCCGGCTATTTCTTGGAGTTCGGCGGTTCTTACGAGCAGATGACGGAGGCGTTCAAGATCTTGGCTGCGGCCTTCGCTCTGGCCTCTTTGCTGATTTATATGGTCATGGCCTCCCAGTTCGAATCATTCCGCCACCCTTTCATCATCATGTTCACGATCCCCCTTGGCGTGATCGGAGTCATCCTGGGTCTGCTTCTAGCCGGGAAAGCGATCAGCCTGCCGGCTTTGATCGGGTTTATACTTCTGGCCGGGATCGCGGTCAACAACGGCATCGTGATGATCGATTATGTCAACCAGCTGCGACGGAGCGGCGTCGAGACGCGAGAAGCGATCATCAGCGGAGCCGTCACTCGGCTGCGCGCCGTCCTCCTGACCGCGTTGACAACAATCTTGGGAATGCTGCCCATGGCCATCAGCCGGTCGGAGGGTTCGGAGTTCCGGGCGCCGATGGCGATCACGGTCATGGGCGGGTTGACGGCCACGACCTTCCTCACACTGTTCGTTATCCCGATTATCTACAGCTTGTTCGAGAAGGTGTCCTTCAGGAAGGCGAAAGCGGGCTGAGTTCAGACTTTGAACCGGAGAAACGCCCCGATCTTCCCGTAGTGGTCGAGCTTCGAGGGCGGCGTCACGTACCGGACCTGGACCTTCTTGTCCAGGGAGGCGTGGACGCTTTCATGGACAATGTCCTGGACCTTTTCCGTCTTGACCTGGCAGACCGGGCAGCGGACTTCGTCGACATAAAGATAGTGGCACTTGGGGCAGGCCCTTCCTTCCGCGGCGAAATTGCGGCTGAGGACCACGGTCTGGGCTTCCCACGTGTTGAGTTTGCGCAGAACCTCTTTCATCCCCGAGACAGCCCGGCCGCCCTTTTCCAGCTCTGAGACGAGCGATTGGACCAGCGCGGTCTCCTCTTCGACCTTGAGCTTCCTTTCCATCTCCAGCGCCTGCTTGAGGATCTTGTCTTCGGTGTTGTTCGAATCGGTCTTCAGCCGGCCCTTGAGTCTATCTTTCAGGTAGGGGTGGAGCAGGGGCTCGAACTCCGAGCGGTACTCTTCCTTGCAGCCGAGGAAGAGCCAGTGGAACTGATTTTTTTTGAACAGGTCGAAAGTTTTCAGAGAGGCCTTTTTGAAATGGTCATGGAGGTGGGCGTCGATATGTCGCTCGATCCGCTTGGATTCGTAGCCCTGCCAGCCGCCCTCACGTACCCGGCCGGGGACATCGCTCTTGAGGCTGTCGAGGAGGGAGATCTCCCCCATGAAAACTTCGTACCAACGAGCCTCCTGGCGGTCGAGGAGAAGGGAGCAGATGCACCGGTATTCGTCCAGCATCGAGGTGAGCGGGCGGACGTAGAGACTGCGGTCAAAGATGAAGTGGTTGCGGGGTGCCCGGGGCAGGGCCAGTTCTTCCCAGAATTTCGCGCCCGTACAGGCAAAGATGGCCAGGCCGGCCGCGTTCCAGGCGGGCAGGCTCTGAGTGCCGAAGCGGCCGATCTTGTCCAGGTCCTGAAGGAGCGATTCCTTCCTGGCCCTGCTCAGGTCCAAAGATCCGAGCCTCGTCCGGCCGTCGTTGAGGAGGTTCTTGAAGGAGACGGCGATCTCTTTCTTGGTCTGTCGGCTCTTGTCGGTGTCGAGATAGAAAGAAGTGGTCGAGAGATTCTCGCTCTTGAAGCCGGCGAGAACCCGAATTTGCCCGGACGAAGTGAATTTCATTCAGCCTCCTTTAGATTTTTTTGGCGCGCAGAGAATAGAGACAGAGACGAATGTCCTTTTTTAATCTTACGCTTTTCCCTTTTTAAAACCTCGGCCTGGATGGTTGGATTGTGATGGCCACCCATCAATATAAATAAGAGCCGGAGTCGAGTTTGTCAAGTTTTTCTGTAGGATCAACCTGAGGGGGAAAACCCACACAATCGCACTTCTCTTGACTCTTGGCGGGCCGGCTGGGAATGGCGGTTGCGGAGGTTTGACCCCATCCGCCGAGACGGCTATAATAGGGGGCGCTTATGCGGAAGTGGCGGAATTGGTAGACGCGTAAGCCTCAGGAGTTTATGGCCGTAAGGCCGTGAGGGTTCGAGTCCCTCCTTCCGCATTTGGATCTTGAAAAGAGCGCCGGCGTTGAATCCGGCGAGTCAGATAGTCGACGGTCCCCGAATGAGAGAACGGGCGTTTTTTCTTGTCGTAGTGTTCCTCTCTCTCCATGCTCCGGCCCTTTCTTCAGGTAGCGCCTATGGACAGCTCCCGCCCCAGTACCAGAAATGGCTTAACGACGAGGCTGTGTATATCATCACGCCGCTGGAGCAAGAGGTTTTTTTGAAGCTGACCTCGGACAGGGAAAGAGACCTGTTCATCGAGGCGTTCTGGAAACACCGGGACCCGACTCCGGCCAGCCCCGAGAACGAGTTCAAGACCGAGCACTATCGCCGTATCAGTTACGCCAACCAGTTTTTTGGCCGGGAGGCGGCCAAGCCGGGCTGGAGGAACGACCGGGGACGGATTTATATCATCCTCGGAGAGCCGAACGACGTCCAGCGGTTTGAGGCCCAAAGCCAGACCCATCCCGCCGAGGTTTGGTTTTACCAGGACAAGGTTCAGCTGGGGCTTCCGGCCGGGTTTTCTCTTCTTTTTTTTCAGCCTGGAGGGGTGGGGGAATTCAAACTCTACAGTCCGACCAGAGACGGGCCTCAGGCCCTGCTGACGTCCTACCTCGGTGACCCCATAGATTATGCGGGCGCCTACCGGATGCTCATGGAGGCCGAACCAAGTCTAGCCAACATCTCTCTTTCGCTCGTCCCCGGTGAAGATACGGCGGCCATGGGCCGGCCGTCTCTATCCTCGGACATCCTCATTCAGCGCGTCGAAACGACTGCCCAGCGCCAGGTCGAAGAAATGTACGCGCGAAAATTCGTCGAATATAAAGACCGGGTGGAGGTCGAATACTCCGCCAACTACATGGACAGCGACAGTCTGGTCAAGGTGGTTCGAGACGCTTCGGGAATCGACTTTATCCATCTCTCGATCGAGCCGAAACGGCTGTCTGTCGGGCAGGTTGGAAAAAAGTTTTACACTACCCTTCGCCTCAACGGTCTGGTAGAGACGATGGAAGGGAAGACGGCCTTCCAGTTTGACCGCACCATCTCCCTGGATTTTGACCCGGATAAAATGGCTGCTGCCAGCCGCCAGCCCCTCGATATCCACGACATTTTTCCCCTCATCCCCGGCCGCTATCGGGTTTCCATCCTGCTCAAGAACGAGGTCTCCAAGGAGTTCTCCTCCCTCGAACAGACTCTCTCCGTGCCCGCCGCAGACAGCGGGATCCAGATGACCCTTCCCATGCTCGCCTACAGGGTGGTCAAGGCCGAGGACAAGCAGGACCAGCCCAGGCCCTTTCGTCTGGGTCCGCACCAGCTCTACTGTCGGCCGAACAGGGTTTTCGCCCGGGAAGATAAACTCTTCCTGGCCTTTCAGGTGAACGGCCTCGGGCCTGAGACCGAAGAGAAGGCGGAAATGCGATACGTCATTCAAAAAAGCGACCAGGCTTTCCGGTCCTTCACCCGAAAGGTCACCGAATACAAGGAGCTGCCGAATATCATCGAAGAGATCCCCCTGGCCGATTTCGAGCCGGCCCACTACCGGATTCAGGCCGCCCTGTCCATCGACGGCCGGGAGGTCGTCCAGGCCGCCGACGAATTCGATGTCACCCACCTCGAGTCGGTCAACCGTCCCTGGGTCCATTCCCGGCTCCTCCCGCCCTCTGCGGACCCGTTTTATGACTATGTCATCGGAACCCAGCTCTACAACACCGGGCGCACCGATGACGCCATCTCCCATCTCGAGAAGGCCGTCCAGGCGCGTCCGGATTCGGCCGATTACGCCCAGAACCTGGCCCGGGCCTACATGACCAAGGGCGAGCATCAGAAGGTCGAGCCGCTGCTGCTTTGGTTTTTCCAGCTGGACAAGCCGCCGGCCTATGATCTCTATTTGCTGCTCGGAAGGGCCTACCAGGAGTTGGGGGAATGGGACAAAGCCATCGACATTTTTAACGACGCGGTCTCCCGCTATGGCATCGGCGCTGTCCTCCTCAATGCCGTCGGCGCCTGCTATCTGGAAAAAGGCGACAGCAAGGCCGCTCTGGTAGCCTGGGAAAAATCGCTCGAGCTCAATCCCGACCAGCCTCAGGTCCGGAAGAGCGTCGAAGCAATAAGAGGAAACAAATGAATCCGCTCCACGCCATCTTTCGGAAATTTCTCTGGTTCGCCCTGGCGGCCTCGGTTTTTGGGGCCGGCTCCGGCCAGAAGAAGCTCAAACCGGAATACGAGCAATTCCTGTCTGAGGTTCGCTACATCATCACCTCCGCCGAACGCAGGGCCTTCCTGGACCGACCCGACCCCGAGAAGTCCCAGTTCATCGAGGAATTCTGGAAACGCCGGGACCCTGACCCCTCCACGCCCGAGAACGAGTTCAAGGACGAGTATCTCGAGCGCATCGCCAAGGCCGACGATCTCTTTTTCGGCGAAGGACGGCCCGGCTGGCTCACCGACAGAGGAAGGATTTATGTCCTGTTCGGGCCGCCGACCCAGCGCCAAACGACGACTCCGGCCGGCGATCCCCGCGGCCGCTGCCAGGAACTGTGGTACTACCGGGATTTCCCGGTCGTCTTCCTGGACCGGGGGTGCGCCGGGACCTACATGCTGGAAACATTCGACCTGAGCCCTATCTCCGAGCTGAGCCTCGCCAGAGAGAGCGCCCCGAAGCCCTTCCTGCCTGCCCAGGAGAAGCCGTCCTTCGATTTCGACGTCACTCTGAGAAGGAAAAAGACAGAGAATGCGAGACTGGAGGCTTTCGTGGATATCTCGATCCCCTACACCTCCATCTGGCTGAGCTTCGAGGGGGGCAAGTTCGCGACTACTTTCGAGATCCGGCTGGAACTCAAGGACAGCCAGAACGTCCTCCGTTGGGAGAACACCACCAGCTACGACCTGGCCCTGACGTCCGAGGAGCTGAAGCAGAAGATGGCGAGCAAGTACGAGATCGCCATCCCCGTCCTGATCGAAAAAGACGTCGAGACGCTGAGCCGCGGAAAGAACACTCTCCTGGTCCTTCTCAAGAACAAAAAGGTTGGCGAAGAGATCCGCAAGAAGGTCGAGTTCAGCCTCTAGCTCAGAAGCTCCAGCGGACTCCGATACGGAAGGAACGCACGCCGTAGACGCTCAGGACATCGCCATAGGTTGAGGAGGCTTCGTATCCCGAAGTCGTCTGGTCGAAGCGCAGCCGGGGCGACGGGTCATTGTCCACGGTAACGCCGCTGCGGCCGGCGACATTGAAGATGTCGACATAAAAGTCCAGCTTGGCTCGCCCTTTGAGCGGAAATCCCTTTTCCAGGCGCAGGTCGAAGTTGGTGTAGGGGACTCTCCGCTGCGACCCCGGCGCCTCGGCGTTCAGGGAAACATAGGTCTGCTGGACGGCCGGAAAGTCGGCTGGGAAATAGACGCGAGAGATCGTCCGTCCCCACGGGATGCCCGAATAGTGCTGCACGTAGGCGCTGATAACGATATCCCATGGAAAGATGTAGGTTCCCATGAGCTTGACCTGTAGCGGCCGGTCGAAGAAGAGAGGACCATAGGCATTGATCAGCGTGTTCGGGTTGTTGAAAATGGCGCTCTCACCCTCGGTCGGGCCGTAGGTCGCTTCGACGTTGCCCTTGAAGGAGCCGTAGAGGATGGACCCCTTGAGCTGCCAATTTTTGGACATCCGCTTGTCGAAGGTTAGAGCCAGGGCCCAGTATTTCCTTTCCGCCCCGGGCGGATTCATTCCTATCCAGGTGGGGACGGGCCGGTCGGCGCGGAGCCCGTAGGCGGTGAGTTTCTGGTCATCGGAGGTCCCCCAGTTTCCGTCCCAGCCCGGGTCGTCGAATTCGAAGGGAATCCAGATGGGGCCTTTTTCGTCCTCGGCATTGGGGTCATAGCCGTTGTTGACATCGACGTCCTCGACGATGTTCTTGCTCTGCTTCCAGATGAACTGGAGGCCGAGCTTGAAATCCCGGAAGAGCTCCTGTTCGATGCCGGCCAGGAATTCGGTCACATAGGGCGGCTTGAGGCCGTCGGCATAATAGGAATAGGCCGGATCCTGGTTGGGGTAGGACTGGATGACGTAGGAATCGGTCGGCGGCAGGTCCATCAGCTTGTTTCCGTCGAGGTCGTTCCAGTAATAATCGATGGAGCCGGGGCCGAAGATCTGACTGGCGTTATATTTGGCCATCCAGACGGGCTCGTAGTAGCGGCTGAAGGACATCTTCAGGGCCGTCGTGCCCTTGCCGAAGAGGTCGTACACCAAACCGAACCTGGGCGAGAGGGTAAAAAACTTGACGACGTCCTTATTGGACGTGATGAGCTTATCGAACGGCGAGACCGGCCCGATCTCTTGGTGCCATTGGGTTATGAGCGCGACGAGCAGGGTATTGGCGTCCGTTATGGCCGGGTTGAGCTGGGGGGGGCCGTAGGAGTAGCGGAGCTCCGGCCGAGCCTCCGGGGGCTGGTATTGATAGGAGTAATCGAGGCGCAGGCCGAGGTTCAGGGACAGCCGGCCCTTGGTCACGTTGTCCTGGACATAGCCGGAGAACCGCCGGATGTGGTCCTGGATGTCCCAGACCCCGGCGATGGGCGGGCAATTGTAGAGGCGCAGCCGTCCCTGCTTCAAGGCCGTGGAATAGTAGTAGGGGTTTCCAGCGGCATAGTCCTCCCAGTAGGAATAATAGGGATTGCCCCTGTACCAGTCCTCGTGCTCTTCCGATTGCTCGAACTCCACCCCTGCCTTGAACTCGTGGCTGGCGGTCAGGAAGTCGTCCTGGAACCGGGTGATCGACGCCGAGGCCATTATTCTCTTGCGGACGTGGTCGTCGTTATAAGCGGAGGACCCCCAGAAGACATCCTGCCGGTAGTCGTAATAAGTGGGCTGGTTCTGGGTGTGCGAGCGGATGGGAAAATTCCGCTGGATAAAGGTGCCGCGGATGTCGACAAAGGTATTCTGGTCCAGCGACCAGTTGACTTGATGAGTGGTCGTGAAGGTGTTCTCGTGGTTCCAGATCTCCGTGCTGGGGTAGGAGATGTTGGCTCCGCCGCTGTTCTGGTAAACAGGTTCATATATGTTGTTATAGTGGAACATCCCCATATAGCGGATGTTCTTATCGACCTGGACGGAGAGCTTGGCGAACCCGAACAATTCATCGTGCTCGTAATCATAGTGGGCATAGTCGATGCCCCGGAAGCCCAGGTTGGCCATCCGGACCTCCGGGTTGGCGGAGGTGGTCTGCGCCCAGGTGTTCCAGCGGCCGTTCAGGTAGAACCAGGCCCTGTCCGTGAGGACCGGCCCCCCGATGTTCGCCGATAGGTCATTGTAGCCGGCGAATTTCCCGGGGGGGTCCACATGATAGGCGGCCACGTCGCTCTTTGGGATCAAATTGGTGCTCAAGGAATTGCCCGTAAAATAGGCTGTGGCTCCGCCGGCGAAGGTGTTGCCGCCGCTCTTAGTGACAATGTTGATGTAGGTAGAATCGGTCTGGCCCACTTCCGCCGGGTGGGCGCCGAGCTCGAACTCGATCTCTTCATAGACATCCACGTTGATGTTGACCAAAGAATAGGAAGTCGCCGGGTCGTTGAGCGGCATCCCGTCAAGCGCGTAGAGCTGGCTGCGGACAGTACCCCCCAGGATGGACGACGTCCGACGGTAGTCTACGCCTTCGGTGACGGCGCCGGGGATGGAATTCTGGATGTCGTAGAGGTCGCGGTTCATCGGCATGCTGGCCAGGAACCGGGCGCTGTAGTTGACACTGACCTTGGAGGATTCGACGTCGACCACCGGGGAAGCGGTCGTGAGCGTGACTTCTTCCTCGGTGGGGGCCTCCTCGAGCCGGACGATGAGCTCGGTCGTCCTCCCCACAGCAACGATGACGGTTTGAAAAATATAGGACTTGAACCCGGGCATCTCGGCCCGCAGTTCGTATTCCCCGGGCTTCAGGGCGGCGAACCGGAAAAGCCCGGTCTCTGAGGTCACGTAGCTGCTGATGCCCATGAGAGCCGGGCCGGATATGCTCACCGTGGCGCCCGGCAGGGGTTTGCCTGCGTTATCCATGACCTGGCCGGAGATCGCCCCCGTCTGTCTCTGGGCGAGTGCCGGAGAGACGAGGGCGGCGACTAGGAGCAAGGCCAGCAATGGTCTCAGGGGATGGGCTGTCATTTTCCCCTCCTTATAGGGTCCGAGATATATCCATGGGGCTCATGCTTATTATGCAAATCTCGTGCCATATCGTCAACCGGGGACGTTCCCCCATCAACCGGGGACGTTCCCCCAGGTACCACCCTTCCATTCCTGCTTCCTCCATTGCAGGTCCAAAGGGTGGCACCTGGGGGAACGTCCCCGATTGAGGACTGCGTCAGCCTCTTTTTCGGGCGAGCTGGTCTTTGGCCCAAGCGGCCGCGCCCATCAAGCCGGCCTCATTGCCCAGGCTGGCCCGTTCGATCGAGCAGCAGGCTAGTGACGCCTTGTAGGACCGGCGGCCGGCCTCGGCCAGGGCATGGGGGAGGATCAGGTCGCCGCTGTCCATAACTCCGCCGCCGATCAGGATCATCTCCGGGTTGAGCAGGTTGACGGCGATGCCCAGGCCGATGCCGAGGTAGTATCCGGCCCGTTCGTAGCTCTTCAGGGCCGCGGCGTCCCCCTTCTTAGCCCTTGTGGCGATCTCTTCCGCCGTCAGGGAATCCCCGGACCGGGTGAGCTCGCGGTAGTTGCGGACGATGGGCCCGGCCGCCGCCTCGGTCTCCAGACAGCCGTGCGACCCGCAGTTGCACCGTTCTCCGTCCGGGTTGACGACGATATGCCCCATCTCAGCGGCGAAACCGCACGATCCGTGCAGGAGCTCGCCGTCGATGATGATCCCCGAACCCACGCCTGTGCCGAGGGTGAGGAGGAGAAGGTGGCGGACGGCCTTGCCCGCGCCGCAGCGGTATTCTCCGTAGGCGGCGATATTGGCGTCGTTGTCGATCCAGAAGGGGACCTTGATGAAGCGGGCGATGGCCGGACGCAGGTCGAACCCGTCGAGGTCGGAGTAATTCGGCGACTGGTAGATCTTCTGTTCCTTGAGGCTGAAGATCCCCGGGATGCCGAACCCGACGGCCTTGATGGTCCGCCGCTCTTTTTGCTTCAGCTCTTCCCAGAGCTTGCCGAAGAGCTCTAGGAGCCCGGTCATCGTCGGCGGGGTCGGCGCCTTGCTCTTGAAGACCGGGTTGAGGCGCTCGTCGAGGAGTCCGTACTTGACTTGAGTCCCTCCGAGGTCGAACCCGGCATACAGGGGCATCTCTATTTCCTCCTGGCGACGGCGGCATAATTGACGGGTCCGAAAAGGAGCTCGTTGAGGCTGTCTATGTTCCGGTTGAGGACCGCGGTGCGCTCGTCGGCCCCGGGCAGGGGCTGAAGCTTCTCCCTCTCAAGCGGGGAGGAGTAGCTGATCTCCACGTCCTCGAACCCCGCCTCCTCCAGCATGAACTTCAGGGCCTGCGGGTGGATGGGGTTGCGGTGGGAAAGGTCGAGATAATAGACCTGGACGAGAGCGAAGACGGAAAGAGGGTTGACGGTCTCGAGGACGAGAGTGCCACCCGGAGCGAGCTTGCGGCGACATATCGCGATCAGTTTTTTGAGGTATTGGGGCGGAAGATGTTCGATCACCTGGGACGAAAAGATGCCTCCCAGCGAGCCGTCCAGCCATTCGGCCAGCTTCTCCAGGAGGTCGCCCTTCTGGCAGCGCAGCCCTTTGTCCAGGCAGATATCGACCATCTGGCCGTTGCTGTCCACTCCGGCGGCCTCAATCCCTTCCTCACGCAGGAGTTCAAGGAATTCACCCCGGCCGCAGCCCAGGTCGAGGGCCATCCCGCCCTTGGGGAAGCAGTGGACATAATCACGGAGCTGCTTTTTGACTTCGTCCTCGCGGCCGCGGAAGCGGTTCTCGAACCCGGCATACCGCCAGTCCTCGAGCGGCTCGAGGAGAGCCCGGACTTCGTCCGGCTGGGGGAGCTTTTTTTCTTCGAGCGCGGCCAAAAGGCTGTCGAGTTTTTCCCGCAGCTGGATGAACTTTTTCATCAGGAGCTTGGCGTCCTCGGACTCCGCAGCGAGCTTGTCGACGCGCCATTCCAGACTCTTGAAGATCAGGCCGACGTGGTTGCTTCCGAGGGCGTCCCATTCCTTATCCTTGGCGTCGACGAGGGACGCCAGGTGTTGGATAAGCTCATTGAACCCGGCAAACAGATTCTTGCTCAGGGTAACGTTTTGGAGGAGGATGTTTTGCTGTTCACGGAGGAGGAGGAAGACCTGCTCGTGGAAGGCCGAAGTTGCCTCTGACGTCCCCGAGGTCAGGGACAGCCGGGAAAGGACCGGTCTTTTGGAGGAGAGCCTCTCCTGTTCTTTCTTGAGGAGTTCTCGGAGACGGGAGAGTATCGGTTCGAGGGAGGCGGCGTTCTGGGCCAGACGGTCCGCCTGTCCCTTCTGCTTTATTTCGTCAAGCCGGCGGGCGAGTTCCTGTTCTTTTTCCCGGCGCTCCTGGGCGAGCTTTTCCAGCGTCCGGCGCATTATTTTTTATCGGGAGGATGGGTCTCTTCAGGTTCGGTCTTTTTTTCCTGTGACTCCTTGCCGCCGAAGCCTTTCCTGAAATTGCGGATGCC
>Ga0299912_10005093_pt1 | contig 10789 bp, 11 predicted proteins | sample RVTome_2_FD_207667 | JGI IMG/M metagenome (GOLD analysis project Ga0299912, IMG submission 207667) | Soil microbial communities from uranium-contaminated site in the Upper Colorado River Basin, Wyoming, United States - RVT95D214 (version 2) ... | reverse complement strand
GGCAGGCCGGAGTCTTCACGGCCACCGGCATGGGCGGGTAGTTCACCGCCGCCTCGCGTCCGGCCAGGATTGCCGCCAGGGTACGCGCCTGCTCCATCAGCGGAAGCACGAAGGGCAGTACGACACCGTTCACCTCGGCGCAATCACCCAGCGCATACACATCCTCCGCGCTGGTGCGCAGCCCGCCGTCCACCACGATGCCGCGATTGACCGTCAGGCCGGCCTGCTGCGCCAGCCGCGTGTCGGCCTGCAAGCCGATGGCGGACAGCACCACGTCGGCGCTCACCTCGCTGCCGTCGGCGAGAGTCAACCGGTAGGCGGCGCCGTCACGCTCGACGCGTGACACCACCGTCCCCAGGCGCCACCGGATGCCGATCGCACTCAGGGCATCGCGCACGGCCTTGCCCGCCTCGGCGGGCAACAGGCGACCGAGCGGATGGGCATCGGGACCGATCACCGTGACGGTGTGACCGGCACCGGCGAGGTCGTTGGCGAACTCGCAGCCGATGAGGCCGGGACCGATGACCGCCACGCGCCGTGCGCCCTGCAATTGCGCGTGAAAACGTGCGTAATCGTCCAGGCTGTTCACCGTCAGCACATCGGCGGCGCCGTCGCCCTCCAGCGGCAGGCGGATGGGACGCGCGCCCACCGCCATGACCAGGCGCGAGTAGTGGATGGTTTCGCCGTTCGCCGTGACCGTGTGCGCGACAGTGTCGATGGCCTCCACCTGCGCGTGCACCTTGATCACCGCATTGATGTCGGCCGCCATCTTCGCGGCATCGGCGCTGATCAGTTGCGCCGGCGTCTTGCCGCGCAGCAGTGCGTTGGACAGCATCGGCTTGGAATAGAAGCCGCCGTCGTCCGCGGTGATCATTACCAGCGGCGTGGCCGCGTCGAGCTTGCGCAGTTCGCGTGCCAGGGTGTAACCGGCCAGGCCGGTACCGATGATGACGATGGGGTGCATGCCGTTCTCCCGTAGATCGTTGCACTGCAAAGGCAAAGATAAATTCAAACCCCGGCGCGGAGACGCCGAGGCGCAAAGGTTTTGAGTGCCTTCACGCCATGAACTTCGCACCTCTGCAGCGGGCTCTCCGCTGTAAAAACTCCGCGTCTCTGCGTCTCCGCGACAAAGTTTTAGATCTCCACCATCTCGAAGTCGGCCTTGGCCACGCCGCACTCCGGGCATTCCCAGTCTTCGGGAATGTCGGCCCAGCGGGTGCCGGGGGCGAAACCTTCCGCCGGATCGCCGGCCGCTTCGTCGTAGATGTAACCGCAAACAATGCACTGGAACTTCTTCATGTCGTCTCTCCTGGAAAATTGAATGTGGGTTCGTTGTCGGGCTCAGGCGTTCACGCGCGCCAGGGCCTCGCGGTAATGGTTGGCGTGGCGTTCTTCCACCTTGGCCAGGGCGGCGAAGCGCTTGGCCGCCTTCTCCAGCACCGCCTTGAACTGTTCGGCATGCTCCTGCGACTCGGCGATCTGCTCGTCGAACTCGCGCACGGCGTCGGACCGCTGCTCTTCCAGCGCCGTGTGACGGAAGCTCGGGTACATCTCGGTGTACTCGTAGGTCTCGCCCTCGATGGCCAGCTCCAGGCAGCGCGCCGGGTTCAGGGTGGCCTTGGGGAACAGCAGGTCCATGTGGCCGAAGGCGTGCTGCACCTCCTGCGCGGCGGTGGCCTCGAAGGCCTGGGCGCTCTCTTCGTCGCCCATGGCGCGGCAGATGCGGGCGAAGTACATGTACTTGATGTGGGCCATGGATTCGCCGGCGAGGGCGGCTTCCAGGTTGGCGATGGTCTTGATGTCTTTGGGCTGCATTTCCGGTTCTCCGTTGGTCAGTTGAATCCGCTGGGCTGCGGCACGGAGAGAAGGTTACGGAAACGCGATAAATAGCTCTAATCGTTTGTTGCTATAAAATTGATAGTCAATCCCTATTAACGTAGACCCGATGTGGCGTAGCGGTATCGGGCTGATCTGCCGGACACCGCTGCGCTAAGTCCGGCCTACAAATCCGGTGGGGGATGATTCAGGCGTCGAGGATCCAGCGCTCGCCCAGCACCGGCACCACCGCCTCGCGTACCGCCTGGGCCACGGCGGCAAAGGCCTCGGTGCGGTAGCTGCCGCTGCGATGGAGCAGGCCGATGCGCCGCGTCGGCACCGGGTCGGCAAAGGGGATGTAGCGGATGGCCTTCTCCCTGCCCTGGGCCAGTTGCGGCATCAGGGTGATGCCGATGCCCTCGGCCACCATCTGGCGCACCGTCTCCAGGCTGGTGCCGCGGAAGCCGCTGTACTCGCTGGCGCCGCCCAGCAGGCACACATCCAGCGCCTGGCCGCGCAGGCAGTGGCCCTCCGCCAACAGCAGCACCTCCTGGCCGTGAAGATTTTCCAGTCCGGCGGCCTTCACCTTGGCGAGATCGGGATGCCCGGCGGGCACGCTGAGCAGAAAGGGCTCCTGATACAGATTGATCTCCTCGAACTCGTCGGTCTCCACCGGCAGGGCCAGCAGCAGCAGGTCGAGGTCGCCGTTGCGCAGCTTGTCCAGCAATACCGAGGTCTGATGTTCGTGCAGAAACAGTTGCAGGCGCGGATGGCGCTTGTGCAGGCGCGGCACGAACAGCGGCAGCAGGTAGGGGGCGACGGTGGGAATCACACCCAGTTGCAGCCGCCCGGCCATGGGATCGCGGAAGGTGGTGGCGATCTCCTTCACCCCGCGCGCCTCCGTGAGCACGCGCCGCGCCTGCGCCGCCACCAGCCGCCCGGCCTCGGTCATGCGTACCTGGCGGCCGCGCTCCACCAGCATTACGCCGAGGTATTCCTCCAGCTTCTTGATCTGGCCGCTCAGGGTCGGCTGGCTGACGAAGCAGCGCTCGGCGGCACGGTGGAAGTGCTGCTCCTCGTCCAGGGCCACCAGATATTCCAGGTCGCGCAGGTTCATCGCCGGTTTCCCCCTAAATAGGCCTCGCCTATCAAAGCAGTATAAACAAACGATTTCAATAAACATTAGCAAATGCTGATACTGCGTCCACCCCAAGCAACGCAACCCAACGAGAGGTAAACGCAATGTCCGAGAATACTGAACAGGCTGTCCGCGGCATGCCGCGCATCAACGAAGCGGCCCCGGCCTTCGAGGCCAAGACCACCCACGGCGTGAAGAAGCTGGCCGACTACAAGGGTAAGTGGCTGGTGCTGTTTTCCCACCCGGCCGACTTCACGCCGGTGTGCACCACGGAATTCACCGCCTTCGCCCGGGCCTATCCCGAGTTCCAGAAGCTGAACACCGAACTGCTCGGCCTGTCCATCGACAGCCACTACGCCCACGTGGCCTGGGTGCGCAACATCAAGGAGAAGTTCGGCATCGACATCCCGTTCCCCATCATCGAGGACCTGTCGATGAAGGTGGCCAACGCCTACGGCATGATTCAGCCGGGGGCCTCCGACACCTCGGCGGTGCGTGCCACCTTCATCATCGACCCCAACGGCATGCTGCGCGCCATGGTGTACTACCCGATGAGTAACGGCCGCTCGATTGCGGAGTTCCTGCGCCTGGTGCAGGCCCTGCAGACCTCCGACGCCCACAAGGTGGCCACGCCGGAAGGCTGGCAGCCCGGTGACAAGGTGATCGTACCGCCGCCGCAGAGCGTGCAGGAGGCCGAGGAGCGCATGGCCGCCGGTTACGAGTGCACCGACTGGTACTTCTGCAAGAAGGCGCTGTAGATCCGTCGTTAAACCACCGCAGGAGGGCGGGCCGCGCAAGCGGTCCGCCCTCCTGCATTTTGCAGCGCTGTGCTGTTGCGATGAGACGCGGCCTCCGAACGTTCGGCAACCATCATGGATACTCCACAGCACGGCAAACTCTCCTGCGCCGAGTGCCGCGAAGCGGACATCGACTTGACCTGATCACCCCTTGGGCATCAGGCCCCAGCTGGTATCGCCCTCCTCGCCGGTCACTTCGCGTTCCTCCAGCCAGAGGAACTTCTTGTCTTCCGCCAACCGCAGCTCGCTGTGCACCGCGCGGATCGCCGTGCCCTGACAGGCGGCCTGCTGTACCTTGATCTCGGCCCGCCCCGGCGTTTCGTTCGACCATTCGCGCAGGCGCACAACCTCATCCCGCCATGCCGCCGCCTGTTCCTGCGCTTCATGTTGCCGCACCTGCAACGCGGCGAGCGCAGACTCCACCGCATCCTGCGCCGCGAACAGGGCGGTGATTTCCTCCTCGGTGCTGGCCGCCTGCTGCGTCAGCAGCTGGTGCAGATCGCGGGCCTTGCCTTCACCGGCCTGGACGGACGGCTCCAGTTCGCGCAGGCGCACCTGCGCCTTGTCCTGCACCTGGGCCAGGACGGCGATGCGCGGTCCCAGTTCGCTGCGCTGCTGCGCCAGTGCCGCCTGTTCCTCCGTCATGGCCGCCAGCGCCTGTACCCACTCGGCGATATCCGCCTCGTGCTGTGCGATTTGGTGCAGCACACGCTCGTCGATACCAACCGTGAAACGGCAGGGTTGCGACGAGGCGGAACCGACCTCCTGCACGATCACGCCGCCCTTGGCCGAGACACTGGACGCCAGCAGTGCGCAGGCCTCGCCGTGAAACACGCCGCTGGTCTCGATGGCCGATTCCACCACTTCACGCTGCACGATCACGTCGCCCAGCGCCTCCACATGGCTGGTATGGAAGTATTTCGCCTTGACCGCGCCGTCGGCGCGGATCCGGGCACCGATAACGCCGCCGCTCACCAGCACGTCGCCGCTGGCCTCGATCTCCCCGCCCTCGATCTCCCCGGCCATCAGCTCGCCGCACTTTACGCGGAAGCCGTTCTGCACCGTGCCGCTGACGATGACGCGGCCGGCGAAATCCACGTGGCCGGTGTTGTAGCCCAGGTCGCCGTCGATACGGAATTCCGGATGCACTGCGAGGATGCCGGAGGCGGTCAGTACCGGGTGGCCCGCCACCTGTGCCGTGATCGTCAACCGGTCCGGCGCCAGCTGCGCGCCGTTGCCCGCCTGCATGCGCACGTCCCGTACCTTGGCGACCTTGAGCACGCGGCCGTGCACGTCGCGCCCCGGCACGCCGTCCACCGCCGCCGTCTTGCGCGCCAGTTCCGCGCCCTCGGCCACCTGGGGAATGTCGCCGCGATCCCTGAAGTCGATGGTGTCGTCGGTCTCGCGTCCCGGCTTGAGCGGATGCAGTTCGAACAGGTATTCGATGACGGCATCGCGTCCGGCCAGCGGCGGGGTGCCCTGCGCTACGCACAGCGGCTGCCCCAGCGGCGCCTCCGGCCCGCAGGCCGCGCGCACGGCGGCCTCATCCACACCGTATTCGATGTGCTGCATGCGCAGGGCGTGCAGCACGCTGTCGGGGTCCGGGCGCTGCGCCGCGGCGTGCAGGGTGATGAACGCCGCCATGGCGTCCGCCGCAACGCCGACGGAAAAGCCCTCGGGCGCGGCGGCGGCGGCAGGGGAAGGGGCCGGTGCGGATACCGGCGCGGCGGCGGGCGGCGGTGAGTCCGGCGGCGATACGGGGACGGGCCCGGAGGGAGGGGCCGTAGCGGCGGGCGGCGCCGCCTGTCGTGCGCGCACCTGCACCTGCAGCAGGATGTCGCGCTGTTCGGCGGTGATCACATGCTGACGCACCAGCATCTCGCCGATCATCACTTCCTTGTGTTCGCGCATGAACAGCATCTTCTGCACTTCCATGGCGGCATGGACCTGCTCCGCCGTGGCCCAGCCGCGGACGACGACCAGGTCGCCGAAGCGCTTTTCGCTCACCCGCACCGATTTGAAACGGCGCACCGTCTCCACATAGTCGAGCTGGGCGCGGCTGAGCAGGCCTTCCTCCACGTAGACCAGGCCGGCATCGTGCTCGTCATCGAGGGGCTTGGCGGCGCGCGCCGCCAGTGCGGCCTGCACCTGTTCCGCGGTGAGCAGATGCAGGCGCTGGGCGACGGCACCGATCTCGCGTTCCCGCTCCATCACTGCTTGGTCCGGACCTGCCCGCATGCGCTGCCCCATTCCGCACTAATTCTGTGTCTTATAGCAGAATTGCCGGGGGCCGTATGCCACGCACCGGCGCCATGTCTGGCCTAGACTAGGGGAAGGCGGCGCAACGGCGAGGCGGACATGAGCGACAAAATCCACAAAAGCGACAGCGAATGGCAGGCGCAACTCAGCGCCGAGCAGTACCGCGTGCTGCGCCAGGCGGGCACCGAACGCGCCTTCACCGGCAAGCTCTACCACAACAAGGACGACGGCATTTACCACTGCGCCGCCTGCGGCGCGCCGCTGTTCCATTCCGAGCAAAAATACGATTCAGGCAGCGGCTGGCCCAGCTTTTGGGCCCCCATCGACGGCGCGCTGGAAACACACACCGACAGCAGCCACGGCATGGCGCGTACCGAGGTGCGCTGCGCCCGCTGCGAAAGCCATCTCGGTCACGTGTTCGAGGACGGCCCGGCCCCGACCCACCTGCGCTACTGCATCAATTCCGTGGCGTTGGAATTCGAGGAAAAGAAATAGGCGAGGTGCCGCCATGGACGAGGAACTGAAACAGCACATCGTGAACACCGCGCTGACGCTGGCCGGCCAGCGCTCGTGGGAGGCGATACGGCTGCACGAGGTGGCGCAGGCCGCCGGCATCGGCCTGGAGGACATCCGGCGCCATTTCCGCGAAAAGGATGCCCTCATCGACGCCTGGTTCGATCGCGCCGATGCCGCCATGCTGCAGGCGGCCGCGGGCGACGAATTCCACCGCCTGCCGCAGGAACAGCGCCTGCAATACGCCCTCATGGCCTGGCTGCAAGCCCTGCAGCCGCACCGCCGCGTCACCCGGGAGATGATCCTCGCCAAATGCGAGCCGGGGCACATCCACATCCAGTTTCCCGCCGTCATGCGCATCAGCCGCACCGTGCAATGGCTGCGGGAGGCGGCCGGCATCGAGGACACCTTTCTGCGGCGCGCCCTGGCCGAAACCGTCCACACCGGCATCTATCTCGCCGTCTTCACCCATTGGCTGAACGACACCTCGGCCGGAGCCGAGCGCACCCGCCGCCTGCTGGAGACGCTGCTGGCCCGCAGCGGCCGCCTGGCCCGCCTGCTGCCCGGCAGGCGGGGCGCCCCAACCCCGGCGACGGCAGGGCAATGAGCTATAGTTGATAAGCACAGTCGGAAAACAGGGAGGAGTCATCATGCAAAGGCTAATCATGCTGCTGGGCGCAGCGCTGGTTCTGGTGGCCGCACCGCTGTGGGCGGAAAACGCCGAGCGTTTCGACGGTTACACCATCCACTACAACGCCTTCAATGCCGATCTGCTCGACCAGCGGGTGGCACAGGCCTACAAGCTGCGCACCGGATGCAGCGACGGCGTACTCACGCTGGCGCTGCGCAAGGATGACGGCTCCTCCGCCGCCGCCGACATCACCGCCGGCGCCGTCACCCTGGTAGGGCAGCGCAACGGCATCACCATGCGGGAAGTGCGGGACGGCAAGAGCGTGTACTACATCGGCAGCTTTTCCATTGTCAGCGGCGCCGAGCCACTGAAATTCGCCGTCACCGTGCGGCCGGAAGGCGCTGCGCGCGAACACAGCTTTGATTTCACGCGGCAGCTGTTCCGCTGCTGAATGTGCGTTCCGAATTCGTAACCAGGCATAGGGCGCCCCATGGGCGCCTACCCGGAAACAGCTGCTCAAACAGGTTCTAGCGTTGTTTCTTGGCCGGGGCGTAGTTGCCGTAGCCGCGGCTGACCAGCTTGCCGTCGCGCACCAACTGTTCCAGCACCTTGCCCAGTTCGGACGAACTGTGGCCCCGCGAGCGCAGCTGCTCCTTGAGCAAACTTTCGCTGATGGAAGCGCGGCTGCTCATGATATCCATGACCACATCGCCCAGCTCGTCCAGCACGCCGGACTTTTCGGCGACGCGGCGCGCAGGGGCGGGCTTTTCCGGCGCGGGAGCGGGCGCCGCCTTCCGGGCCGGGGGCGGCTCGGGGTCGCGCGAATCCAGTTCCAGTTCGGTCAGGGTATTGTCGATCACCGCCAGCGCCGCCTGGTGCTTGGTGATCAGCTCCTCGCGCCGCTTCTGCAGCGCCTGCATTTCCTTGTCGTTGGCGGCCAGGGCCTGCTCGTATTCCCGCGTCAGCTGCTCGCGGCGCTTGCGCACCTCGTTGATGCGCTCCTGCGCCTTGGCGCGTTGAGCCGCATCTTCTTCCGCACGTTTTTTCTTGTTGGCCAGCTCGAACAATTCTTCGGCCGACATGTCCTCGATATTCACCAGCATATGAACAGTCCTTGATTACACGACCACCGCCGTATCCCGCTTGGACCGGAGGCGGCCGAATTGATTCCTGCTTCGGGCGCGCCGATTCTACCCCAACAGCGGGGGGCGCAGAACGGCACGGTAGCGCACTTCGCGGCTTTGTCCTTGATCAAGGAGCCGCGCCGAACCCAGAGGTTATAGTAGGCGGAAAACCATTTCCCTGCCCCGGCCCGGGGACTATATGGTGCGATTGCCGATGATGTGTTCCCGATGATGAAAGGCTTCTGGCTCGGCGCCGGACTGCTGGCGGGGCTGCTGGCCGCAACGCCGGGCTATGCCCTGCCGCCCCTGCAGATGTTCGTCGACGTCACCCCACCTGGCGGCGTGCTGCGCCCGCCGCCGGGCAGCTATGCCGGCCCGGTGGTGATCCGCCGCCCCCTCACCCTGGATGGGGAGGGCCGCATTACCATCGACGGCGGCGGCCGCGGCACCGTGCTCAGCGTGACGGCGGACCACGTCACGGTGCGCGGCCTGCGCCTCACCCACTCCGGTGAGTCACACGATACGGTGGACGCCGGCATCCTGGTGGCGGGCAGCGACAACCTCATCGAGGACAACACCATCGACGACGCGCTGTTTGGCATCCACCTGCGCCAGGCGCGGCGCAACACGGTGCGCGGCAACCGCATCGGCTCCAAGCCCTTCGAGGTGAACATGCGCGGCGACGGCCTGCGCCTGTGGTACAGCAGCGACAACCTGATCGAGGGCAACACCCTGCGCGAGGTGCGCGACGTCCTGCTCATCAACTCCCCGGACAACCGCATCATCGGCAACGACATCCGCCGCAGCGGCGTCGGCATGCAGCTGGTGTACGCGCCGGGCAACCTGCTGGAGAACAACACCATCGACGCCAACACCACCGGCATCGTGGTGGTCTACTCCGACGACAACACCCTGCGCGGCAACCGCATGCGCCACCTGCGCAGCGCTTCCGGCGCCGGACTGGCGGTGAAGGACAGTTCCGGCGTAGTGGCCGAAGACAATGAGATCCTGCACTGCGCCGTCGGCGTGCAGTCCAATTCTCCCACCCACCCGGAAAACATCCTGGAGCTGAAAAACAACCGCCTGGCCTACAACGACGTCGCCATGTATTTCTACGGCGAAAAGGGCGGTCACATCATTCACGGCAACCGCTTCGAACACAATCTGCAGGACATCGCCGTCAGCGCCCCGACCAGCGCCCGCGCCAACGACTGGCGCGGCAACTCGTGGGACAACTACCAGGGCTTCGACCACGACCACGACGGCATCGGCGACCAGCCGCACGAAATCCATCTCTATGCCGACCGCATCTGGATGGACCGCCCCATGACCCGCTTCTTCCGCGGCTCGCCCATGCTCGACCTGGTGGACTTCATCGAGCGCCTCGCCCCCTTCTCTGACCCGCCCCTGGTACTGCGCGATCCGGCGCCCAGCGTGCGTTGAAAGGCAAACCTGCCGCAGAGACGCGGAGACGCGGAGCTGTTCCGAATTCACTTTTCTCTGCGTCTCCGCGTCTCTGCGACAATTCTTGGGGGTAGTGACTTAGCGCAGCAGCGGCTCCAGCACCGGCCACACCGTCTCCAGCAGCGGCGGCTGGCCGGCGGCATTGGGATGGAGCTGATCGGCCTGGATCAGCGCAGGGTCGAGGGCGACGCGCTCCATGAGGAAGGGAACGAAGGGCAGTCGATGCTTTGCCGCCAGCTCGCGGTAGACGGCGGCGAAACGCTCGGTATAGACGCGGCCGTAATTGGGCGGGATCTGCATGCCGACGAGCACCACCTTGATCCCGCGCTGTCCGGCCCGCATCACGATGGTATCCAGGTTGCGTTCCATGGCATCCAGCGACAGGCCGCGCAGGCCGTCGTTGGCACCCAGTTGCAGCAGCAACCAATCGGGGCGATGCTGGTCCAACAGCGCAGCGACGCGCGCCAGTCCACCCGCCGTGGTCTCGCCGCTGATGCTGGCGTTCACCACCCGGTGCGGCAGGCCGCGCTGTTCCAGCCGCTGCTGCAACAACACCACCCAGCCCTGGCCCGGTTCCAGGCCGTAGCCGGCGCTGAGACTGTCGCCCAGCACCAGCAGCGTGCCTGCCTGCGAATTACAGGCGACAATGAGCAGCAACAGGGCAACAAGGAAATTACGCATGACGGGAACCATTGTCACTGCCGAGGCTGTCGGCAAGCAAGTCGACATCCACGGCGGCACGCTCACCATTTTGCAGGACGTCAGCCTTGCCGTCGCCGCCGGCGAGAGCCTCGCCATCGTCGGCGTCTCCGGCTCGGGCAAGTCCACCCTCATCGGCCTGCTGGCCGGCCTCGACCTGCCCAGCAATGGCCGCATCACCCTGGCCGGCGAGGAGCTGAACGCCCTTGATGAAGACGGCCGCGCCCGCCTGCGCGGGCAGAAGGTGGGCTTTGTGTTCCAGACCTTCCAGCTGCTGCCCGGCCTCACCGCCCTGGAAAACGTCATGCTGCCGCTGGAACTGGCCGGCCACGCCGACGCCGCCGCCCGC
>Ga0299912_10005092_pt1 | contig 10789 bp, 14 predicted proteins | sample RVTome_2_FD_207667 | JGI IMG/M metagenome (GOLD analysis project Ga0299912, IMG submission 207667) | Soil microbial communities from uranium-contaminated site in the Upper Colorado River Basin, Wyoming, United States - RVT95D214 (version 2) ... | reverse complement strand
GGCGAAATGGAGCCCCTGGACCCCGTGGAGCTGCTCAGGGACAGGCGCGTGGTGCTGATGGACCTGAGCGCCGGGAAGGACACCTGGGACCAGAAGCACCTGGTGGTGGCCCAGGTGCTGCGCCGCGTATTCGGTGAGGCCCTTGAGAACCGCAGGTTCGGCTGCATCATCCTGCTGGAGGAGGCCATGTACTATGCACCCCAGCGCGGCGTCTTCGAGATCGGGGAGAAGGAGAGCCGGGGCAAGCTGCTGGGGGTCATCAAGGAGATAGCGACTAACGGCGGCAGGAACGGCGTGGGGCTGTGGATCGTGACCCAGAGGCTGAGCACCGTGGAGAAGACCGTGGTGACCCAGTGCGCCAACAACGTCATCTGCCACGGCCTGGAGGACGTTGACAAGGCCCGGATAGCGGAGATCATGGGGAACGAGTTCGCGGAGCTAATAGGCGACCTGCCACCGGGGGAGGCCATAGTGAAGGGGACGGCGCTCAGGTGCAGGTTCCCCATATGGGTGAAGGTGCTTGCCGAGGTGTACCCGGCGTCGAGCCTGAGCACGCCGATGAGCAGGTTCAGCTACATGGAGTCTGCCGGCCGGGAGCAGGTGCCAGCCGACGACTAATTAAGAGGATGAAGTCATTCATTATTGGGCATGTCTCACCGGCTCTACCCCGAGCGCCCCATGGTAGGCGTCGGCGTCCTCATCGAGAGGGATGGAAGGTATCTCCTGATCAGGCGGGCGGCCGACCCCGACAAGGGCATGTGGTCGGTGCCGGGGGGCCTCGTGGAGGTCGGGGAGAGGGTCACGGACGCGGCGCTGCGCGAGGCCCTTGAGGAGACCGGGCTCCGGGTCGAGATCGTGGACCGCCTCGGCGTCGTGGACAAGATCATGCGTGACGACGAGGGGCGGGTCAGGTACCACTTCATCATCGTCCAGTTCCTGGCCCGGATCGTGGAGGGCGAGGTCAGGGCCATGGACGACGCCCTGGAGGCCCGGTGGGCCAGCCTATCAGAGTTACCGTCGTACGAGCTCACGGCGTCGCTGAGGGAGTTCCTCAAGGAGATAGGGCTCTACCCCTCCTAGATTGGCGCATCACTGCGATGCGACGATTCTCCCCGTCATCGTGACCAGGATTTTGTTCGCGTTAAGCGACACGGAGAAGTGTTTCCTCTCCAGGTTATAGAAGCCCTTGAATTCGTCAGGCAGCTCAATGACGGCCTGCCCGCCTCTGTACTCGATGGGGCCCACGCCCTTGAAACGAGCGATCCTTTCCCACGCGTCTAACTCCACGCCCGATATGCCCAGGGTCTCGGAGTCTAGCGCGTAGAAGTGTGCGGTGCCCAGCCACGTCGGGTTCCCCCTTCTCAGCTCCTCTTCAGGGATAGTTATCGTGCTCGACGGCCTGAGATGGCTGGGGTACGCCAGTTTGACCTGCCTTCCATCCCTCTCTATCTCCTTGATGAACACTCTTCCCTCGGCCAGCAGCCTGTTTACAGCTCCGTCCGTCTTCCCCATGGACCAGCCGGCCCTTTTACTCAACTCGTACTTCGATAGCCCCGGGTCTCTCTCAATGAGTGGATACAATTCGTCGTTGACCCTTCTTCCCTTTCTCTGGTCGCCGGCCTCGTTCATTGTTTCAGGTTGATGTCAATGTTGGCACAATATAAGGATTTTGGAATATTCCAGAAAGATGACGTAATAAACATATGAAACTAAACTCTAAGGAATGCCTCTGAGGTTCCCCGGCTTCGGGTACGCGGGATACGTGTATGTCGAAGACAGGAGGGCGTGGATAAGGAACCACAGCTTCGCTAGCAGCGAGTGGATGATCAGCCGAGTCAGGTACGGCCAGTGGGAGCACCAAAGTGATGGGACCTTCAACGTGTACGTCAAGGAGGTGCTGCCGAGAAAGGTGCTGACCATCGTGCTGCGGTGCAGACATTACCCTGCTGGGGGTCTCACTGCCCACACCCCGATTACGTGCATGTGTTCCACTCACATGTGTTAGACACGAAGAGAAGATGACCCGAGATAGGTCTCTACCCTGCTACCTGTCTCATGAAGGGTCTTTGATCCGCATGATGGCTCTTTGAATGCGCTTTTAATGCGCACAGCCTGGTTTTGATGCATGAGGCTCAGCGCCAAATGGGTTGCAGTCGTCGTGTTCGTGGCTGTCGCCTCTGCAGTCGTCTATTTTCTGGTCCCTGGGTTTCTGGGCGGGAACGAGGCCGCGGAGAGCGAAGTGGCTCTATCCTTGGCTGAGAGGAGCGGCCGCTTCACCATTCTATACGACAACAACCCGTTCAACGACAGCTGCTCCACCGAGTGGGGGTTCAGCTGCCTAGTGGAGCTTGGAAACGAGACCGTTCTATTCGACACTGGTGGAGACCCTGAGGTGCTTGCCCACAACGTGGAGGCGCTGGGAGTCGACTTGGCTGAGATCGACTACCTTGTGCTGAGCCACGAGCACTGGGACCACGTGGGCGGCCTCAGCATGGTGCTGGCGGCTAACAGCGACGTGACGGTGTACCTGCCCGAGTCGTTCCCCTACCACATCAAGAGTAGGGTGAGGGGGAGCGGGGCCACCCTGGTGGAGACGTGGAACGCGACGCTGATATGCCCCGGAGTGGCTACCACGAGGGTCCTGGAGGCCGAGCCCGACGAGCAGGCTCTCATGGTGAACACGGGCGGTGGGCTGGTCCTGGTGACGGGGTGCAGCCACCCTGGGGTCCAGAACCTGGTCCGGGCAGCGGAGAACGCGACGGGTATGGATGTCAGCTTCGTCTTCGGCGGCTTCCACCTGGGCGGCGCCAGTAGGGCCAGCCTGGACAGCCTGGTGGCAGAGCTGAAGGAGCTGGGAGTTGATAGGGCCGCGCCGACTCACTGCAGCGGCGACTTAGCGAGGCTGGCCTTCAGCGATGGGTATGGCGAGGGCTACGTTGAGCTGGGGGTCGGCTGGCGCATGGTCTTCTGAGACAGCGTCTCGTAAACATTAAATGGTTTACGATTATATTTACCTTCGTATGGATGTCCAGCTGCTGATGGCGGCCCTCGTTTACGCCTCCATGCTGGTTCTGCTGGCCTACCAGAATGTTGTTCGCGTTCAGCGACACCGAGAAATGTTTTCAGTCAGGTATAGAACTCACCCGTTCTCTAAAAAACGTATTTATAATAACGTTACCTTTAAAACGCAATTACTACAACAAGAATCCTAGCGTATGCATCTATAAGATCAATAAACCACTTTCAAATAAAACATGTAAAACACGATACTGAAACATGCATATCAATTAATAAATCCAAAAATCCAACCCACAATCAACCGTAACCACGCAACTCACCTTTGTAGCCCAGCCTCGCCACATAGAGGCAGTGAACCATATTGACAGATAATCAAAGAATATTACAGACACCCAACACAGTGTTCGCAGCCCCCGCTAACAGGTGCGGGCTCTTCGCCAACCACCAGATCGACGGCAACGGAAAATGCGGAAGATACGCGGCGTGCCACATGGCCGATCACACCAAGGACCCCAAGTGCCCCGCAAAAGGCGGCAAGTAAGCACCGGCCCAAATACATCCCTTTAAAAGCGTCCACCGCTGCTATATATACGCAGGATTCTTCGCCAAGCCACGCACGGCGTGGACGGCAAGCGCCACGCAAGTGAAAAAACATGATAAACACACCCAGCGAACACGAGGCACGCCGCCAGACCCTACTAGATGGAATAAGCCAGAACATCAACTACACGGAGATAGCCGCCCAGCTAGGGATCAGGCGAGGCGACCTACTCAAAGACCTCAAAGCCATGCGCCTTAAGAGAGACTCAGGCCTCCGCGAAGCCCAGCGCACAGCCCAGGCCAAGGTCTACGCGGAGAAGCAGGTCACGTCCACGAGACGCGATGAACGTTTCCACGGCATGACGGGCATGACCCTCCAGGAGAAGACCTTCCAGAACATGGTCCACTACTACAAGGCCGAGATCACGGCCATCCTGAGAAGCAGGGACCCGGAGACAGCCATCAGGGGGCTGCCCCAGAGCACCCGGAGGACACTGATGCACAACGGGATACTCACCAAGAGGAACAGGCCCCAGATCACAGCCCAGGCCCGAAGCCAGTTAGTCTAAAATAAAGCGCCTACTCAGTAACTGGTTCCGAGGCACATCCTCAACCAACTTAGCCCTTCAACTTAATCTGCTCCTTAAGATCAGACGCGGGATGCCCTCTCCTCTTCCTTATCTCGACAAGCACATCGTGTAGATACTCGAAGTCCTGGTACACCTGGGTGGCGTTGTACCTCTGGCGAAACTCTTTCATCATTGGCCCATACTTGTCCCACATCTCCACAACCATCACGTACGTCAGGTCGTAGACTAGCTCGGGGTCCACCAGCCCGCTCCTGACGAGCGTCCCGATCCCATCGTACGTTCGAGTGACGTAGGCGCTCAACGCGTGCTCCTGGATAGAACCATACTTGTCGTAGAAGTCGTCCATGTCCTTCCACTTCCAGTTGTGGAGTATCTCCTCCGAGTCTCTCTGGAACTCCTTGGACATCACCGTCTGGTATACGCTCATGAACATCTGGGCCTGCCTGGTCTCCAGGGTCTGCTACTGAGCCTTGAGCATGAGCTCCTGGTTCCGCTGGCTTATCCGGATGTTCATGATATAGTAGGCTACGCCCACGATGATCCCAGATGCCTGGATGAAGCTCAGGATCGTATCGACTTCAACCATCATCGTTCACAGGAATAGTGTGAGTTTGAGGTGAGGATAAGGTTATGCTCACTGAGGAGGAGAGTAGAGAACATTCATCATCGTATACTTTCTACTTATCAGTGTAGATGACGCCCCCCTTCTCCAGCTCCTCCACGCGGCCGCCGTCGTACCCTAGGAGCCCCTCCAACACCTCCCTGTTGTGCTGGCCTAGGAGCGGGGCGGCCGAGCGCGCCACGGGCTTGGTCTCCGAGAACTTGACGGGGAAGCTCACCGTCCTGATCTGCCCGGCCCTGGGGTGCTCGACGTGGAAGAACATACCCCTCTCGTTGAGGTGCGGGTCCTCCATGCACTCGTTTACCTGGTAGACGGGGGCGACGGGCATCCCCAGCTCCACGAAGTACCGGACCGCCTCATCCCGGGTCATGTCTCTGACCATATCCCTGACCGCGTCTATGGTCGCCTCCTCCACGCCCAGCCTCTCCTTCAGTGCGTCGAGGGCCTTCGGCCTGTATCCAGCTACTTGGATGTACCCGTCCCTGGCCTCCACGATGCCGCTTATGTGGGTCATGGGGTACATCTCCCGGATCTGCCAGGGGAGGAGGCCGGTCATGGAGTACTCTGTGATGGCCGGGTTCAGGGCTGTCATGCAGTCGGCCTGAGCGACGTCGAGCATCTGGCCGGCCCCCGTCCTGTCCCTGCTCCTTATGGCCCCCATTATGCAGTAGGCGGCCATGGTCCCGGGGCCGAGGTCGCCGTAGCTCATGGCCATGTTGAGGGGCGGGCCCTCGGGGTCGACCAGGTCCCCGGTGAGGCGCGTGTGGCCGCTCATGGCCTCGGCGACGACGTCGAAGGACGCCCTCGTCCTGTAGGGCCCGTACTGCCCGAAGCCGCTCAGCGCCGCGTATATGATCCTCGGGTTGGCCTCCCTGAGAACATCGTAGCCCAGGTTGAGCCTCTCCATGACGCCTGGGAGGAAGTTCTGGACCACGACGTCAGACTTCTTCACCAGCTCCAGGAATATGGCGCGGCCCTGCTCGGCCTTCAGGTTGACGGAGAGGCTCTTCTTGTTCATGTTCAGGTAGTGGAAGACCGGGTCAGAGCCACCCGGCCGCGGCCCGCCCCCGATCCTTGCCGTGGCTCCCCAGGTCGGCTCGACCTTTATCACCTCTGCCCCTAGGTCTGAGAGCAGAAGGGTGCACCAGGGCCCGAACCAGTGGTCCGTCAGGTCTACGATCCGTATGTCGTCAAGGATCTTCATACCTTGTCTAGACGAGATCCGAGCATAAAGCATTTTTAGAGTCGGTTCTCCCGGCTAGGCCGAGACGATATGCTGTGTATGGTGGGGATCGAACACCGATTTACTAGTAAAAATCTGCTTGCATAAAGTGTGATGTAAGGATAAGGTTATGGAGCGTTTGTAGAATTATCAAATGAGAAATGATTCTATGGCGTTAATTACCTGCTCTGGGTGTGAGACTGGTACAAAGTGGTTAGCGCTCTTAATGTCAACTACAGCCATGTTACTTTTCACAGTCATCATCCGCTTCATCTCCTCAACAGGAAGCTCACTATCTTCACCCCATATCAACAAAATAGGCGCCTCGATCCCAGTGAAGCATTTCCACAGGTCAAGGTCTTTCCTGATGTTAAACCTGCGACTATGATGAGACAGCGGATAGACACGCCCCTCATCATCCCTCCGAGAATACCTTAGACTCTCCTCAACGTATCGTCTCGGGGGAACGTCTGATAGCGCACTAAACTTGTTTAAGAGGAAATCTACCGCTTCCTCTTCGCTGCTGAAGGAGGCTGGAGTGTTCTCTGGGGCTTGAGGAGTAGGTTCAGTGTAGGTTACCGGTATTATATCTATTAGCACAACCTTCTCAACCTCTCTAGGGTAGCTGTAAGCCCAAACCATGGATAACCAGCCCCCAAAAGACCACCCGATTAAAGTTACCTTCTCGAATCCCTTTTGTTGAGCTGCTCTATATAGAATTGATACATGCTCCTCGAACCCAAGTGGCTTTCTTGGATCATCGCTCTGTGCATGTCCAATCATATCGAAGGCTATGATATGGTATCTGTCTCTGAGTGCGTCTCCTATTGCCTCTATATCATGGGCGGAGCAGTATGGTGCTGATCCATGTAATAGTATGAGTCCTTTTCCCGCGTTCCCCCATTCAAGGTAATGTAGATTGTACCCGTCTATGTTGATGAATCCTTCAGAATAGCTCACAACCTCAACCAATCACATTTCACCTATTCTATATATCACTGAATGAACTGAGGACAAGGTTATGGAGAGCTTGTACCGAGAATCTCCACCGTATTGCCTATCTTAATCCTCATCAAATCCTCCCCCAATACAAGGCAACCATCATACAATTTTCTAGTCCTATTCATAATCTCCTCCAATGAAACCCCCATGCATTGAATAATATGATAATACAAAGCAAGCCCCGGCTTAACCATAGAGAAAATTTCACCACATTCCTCAGGACCGGTATGCAAACTCAGAATATACCGTACATTATCAGAGATAGCTGCACCAAGTGGTGCGGCAGCCACCTCATGAATCAACAAGTCTGCACCCCGAGAATATTCTACTAGGTTCTCACAGTAACATGTGTCCCCGGATAACACAACGCAATGACCATCATATCTGACTCTATATCCAAGAGATGGCTCATCAGAATACTCCCCATAATGGTCAACCCTAAAAGGCTCCACTGTGAGCCCATTCATCTCATAGATGAAACCCTCGTCTACTTCATCTGCATTGACCTCGTAGCCTCTCTGATAACCTATACCATTGACACGTTCTAACTCATATCGCACCTTTAAGTCTACTTTGAAGGCTTCCCGTAGGTGCGAGACCATGGACTCTGTTCCTCTGGGTCCCCAAATATTTAGCGGGTTATCACTGCGATCCATTATGTTCCGTGTTATCCAGAGATCTGGTATTCCCGTGGTGTGATCGCTATGTAGGTGTGTCAGGAATAGTTTATCGAATTCCTGTGTTTGTGATTGGATCTGATAGAGTCTCTGCATGGTTCCTCTTCCGCAGTCGAATAACAGTTTCTGACCAGCTACCACGATAAGGGTGGAGGGGCCGAAACGATCCAATCTAGGTGATGGGTTGCCTGTTCCAAGTAGGGTGACTATGAAATCAGAGCCCATACTTACACTTAGTTTGTAGTGAGGATAAGATTATGCCCATTGAGAGGCGATTAGGTGCTAAAGTGCGGAGGGTGGGATTCGAACCCTACCCTCAGTGAAGATATCTCCCGATGAACTTCCCTTTTTCTTTCATAACGGGTTAGAAGTGGGGGTCGAGCACCGATTTACATGTAAATTTGTAAGGTTAAAGGGTTTGATAATATAAGGACATTTGTTAATAGTTGTAGCTTATCGCTACGACCTTCCATTCACCGTCTATCTTCCACACCGTTGCATGGAACCTTGAAGTGAACCCGACCCGACCCTCAGGCGTCTTATTGTATCCACTGAAGACCCCTATGCCGTACCCGTGGTCACACGACTAAGACACATTCACTATTACTTCATCGTACTTCACGGAGATGTTGTCCCTAACAGCCTCCTCGATGAACCTGCACCAAGGCTCCGCGCCTCTCACCAGCGGCGTATCTGGGTATAACGCCACGGCGTCTCTGTGGAAGCAGCTCATAAAGGAGTCAACGTCTTTTCTCTGAAAGGCGTCTCCCATGTCCAGTAGGATCTGCCTGATCCTGTTCTCCTCATCCTTGACGTCTGCTCTGGGCAACTCGCGCCAGCCCTCGGTTACGTGTAGGTTGGGTTGACATTTATCGTTTTAGGCGAATGGGGCCGGTACTGCTCTCACATACACATCACCGTATTACTTATATTACAGTCGACTGTATTATTTTAATCATGGTCGAGGTTGTCTCAGCCCGCGTCGACGAGGATACCCGCCGCAGGATGAGGCGTCTCCGTCACGTGAACTGGAGCGAGGTGGTGAGGGCGGCCATCAAGGAGAAGATTCGGGAGGAAGAGAGGCGCCGCGAGGTTGACCCGGCCGACGTGGAGGAGGCCCTAACGCTGATGGACCGGGTCAGGCGGCCCCGGCCTGGGTTCGACGGAGCCGAGGAGATAAGGAAGTGGCGGGATCTGAGAAGGTAGCCGTAGACGCGTCCGTGGCGTTCAAGTGGTTCGTGGAGGAGCCGGGCAGCGCCGAGGCCAGGCGCCTGGCAGGGGACTATGGCAGGAGGCTGGTGGACATCGCCTCCGTCGAGCTTCTGCCCTTCGAGGTGCTGAACGTGTTGAGGTACGCGCCGGACACCGGGCTGGAGGACCTGAAAGCCGCCGCCCGGGCCTTGGGCAAGCTGAGCTTGGACCTGCATCCCTTGGTGGGTGAGCTGGCCGAGAGGTGCGTCGAGAACGCCTTGAGGTACGGTGTCTCGGTCTACGATTCATCTTACCTCTCCCTGGGCGAGCTCCTGGAGGTGCCGGTTTTCACGGCTGACTCCCGGCTCATGGGGAGGGTCGGCGGCGGGGTGCTCAGACACATATCGGATTACGGGCACTGACCTTCTGGGGCTGACTCGGGCATCCCGAGTAAGGCATCTAGAAGTCCTCCAACGGCATATCTAACAATTATTATTATATAATTATAAAAATTATGGAGCAACGCACCAGTGGTCACTGATTATGCCCCATAGGGGCTTTAGACCCGAAGGATCGACGAAACCTCAGCAACGAAAAGCACGAAGTAAAAGATGGAAAATTTTTTTCCCATTATAACAGGCCAGCCGTTATAAGCCCCGCCACAAGACAACAAATAAATCCCCAACCACATAACAACACCCCATGGTAAGCAAAGCCGACTTCAAAGGCAAGCACTTCATAAGCATGAGCGACTACGGCCGCCCACAACTCGACTACATCCTGGACGTGGCCGACGAGATGGCGAAGCTGGAGAAGCAGGGCAGCCAGATGGCCCAGGGCAAGGTCCTCGCCAGCCTCTTCATGGAGCCCAGCACCCGCACACGCCTCAGCTTCGAGTCAGCCATGTACAGGCTCGGCGGAAGCGTCACCACAGTCGCAGACCCCATGACCAGCAGTATGAAAAAGGGCGAGACCCTAGAGGACACCATACGCACAGTCATGAACTACGTCGACATAATAGCCATGCGCCACCCCGACAACGACTCGGCCACCAGGGCAGCCAAGGTCAGCAGCGTCCCCTTCATAAACGGCGGGAGCGGCACATGGGAGCACCCCACCCAGACACTTCTGGACCTACACTGCATGCGCACCGCCAAGGGCCGAATCGACGGCCTCACAATAGGCATGGTGGGCGACCTCAAGAACGGCCGCACCGTCCACAGTCTCCTCAAGGCCCTCCGCAACTACGACGTCAAGGTCCACTGCATCGCCCCAGACGCCCTCAAGATGAAGCCCGAGGTCATAGAGGAGGTCAAGGACAAGATCGAGGTAACCGAAGCATCCGACCTGCCTAAAACCCTACCGAAGCTCGACGTAGTCTACATGACCAGAGTCCAGCGTGAACGCTTCACGACCCAGGAGGAGTACGACAAGGTCAAGGACAGCTACATCCTGGACCGCAGCATGGTCAAGAGGCACGGAAAGAAGGACCTCGCCATCATGCACCCCCTCCCACGCGTCAACGAGATCAGCACCGACGTCGACGACCTCCCCAACGCGTGGTACTTCAGGCAGATGAAGCACGGCATCTACACCAGGATGGCCATCATCGCCCTAGCCCTAGGCGTGTACTAACCTCCCGAAAACTCGGCTAATGTCAGGCGGAGCCCCGGCGCTCAATCAGCCGCCTGACGCGGCTCCACCTGTCCCCATCAGGGGCTTTCTCCGCCACGGCGTAAGCCTCGGGAACCCTGTAGAGGAACATCTTGTGGCTCCCCACCATGTATAGCCTCTCCTCCTCGCGGCTGTGAGCCCAACCCGTGATGGGGAAGTCGTGGCTCACCACCCTGGCCCCCTGCCTCAGCTCCCTCTCCAGCTTCGGCCTCAGCCTGCTGTTCCCCATGGTGGTCAGGTAGAGCGTAACCAC
>Ga0299912_10005091_pt1 | contig 10790 bp, 9 predicted proteins | sample RVTome_2_FD_207667 | JGI IMG/M metagenome (GOLD analysis project Ga0299912, IMG submission 207667) | Soil microbial communities from uranium-contaminated site in the Upper Colorado River Basin, Wyoming, United States - RVT95D214 (version 2) ... | reverse complement strand
GAATTCTTTTTGGACTTGGGGCGGTTGAAAAGACAGGTCCAGAAGCTCAACTTCTCAAAGCGAAGAAAGTTCTGATCATTACCGATCCAGGCGTTATTCAAGTTGGCCTTCTTGAAAGTGTTGAGAGATCCCTTCAGTCTGTTGGTCTTCCTTTTGTTATTTTCGATGGCGTGGAGCCTGATCCCAGAATTGAAGTGGTCGAAAAAAGCATTGAGAAAGCGAAAAAAGAGGGAATCGATCTCATCATCGGTTTTGGAGGAGGAAGTTCTCTTGATATCGCCAAAGTGACTTCTATCCTGATCACCAATTCCGGGAAGATCGACAGTTTTTTTGGAGTCGATCTTGTTCCCAATCCAGGGACACCTGTGATCCTCATTCCGACCACCGCAGGCACCGGAAGCGAGGTGACCCCTATCGCCATCTTATCCGATACCAAAGAGAGATTGAAAAAAGGGATCGTCAGCCCTACCCTTTTTCCAGAGGTGGCCATTGTTGATCCCAAACTGACCATCGGCCTCCCCCCTTCTGTAACGGCCTTCACAGGAATGGATGCCTTAACCCATGCCATTGAATCATACTATTCTATTAACGCTACGGACTTATCAGACCTCCTTGCATTCAGAGCCATGGAACTCCTCTCAAAAAATATAAGGATGGCCTATGCCCATGGTGAGAATCTGGTTGCCCGCTCGAACATGATGGAGGGAAGCCTCTTCGCAGGAATAGCCTTTGCCAACGCTGGCGTCGGTGCTGTCCACGTCTTTGCTTATCCCCTCGGGGGAGAATTCCATCTTGCTCATGGACTCACCAATACATTGATGCTTCCCTATGTGATGCGTTACAATATATTAGGGTGTCCTGATAAGTTTGCCCAGATGGCAAAGGCCTTCGGAGAAAAGGTGGAAGGGCTCTCTGAACTGGATGGAGCAGAAACGTCAGTAAAATTTGTGGAGCGCCTCTCCGATGACCTTCGGGTCCCAAGAAGACTCAGAGATGTTGGAATTCCAGAGAATGCAATTCCCCGGTTAGCTGAGGCGGCCATGAAAGTGACCAGACTCCTGGCCAATAACCCAAGAAAAATAACCCTCGAAGATGCGATCGCCATTTATAAATCCGCCTATTAATGATTCATCACAGAAAGGCAAAACAAATGAAAGGCTTCTTTAATAAAATCTTAAAAATCAATCTCAAAACAAAAACCTTTAAGGAAGAAACAATCCCCGACTCCGTTTATGAAACCTATTTGGGTGGGAAGGGATTCGGTACTTATCTCCTTATGAAAGAAAATCCTCCTGGAGTCGATCCCCTTTCTCCAAAAAACAAACTCATCTTCTGTACTGGCCCAATCACCAATACCCGAATCTATGGTTCCTGCCGGCATGGTGTCTTCACCAAATCTCCCCTGACCGGAATCTTCTCTGAGTCTTACTCCGGCGGGAAAGTAGCAGAACCGATGAGCCGGACAGGTTATGATGCATTTATTTTTGATGAGGCATCGAGTGAACCCGTTTGGATCGAGATCTCTGACCAAAAGGTTATCTTCCATGAGGCAAAAGACCTCTGGGGGAAAGATACATACTTTACCGAAGACGAAGTATTACAGAGAACCAAGAAGAAGGGTGCGGGCGCTCTGGTCATTGGTCCCGCTGGAGAAAATCTGGTCCGATATGCTGTGATTGAAAATGATTACTGGCGATCCCTCGGAAGGACCGGAGTCGGTGCAGTGATGGGCTCCAAAAAAATGAAAGCCATTGTTTTTCACGGTGAAAAGAAAAAAGAGATCGCCTATCCTGATCGGGTCGAGCAGTTTGCAAAGGAGACTTTAGAGCGTGGAAAAGATAATCCAGGAGTTCAAAATTATAGAAGGCTGGGCACACCTCAATTGGTGGCTATCACTAATTCAGTAGGTGCGTTTCCGTCAAAATATTGGCATCTCGGAACTTTCGAGGGATGGGAGAAGATCAGCGGAGAAGCTCTTCTCGAACGGTGTCAGGTTAGACCCACTGCCTGTCTCCGTTGCTTTATAGCCTGTGGAGATCTAAGCGAGGTTAAAGAGGGAAGACACAAAGGCCTAAAAATCGAAGGACCTGAATATGAAACGATCTATGCCTTTGGTGGTCTCTGCATGATCCATGAGATCGAGGAGATCGCTTATCTCAATGATATCTGTGACCGCCTCGGTATGGATACCATTTCTGCCGGGAGCCTTTGCGCCTTTGCCATTGAAGCTTCAGAAATGGGCCGGATTAAAGAAAAGATTACTTGGGGAGATGTGGATAAGATCGCTCAACTCCTCCATGATATCGCATCCAAAAAAGGGATGGGGGCCATTTTAGCGGAGGGAATCCGGCATGCTGCCAAAGCATGGATTATGGAGGACATTGCGATCCATACCAAAGGCCTTGATCCTGCGGGTTACGATCCAAGAGTCCTTAAAGGAATGGGCCTCGCCAATGCAACTTCGGATCGTGGAGCCTGTCACCTGAGATCAACCTTCTACAAAGCTGAACTTGCCGGGATGATCCCGATGGATCAGATGGAGGGAAAAGCGAAGCTCTTTCTCGAATTCGAAGATCGCTTTAATATCCACGACTCCCTGATCTTATGCAGATTCTATCGAGATATCTACTGGGATTGGAATGACCTATCGACGATTGTAGAAGTGACGACAGGACTGAAACTGGATGAAGCTGGATTAAGAAAAATCTCCTCAACGATTCAAAACGAGACGCGAAGGTTCAATCTCCGCGAAGGACTCACCCCAAAGGACGATACCCTTCCAAAAAGATTTTTTGATGAACCCTTAGGGAAGGACGGAAAGACGATCCGGAGAGAAGACCTCCAGGGAATGCTCCTGGATTACTATAGCCTGAGAGGTTGGAGCTCTGAGGGCATTCCTTTATAGATTTCAGATTGTGGATTTCAAATCGCAGATTGGAAAGAGAGAAACGTAATCCCTCAATATTAGAAATCCTATGATTCACCTTGGATCTCTCCTTGACTTCCTCTCCTGGTCTCAATAGGATAACAATAGTTAGGAAGTCGCTCACCCCATGGAAATTTCAGCACCGCCTCTACGAAGACCAGAGCTTCTGACCGGAATGCGCCCCGTGCAGCACAAGGAGGACGAATGATTTGGACAACGTTGCCTTTTGTGATAGATTGAAATCACAATTCTAATCGCCCCGTTAGAAATCCCGGTCGTTGCGACTCGAAACCGAGCGGGGCACTATTTCTAACGGGGTAAACCGAAAAGGAGGTGTGATGATGAAAAAATCAGAAGGCTTCGAATTACAAGAACCCGAGATCAAAATGGAAGATATTCTAGTGGTCAAGGACAAATACTTCAATTCCAAGTATGTGGCCATCGTAACAGGTGCTGCTAGTGGGATTGGAAGAGCAACGGCCATCGCCTTAGGGGTCAATGGGCTGACGGTGATAGGCACAGATGTCAACGAAGAGGGTGGCAAAGAAACGGCGAAGATGGTGGATCAATTGGGAGGGAGAGTGATCTTCATTAAAACGGATCTCTGCAAGGATGAGCAGATTGAGCAGAGTGTACGCCAGGCCTCCCAATACGGAAGCATTAAATTTTTGGCAAACATTGCGGGGATACAGCATATTGACCCCATCGAAAATTTTCCGATGCCGATTTATGATCTCATGCAAAAGATCATGCTGAGAGCCCCTTTCTATCTTTCTAAGCTCTGCATTCCCCACATGAAAAGAAGCGAAGACGGCACCGGGGCCATCGGGAATATGTGCTCTGTCCACGGTCACATGGTTACCCGGAATAAACCTGTCTACAACATTACCAAGTTTGGTCTGCGGGGCTTAGCGCAATCCATCGCTGCTGAAGGAGAGGGCAAGATCAGAGGTTTTACTGTGAGCGTCGGTTTTGTTAAAACCCCTCTTGCGCTGAATCAGATCCCGGATCAAGCCCGGCAGCGGGGCATCGCCCCCGAAGAAGTAGTGAGAGAGGTGATGCTTGGCAGATCTCAAACCAAGGAAATGATGACTCCCATTGAGGTAGCCAATCTCTATGTGATCGGGTTCTCCTTCTTAGGGAAATACCTCATTGGAGGAGACCTTCTATTTGACGGAGGAATGGTCAAGACCTATTAAGAAAATTGTTTCTGACGAAGTAACCTCTCAGTCTCTGGTGCGGTTGGATCGGGGTGGTCTCCCCTCCGAAACCTGACGGGTGAGATTTCACTTGACATTTAATTATTTTCATTATATTGGAAGCCGTGAAAGAAGACGTGAAAAAGAATTTTTTTATTAGAACATTTTTTCAAAAGAAAGGAGGAAGAGGAGGATGAGAAAGTTCGCGATGTTAACGGTTTCAGTTTTTATTTTCAGCATCATTTCAGTTTCTATGGTGATGGGCCAGGGCAAGCCAGCTCCAGCAAAAGAACCAGCAAAGGCTCCAGCCAAAGCAGCACCGGCAGGAAAGGAACCGATCAAAATCGGAGCCATCTATGACTTTGCCGGCCCTTGCTACATGTATTCTGAATCCGCTATCAACGGCATCAGGATCGCTATGGAAGAGATCAATTCCAAAGGCGGCATTTTGGGAAGAAAACTGGACATGATCGTTCGGGATACAGAGGCAAAGGTCGACGTCGGTGCAAGGGAGACAAAGGATTTAATCCTTCGGGAGAAAGTGAATTTCCTTATGGGACCATGCAGCAGCGGTGTTTCTCTCGCCATGCTGGTGGTCAATGCCGAGTATAAAGTAATGAGGGTAGTGGGAATAGCCAACACGGAAGCGATGACCGTTGACAAGTTCACTCCTTACATCTTCCAGGTGGTCCCGAACACCTACATGGAGGCCACTGCTAACACACGTTATCTCATGAATAAAGTTCCTACGGCAAAAAAGTTCTGCACCATTGGTCCAGATTATGAATTCGGTCGTCGTGAAGAGGCAGCCTTTGCAGAAGAAATCAAAAGGTTGGTACCGGATGCTGAAATTCTCTATCAGGCCTGGCCCAAGCCCGGTGAAACAGACTTCACCTCATTTATTACTGCTATGATGGCCAAAAAACCAGATGCAGTCCATGGTTCACTATTCGGTGGAGACTTAGTGGCCTTTACCAAGCAGGCCAAACCCTATGGCTTTTTTGAAAAATACCCAATGATTGCACTGTTTGATCTTCCTGTTCTTTTAGCCTTAGGGGAGGATGCCCCAGAAGGAACGTTGGGTTTTGGAAGGGGATGTTTCTTCATGGACCCTAATCCCAGGATGATGGAGTTTGTCGGAAAGTTTAGAAAGGTCCGTGGGGCATATCCTGATTCATGGTCAGTGATGGCATATGACACTATTTATCTCATCAAGGCAGCAATCGAAAAGGCTAAGACCATAGAGACTGAGGCTGTCATTAAAGCGATGGAAGGAATGATCTTTGATAGCTTGAGAGGGAAGTTCACTATTCGGGCTTTAGACCATATGGGTACTGTCCCGTGTTATCAGGGAACGATTGCTAAAGATCCCAATTATCCCGGATTCAAAATCTGGAAAGACATCTCTCGAATCCCTGGAGAACAAGTCATCCGGCCTGAGGCCAGTGTACGTGAAATCTGGAAGAAAACAGGGGTGGTCAGATAAGAATATGAATTCGAAGCACGAAATCCTAAATCCGAAACAAATTCGATTGACCGAAATATCAGACTCAAGGATTTAGAATTTGAATGAAACATGTTTGAAAGATTTGGTAATTGGAATTTTGGATCTGTTTCGAGTTTCGATATTCGAATTTCGGATTTGAGGATTTTAGGTTATGTCCTTTGACGTCCTTTTTAACCAGTTCATGAGTGGGATTGCCCGGGGCGCCCTGCTCTTTCTGGTCGCCTCGGGCCTTTCTCTCACCTTCGGTGTCCTGAGGGTCCTCAATTTTGCTCATGGCTCCATCTATATGCTTGGGGCCTTCATCACTTATTCCATCTGGAAGCACCTGCTCATCCCTGTCGTCGGCTTCTATATCGCAACGATCCTTGCTTCCCTGATTATGGCAGGGGTTGGCATGATTATAGAATTTTTCCTGTTGAGACGTCTCTATTCCAGAGGTTGGCCTGAACAACTATTGGCCACCTATGCTGTTATCCTGATTATTACTGATATCGTCAAATGGGGATGGGGCGGAGAATTCCTCTCGATCCCGAGACCCAAGCCTTTTACAGGAGCTGTGTTCCTTTTCGGATTTCCATTTCCTTCTTATAATTTCTTTATCATTTTATTAGGCTTGGCCCTTGTGATCTTTCTATGGTGGCTGGTCTATAGAACCCGTCTCGGTGACATCATCAGGGCGGCTGCAAGTGACCGAGAGATGGTGTCGGCTTTAGGAATACCTATTCCGTGGCTATTCACATGGATATTTGTCCTGGGATCCCTGATCGCCGGATTGAGCGGAGCCGTATCAGCACCCTTCGGAGCCATTCGTCTGGGGATGGATATCGAGATCATCGTGGAGTGTTTCGCTGTCGTCGTTATCGGAGGTATGGGAAGCCTTCCCGGAACACTCCTGGGGTCTTTTATTGTGGGCCAGGTTTATTCCTTTGGCATCATGTATAAACCCGAACTGGCACTGGCCTTTATCTTCATTGTCATGGCCATAGTCCTCATCGTTCGTCCATGGGGAATCTTCGGAAGACCCGAAAGATAGGGGTGTAAACATAGGTTAAGGCTGAGGTTAAGGTTAATAAATGGTAATAAAACAGACGGAACAAAAAGAGTCGATGGTCAAGAGAGGGTGGTGGTTAGCACTACTCATCATTGTGGCCGTCGTTGCCCCTTTTATCATCAGCGAGTTCTACCTCACTATATTGGGTGAGGCTCTCATCATGAGCCTGCTCGCTTTGAGTTTCAATCTCCTCTTCGGCTATATGGGTCAACTCTCTTTCGGTCAGGCTGCTTTTTATGGGCTTTCAGGATATACCGTAGCCATGCTCATGACCAAGGTCCATTTCAATTTCTGGCTCAGTCTTTTAGCCGGCATTGTAATGGCGAGTATTTTGGGCTTGGTAATTGGATATTTTTGTGTTCGTTTGAGAGGAATCTATTTCTCCATCTTAACCCTTGCCTTTGGTCAGCTCCTCTTTTTCGTCATCTACAAATGGCACGATTTCACAGGCGGGGATGATGGTATCCAGGGTGTCTTCCCACCCGGTGTATTGAAATCACCCATCCACTACTATTTTTTCATTCTTGTCGTCTTTATCTTTGCGAGCTTCATTTTCTGGCGAATTGTTAATTCACCCTTTGGTTATACTCTCAAGTCAATGCGTGACAATCCTGAAAGGACAGAATTCTTGGGTATCAATATCGGAAGATACCAGTTGATCGCGTTTGTTATCGCTGCTGCCTACGCTGGACTGGCCGGCGCGTTGTGGGCACCCTTTTATCGTTCCATGGCTCCCTCCTCATTGATGTGGATCAAATCTGGTGAACCGGTCATGGCGGCGATTCTGGGAGGACCCTCCCTTTTCTTTGGACCTATTTTGGGAATGTTTATCATGACCTTCTTTCATGCCTGGGTTCTTGGCTTCACTATTTTTTGGGCGGTTGTCATGGGGGCGCTTATTCTCATCATTATCTTTTTCCTGCCAGGTGGGATCCTTGGTTTTGCCGAGGAGAAGTTTAAAGAGCGAAGAGAAAGACTCAATCAATTAATTGAAAAATGATATGTTTCTTCAGACTCAAGGAATAACAAAAGAATTCGGTAAGCTCAGGGCCGTGAATGAGGTGAGTCTTGAAATCTTCAAGGGAGATGTTCATGCCATCATCGGTCCTAATGGTGCCGGGAAGTCCACCTACTTTAATCTGATCACAGGTTATCACCGAGTCACCTCTGGAAAGGTCCTATTCAAAGACAAAGAGATCACGAATTTGCCCGCCTATCATCGATGTAAACTCGGTATGACCCGCTCTTTTCAGATCACCAGTATCTATCCTAAACTCAGCGTTTATGAAAGTGTGTTAATGGGTTTATTATCTCATCGAAGAGTCACACTCAACTTTTTTCCCTACGCAAAGAAATATTTTAAGGAAGAGGTCTGGCGCATATTAGAAGATGTAGGGTTGGCAGATCAAGCAAACACGTTAGGAGATTCAATTTCCCATGGTGATAAGAAGCGACTGGAGCTGGCCATTACCCTGGGAACCGAGCCCGAACTCCTGCTTTTGGATGAACCCACCTGTGGCATGTCTCCTGATGAGACGGAAACCACCATGATTTTTATCAAAAAGTTAGTTGAGGAGAGAGGGTTGACCATCCTTTTCACCGAACATGATATGAGTGTGGTATTCGGGATCGCTAAAAGGATCTCCGTCCTTCATCAGGGCACTTTGATAGCCGATGGGAAGCCGGAAGAAGTCAGGGCGAACGGAGAGGTCCAGAAAGTTTATTTAGGCGGTACGGCATGATTCTTGAGGTCAAAGAGATCCATACTTATTATGGCACCAGCCATATCCTCTTTGGTGTCTCTATAGATATCAAAGAAGGGGAAGTCGTTTGTCTATTGGGGAGGAATGGGGCCGGCAAGACGACGACTTTAAGAAGTATCATCGGCCTAACGCCACCTCGTTCGGGAAGTATTAAGTTTAATGGCAAAGAGATCACCGGGAAACCTCCCTACCGTATTGCGCCACTGGGGATTGGCTTTGTACCGGATGACCGGAGAATCTTCCCCGATTTAACAGTCCGACAGAATATTCTTATCGCCCGGAGAGAAAAGGAAGGGGCCATCTGGAACCTGGAACGAATTTATTCTTTTTTTCCGAAATTAAGAGAACTGGATACTCACATGGGGACCCAACTCAGCGGTGGAGAGCAACAGATGCTCACTATTGCTCGAACTTTGATGACCAATCCTCAGCTCCTTCTCTTGGATGAACCGGGCGAGGGATTGGCTCCCTTAGTCATTCAAGCCATGAAAGAGCAACTCGGCGAGATCAAGAAATTGGGCACCACCATGCTCATCTGCGAACACAATGTAGGGCTTGCGACAGCCTTAAGTGACCGCGGTTACGTCATGGATAAGGGAACGATCCGCTATCATGGAACCATTGAGGAATTACAAAAGAACGAAGAGGTCAGAAAGAAATACCTGATGGTATAAGTCCTTTCTTCAACCTGCAAATCGATTCATTTTCCTAACTCCCCTGTAACGGAGCTTAAAATGAAACTTTCTCAAATAAAAAATATAGCTGTTGTTGGTTCTGGAATTATGGGACATGGGATCGGCCAGACCTTCGCTCTGGGAGGATATAAAGTGACATTGAATGATATCAGTGATGAACGATTGGAAAAAGCGATTCAACAGATCCATTCCAACCTCCATACCTTCGTGGAGTTCGGAATCACAACCCCTGAAACAGCAAAAGAATCTCTGTCAAGAATCAAGACCGACAAAAATTTAAAGTCTGCCGTCAGGGAATCTGATTTTGTGGTGGAAGCCCTGCCCGAGGTGATGGAGCTGAAAGAACAGGTTTTCCAGGAATTGGACGAATATTGTCTCCCCCATACCATCATCGCCAGTAACACCTCTGGTTTGAGTTTGACCGAGATGGCCGCTGGGATCAACCGACAGGATCAAGTGGTGATCACCCATTGGTGGAATCCTCCTCACATCATCCCGGTGGTAGAGGTTGTCAAGGGTCGATACACTTCAGATCAAACGGTCGATCTGGTTTATCAGCTTCTGGTGTATATTGGAAAGAAACCGGTCAAGATATCAAAAGAGGTCCCAGGTTTTTTGGGAAACCGCCTCCAGTTCGCCCTTTACCGTGAGGCTCTGTATTGTCTCAAAGAAGGCATTGCCTCGGCTGAAGATATTGATATCGCGGTCAAAGGAACCTTTGGTTTTCGGTTGCCGACACTCGGACCTTTAGAGACAAGCGACTTCGGAGGCCTCGACACTTTTCTTAACATTGCCCAATACCTTTTCAAAGAAATTGACCGATCCACAGAGCCTCCTGAAATCTTGAAGGAGAAGGTGAAACAGGGGAAACTCGGCGTGAAGACGGGGGAAGGCTTCTTTCAATACCCTGCTGAAAAAGCGAAAGAAAAGATGAAGGAACGTGACTATCAATTCCTTCAAAGATTAAAATGTCTTTATTTTAGAAATTCTGAAAAAGGGGATGGATAGGAAAGGATGGGTCACAAAACCTGGGGCGAGGTTGCCGGGCGATAGTGCTCATGAAGACCGGAAAACCTCTCACCGGGGTAGAGGTCCTCGATTTTTTGAAAGGGCGATTGGTCAAGGTTGAAGTCCCCAAGAACGTGGTCTTCGCGGACCCGCTGCCCCGGAATGCAGCCGGCAAGGTATTCAAAAACATCCTTGGGGCAAAATATTTCTGAGAAGATTTTTCTTTACTCAAGGCAAGAAGATGGATAGAATCCAGATGGTCCGGGAAAGATCACAAGACGCTCTTTCCTGGATCGCGATTCTGAGACATCGAAAATTTCGCGCCAACTAATGCCTGAGTCTTAGAAAAGGAGGTGGTGGTCGTCCAAAAGAGCAGGAGTGAATCGAGATCCCAAAAAATCCTGAAAGAGGAGGTAATCCGATGAAATATCCAAAGTCTTTATTCCTGTGTATTGCCATATTCGCCTCGATCTTCTTAGGGGTGCCAGCAGGATTTGCTCAGGGCCCCATCAAGTTAGGGGCCATTCTCCCCCTGGCCGACATTACCGGAGATCAAGGGGCCAAGGCCATGAAAGTGGCTGTAAAAGAAATCAACAAGGCGGGCGGGCTCCTGGGACGCCAGGTCGAACTGATCGTGGTCG
>Ga0299912_10005090_pt1 | contig 10790 bp, 12 predicted proteins | sample RVTome_2_FD_207667 | JGI IMG/M metagenome (GOLD analysis project Ga0299912, IMG submission 207667) | Soil microbial communities from uranium-contaminated site in the Upper Colorado River Basin, Wyoming, United States - RVT95D214 (version 2) ... | reverse complement strand
CTTGACCAAATGTGCTGCGGCAGTGAGCCCACCCATTCCAGCACCAATAACAATGGCATCCCAATGTTCACTCATATTGGAAGACATATCATAGGATTTCATATGGAGCAAGCTTTTGACTTTTTTTAATTCTGCGGAAGGGTTGCCAATTCTGAAAAAAATCTATGTAATCCTATGCCATTAAATTAATCGAGAGACAGATTTACACATCTCCTGGGTAGATCTATTTAAACAGCATCTCCATCATTTCCTCCGCTTTTTGGATCCATTGATAATATTTCCAAAAAGCCCCACTCGAGGAACCTAAATATACTTCCAGCCAATTGGCCGAGCCAATCGCTTGTAGCTCCAGCTACCCTGCAATTTAGCCTTTTCCCTTTAAGAGTACAAATTGGGAACTACACTTGTAAGCTCTCTTGACAACCTATTTAGGGTCATAATAGAATTTCTTATCAAAATCCCAAATGAAGGAGGTCAAACATGAAACGTCTTACTGTCGTAATCGGGATTCTTGTTTTGGTAGTGGCCCTTGCCTATGCTCGTGCTCCAAAGAGCGACTACCAGTGGACGGGTTCTGTCGTGGAAGTGGATAATGACCACATCATCGTTCAAAAGGGGGAAGAAAAGTGGGAGTTCGCTCATGACAAGGATACCAAGATGACAGGAAGCCCGAAGGCCGGCTCAAAGGTGACCATCAAATATTTGATGAAGGCCACAAGCATTGAGATAAAAGAAGAAGCCAAAAAGGTAGAGCCTAAGAAGAAATAATTTATATTCCTTTTTTTAAATCGAGACATGAACCAATTTCATCTGAAGTCGTTTGGAAAGGATTAAACGAAGCTGGATACAGAAACTTTACTCGGGATCGCTATTGGAATCGGTTTGAGCGCAGCATGTGGCTTTAGGGTTTTCGTGCCATTGCTGATAATGAATCTTGCCTCACTTACCGGACACCTCCATCTGTCTCCGGGTTTCGAATGGATTGGAAGCCCCTATACCAGCATTGCCTTTGGCACGGCAACCCTCGTTGAGGTTCTCGCCTATTATATCCCTTGGCTTGATCACCTTTTGGATCTAATCGTATCCCCCGCGGCAATCATCGCAGGCATCATTACCACAGCCTCCATGGTGATGGATGTCTCTCCGTTTCTAAAGTGGACATTAGCGCTGATTGCGGGGGGTGGGGCAGCAGCTATCGTTCAAGGGGCGACCGTTGCCATGCGGACGAAATCCTCAGTCCTCACGGCGGGAACAGGTAATATGTTTGTTTCCTCCCTTGAACTGGTTGGATCCATCATCACAGCTCTCTTGGCCATTATCGTCCCAATTCTCTGCCTTGTTCTCATTGTTTTGCTTTGCATTTTTATCATTTGGAAAGCAGGCCGTTTCTTTGTTGGAAGGATGAAAATAAAATAGGGTATTGGCATGCCATACTTAATGAAAAAAGGGTTCCTTTATGACATGGAAGATTCTTTCGATATTCTCATGGGCTATAACGTCATTTTCATTGGAGAGGAACATGGATCTCGAGTGTCCCACCATGCAGAATTTACTATTCTCAAAGGGCTTTCGGAACGAGATTCGAATCTCATTATAGCCCTTGAGATGTTCGAGCGGGATGTCCAAGATGTCCTCGACGCTTATTTAAAAGGGACAATGTCAGAAAAGAAATTTCTGAAACAGTCCCGCCCCTGGCCAAACTACCCAGAGAATTACCGGCCACTCATTGAGTTTGCGAAGAAGAAAGGAATGCGAGTGATTGCAGCAAATATTCCCAGAAGGGCCGCCGCCGCTGTCTCTATGGCAAATGAGATCTGCCCCGATATGATGGGGAAGGACAGAATCTATCTTCCCAAAACCGTACACCTCAAATCGAAGGAATATTACAAGCGTTTCGCTTCCTCGATGGAAGAAATGCCCCATTTCACTCCCATGAAAGGCATGAAAGTGGATGGACTCTACAAGGCACAGGTCTTAAAGGATGCCGTGATGGCAGCCTCCATCGAACCTTTCCTCGATTGTCGTACTCTCTTCTGCTGTGGACATTTTCATTCCGATTACCACCTCGGCATTCCCTATCAACTCCAGAAGAATCATCCAAAACTCAAAATCGCCGTTATTGCCATGGCTTCATCAGTGGAGAAACTTCTTATGAAAGACCGTTCGAAGGTAGCAGATTTTATTTGGGTAGAAGAGTAATGGAATGACGATTAGTCCAGGCGAGTGGGTTTGTTTAAGCCTATTTCATCCAATCCGAATAGACCTATTCGATAGGACCGATCATCGACCAACGAGCACTTGAACGTCATGGAGGAGGTAAGGATTGGATTTTTCAAATCTTATTTAACCTTTTAGCGATATTTGACAAGAACTCGCTTTCGGACAACTTAAATTTACGAAAACTGTAGTTATACGTCGAGAAAAAAAACCGCACGATACGGCAGTCCCTCCCTAACCACTTTGAATGATTACTAATTCAATTCGTACCCATTTTGCCAAGGTATAGGGTTGTTTAGTACAGAAGAAGCTCTCAAAAAAAAGGGGGTAATACCTCCAAACACATTGGTATTGATTAACGCTAAGGATTGAAGATTCCCAGTTGAAAGAACGGAGAACAATTTAGATCTGCCGCACCGTCTTAGCGACGCCGGTTGGAGGGAATACTTACGTCGGAGTCTATTCACTCCTTCTCTCAAGAAGGCGTTAAACAATTCCACTTAGGGCTACGATGAGGTCTTACCCTTGATCTTGCCGTAAATCACCACGAGAATAATCGCGACGATGACCGAGGCAATAAAGCCAGCCCCTTGGCCAGCCTTGTACCAGCCGATGAACTGGCCGATGATCCCAGCCAGGAACGACCCGGCGATACCGAGCAGGATAGTCATGATCAAGCCCATATTCTCTTTGCCCGGGACCACCAGCTTAGCGATGAGACCAATGACAAAACCCAGCACAATAGTCCAGATGATACCCATGTTCTTACCTCCCTCCCTATGGTTGGATGTGGAATAAAGACTATAAATGTGGATATTGATTTATTATAATGATTTATATCATATTAAAACAGATTGGTCTATTCGTCACGATCATAGGGCTTCAAGGCTAACCCTTATTGACCGATGGATTTTAATACCCACCTAAACCTTGACAACTTGCTTTCGATAGCGATAGGGAACCGATAAATTGAAAGGGGAGACAGGATGCGATGGAGGCATAGCCGACAGAGCGAAAACATTGAAGATCGCCGGGGGATGTCGATCCCTCGTGGCGCCAAGATTGGTGGTATAAGTGGCCTGGGTTTATTGGCGGTTGTATTGATCAGCCTGGTGATGGGTATTGATCCAACGGTGTTATTGCAGGGAGGACCGGGAATACAAACTCCTTCCGTCTCTGTTCAGCGAAGCGGCCGTCCAGCAATAAACGACGACCTACGTGATTTTGTCGCTGTCGTTCTGGCCGAGACCGAAGACGTCTGGCACGAGGCCTTCCGGAAGATGGGCCGGACCTATCAAGCACCCACGTTGGTTCTTTTTTCAGGGGCCGTTGAGTCGGCGTGCGGAATAGCGGGTTCGGCAACGAGGCCGTTTTATTGTCCGTCCGATCATAAGGTCTACCTGGATTTAAGTTTCTTCGAAGACCTAAGCACGCGGTTTGGTGCTTCAGGGGATTTTGCCCAGGCCTATGTCATTGCCCATGAGGTAGGCCATCATGTACAAACCCTTCTGGGTATTTCCCAAAAGGTGAATGAACTCCAGTCGCGGGTCAGCCCTCCCCAAAGAAATAAATTAACCATGATGATGGAATTGCAAGCTGACTGCTTCGCAGGGGTTTGGGCCCATCAGGCCGATAAGAGCAGCCAGATCCTTGAGGCCGGAGATATCGAGGAAGGGCTGAACGCCGCCAGCGCGGTTGGAGATGATCGGATTCAGCGGAAGACCCAGGGTTACGTCGTCCCAGACGCTTTTACCCATGGGAGTTCGGCCCAGCGTGTGCGTTGGTTCAAAATTGGACTCGAGCTCGGTGATCCCCAGGCCTGCGATACCTTCAATGCGGATCGGCTGTGAGGCCATTCTGCTTTTGAGACAGCTCCCTGCTTAAGAAGATGAAGAGGTCCATTTAAATGATGTATCTATTCAACGTATTTAAACGGTGGCGCACCCCTTGAAAAGGGTTGCCCTCATCCAGAGGCAATGTTGGAAGGTATGGGTAGCAACGTCATGCAGAAGGAGGTAAATCATGAACCTGTTAGAAATGTTGATGGGAAACAGTCAGACGCGAGATGGATTCGAAGATTTCCTTAAACGATTCGAAGATGGTCCCCCCTCGGAAGGCTACAGTGACCGGGAAGTCCTGGACCGTTACGGAGAAGTAGCCCACAAGGTATCTACCTCGGATTATCAGCAGGCAGCCCGCGATGCCTTTGGACACCTCTCCCAGACAGATCGAGAGGAGTTCGGTCAGTTACTGGCGGGTCAGGCTCAAAGCAAGAGGCTTGACCTTCCCGGACTCACCCCAGGTCAGGGCCAGGGGTTCGGGGATTTGGACTGGCTTGCGAATATCACTAGTCAACTTCATCAGCAGCCTGGCCTGCTGCGGGACATCCTAGGCGGGCTCACTGGGAGCAGGGGGAGTAGCAGTTCCGGAGGCATCCTCAGCAGCCCCATTGCAAAGGCCGCTCTGGCCGGTATTGCTGCCATGCTCGTGAAAAAGGTGCTGGGCGGTAGATAATTCCAAGGAAGGGGTCCTCCACATTCTCCTTTGCTGCGGGCACTTTTATTCCAACTATCCCCATGGGATCCCCTATCAACTTCAGAAAGACCACCCTGAACTTAAAATCGCAGTGATCACCTTTGCTTCATATGTCAGAGATTTCCCACGGAGGACCACTCTCGGACAGGGAATTTCATCGAACTATTTATCGATGCTTACGAATGGGTGATGGTGCCCAATGTCTACGGGATGAGCCAGCATGCCGATGGCGGTTTGATCACAACCAAGCCCTACATCAGCTCATCCAATTACCTCCGAAAGATGAGTGATTTTTCGGAAGGAGAATGGTGTAGAATATGGGATAGTCTATACTGGAGGTTTATCCATAAGCACAGGGATTTCTTTAAAAAAATCCTCGGATGAAGGTCATGATCAATCAAATCGATCACATGGGAAGAGAACGAATGAAACAGCATCTGGCCATTGCCAACTCTTTCCTCGATCAGCTATGAGGGTGATTCAGGTGGAAGCAACAGCACGATTGAGAGAGTTTCTAGAGGATCTCTTTTCCTCACAACGATTGGCGTGACAGGGGTTCCCGAGGCCACCACTCAGATTCATACGGGAGACCTGGTCACTGTCGATGGATATTTGGGAATTGTCACTATTGGATAGTTCTTTTCTTTAGAAATATTCGCAAGTCTCTTATACTTAATCATAGAAGAATCCGAACACAGGAGGTGATGAGTGAGCAGACTGAAAGAGTTACGTACGCCGGTTTTCTGGGCAGAAGGCCATCCGGGCAAACTCAACCGGGAGGGTTGGGTCATCGAGGTCAGCGGTTTCTGCGCGAATCCGAGAACATTCACCTGGCAGGAACTGATCGCGTTGCCGAAATCGATTGCAGATGCACGCCTAACGAGCGTCACCAGATTCTCTGTTCAAGGGAAGTGGGGAGGTGTGAAGGTTGCCGATTTACTGAATGTGGTCCAGGCTGACCCTGAAACCCAGTATGTCCGTTTCTGGTCTTACAGGATGATTTACGACACCTCCATCCCTATTGAAGTGGCCCTCCGTGAGAGAACCCTTCTCGCCTTTGAGTTTGACGGTGAAACCCTGGAGGAGGATTACGGAGGCCCTGTCCGTGGATTTTGTCCTTACCTATGGGGCTACAAGTCAGCGAAGAGTGTTGTTAAGGTCGAATTGATGGACCGTTATATGTCCGGTTTTTGGGAACAGCGGGGATATCCCGACGATGCCCTCATTACGGCAGGAAAAGTCCGTGATATAAACCAAGGTGGCCGCCTGAGATCAATTCCAAACGGTGAGGTGATACAGTTTCTCGACGAATAGATTTCCCTTGTGGCAAGGTTGTCCTGGTCATTTGGACGTTAAGTAAAGACCTTAAATCCAATCCAGCCTAAATTAATATTCGGATAAGTCTTATTGGTATCATAAAATAATATTGGCAAGAACAGTAATTATATTTATAATTTTCGAAATGACTGTTCAGAAATGGGTCATAAGCTGGGGAATTCAGTCTTAAACCTTCTTGGAGGGAAGATCGATGCTGACATTTTTGAAGAAATTTAAAAGGATGATCGCAACCACCCTGATAGAGATGATGGTAGTGACGATCCTTCTCGCCACGATTGAATTGGCCTGGCTTATCATCAAGGATATAATCACCCCTCCTGTCATTTTGCTCGAAATTGATGAGTTGCTGGATATTTTTGGTCTCTTCCTGCTTGTCTTACTCGGGATCGAACTGGTCTCCACCCTCAAAACTTATCTCATTGAGAATGAGATTCATGTGGAAGTGGTCTTTGCCATTGCTTTGATCGCTATCGGCCGCAAGGTCATCATCCTTGACGTCAAAGAGATCTCAAGCCTCTCTCTTGGGAATAGCTGCCATTATCATTTCCCTATCTGTGGGGTATTTCCTGGTGAAGCGAGTCTTTCATGGCAAAGATTCACAAGATCTGGAGAAATAAAGGCGCCTCTCAATCAGGTCTCGGGAGAGGAAACAAAAAGGAAGCCTATGAAGGATCAAAGAAGTACAACATGATTGATAGTGGATTTCGCTCTGGAGAAGGGAGCGGCTTCAAATTCCTCTTTTTGAATCAATCCATTCAGAGAGCTTCTTAAGGTCCGGACTTCTTGTGTACAAGGGATCCTTTCTCTCCTGATAAACACTCAATTTCTCCTCGAAAGTAGGTTTAGGATTAAGGTAAAAGATGCCAAGGGGTAGTTTTTCCGCCTCTGACGCCCTTCTAAAGGCTTCCATCCGATCATAAGGATCATAGGAAGCTTCCAGATAATAAGTTTTCCCCTTGAACCACTGATAGGTATTCAGTTTGTTATAGGTCACGCAGGGCTGAAGGACGTCAACCAGGGAATACCCTTTATGAGAAATTGCCTTTTTGATGATGTCTTTCGTTTGGCTGATATCGCCCGCAAAGGCTCGTGCAACGAAGGATGCACCGAGACTGATCGCGAGAGCAATGGGGTTGAACGCTTCTTGGAAAACCCCCTCCCGTTGAACAAGGGTCTTGAATCCCTGGAGACTCGTCGGTGAAGCCTGCCCTTTTGTCAAACCATAGACCATGTTGTTGTGGACGATGTTGGTGATATTCGGATTTCTCCGGATGGCATGGATGAAATGATTCCCTCCTTCGCCATACATGCAACCATCTCCGCTTTCATCGATGACAATCAATTCAGGATTTGCCGCTTTAATGGCAGTGGCCACAGGCAAGGATCGCCCGTGCAATCCATTGAAAAGATTGCATTTGTAGTAGTGGGGCGCCTTGGCCGCCTGACCGATACCAGACACCACTACGAGCCTCTCGGGTTTAATCTCCAATTCTGACAGGGCCTCTTTCAAGGCATTGAGAATGGCAAAGTTGCCGCAACCCGGACACCATGCGATATCGATCTCTCCCATGTCAAACCATTTCGTATCCATCTGCTTCGCCTCCTAATCCAAAACCGACTTTAACCTCTCTTCCAGTTCCTCAACAGAAAAAGGCAAGCCATTGTATTTAAGAATTTTTCGATCCATGTCGAATCCTGTCTGCATCCGGATGAGCTGGCCAAATTGACAGGTCCCATTGTTCTCGACAATCACAGTCTTCTTTGCCTTCTTGATCCAGGTTATCGTGTCCGGATGCAAAGGATAGACCTGTTTGAAATAGAGAAAGGCAACGTCCTCTCTATCCAATCTTCCAAGGGCTTCCTTGATAGCATGATAGGTTGATCCCCACCCAATGATCAATGTCTTGTAATTCTCAGGCCCAACGAGCTCAGGAGGAATCACATCCTTTTTAAGGAGATCCATTTTTTTAAATCGCTTATTGACCATCTTGGTTCTGAGATCAAGATCCTCTGTGATATGCCCCTCCTCATCGTGCTCGTCGCTGTCAAGCACTACAATCCCTTTACCGAAACCAGGTATCCCTCGAGGGGAGAGCCCGGACTCGGTAAGCTGGTACCGCTTGTAGCCTCGCTCTGTTTCGACAAAATGTTTTTGTAGAGGTATTCGCGCGGTATCGAGGGATGGAATGTTGTAATGAGACTCCAAGAGGTACTGATCCGTCAGGATGAAAACAGGCACTTGATATTGATCCGCGAGGTTAAAGGCATTCTGAGCCAAATAAAAACAGTCCTCAATGGTTCCAGGAGCTAATATGACTCTCGGGAATTCTCCATGACCTGCATAGAGGGCAAAAAGGAGGTCTCCCTGTTCTGTCCTTGTCGGAAGTCCTGTTGCTGGGCCAGGACGCTGACCTATGTGGACGACCATGGGAGACTCGATCATTCCCGCGAGGCTGAGTCCCTCCACCATGAGGGCAAAGCCCCCACCAGAGGTGGATGCAAGACCCCTCGCCCCTGCATACCAGGCCCCAATCCCCATGTTCATGGCGCTGATTTCATCCTCTGCTTGTTCCACGATGATTCCAAATTCCTTCGAGTGCTCGGCAAGAAGCACGGCGACAGCCGTCGAGGGAGACATGGGATAGAAAGAGAGGAAATTGCATCCTCCGGCAATGGCGCCCATGGCCAATGCCTCTACGCCATCGATCAGGATTTCATCTTTGATTTCATTGTGCCTGACAAGATCGATTTGAAGTATGCCGTTTCGTAATAATTCATCGCTCACCTCATACCCTCTTCTCGCCGCCTCGATGTTCTTTTGGATGGTATTCTCATCTTTTCCGGCAAAATGGTGTCTGAGGTATTGATTGAGAAATTCCCTCTCCACCTTAAGAAGCCCAGCAAGCAAAGCCACAGCAACTGTATTCGAATAGATGGGTCCTCCTATCTCTGAGGCGATTTGAGACAGAGGGACATCGATAGCTCTCTCCCCCTGATATTCCTTCCCATAAATTTTTTTCTCTCCCAGGAGGATCGTCTTGGGCGAAATTCTTTTCTGAACGTGACCAACGGCACCTGGACTGAATGGGATCAGCAAATCGATTCGGTCAACTGGTGCCGACACCCTACTGGATGAAACAAGCACCAGCGTTGAATTACTTCCACCTCGGATTCGCGACATGTATTCCTCTGTAGAGAAGACATGATATCCCGAGAGTTTAAGTGTTTGCGTGAGAATGTGTTCGACCGTTTGAATCCCTTGACCTGCTTCACCGCACAGAACGATGGAGACCTCCTCATTGAATCTCGATATCAAGTTGTTCTTCATGGCTACTCCTTACAGAAAGATTTCATCCTTAAAGGACACTCGGGTAACGATCAGAGGTTCACCTTATTGAAACTTGAATAGTGTATCAAGATAAAAACTTATAAAAAATATAAAATAAAGGAAGACGTTCGACCAGTGTTCCCAATAAAACTTTGTAAATTACAATTGTTAAATCATGGTCGAAATCTGGAGACCAAAGAATTCAGGAAGGAGAGCTAAGAAAGCAGGTTCCAAGTTTCACCTACCTTCAGAATCAAATTGTAGAAACATTGGCAATTAGCGTGAGAAAGTGTGTTGAGGATTTATAAAGATCCTTATTCTCTTTTCTGCCCAATGTCTATGTTTTCAAGGGTTACTTTTTTGGAAAAATATTCTGTTTTTCGCTTGATGAAATAGTTATGCAAAACGGCAAAAATTGCGAAGGGAGGATATAGAACAATAATAATTTTAAATAAGTAGATAAAAGCCTGTATCTTTGAAAAATCCGCAAAAAGCCTGGATGTTCCATAAAATCCAAAGATGATTGGCGTAAGCGTTCCTATATATTTCCCGATCATCTTGATTTCTTGATCCTTTCGGTTAACATACCTTATTCCCATATCATCAAGGGTCCAGAGATTAGATATGAAAAGGGAAATAGCAACTGTTATCACGCTAATGACTAACAGCCGTCCAAGTTGAAACTCACCCGTAGGGAAGAAAAGAAAAGGCTTGGCCGTTACTCCCGTGATTAGTTGGAGGGTTGTGAGCAGTTTTGTTGCAAAGAGTAGCCCTATGCCTATGCCCTGCAACGGTCGAAAGATCAAGTGCGTAGCAGGTTTGATATACAATTCCTGCTTCTTCCCTGTCTGAAAAAGTGCTCCTTTCATTTTATCAACAATGAAGTTGTAAATAGGCAATAACATGAAGAAAGGTAGGCAAAGAAGAAGCGTAAAGCGGAAAAACCGGAACGACATCACATAGATCGCTTCCAGGCCTTTTACAAAGGTAAAGGTGCCATGAAAGACCGAGAAAACAGTAGTAACAAACAAAACGAGCAAAGCTGGAGCTATCTCTTTTGACCAACGACTAAATTTTTTCATAAACTTTAAATGAATCATTGCCACTGCCTTATATATAATATGATATCAGAGACTCTATACAACGGGAACAGTTAATTTCCTATACATTATAAATTGCTGGTTGTAATATTGAATTTCGAATAAAGATTAGCAAAAAAGACTTCAGGAAGAACTTTACATGGTTAGCCTTATGGCCTTTGGGTAAGCGAAGCAAACTGCAAACAAACTCTTAATCGGAGTGTCCCCGAGCTGTTTTATGAGCAAGTTCCTCCATCAACTCCATTTGGATCTCCTGGATTTCCAAAAGCCTC
>Ga0299912_10005089_pt1 | contig 10796 bp, 9 predicted proteins | sample RVTome_2_FD_207667 | JGI IMG/M metagenome (GOLD analysis project Ga0299912, IMG submission 207667) | Soil microbial communities from uranium-contaminated site in the Upper Colorado River Basin, Wyoming, United States - RVT95D214 (version 2) ... | reverse complement strand
ACGGGAAGACCTTACAATGAGGTCGATGATTATTCAGGAGGAGATCATATCCACCTCGCCCATTATTATGAGTTGAGAATTAACCTTCATCGGAATGGATTCCGTATCTTAGAGGCGACTGCCCATTCTTACAGTCATCGGGCCATGCTTTTTGCACCCCTTTATCCTATCGTCTGTTTAGCCACGAGGCGAGCATTTCGGAGAGAGAAGAATCCAAGGCAGAAGGAAAGGAACGAAGAAATTTTTCTTCATGTGATCTCTCCTGATCTCATTTTTGGGAAGAAATTGTTCCTGCTGGCGGAGAAAACCCCCAGTTATCGGAAAAATCAATGAAGATCCTCCACCTTTATAGTGATTGGAAGTGGACCGGACCGGCTGAGCCTGTATTGAATCTCTGCAGAGAGTTTGAGAGGCGGGGTCACGATATCACATTGGCCTATCGTAAGCCTCCTTTTCCTGTGGAGGATAGCTTGGAAAGGAGGGTATTGGAAAAAGATGTAAAGGCCACTGATCAATTCCACCTAAACCATGTCTTGAAATTTTCTCAGCTCGGCTCCATTCGAGATACGTTCCGAGATATTTCGCGTCTCACCCGATATCTCTCTCAAGAAAAATTCGATATTCTTAATGTCCATCAATCCCATGACCATATTTTGGGGGGGATTGCAGCGAGACGCTCGAACCATGCACCCATCGTCATTCGCACAGACCACAAGCGAGATCCTTTAAAGCCCAGTTTGGGAAATCGCCTTCTGGTCTCCCAACTGACCGATGGAATGATCACCTTTTCAGAGAGGGCGAGGGAGTCAGTCGAAGCAAATTTCGGTCTGCCGCAGGAGAGGGTGTCTAAGATCATGCCCGCGTTAGAAATGGATCGGTTCAATCCGAAGAGGCAATTTAAGAATATGCGAACCGTTTTTAGAATTGGGCCAGATGAAATCATTGTCGGAATGATTGCGCGATTTCAAAAATACCGGAGGACAGAGGTCTTTTTGGAAGCAGTCAAAATCATCGTGAAGGAATTTCCAAACATCAAAGTTCTCTTGATTGGCCGATCGAGTCAGATGGAGGAGAGCGTGATCAAACCGATAAAGGAGTTAGGGATCGAAAAATGGGTTGTTCTTGGAGGGTATCGTACCGATGATTATGTGGATACTCTGGCCTGTATGAATATCTTTGTCTTCTTGATGGCTGGCTCTGATGGAACAGCCCGAGCCATGAGGGAGGCGATGGCCATGGGGAAGCCGGTCGTTGTTGCTGACCGGGGCATGTTGCCGGAGCTGGTGGAGCATGGCATTTCGGGTTTGGTGGTTAAGGATACGCCTGAGGAGTTGGCCAAAGCAACGCTTCATCTGCTTCGCCATAGAACATCGAGGGTAAAAATGGGATGGGCAGCACGTCAGAAGGCTTATCAGGAGTTTCGGCTGGATCACCAGACAGACGCGGTGGAAAGGTTCTATCAAGAGATGATGACGTTAGGAAAGTGGAAAAAGTGATAATGATGAATGACACGGTGGTTATGAGGTGAATATATTCTTATTCGTGAAATTCGTTAGTATTCGGTTCATTCGTTTATGATAAGGTTTGCCACTGCCATTTTAGACTTTTCAAAGAAGAAGGGAGGAGCCGAAGGATATCTGGTCGATCTGTGCAAGCGGATGGCCAATGAGGAAAATGAAGTCCATGTCTATACTGAACGTTGGGATGGAGAGGAAGGGAGCATTCATTTCCATCGGGTCAAGACTTTCCCTTTTCCCAAGAGCCTTCACCTCCTTTCTTTTGCGAGGAAGGCGACAAAAGAGATCAGGGAGGGAGACTACGATATTTCTTTCGGAGTCGGGAATACTTTGAGAGCCAATGTCCTTCAGCCCCATGGGGGTGTGCATTGGGCATGGTTTTGGAGAAGCCTTCGAGCTTACAACCATCCGATTCATTGGACGATAAAATTTTTAGGGAGGATCTTGAGCCCTAAACAATGGGTGAGCGGCTGGATTGAGGATGCCCCTTACAAGGGGAAAAGCCTTCCCCGGATCATTGCCATTTCTGATATGGTCAAACGGGATATGATGGAGTGGTATAAGATCCCTGAAGACCGGATCGAAGTCGTCTACAATGGAGTGGATATTGAGCGGTTTCACCCTCGCAATAGGCAATATCGAAGTGAAGTCAGAAAAAGACACAAGATCGGAGAGGAGTTTGTGATCCTTTTTGTCTCCAATAATTTTCGGATGAAGGGTCTGGATTACCTGATAAAAGCCGTGGCTAACCTCAAGAAAGAGGATTCCCCTCCCCTTAAATTACTAATTTTGGGAAGAGATCGAACGGGCCCTTATCTCCGGTTAGCAAAAAAGGCAGGGATCTCAGAGGAGATAGTCTTTGCAGGCTCAACCCATGAACCAGAAAAGTATTATGGCTCGGCAGACCTTCTTGTCCATCCCACTTTCTATGACGCCTGTTCCCTTACGGTATTAGAAGCTTTGGCAAGCGGCTTGCCGGTGATTACCACATCTTCCAATGGCGCCAGTGGGATGATTCGACAAAGAGAAGAAGGTTGGGTGATTGATAATATAAAGGATGTCCGTGAATTGGCATTGGCCATCAAATATTTTTTTAATGATGACATCAGACGCCAGATGGCTCATCAAGGGCGATGCAAGGCAGAGACCTATTCCGAAGAAATAAATTTTGATCAAGTGAAGAGAGTCCTTCAGAAAACTATCTGAACTTGAGAAAAAGGTTTTGGCATGAAGTGGGGAGAACAATTAAAATTACGGGAGAAGGTCCATCAGCGATACCCTGAAGTTTGGGACTTGAGAATTGTGAGAAAACGTCTCCCCTTTATTTTATCCTATTTAAAAGATGGTGAGAAGGTTCTCGAAATAGGGGCTTACAATCGTGCCATAGAAGGACGGATCAAGAAATATTATCCTCACATTCTTTACAAAAGTATGGATATTGATCCGACTTATCCTCACGACTATTCGTCCCTGGAAGAGATTAGAGAGCAATTTGATGTCATCCTTCTCTTTGAAGTCATCGAGCATTTAAATGTGGAAGAGGGGAGAGAAATGATTGGGGGAATATATCAGATCCTTCATCCCGGGGGGAGGGTGATCATGACGACTCCCAACGTTTACACACCCGGGCAATATTGGAAGGACTTGACTCACCGTACAGCTTACCACTATGAGGAACTAGGAGGGTTGTTCATCGGCCAACGGTTTGAACTGGTTGAGATCTGCCGGTTGTTCAGTGAACCTTTTGTAAAATTTCTTATCAAAGTATACCTCCTTTCTCCAGTCTATCGTCTTCTCGGAATAGATTTTACAAAGTCGATTCTCTTAGTAGCTCAAAGAAGATGAGGGATGAAGGTTGCTTTTTTAATTCATAGCTTGGAGGTCAACGGTTGCCGTTATCGAGTGCTGCAATACCTTCCCTATTTGAAAGAACAGGGAGTTGATGCATCCGTCCATTTCTTTCAGGGAAAATGGATAGAAAAAATTAAATTCTACAGTACTCTAAACCAATACGATATCCTTTATGTCCATCGAAAACTCATTTCTCCCATCGAGTTTTGGACCATCCGCAAGAAGGTTCCCAAAATCATCTATGATTTTGACGATGCAGTGATGTACCGAAGCTCAGGTGCTCCATCCCCTTACTCCCGCTCACGGCGAATGAAGTTTTCCTATATGATGAAGCGAGTCGATGGGGTGGTTGCAGGGAATCGATTTTTAGAGTCAGAGGTCCTTCCTTATAACGACTCAGTAGAAGTTATTCCAACATCCATTGATCTCTCACGATATCATTTAAAAGAGTACTACTCTAAAGGAAGCCCTGTTACCCTCGGTTGGTTAGGGAGTGGCAGTACTGTAAAATATATACGATCACTCTTACCAACCCTTGAACGGGTCTCTCTTAAGTATCCTCATATACAACTCAAGATCGTTTGTGACGAGTTTCCAGAAAGTTCCAAGGTGCCTTTGATCAAGAAGAAATGGTCAGCGGATGAAGAAGAGGCAGATCTTAAAAGTTTTGATATTGGCTTGATGCCTCTCACAAATGATCTATGGTCTAAGGGAAAGTGTGGATTAAAGATCCTCCAATACTTTAGTGTTGGCGTTCCCGCTGTCTGCACCCCCATTGGCGTCAACAGAGATATCGTTGAAGATGGAGTGAACGGCTTTTGGGCAGAAAATGAAGACCAGTGGGAAGACCGCCTCCTGAAAATGATTCAAGAGAAAGGATTGTGGAAAGAGATGGGCTTAAGGGGTAGGGAAAGGGTGGAAAGAGGTTATTCCCTGACCGTTAACGCTCCACGAATCCTTAAAGCTCTGAAGAAGGTGTTGCACTCTGGGGGGAAGATAGTGGGCCATCGAGAACATTTCTAAGGATCGCATCTACACAGGTTTTTCTAAAGGTCTATCATGCTGTTTAATTCCTTCTCATTCTTAATTTTTTTCCCTACGGTGACCTGTCTCTATTTTTTAATTCCGCATGCCTATCGCTGGCTCTTTCTTCTAGCAGCAAGTTGTATCTTTTATATGGCCTTCATACCAATCTATATACTGGTATTAGGCCTCACCATTGCCATTGATTACACAGCCGCATTCTTGATCGAACGGTCTGAGGGGAAAAGGAGAAAGCTTTACCTCATCGTAAGCATTGTCTCCACTTGTACGGTCCTTTTCATCTTCAAATATTTCAATTTCTTTAATACGAACCTTGCTCATGTGGCCCGTTTCTTTCACTGGAATTATTCCATTGAGAATCTTTCCCTGATCTTGCCGATAGGGCTATCTTTCCATACCTTTCAAAGTTTAAGTTATGTCATTGAAGTCTATCGGAAAAATTTCAAAGCGGAACACCATTTTGGCATTTATGCACTCTATGTAATGTTTTACCCCCAATTGGTTGCAGGGCCTATCGAACGGCCAGGAAATCTCATCCACCAGTTTTACGAAAAGCATTCCTTTGATTATCAGCGGGTCGTCGATGGATTGAAGCTCATGCTCTGGGGTTTTTTCAAGAAGGTGGTCATTGCCGATAAGCTGGCAATGGTGGTGGATAAGGTCTATAGCGATCCAACTCAATACACAGGGCTTCCGTTGATTGCAGCTGCGGTTTCGTTTGCAATTCAAGTCTACTGTGATTTCTCAGGCTATTCGGATATTGCCATCGGTTCGGCACAGGTCATGGGCTTTAAGCTGAGGGATAATTTTGATCAGCCCCTTTATTCTGCCTCTGTGCCCGAGTTTTGGAGGAGGTGGCACATCTCCCTCATGAGCTGGTTTCGGGATTACGTATATATTCCCTTAGGGGGGAATCGGGTCAGCAGAAGGAGACGGTATTTTAATCTATTCTTCACATTCAGCTTGAGTGGATTATGGCATGGTGCCAATTGGGGAATGGTTCTATGGGGATCTTTTAATGGTGTCTATGTCATCCTTTCTGATTTTACCGCAGATCTTCGGAAAAAAGGGTTGGACGTGATAAGGCTCAACCGGCATCCCCTGCTCCATCGGGGAATAGGAATTGCCATTACGTTTTTCTTATTCTGGTTTACCTTGATTATGTTCCGGACCAAAGACCTCTCGGATGCTTTTTACGTTATGACACATCTCGGGACTGGTTTAGGAAACCTCCATGCCTCCTTTAAGAGTTTATATGAGGTCATACCAAGATATGAGTTAATGATCGTCCTCATCGCTATCGCTTGGATGATCTTTATTGAGATCGCTGAAAAACAGGAAAAGATGAGGCATTTCTTTGCTACCAGACCGATCTTGGCCCGATGGACTATTTACTACGTTCTGATTCTGTTTCTCATCTTCTTTGGGGAGTATAATGACCAGGCCTTTATCTATTTTCAGTTCTGATGAAAGAACGAAGGTGCCTCTTCGTAAGATCCTCCTTTTTGTCTTGATTCTATCGGTCATTTTGTTTCTGATGAATCTATGGATGGATCGGGAGATGAATCCTCACTACCCTCTCCAGTATGAAGAAGCCTTTTACCCTAAGGTCAAGGCAGAGGTGATCATCATGGGCGCTTCCCATGCCACTCACGGGGTTCATCCCAGATATATTGAAACAGACCACCTCAAGGTGTTTAACTTTGCCTTTAATGGCGCAAGCCCTGTCTTCAATCTGAATTGGTATAGAAAGGTATTCCAACCGAATTATCCTAAGCCTTCCTGTATCATCTATGGGGTTCATTGGATCATGTTTGATGGACAATTCCTAAAAAGAAGGTTGGAACAAGATAGCCAATACTTTCCATTCCAATTTTTTCTAAACGAAATTCGAGAATTCAAGTCTTTTAAAACCCTCCTCTTAAATCGCCTTGCCTTTATTCGAGAGCGAAAGCAGATCATGGCCCGCTTATTTAAGAGAAAGAGGCAGAAAGAGCTCTATGATGTTTCAAAATATTATCATGGATATATTCCCTATGAGGCAGAGCGAGACCTGAGCAAGAAGGACATCATCAGTCCTGCCGTCGATCCGAATCAACTCAATGCTTTTGAGGAGTTGCTGAATGAGTTTGAGCGCAAGAAGATCAAAGTTGTCTTTGTTCAGGTTCCAGGTTATATCCCTGGTCGCAACTCCTCTACGCTTACAAGGAACATGGAGCTCATTCAAAATATTGCCGCGGAGAGAAATATTCCATTTTTTAATTACGAAACAGAGAAAGTGACAAAGATCAATTACAATCGAGAATACTACGCTGACTGGGCCCATCTCAATGGAAAGGGAAGCGAGGCTTTCTCAGCATTATTAAGAAAAGATTTGGAAGGAGTGTTAAAGCAGATCAATTATTAAGTAGTCCATTATGAAATAGACATCATTTGCTGGAGGAGCTGCCCATTTTAAATCATGAAGGCCTCTTGGACTGGACTCCGGCTTCCGCCGGAGAGACGAGTTTTAGGTTTGGTTCCTTTTCGTCATTCCGGCGAAAGCCGGAATCCAGTTGCATTTAAGATAAAATCAGATCTTAGTAGTAAGTCCAATGAATGGTATTCAAAAATATTTTTTCAAGAAAATCTCGGAAGGTGAATTTAAAGGGTGGATAAGAGAGGACCTTATTGACCTTCTTCCCTCAAACTTTTTTAGAGATCCTGTCTCTGCCATCCGAGAGATGAAGGGGCAGGTCATCAAAGAGTCGAGATGGAGGTGGGCGGTGATCTTTGCCCTTGCGAATGAGAAAAGGATTTTCCTGAAGAGAGACCAGACAAAGGGATGGGTTGAACTGCTCAAGTATTTATTTTTTCCATCCAAAGCCAGGAAAGAATGGTTGATTGCTTATCAGATATCCAAGAGAAATCTCGATGTTCCTAAACCTCTGGGGTGGATCGAAAAGGCCCATTTAGGATTTGTCAAAGAGAGCTATTACCTTTCGGAAGCCATTGGGACCGGAATTTCTTTCATAGAGGATCTTGTGAAGGTGAGGGAACAAGAATCCATCGATACATTGGCCAAAACCTTGAGAAAGGCACATGATTCAGGACTATTCCATCAAGACCTTCATGCAGGGAATTTTTTATGGGATGGAACCTCTTTCTTTCTTAGTGATTTACATCGTGCGAAAATACTTAAATCCGTCTCTTTGAATCAAAGATTATTGAACCTTTCCCAACTCTTCCACTCTCTGAGATCTGGTTGGGGTAATGAGGAACGTTTGCGATTTATTGAAAAATATTTTAAAGGGGAACCCATTCCTTTGGAAAAAAAGGAAGAACTCCTTGGCAAAATAGGCGAACGGATGGATCGTCTTCAAAGGAGGCAGTGGCGAAGCAGGACTAAAAGATGTCTGAAGGAGAGCTCAGAATTTTCTATAAGGAAAGAGGGGGAGGTGACCACCTTTTATCGAAAAGATTTTTCCTTAGATCGATTGAAAAGTCTTATTGAAAAACATCTTACTCTTATCAAAGAAAAGCCTTCTTTCTTACTGAAACAATCTCCCGAGGTTCTTGTTTCTATGGTGGAGGAAGGAGGGGATAAATTATACGTGAAGCATTTTCTTCTCCCTCATCTAATAGACCGCATCCGAGCGAACTTTCAGTACTCAAAAGGTCTTAAGGCATGGATTGCCAGCAATGGTCTGAAGGCGAGGGGAATTCCTTCACTTCAGGCTCTGGCTTTGATTGAAAAGAAAGATGGATTGGGATTGAAGGAGAGTTTATTGGTGATGGGAGGGTCTGAGAAGGGTCTGGAGATGGACCGATATATTCTCAGGGGATTTGGTGGTTTGAGGGAAAAGAGACTTTTTATTAAACATTTCGCTCAGTGGCTATCGCATCTTCATCAAAGAAACCTCTATCATCAAGATATGAAGACCTGCAATATTCTTGTTTCAGAAAACGGAGAGACTTGGAATTTCCATCTCCTGGATCTGGAGGACGTCCGATTGGATGAAAAGGTGAATGAGAAGAGATTGTTCAAGAACTTCCTTCAGCTCAATACCTCGATTCCTAAAACGATTAGTCGGACCGACCGTTTGAGGTTTTTTAAGGAGTATACTCGTATTTATTCCATTGTGAAAAATGAGAAGGCTTTTATTGATCGCCTTGTAGAAAAGAGCAGAGAAAGAGGGGTTGTTTACGTATCGGCCGAAGGGGTGATTGAGGAATGAGAATCGGGGATGTATTGAGATGAGGTCAATTGCTTGTGAGGTTTGTGGGTCCCATCAACACCGTTTCCTTTTTGAAGGATGGGACCGTATCTTCGGACTTCCAGGAGTATTTACTATTGTGAAATGTGAGGAATGTGATCTCCTCTTTATGAATCCTCAACCGGAAAAGGAGACATTAAGAGAATATTATCCTGAAGCTTATCATGCGACCCGGCCTTCTCGCTATCATGAATATCCCTGGCTCAGGAAATTGGTCTTAAAAACATATTTTGGTTATGACCAGAATTCAAATTCTTCAAAAGCCTGGGGCTTTCTAAGAAAGATCATTCTGGTTCCTTTGAGATTACGATACCGCCGTTCCATTCCTTTTGTGGAGAATGGCCGCCTTTTGGATGTAGGTTGTGGCAATGGAACAGAGCTTTACAAACTAAAGTCGATGGGTTGGGAAACTTACGGGGTAGAAGTTGATGAAGAAGCCGCTGCACGGGCGAGGTCAAAAGGGCTCAACGTCTTTATAGGTGATCTCTTGGAAAAGAACTTTCCTGATCAGTTCTTCGATGTGGTCAGGATGAGTTTTGTGTTGGAGCATCTTCCCAATCCCCGAGAGACCCTGCAGGAGACTAAGCGCATTCTTCGATCCCGGGGACGGATCTATATCTCTATCCAGAACGCAAGAAGCCTGCACTATTGGCTATTTGCGAAGCGATGGTTCAGTTTAGATGTCCCCCGTCACCTCTTCACCTTCACTCCCAAGACGATACAGAGACTCCTCTCTTCTTTGGATTTGAAGATAGAGATGACTCATTTTGACTCAGGGACAAGGAGCTTCTTAGTCAGTCTTCAGTATTGGGTGAATGACCTATTGCAGAGGGGGGCTTTCTCCCAAGCCCGCCAACCTATTGCAGAGAGCCATCTCCTCAAATACCTTTTCCGCCTTCCCTGTTGGTTGGTGGATCGTATTAGATTAGGAGACCTGATTCATCTGGAGGTTGTTTCACGATGATCGATCTATCCATCGTCATCGTCAATTGGAATACGAAAGATTTTCTTCTCCAATGTCTTGAGTCAATTTATCAAACCGTCAGGAGAGGTTCTTGGGAAATCCTCATGATTGATAATGGATCTTCTGATGGGAGCGGTGAAGCGGCCAAGAAGAGCTTTCCATCTATCCAGCTTATTGAAAATGAGAGAAACTTAGGGTTTGCGAAGGCAGTGAATCAGGGGCTTCAGCAATCCTCCGGTAGCAACATACTACTCCTCAATCCGGATACGAGATTGAAGGAGGGGGCCATTGAAAGGATGCTTTCTTTTATGGGGACTCATTCACAGGTTGGAGTGTCTGGTGGGCAACTTCTGAACGAGGACGGTTCAAAACAGAATTCCATTGCCAATATCCCATCCCTGGCCACAGAGCTTTTCAATAAGAGTCTCTTGAGGAGGATGTTTCCCAAAAAATATCCAGGTAAGGAGAGGAATTATTTTGAACCCATTGAAGTGGACTCAGTGATCGGTGCTTGTATGATGGTGAGACGAGAGGCCATGGAGCAGGTGGGGCTCTTGGATGAGGACTATTTCCTCTTTCTCGAAGAGACCGATTGGTGTTATCGGATGAAGAGGGCTGGATGGAAAGTCTATCATCTCCCCGAGGTTGAGATCTACCATTTTCAAGGGAAAAGCGCTGAGGCGAAGAAGAAAAGGGCGAAGGTGGAATATTACCGCTCCCGTTACCATTTCTTTAGAAAAAATAGAGGAAATTTAAAATGGTTCTTTCTTCATATTGGATTGGTAATTAGATTGGCCATTGAATTAATTTTTACTACTCTACTTTGCCTTCTAACATTCTTCACTGTTAAGAAATGGAGGGGAAAGCTTTCAATCTCTGCTTATCTTTTTTGGTGGCATATGAGATTATGCCCGGAGGGAATGGGATTAAGAAGTAAAATGAGCAATAGTCAATGATCAATGGTCAATACTCAATGATTATTTGAATGATCCATTGATTATTGCTATACATGACGACATAAGTCTTACACAGTTTGTCATTCCGGGCTTGACTGAGCCTGCCCCGTACTCGATACGGGGGAATCCAGTATTTTTCTGGATTCCTGCTGGAATTTATCCCGTACTTGATACGGGGCAGGAATGACGGCCTTTGCTGTGATTAATA
>Ga0299912_10005088_pt1 | contig 10796 bp, 9 predicted proteins | sample RVTome_2_FD_207667 | JGI IMG/M metagenome (GOLD analysis project Ga0299912, IMG submission 207667) | Soil microbial communities from uranium-contaminated site in the Upper Colorado River Basin, Wyoming, United States - RVT95D214 (version 2) ... | reverse complement strand
AGCCGCTCTCGGTGGCACTACGATGAGCGATGTTAAAACCAAAGCCAGTACCATAAAAGTCAACATCAATGGTCTCAATAATCGCCCCTTGTTGCCCGTAAGGTGTGGTACCTCTACTCAGCCACCTACTTAGGTATGTTACGTCAAAAGTAACACCTAATTTTTTTTCTTCTGTCTCAGCAGCAACGGCTGCAGCACCGCATAGTAGTAAAAGAAATGAAATCGTTAATAATACGCTTTTCTTTTCCATAATAAAATCTTTCCCGCTTGCAAAATTCTCATCTCTTCTGAGCACCTTTGTTATTCCGAACGAGTCAACGAAAAACATTCTTTGCTACAAAGTTATATAATTTGGGATTTTCCATTTATGGCAGTCCATCCAACTGGGAAGTTGAACATTCCCTGCGGATTAGAAACCACCTCGTTGCATTTTTTCTCAACAGCATGTTTTATGTCTTCCGGGGTCATTCTCCGTGGATTCAGTAGTGGTTTTGACTGCCGCTGAACATGAAGTGCCGCTACTGAAAACTTTCGATAAAAGCTTTTCCAGAAAGCATATGTCCGTCAGTCCCGCAAAAATCATCATTGCTGCGGCAAAATATGCCAACGGCTTGAAAAACAATAGTCCCACAATAACAATTATTCCCATCACGATTCTTGTGAGATTCAAAAACCTCATTTTTGTTATCCTATTAACGATAAAAAATCAGACTACTTACTATATCTGGTAATCAAGTAAAGGTTTCGTGTGAATACCGCACTCACCGCCACATTTACTTGTTCCAATCCATCTGCCGGCCCGCTCATCTGCTCCCTGAGCTATCTTTGTGCATGGCCAGCCAGCTCCACTATCGTGCGCAACGCATAATCCGTATTCCACCTTAAAACATCCATATTACCATATCATTATTATTTATATGTCAACTGCGATATAGGTCTAATATGGCCTTACTTGGCAGCTTAGTTAACAACAATCGATAAGTAGGGCAACCCACTTTCGCAAGCAGGTCGCCCTACACAATCTTAAACTCCCTGGTTATGGGCTACCAGTTAGCCACTGCTCTGCCAGAATTGCAAGGTCATCAAAATTAACTATGCCATCACCATTCAGATCCGCAGAAGGTGGCTGTGGCTCATTGGGATCGCATTCACGATTAGTCGTCAGCTCGAAGGCCAGGTCCCACGAAGTGCAGGGCGGGTACTTCACCGGAACACCATAACTCCAGCTATCTCCGGGTTGTGGCGGCCAGTTACCGCTCTGCAGCCGATAGATACGAACCGCATCGTCATTGTAGTAGTGAGGCCGAGTCTTCCAGCCCCAGGGATACTGCAGCGGCATACCGTACGGCGGATAAATCGCCGATATGCTCAACCAGTAAACCCTCCTGCAGCACGAGCAGGGGCCCGGCTCCTGGTAGAACCATGCCTCGGGCGGCAGCTTCTGGTAGAACTGGAAGCAGGAGTCATAGATAGTGGGCTGCACCACGCTGACAGTCGAAGTCGCAGATGCGAGCGTCATAATACCGGCTGTAGTTGCAATAGTCGAACCAGGCGTATCCAGCGGGCGCGGGTCTTTGTCATAACCGGCAAAGTTCCACTGGTAGTCGTAGCAGTAGTACTCCCAAATCAGCCTGTCCGGATGACTGAACTTGTTGATTTGACAGGGGTCCTTTGGCGTATCCGTCCAGATGCCGAAATGAAAGGCGATAGGCCGCTGGACGGGCAGTTCCGGCTCCATCCAGCCGACAAATGAGCCCCACCAGTGAATGTCCGTAATCGGCCGGTCGTCCTTACATTCCCAGTCGTCCGCCAATAGCGGCCGATATTCCTGCACCGAAATCTCATCCCATCCCTTGAACACTCCAGGGCAGCAATGCTCTAACTCCGGGCAATACTCCAGCGCCGGCTGACTCCACTTGATTGGGTCGGTTGTCTTGATTGAGTGATTCGGAGTTACCGCAAGGTCATACCAGTAGTTCCACATCCTCGGGATAGTCTCACCCGGAGGCGGCACCATTAAGCTGCTCACCCAGGTGCCATTCTCATCAAAATTGAGCTGCGAAACCTGGGTGATGTCAAATGCCGGGCTGTTCACGTAGCCGGTGGCCGCAGGATTCGCTGCAGTCAGGCCCGTCTGACTCGTGTTGATATTGATAGTCGTCGGCACGTCCCACTGGAGCGTCCCCGGGCCTGCCGCCGCAGCAACGTTCCAGTACCAGGCGCGGATATTGCCGTTTATATCCTGCATTCCGAGCGACACTACGTTTATCCAAGGGGGCGGCAGCACCGTCACAGTTATCGCTACGTTGGATAAATCGGGGTCGGCCAGGTAGTTCCAGCTGGCTGCGATGCTATACGAACCACCTTCATTGCATCGGCAAGGGTCACCCCCGGCCAAAACCATTCCTGCGCTCGCCGGCTCGACACCGGCCCGATCGGTCCGGATGCATCGGTCCAAGGCGTCATAAGCATACGCGCTGGTGTCCTCCAGATATTCGTTGGGCTGATATGGAGGGCCTTCGACCAGATAGTTCAGCAACTGGGCGTAATAGGCCAGCCATTCTCCCGCCGTCATCGCTTCTACCTGACCAATTTCTATCGCCTTTTTAAACTGTTCATACGTGTCGAGGCCGAAGTGTGGACCTGTTGGAGGCCCTAAGTGTTTCGGCTCCAGTACGAGGGTAGCTCTGCGGAAGCCATTTGCCAGCGTATATATCGGAGCTTCCGCCCAAAACCCGTTGCCTCCGCAATCCCCTATTGGTTGAATGTTCTGCCAAAAGTTGCAAGGGTCAGGGGTGCTGAAGATTGTAGGCCAGGGGTCCGGCAGAACCCGTACGTTGAGGGAATTACCCACCTCAGTGAATGTAATTACGGGCCAGACTTGAAATTCGGCAGTGAACGTTCCGCCATTAGGGTGCGTCGTTGTGACTGCCATTGTTCCCGTTGAAGGCTGCTGCGAAAGCCCAACACTGACCCTCCAAAGTTCGCAAGGATCTATCCCGCCGTTGTATGTTACGGGTATTACTGGCGGTCCTCCTGTCAAATTCAATGCCACTATCTCGATAGGTATCACTACCTCCTCGCCTATAATAGGAGAAGGGCTACAGCATCTGCGTACTCTGACATCGATGACATGGGGGTTTGGGTTGCCAACGAGCCGGATAACGCCGTCGAACGGGTCCGAACCTGGTCCAAAAAAGTCAGGTGGAATCGGATTTTGACTAAAGTCTATAAAGCTGGAGTCTTGAGGGTTTTCTGTGCATCTTACTTTGTAGCAGTCCTGCCCTCCCTCGCCATCGCCCTCGATGGTTACGTTCGCCGTGAGCTGTGTTGTATCGGTGGTTGAGCCAGACATCCCGGCTAAAGGTCCGCCGGGAGCGCCAACGAAATCAATTCGATAGGTGATATCAAAGAAACTGTCAACGTTCCAGCTACCACCGGGAAGCTGGGTAAGTGTTGTATGTCCCGGACTTGGCATACCGAATCCAGTTCCGGCTGTGATTCGCAAAAGGTCAAAATCCGGGTCGCCCGGATAAAGCTGACCCTGCATCATGAACATATCGGTGGGGAAACTTTGCACCGGGTCGCCCGGATTTCGCGGCCCAGTATGAGCTTCAACCAGCGGAACCGGAAGTGATATAAAACGATCGTACCCTTCCAGCTCGCCGGTTCCCGTCGCTCGCCACTCTAATTCCCCATCAGATGATCTTACGACCTCCCCGCCGAGGGTGCCTCCGGGCTCGTCGGTATAAGGAGGCCGTACCTTAAGAGGCCCTAAAAATAAAATACTACTACTTGGCGGTAGTCCATCAATTATTTTTACGGTTGTCGGATTACTGGAATACTCTTGACTACACCCGCACATAAAACTTAAAACTAATACTCCTAAAATCGCGCACTTTTTCATTTTTTTCCCTTTCTAAAAAAATTGTTTTCTGTTTCATTATTTCATTACTTTCTGCACATATACACTGTAGGTAAGTTTGTCTTATCCCCGGTTGTTTGTAGGAACAATTTAGTCCTATACATTTCTTCACACCTCCTTTTATGGTAGTATTTCTTGCCTTACATAGATTTGCGAAAAGTCTGTAGTGCTGCCGCCGTTATCCGGCACAATACAGCACTCATCCCCTCTCACCGGGCTGCTTATGGCAAACACTGCACACAGCAGCCCTAAACAAAGAATTAGTTTATTTCTCATGATATGTACCTCCTTAAAAAGAACCTTTGATCTGGCATTTCCTATATTAAACACTTGGCTACGCCACCAAGCTTTTCCGGGACAATGCAAATCCAACACTCAAGCAACAAACGCGCCTTAATTTTCAGACACACTTTCATCTTTTCTGTCCTTTCCATTTTCTTCTTTGCCTTTATCTATATCTGGTAATCAAGCAAAGGTTTTGTGTGAATGCCGCACTCGCCGCCGCATTTACTTGTCCCAATCCATCTGCCAGCCCGCTCATCTGCTCCCTGGGCAATTTTTGTGCATGGCCAGCAGCCAAGAGACCTGTAGCCCTTGGCATACATAGGATTAACGTGTACCCTGTTCAGTGCTAAGTACTGCCAGACCTCACGCTCATACCAAATCAGTATGGGATTGAGCTTGATAAGTCCTTTATCACGCTCTTCAATCTCCTTAAATTCCGTTCTTGTTCTGCCTTCGGTGCAACGAAGACCTGTAACCCAGCAGCTAACTCCCATCTCTTGGATGGCCTGACGGGTCGGCTTGACCTTTAGGATTTCGCAGCACAGGTCTGGGTCGGTCTGGTAGAGCTTGTCGGGAATCTCTTCATCGTTGCTGAATACCTTTAGCTCTGGATACCTGGTTACCTCCTCAGCCATAAACTGCTTAGTCTCTGGCGGCTTGAATCGTGTCGTTATTATAAAGCCGCGAATCTGGGGGCTTATCCGCTTGGCAAGGTGCCAGATAGTACACGAATCTTTCCCAAGACTATTGGCAACTACAAGGCCGTCGCCAAATTCCTTGTAGGCCTGCTCAATCAACCCCAGAGAACGCTCAACCTTCTCTGCAAAATTCAGCTTTTCAACAAGCTCTGCAACGTTTTCTGCAACTTCTTCTACTAACATAACTTAAGAACTCCTTTCTAAAAAATACTCATATTTGGTATTCTGGTGACTTAGATTTGCCGAAACTCACTCGATTCCATAGCCGTTCGTGGGCGTAAAATGCTGCGATTTTGACCACTGTATCGATAAGACCAATTCCAGCGGAAAGTTTGACATCCCGGCTAAGTATCCAGGCAACGACGAAAGTAACTAAGGTCCCGCCTGCCCGCCACGTTATGGCCTTAGCTATGCTTCTGTAATGTGAATCCATCATTTTTTACCCCTAAATAAGGAAGTATTCCTACAGATTTAGTAGGACTTTATCTAAAAAAATAATAACTTTGCACTATCGCTATATTGAATAACTTGACACACTGTTTGGTTTTTCTGCTTTTTCATATTCAACGAGATCTGCGAATGTCGTATTGTCGCAAACCTGAGAAATCGCATCATTAACGTTCTCCCACAAATTTTCAAATGCGTAATCTCCGTAGAAATACTGACTATTGTCAGCTTTTAGTTCCTTATGAATGGACTTTGAAATTGGACCCTGAATGTATTGAATGACCTCTCCAACAGTAAGAGCTCCGGCCTTACGTGCTAGAATATAGCCACCTTCGTTGCCCCGGCGTGATTCAACAAAACCGGCATGTCTTAGCTCGTTTAAAATAACCTCCAGAAAGCGAGGAGGTATGTTCTGAGCACCGGCTATCTCCTGGATTTTCACCGGCTGTCCAGAATCACGTATAGCAAGCTCAAAAACGGCTCTCAAAGCATATTGGCATCTCTTAGTTATTCGCATAATCAACTCCATCTTAACCATTTCAATCGGATTACTTATCTATCATATTAATCTTGAAACTTGATGTCAAGGATTTTTTGTAAAAAAATTTGAAATTTTTTCTTTTGGTTAAGCTAAGGGAGTACTTCTTAGTATTTCTTCCAAGTATGGATACGTGCTTTGAGCAGATTGGGCCGATTCGTTAGATAGAGAACTTGCGAAAAACTGAAATACATATTTAGTCGTTTATAAAAAATGTTTTGCCTCAGAAATCCTTATTTTTGCTTGACAAAAACAGGCTAAGATAGTCTAATATAAGGTCAAAGGTTCAGAAAATGTGCGTATTTTGAACCTTTTTATTCACACTTGTCATCGCTTTTCCCAACAAAATATTCTTCAAAACAGCTGTTGCCGCTAACGTTACGGCCACTTCACTACCTCTCTCTTCTGATGCATGAGACCAACCGTAAGCTTTATAAATCCTAGTACCTAAAATTAGAACAGATAGCTTAATCACCTTAACGCGAATAACTTACGTTAACTTCCCTGTACCTCAAACGTTCACATGGCGCACACAAAAGTAACGTTTTCGAAAGGGGTACAAAAATGTTTAAAAAAGTATGATCAGGTCAAATTGGGTGCTGGATCCCGGGAAATTCCTCTCCCGGCAAGAAGTAGACAAGCTGCTGGAGACAGCAAAGAAAAGGGCAGAGGCAGCAATTGCCCATGGCAACAAGGTGGCTATCAGGGACTACTTCATCGTGGACCTGGCATTGTCCACAGGACTGCGGGTAGCGGAGATTGCGGACTTAAAGTGCAGCGACATTTTCCTCAGAGAACAGTTCTGTGCCCTTCTGGTCAGGAACGGCAAGGGCGGAAAGAAAAGACTGGTGAGATTCAACGGTGCTTTCAAGAAACATTACGAGGAATACATCCGCTGGAAACAAAGTGTTGGAGAACCAACCAGTTTAAGCGACCCGTTGTTTCTGTCCAGCAATACGAAAGGTCACATGACCACGCGGGCTATAGAGAAGGCCTTCAAGCGGGCAGCAGCCAGAGCAGGTTTGCCTTCTCATTACTCCATTCATTGCCTCAGACATACATACGCCTGCGAACTTTACAGGGCCAGTGGTTACAACCTGCGATTGGTTCAGAAACAGCTTGGACATTCTCACATTGGAACAACGCAGGTTTACGCGGATGTTGTGGAGCCCGACATGCAGCGGGCTTTGCAAAGACTGTATGCATCAGCGCCAAAACAAATATGCAACTTTTAAGGCAGCATGACAAATACATAAAGCACAAGAATATGCCTGAAGCTGGATGGTGGTTATGTGGGATTGGCCTGGATTTTCAAGAAGCTGCTATTCGGGAACGCTTTTGCCACCGAACGAGGAAGGATAAAGCTCTTCGGCAGGATGGACTGGACCTTGTTTCCTTCCAGAGCACTGGCATTGAACCTGCAGAAAATTGGCGAAAAGCTCGGCGAGGAATTCGTTTACAAGCTGGGCTATCAGGCTGGCAAGGATGCGGCCAAAGAAATGGTCAAATATATGGGTTTGAAACCCAGAGGCGGATGGATAACACAGAAGGCTGTGATTGCAATGCTGGACTTCATCGGGTTCGGCAAGCCGGAATTCGTGTTGGTGAAAATCAAGCATGGCCATCATCACATTATAGTCCACGTGCGGGACAATCCGGTCATAGAACACGGAGTGAGAATGTTTGGTGCCAAATCAATGGTGTGCAAGTGGTTTATGGGCGTATATGCCGCCCACGGCGAGATGGAGCTGGGCGTCAAGCATGTGAAACTGAAGGAAAACAGATGCATAAGATTGGGAGCCCCCTACTGTGAATGGGAAACGAAGTGGTAAATTAAATTGTCGAACTGGTTTTGTAAGCCCTCTGATTGGCAGGCTCGGCAGACCTGTTATACGTCATCTCAGCAACCTAGCACACGAGTCTCTGAAAGAGCCAGGCAGTTGGCGCTGTCTTGAGATTGTCTACAGGAACGAACCACGAACATTACTGGACAGATTCTTTTTGGGCAGTCGTTCTGCAAGAGGTGCAAGAAACAGACTTCGTATTATGCAGGAAGAACTTCACAAATGTATCGAGCAACGAAGCAAATTCGGTAATCCGGTCAGAGTGGTAAGTTTCGGTTCTGGAATTGGGCATGAGGTACTTGGCTGCCTTGAGAGGTACAAATACGATGGTTGTGTAAAAGCTGTTTGTGTGGATAGAGACATTGATGCAATCAAGCAGGGAGAGTTACTGGCTGCCCAGAAAGGGCTGAGTGGATGTATCAGCTATGTCCAGGGCAATGTTCTGCGTATGAAACCAGATGCGGGTGGATATGACGTTGGCATCCTGTCAGGCCTGATTGATTACTTTGACTTTGAAACGGCAGTATCGGTCCTGAAAACGGTGAAGGAACAACTCGTGCAAGGAGGAACCATTTTCATTGCAAACATGAGGCGGCACAAACTTGCCTCAACGATGAGCGCTTTGGGAAACTGGAATCTGGTGTACAGAGAACCTGAGGATGTTGGGAGCCTTCTTGCAGAAAGCGGATACAAAGAAATCGAGGTTCTGCTTGAGCCAGAAAAGGTCTTCTGCATCGGCAAGGCAAAGAGGGCGGACATCTCCAAATGTAAGCAATGAATGTCACCCACGAAAAACTACTACCTTATCTAAATCCACTTTTTTGTATATTTGGAGTAGTTATACTCGTCTATGAGCTTGATGATTGTTTTATCTTGGAGATTGATGCAGCTTTTAAGCTCATCCACCATCGTTTTTGTAAGCTTGCAGAAAGAAAGATATTTATCCTCGGGCATATCGTTGTAATAACATTTATACGCCCGCGCAATTTTATCATCCCAGAGCGGAAAGAAATTCGGGGCTAAAAGGTGTAAAGCTTTAGCTACTGAGACAGGACTCTTGGTTCCTTGTTTCTTGCCCGAATCAATTTTCAAAGCTTCAAGAAATTTAGCGAACACTTCCTTTATAGAAACCACATCAATATCTGATAAACTGGAAATATCACGATTTCTAAAGTTTTCAATTTTTTCCCAGTTCTCCGTTATACATTTTTCAAGTTTGTCAAAATCGAAAATTCCATATCTGTAAAATGCTTGGTTCCACGTGAGCAGTAATACCCCCAAGCCATCTGCCATATCTGAAGGTTTGCCCCAAAAATGAGACACAAGAAAAGTTGCTACTTTGTACATAGCATCACGTTTCTCATGTTTTTCAAATTCCTCACAACCACTAATAAATTCTTCACAACTTGGAATGTTCATATGTGAATCCTTCATTTGCTTTGGGCAGCCAGTAGGCCGACCTATATACATTGTGAACATTGTAGTGAAGCATTACTCAAACTCATCCCGCTTTGCTTGCTCGTCCCACTGCCTTGCCTCGTTCTCATAGCCCTTGGCGAGACCATCAAGAATGCCGGCTGTTCGTGGCCATCCATTTCGCACTTTCTCCGCCAAATTCCGATACTGCTTGGCAAGGTCCCATTCCTGCTTTCCACCCTCACCTCGGCCGATTACGCCCCTTTGGTTGTACTTGCCGACTTGAAATCCATTCTCAATCCCTGGGCTCTGAATCTCCTCAATAAGGTCACGGACTTCCACACACGGCCAAGAACCATCTGGCGACTGAGGGGCATAGGACAGAATCTGGCCAATCTGGCTGTCACACACTCGAAGCCGTCCTGCATCCTGGGCCAGTTTGCGAGATCTCAAGACCCAGTCCCGAAGTGCTTTAGAGTCAACCACCTCTCCGGCACTGCTTGACAGGCAACCAGGTACTGTGTGGATGCCTTGGAGAAGGTGGAATGCTTGTTCTGCAATTCTTTTCTTGTCCTCTGATCCATCTTTGTTTTTCAGTTCTCCCTCTGCGCGGAATAGTACTTTCAGTAATTCCACAAAGAGTTCATGCGATGAGGTGACTTGTTTCTGTAAAACCTTGGCTCCGCGCCCCGTGTGTTCCAGAACATACAGCCAACCCCACTCCAACCGGGCCATTCGTTCCGAGTCTACGCTTTGCGTGTCAAGGAAGAGGAATAGGTGCTCAACATAGTAGCTGAGCATAGTTCCTTGTTGACGAAGTGGCTCTACACTTTCGCCCATTTGCAGTGTTTGATCCAGAACACCCATTACCTGTTCTGCCGAAGGTTTTTTACCTGTGGCGTCGGTACGCCGCTCGTCCACTAGTCGAGCAACAAGTTCAAGCGATGACCATGGGCGTTTTACCTCCCTCCATCTATCCAAGACTTGTGGCCAGTACTCCTGAATATCAACATCGCCGAGAATCTCGACATTTCTCCAATACAGCCTGTCGGCCTCCTTGCCCCATTGTTGAACCCGCTTCCACAGCTTGGGTGAAGCAGGAAGACTTAATGCTATATTTGTATATGCTTCCGGTGTCCAAGACATCCCTGGGCATGCAAGAATATATTCTAGCCACTTCTCACCTCCTTTTTTATACATGCTCCACACATAAGCCCTGCCCGTTCTTGTAAGCGGGCTTTTTGCATAATTGTCTGGTGCCTCAGAAAGGCCCCTCTGGAGCAGTTGGGCCACCTCGGATTCCGACAACTTCAGTTCCGCGGCTGCATATCCGACACAATCAGGAAGCACCGCTTTCTCAGCAAGACGGTAAATACACGATAAACCGTCCTGATCATAAACTACCTTAACAGCTTGTATTCTCTTTTCAGCAATCCACTCATCCCATCCATTTTCGTATGGTTTCATCGGTGCATCAGAGACATCCGGGTACCACGAGAAGAGATGGGTATGCTGCAAAACGGCATCTTTGGGTTTAAAACATTCTTGCAGGTTCTCTAAGAGCTTTAGATCAGAATAAGGCAAAGCCCATTTTGTATCTGGGTACTTCCGATGGTGCAATATCACCCCTCTCAGAGCATCAT
>Ga0299912_10005087_pt1 | contig 10796 bp, 8 predicted proteins | sample RVTome_2_FD_207667 | JGI IMG/M metagenome (GOLD analysis project Ga0299912, IMG submission 207667) | Soil microbial communities from uranium-contaminated site in the Upper Colorado River Basin, Wyoming, United States - RVT95D214 (version 2) ... | reverse complement strand
GACCCAACTGTAAATTCACTTCGCTCCATCGTATAGTGTACCGGCATTCCAAAAACGGGTGCCAACATTTTTTAACCTTTACCGACGCCCCGATACCCAATTCAATACCAATGTTCGAGAATTGTCCCTCTCTGTAATCATTGTCCTCATTATTGATCCAGCCATTGTATGAAAAATTTGCCAATGTATAAAACAACCAGTTATTGATATTGTAAACTCCCAATTGCAAACCCGAACCAATATAAAACTCAGTAATAGGATTAAATGGCGGATAATAAGCTAATTGCGGAACAAGACTTAATCCTTCGAGAATGTTGATGCTTTCTATGGGGAATTCCGCCCTGACACCCAGGCCAAGACTGTTTGTATGCAAATTGTACAGAAACGATCCTCCGATTCTGTTATCCTGAGAAAAGACATCGAAACTGATTGCCAGAGTGATTAGCGCTATACTGATTTTTATTACTTCTTTCTTCATAAGAAAATTTTCTAACAACTAGTTTCTGATAAAAAATATAAATTCAATCAACAATATTTGTGTTTCCTGGTAAAGTATGTCCTTTACATAAACGCAATACAGATATATTTCTTGCATCAACTCACCAATAAGTTTAATTCCTGCGCTTCATCAGATACGAGACAGAACAATAGAATTACGGACACCAACTGATCAGGTTCGGATCAATGAGGATTGATATCTGTAATACCATGAAATGAAGTACACTTAACCTATGTTCTTTTTAAGATTTCGAGTTCACTTTAAACATAAGTTATCTTCAGGGGATGGATCTCATTCGTTTATATAAATCCTTTTGACACGTGACGAAACATTTGTCAGTATCTCATAGGGGATGGTTCCGACCTTTTGTGCAAGCTCCTCAATCGGATTCTGTTCGCCAAACACAATCACTTCATCACCCTCTTTGGCATGTACATCTGTCACATCGATCATACTCAAATCCATACAAATATCGCCTACAAAAGGTACTTTCCGATTCTCAATAATAACATGACCGTTGCCGTTCCCCAGCTTCCGGTCGAGACCATCGGCGTAACCAATGGGTATGATTGCAATTTCCGAATCACGCACAAGTACTCCGCGACGATTATACCCGATGGTTTCGGTAGCGGAAATTCGTTTTATCTGGCTGATACATGTTTTCAATGTACTTACTGTTTTCAATTGCTTATTTTTGGCTGAAATACCATGCAATCCGATACCCAGTCGTACCATGTCGAAATGTGCCTGTGGAAAACGTTCGATCCCTGCCGAATTCAGAATATGGCGGATTGGTTTATATCCTATTTTCTGAACGAGAAAATTGTACATTTCTGTAAATAACTTAATTTGTTGAAGAGTGAATTCATCTTCATCCGGGTTATCCGATACTGCCAAATGAGAAAAAATAGCTTTAACCCGGATATTTTTCAATTGCAATAACTCGTCGGCAAGTGTTTGGATCTCATCGGGCATAAAACCCAGGCGATGCATTCCTGTGTCGAGTTTGATCTGTACCGGATATTCAGGTAACTGACTATGCGATAATATTTTTGAAAATGCGTAAAGCCCGCTGAAACTATATATTTCAGGTTCCAGGTTATATTCAACGATCTTATCATAACTTTCGTTCGAGGGAGCCATCACCATCACAGGTATGGTTATACCCGCATTGCGCAATTCGACACCTTCATCGGTAAAGGCAACTCCAAGATAATCGACTTTCTGGTGCTGTAACAGGTTGGCGATCTCATAGCCGCCACTACCATACGACAATGCTTTCACCATCACCATAATACGGGTTGAGGATGAAAGCGAACCACGGAAATAGTTCAGATTGTAAATCAGGTTGTTCAAATTGATCTCCAGTAATGTTGTATGCTTTTTCTCCGAAAGCGCACTCACGATCCTTTCAAAACCGAATTCTCTAGCCCCCTTAATCAGAATGGCATGTTCTGAAAGATCGATTTGCGGCAGTTCCTGTAAAAAGCTTTCAGTAGACTCAAATCGTAATGCATTTTCCGGCAAATTACTATATGATGATATCTCCCGGCCTATCGCAACAAATCGATCGAGTTTAAACGATTGAGTAAGTTTTACTACCTCGGAATAAAGCTCTTCGGCCGGTTTTCCCGATTGTTTGATATCGGACAGGATCAGGGCATGCTTGATGTGCTTCTTTTGCATGGCAAGGTAATCGAGTGCGATTCGCAGGGAATACAGATCAGAATTGTAGCTGTCGTTAATTATCGTACTATTTTTCAATCCAGCTATCTGTTCAAGTCGCATGGCAACAGGCTTCAACTGATTCAGCGCATTCCCGATTTGCTCAATGGAAAAATGCTGGTGCAGCATGAAGCATACAATATGGAGGGAATTCTCGATGGAAGCATTATCGGTAAAAGGAATGCTTAAAGTTCCTCTTTTCTTTTCCGACTGAATATCGATCACCGTGAACTCATCATTCTTCCGAATATTCTTTATAAAAAGAAAACTCTCCTTATGTTTTACCGACCAGAAAATTCTGCTGCAGAGGAGTTTTTCCTCCTGTATCATGCGATGCACCAATTCGTGATCACGACAATAATACAGAGTCCTTGCATGCGAGAAAAGTTTTAATTTTTCCCGGATCTTCTCTTCAAGGCTGGTAAAATTTTCCTGATGTGCAGGACCCAGGTTCGTGAAAATGCCAAAATCGGGAACGATAATTTTCCTGAGCCGTTCCATCTCATCGGGCATTGAAATACCGGCTTCAATGATTGCCCAGTCGGCATTAGGATCAATTGTCCAGACCGACAGAGGGACTCCTATTTGAGAATTGTAGCTTTTGGGACTCCTGGAGCTTACCCCATAATGCGACAGGCATTGGGCCAGCCATTCTTTAACCACGGTTTTACCATTACTCCCGGTAATGGCTATTACAGGCATTTTCAGGTTTGTACGATACCAGGAAGCAAGTTGCTGAAGAGCATCGATGCTGTTCTCAACCTGAACCAGGTTTATTTTCCGTTTTAATTTCCCGATACTCTCAACACGCTCTACAAGGAAATTTTTAATACCACGCTCTATCAATTCAGGAATATAAGCATGTCCGTCGTGGCGAGGTCCCCTGATAGCAATGAAGATGTTTCTATCTCCATTGTATAGATTCCGGCTGTCGGTTTCAATGAATTCAATGAATTGATTACTGTCGCCACTATGTTTTCCGTTAGTGATTTCTGCAATTTTTTCTAAGGTGAGTTGAGGCATCTTTGGCTACTTAAATAATTTTTATACCGAAAATAAAACCATTTGTTTGTACTGCCTGAGAAATACATCATTTCAAATTTAATCGATTTCGGTCACTCTTCCCATTTGTATTCAGCATAAAACAACCCCATATGTAATTATACAAAACCTGAGACTACTTCGAGATTGCGAAATTTTGAAATGAGGTTATGATATTGTTGAGTTATGTGGATTCAGTATCGGTTTATAAAATGATACACACATATATCATAAGATTTTGCCTGATTTATCGTATCTGAAAATTAATATCTTGCAACTAACGGCATTCGCCGGCCAAAACCGAAAGCTTTGCTGCTGACACGAAGAATCGGAGGTGTCTGAAACCGTTTGTATTCATTTGTATTCACAAGGTGAATCGTTTTCTCAACAACGCCAGATGCAAATCCCTCAGCGATGATCTCTTCGGCTGATTTTCTTAATTCGATATAGTTATACAATATGCGGTCGAGGAGTTCATAATCAGGCAGCGAATCGCTGTCCTTCTGGTTCGGACGGAGTTCAGCTGAGGGAGGCTTATTTATTGTATTTACGGGAATGATCTCTTCACCGGAATTGATATACGTTGCCAGGTGGTATACATCCGTTTTATATACATCGCCCAGAACTGAAAGACCGCCGTTCATATCGCCATAGAGAGTGCCATATCCGACGGAAATTTCACTTTTGTTAGAGGTATTGAGCAAGAGGTTTCCAAATTTATTTGATATGGCCATTAATAATGTTCCCCTTATACGTGCCTGGATATTTTCCTCTGCAATACCGGAAGGTAAATTTTTAAATACCGGATTGAGATATTTCAAAAATGTGTCGTACAATTCACGAATTGAAATGATATCATAGTGCACATCAAGATTTCTGGCAAGCTGTTCCGCATCGCTGACAGAATGATCGGAAGAAAATTGTGAAGGCATAAGTAATACTCTGACATTTTCGGCACCCAGCGCCCTTGTTGCCAATACAAGTGTTACTGCTGAATCAATTCCACCCGAGAGACCTAGAACTGCATGGGTAAATTTCATCTTGACAAAGTAATCTCTTATGCCCAGAACAAGGGCATCATGTATCATTCCAATTCTCTCTGCTGTTTCCGCTGTCTTCTTTGATATTTCGGATCCGATCACTTCATCGAGATCAAAAAACGCAATCTCTTCGCTGAAAGCAGCCAAACGGGCTACTATGACTCCTTTTGAATTTATCACCCTGGAAGCTCCGTCGAAAATAAGGTCGGTATGCGCACCCACCTGATTCACATAAAAAACTGGAACTCTGTATTTCCGGGCATTATCGATGAGAATGTCGTTTTTAATAGAATCGTGGTTGTATGCAAATGGTGAAGCAGCAATATTGATAACCGCATCGCAACCAAGTGAAGAGAGCACTTCCATCGGGTTTATCGTATAGAGTTTATTCTTCCCGAAATCGGTCAGCAGTGGTTGCTCATACCAGAGATCTTCGCATATCGTTATTGCCAGTCGTTTCCCTAAGAACTCGATTATCTGAAACTCTTCCGAAGGCTGAAAATACCGGTATTCATCAAAAATATCATAAGTAGGAAGCAGTGCTTTGTGAATTTCATGAACTACCTTACCGTTAAATAGGAACAGGGCCGAATTGTATAAATTTTTACCTTCACTTTTTTTATTTAGGGTAGGCACACCCAATACAACTGCGATATCCTTTGTATAGTGAATTATGGATTTGACAGCACTTTCACACCTATCGATGAAACCTTTATGTTCCAGCAAGTCGAGAGGCGGATATCCGCATACCGAAAGTTCACTGAATATAATAAGATCCGCTTTATTTATTCGAGCATGATTAATAGCATTTATTATCCGACTGGAGTTTTCTTCAAATGCTCCAATCGTATAATTAAGTTGCGCCAACGCTATCTTCATTCAGGTTCTATCAAAATATAATTCCAATATGCAATGCAAGATTTCGTGAGAAAACTTTAAAGTCTTTGTCATTGGTTACATCAATAAATCCGTTATGATATATGATCCCAAAATCAACAGCAGTATCTTTACTGATATTATACTCGATACCGATACCAAAATGATAGGCCAGGTTATAAAAGAAAATCTCATCTTTGATATTGTCTTTATCCAGTGTTCCTTCAGTGCTTGTGGCCTTTGCTTTTATTTTGAACTGATTGGTAAAACCTATACGTGCATAATAAGAAAAATAACCAATTTGATTAGTCTTTAGTTTCAGGCCTAAAGGTACTGTTATATAATTCAATGAGTAATCGACCCCCGTACCAGCCGGTAGTGTATCTACATCATCATAAGAAGTAAAATAGGTTTCTTCATCAAATACGAGCTTCCCTCCCTGGGAGCCAATAGCAATACCTGTCTGAATAGCATAGTTCTTTTGGAAATACTTTTCGATATTTAGCCCCCCGCTAATTCCAAATTTCAGACCGTCATTTTCCACATTACGCGAATCGGGGCTTAACCAGACAAGTTGAGGATCGACAGAGACGCCAAATTTCATAAACTGGCCAGATAAATAAGCAGAACTTAGAACCAGCGATAAAAACAGAACGATTGGTTTCATAGTAAGTTTTTTTTAAAAATATTAAAAAGTTCCCTATTCAATGGTAGAAAATATAGTTTCAAATGTATTGATTTCCTGAATCAATAACTATACTGATACATGGACAAGCTTCTTTGTCTTAAAAAATGGTTCATCGAAATAGTCAGATATATTTTCAATGATCGTATGATTGGGTATCATTAATTCTCGGGAAAGATCGCCACCCTTGAGCGCCAGTATACCATTAGGAATTGAATTTCGAGAATCTTTTATTATTTTACTTTCTACCCAATTTAAAAGAACCGGAATGGGAGCTACTGCGCGAGTTACGATAAAATCGAATGGTCCCGGTACATTTTCTGCCCTTGACTGGAAAACTTCAGTATTTTTTAATCCGAGGGTATTGCATATTGCCTGAACCACACTGATTTTTTTTGCGATAGAGTCAACCAGGACAAAATTTATTTTAGGGAAAAATATTGCGAGAGGTATTCCCGGAAATCCTCCGCCTGTTCCCACGTCAAGTATCAGACTGCCGGGAGAAAAATGAGTATAACGCGCAATTGCCAGTGAATGCAAAACATGTCTCAGGTAGAGCTGGCTGATGTCTTTACGGGAAATAACATTTATTTTCTCATTCCACTGGTGATACATTTCACCCAGACTCTGATACTGAAGTTTTTGATCATCTGAAAGTCCGGGGAAATATTTCAGGACGATTTCCATCAAATGGTTTTGCTGGTATTCTTAAGGATATTGAAAAGAAGCTCGCGTGCTCTGAACAGTTGAGCTTTTACGGTTCCGATAGGTAATTCAAGTTCTTCAGCGATCTCTTCGTAGGAAAATTCTTTAAAATATCTAAGTTCAATAAGTTTCCTGTAGCGGGGTTTAAGTTTTGAAACAATCTCACGCATCATTCTCTGCTTTTGATCCTTTATCATTTCTTCCTCAGGATCGAGTGTTGTCGCCTGAATATCGGGAGAAGATTTTTCCGGGTCGTCATCATTCTGATCGATTGACACTGTTGTAGCCTTTCTCTTGCGAATGAAATCGATGCAATTGTTGGTGGCAATTTTAAATAACCATGTACTGAAAGCATAATTGGGAGTATACTGATGAATATTTTTAAAAGCCTTGCCAAACGCTTCAATAGTCAAATCCTCAGCATCACTTGCATTGTTGACCATTTTCAGTAACATGTAATAAATAGCATCGCGGTATCTTCCCATAAGTTCGGCATAGGCTTTCTGATCGCCCTGTGTGGCCTGCTGAACCAGAACAAAATCCCTTTGCGCTTTTTCTGATAAATTGACATTTATTTCCATCGTGATTTTTTGCTTCTAATAAATATACCCGACAGATATATATTAAAGTTAATAAACAATGCGATCATGTCAAAGATTAAAAATCCAAAAAATAATCCCCTCTCCTTCAATCGAATCATAATCAGTTTGCTGATCGTAAGTTGTGAGAGCAGACGAAATCCGAAAGCAGCTAACACAGCCATTGGGAAAATATTCAATCCTATAAGATAGCAGAAAGTTATATAAAATAATAGTCGTGACAGAGGTTCCAGTCCAAGCCAGAAAATATGATTCTTTTTATACCGTCTGGCAGTTGAAAAGTGGCGTCTTTTCTGCTGAACCCATAAGCCCCATGTCTGTTTTGGTACAGAAAATGTATGACTGTCGGGATGATATTCAACTGCAGTATTGGTTTTACTGGCCGCTTCATTCACAAATAAATCATCATCGCCCGATAGAATTCCATAATGCGATGCAAAGCCTTTATTTTTAAAAAACAAGGTTTTTGTATAAGTGAGGTTTCGTCCAACACCCATGTAAGGCATACCTGCCAGAGCAAAACTGAAATATTGCATGGCAATCATAACAGTATCGTACCTGATATAAGAATTGAGAAATCCTTTCCTGCGGACATAACCCCCATATCCTAGAACGATTTCAGTACTCTCATTAAAATTCTCCTGCAATCTGTTTAGCCATTGATCCGTTTTTATTTTACAATCGGCATCGGTAAAAACAAGCCATTCGTTCTGAGCTGCTTTAATTCCTACTGTGACAGCAAGCTTTTTTCCATGAGTAAATTTATTATCAGGTGCAATGGTTGTTGTTCGCAGGTTTTTGTATTTCTTAAGGTATTCACCCAATACTTCATCAGTCTCATCAGTTGAGCAATCATTAACCACAATTACTTCAAAGTTTTTATGTTTTTGCTCGAGAACCGATGGTAGATTATCCCGTAAGTTCTCAGCTTCATTTCGTGCACAGATAATTACCGAAACAGGGTACTTCTTTGTTTGCGATGCTCGTTTATGAGTCGCAACTCGCAGGAATAGAACATAATAATACAAGAGCTGTACAATCAGGACGAGTATAAATAGTATTAAAATACCATATCGGAAATAATCAATATACTCAAAGGGTAAAATCAAGTTTCAATATATATTTTATTCACAAGTGCACCAAAGGTATTTTCCTCTCTTAAAATATGCAAACATGACTGGCTGATATTTTCCACAATCTCTATCTTTGCCTCGAATTTACGATTATGTTTTTCACCATTCTGAATCGAGATAAGCAAAGTAATGCCCGGACGGGTATCATTCAAACGGACCATGGTACCATCGAGACTCCTGTTTTCATGCCTGTAGGTACAGCAGGAACAGTTAAAGGTGTACACCAGATGGAACTCATTCACGACAGTAAAGCTCAAATAATTCTGGGTAATACATACCATCTCTATCTGCGTCCCGGTATTGATCTTATCCAAAAAGCAGGCGGATTGCACCGGTTCATGAACTGGAATAAACCTGTACTTACCGACAGCGGAGGTTACCAGGTATTCTCCCTGGCCGACAACTGCAAATTGAAAGAAGAAGGAGCGTATTTTAATTCACATATCGATGGTTCAAAACATCTTTTTACCCCTGAAAACACTATTGATATCCAACGCACTATTGGTGCGGATTTCATTATGGCGTTTGATGAATGTACTCCTTATCCGTGCGAGTATAAAAACGCTAAAAAATCTATGGAGCTTACACATCGGTGGTTACAAAGAGGAATTGAACAGTTCAAAAATACACGACCGCAATATGGCTATAAGCAGGTCTTTCTTCCTATTGTACAGGGAAGTGTTTATAGGGACCTCCGACGCCGGTCAGCAGAAATCATAACCTCGTACAATATGCCTGCCAATGCCATTGGAGGTCTCTCGGTAGGTGAACCCACAGACGAAATGTATGCAATGTTAAACGAAGTTACTTCTATACTTCCTTCTGATAAGCCCCGATACCTCATGGGAGTTGGTACTCCGGTCAATATACTCGATTCTGTCGGAATGGGCATCGATATGTTCGACTGTGTGATACCTACACGCAATGGAAGAAACGGAATGCTGTTTACCAGAAAAGGTATTATCAACATTAAGAATCAGAAATGGAGCGACGATCTTTCCGCTCTCGACACGGAGGGTAGTTCGTTTGTTGATAATTACTATTCAAAAGCTTACCTTAGACACCTGGTAGTTTCAAATGAAATGTTAGGAGCCCAGATTGCCAGTCTGCACAATCTGGCATTTTATATGTCATTAATGAGTGAAATCAGGACTAGAATTCAGGATGGAACATTTTATCAGTGGAAACATGATATGGTAAATTTACTATCTCAACGTTTATGAAGCGATTGAATATTAAGAAAATTGATACGTACATCATTAAAAAATTCCTCGGTACGTATTTCGGCGCCATTATCCTTATTATAATGATTGCCGTAGTTTTCGATTTTTCCGAAAAAATCGACGATTTTCTGGAAAACAGTGCTCCACTAAAAAGTATCCTTTTCGAATACTACATGAACTTCATTCCGTATTTCGCGGTACTATTTGCCCCGTTATTCACATTTATTGCCGTCATTTTTTTTACATCGAGGATGGCATATAATACTGAGGTGATAGCAATTCTTAGCAGCGGAGTCAGTTTTCCTCGTTTGCTTTATCCCTATTTTCTTGCAGCTACATTCATCATGATATTCAACCTGCTCCTCGGCAACTATGTTATACCGAGAGCAAATCACAAGCGTTTCATATTTGAAGAACGATATTATCACAATTTACCAAAAGGATTCAGGGACAGGAATGTTCACAAACAAATAGAACCCGGAGTATATGTGTACCTTGAAAGTTTCAATACACGGAACAATTATGGACGCAGGTTCTCGATCGAGAAATTTGAAGGAGGGGAATTGGTTTCAAAACTCATCTCTCAGGAAATTCGCTGGGATACGGCTCAACGAATATGGAAAATAAGAAACTACTATATACGGGATTATATCAACGGGAAACAGGTCATCAAGGAAGGCACGGTTCTGGATACAGTATTAAATCTGGATCCTGCAGAATTCAGTATGCGCGATAATGTTGTTGAAGCCATGTCACTTAGAGAGCTCAATACGTTTATCGTTAACCAGAAAATGCAGGGTTCGGCAAAGGTTAATCAACTATTGGTAGAGAGAACTAGACGATTTTCTTTCCCATTCTCCACTTACATTCTCACACTCATCGGGGTTTCAGTATCCTCCCGAAAAGTGCGTGGCGGAATTGGTATGCACATCGGTATTGGATTGCTGGTTAGTTTCTCCTATATCTTATTTATGCAATTTTCAGCACAGTTCGCCATCAGCGGGGCCCTCCCTCCTTTTATTGCCCTCTGGTTACCCAACTTTATTTATGCATTCATTGCACTCTACCTGTATAAACTCGCTCCTAAATAACCTTTATTTGACCATATTCTTGGCATATCCTTTTAACATATAACTGTATCTGTTCAACAATATTTGCCTGATATTTTTCAAATTAGAATTATTTTCTTTTCTTTGAATAAACTATCTGAAACTGGACTTTGATTATCGAGGAATTGAAGAAGCTGATCAGTCTACTTGCATTATTGACC
>Ga0299912_10005086_pt1 | contig 10798 bp, 8 predicted proteins | sample RVTome_2_FD_207667 | JGI IMG/M metagenome (GOLD analysis project Ga0299912, IMG submission 207667) | Soil microbial communities from uranium-contaminated site in the Upper Colorado River Basin, Wyoming, United States - RVT95D214 (version 2) ... | reverse complement strand
GCAGACCGGCGGCGACACCGGCGGCGGTGGCGCCGAGCAGAAGTTGGCGGCGATTGGCGTGCATGAGAACTCGCTTGCGTGAAAATGGATCGGCGGACGGTATACCTCCCCGCCTCAGGGGCAAGGCGGCGGCGCCCCCTACCCGCCCGCCTTCATCGTCTCGCGGGCGATGACGATTTGCTGGACCTGGCTGGTGCCTTCGTAGATGCGGAAGATGCGGACGTCGCGGTAGAGGCGTTCGATACCATGGTCGGCGGTGTAGCCGGCGCCGCCGAAGATCTGCACGGCCTTGTCGGCGACGCGGCCGACCATCTCGGAGGCGAAGTATTTGGCGGCGGCGGCCTCCAGCACGATGGTCTTGCCGGCATCGCGCTTGCGGGCGCCTTCGAGGACCAGGGCGCGGGCGGCCATGGCCTCGGTCTTCATGTCGGCGATCATGCCCTGGATCAGCTGGAACTGGCTGAGCGCCTGGCCGAACTGCTTGCGCTCGCCAGCGTAGGCGACGCAGTCGGCGATCAGCCGCTCGGCCACGCCGACACAGAGGGCGGCGATGTGGAGGCGGCCCTTGTCGAGCACCTGCATGGCCACCTTGAAGCCCTCGCCCTCGGCGCCCAGGCGGTTTTCCACCGGCACCCGGACGTTGTCGAAATTGACGTCGTGGATCTGGGCGCCGTGCTGGCCCATCTTCTTCTCGGGCTTGCCGACCGACAGGCCGGGCAGGTCGCGCGGCACCAGGAAGGCCGAGACGCCCGCCCCGCCCTTCACGTCCGGATTGGTGCGGGCCATCACCGTGAACAGCCCGGCCTTGCCGGCGTTGGTGATGTAGCGCTTGGTCCCGTTCAGCACATAGGCGTCGCCGTCCAGCCGGGCGGTGGTGCGCACCGCGGCGCTGTCGGACCCGGCCTCGGGCTCGGTCAGGGCGAAGGAGGTGACGATCTCGCCGCTGGCGACGCCGGGCAGGTATCTGGCCTTCTGTTCGGGGGTGCCGAACATCACCAGCCCCTGGCTGCCGATGCCGACATTGGTGCCGAACTCGGAGCGGAAGGCCGGGCTGGTGCGGCCCAGCTCGAACACCACCAGGCATTCGTCCTCCATCGACAGGTCGAGGCCGCCATGTTCCTCGGGGATCGACAGGCCGTAGAGGCCAAGGTCGCGCATCTCCTGGATGATCGCGTCCGGCACCTTGTCGGCCTCGGCCACCTGGGCCTCGATCGGGCGCAGCCGCTCGCTGACGAAACGGCGCAGGGTGTCGATGAACTGCTCGCGGGTGTCGGCGTCGAGGGCCATGCGCCCCTCCCTCTGCTGTGTGCTGGGTTGGCCAGTGCAGTAAGCGACGCGGACGATGAGGGGAAGACGTTCCCGAACGCCGGCCGCCGCCCGCCCCTACAGCAGGGCGCCGCGACCGCTGGTCACCTCGGAGTAGCGGTGGACCCGCACCGCCTGCACCAGGCCAAAGCCGATCATCACCGTCATCATCACCGTGCCGCCGTAGCTGAGCAGCGGCATCGGCACGCCGACCACCGGCGCCAAGCCCATGACCATGGCCCCGTTGATCAGCACATAGAGGGCGAAGGTCGCCGTCACCCCCGCCGCCGACAGCCGGCCAAAATGGCTGTGGCTGATCGAGGCGATGCGCAGGGCCATAAAGATCACCGCCCCGTAGAGGAACAGGATCGAGAAGCAGCCGGCGAAGCCGAACTCCTCGGCCAGGGTGGCGAACATGAAGTCGGTGTGTTTCTCGGGCAGGAAGTCGAGCTGGCTCTGGCTGCCGAGGCCATAGCCCCGGCCCAGCAGGCCGCCGGCCCCCAGGGCGATCTTGGACTGCAGGATGTGATAGCCGGCCCCGCTGGGATCGCTCTCGGGGTCGAGGAAGGTGAAGATCCGCTGGCGCTGGTAGTCGTGCAGCACGAACATGATGAACGGCGGGATGCCAACGGCCAGGGCGACCACGCCGGCGGCGATCACCCGCCAGGACAGGCCGGCCAGGATGACGATGGCCAGGCCGGTGGCGGCGATCAGGATGGCGGTGCCCAGGTCCGGCTGGTGGGCGACCAGCAGGGTCGGCGCGCCGATCAGCGCCACCGGCACCAGCAGCCACCAGCTGAACCGGGCGCTGTCGGCCGACAGCCCGTGATAGAATCGCGCCAGGGCCAGCACGATGCCGATCTTCATCACCTCGGAGGGCTGGAAGCGCAGCGGCCCCAGCTCCAGCCAGCGCTGGGCGCCCTTGGCCGAGTCGCCGACCAGCTCCACCCCGACCAGCAGCACCAGGGCCACGGCGTAGACCGGATAGGCGGCGATGAACCAGACGCGCAGGTCGATCATCGCCAGCACGATCATCAGCACGAAGAACAACCCGAACCGGATCAGATGCGGCGCCGCCCAGGGGGTCCAGGAGGACTCGGCGGCCGAGAACATCATCATCCCCCCGGCCCCGGCGATCAGGCAGAGGATCAGGCAGAAGGTCCAGTCGATCTCGGTGAACTTGTTGATCAGCCGGTCGCGCTCGCCGGGCCGGGTGAGGCCGCCGCTGAGGGTCATCGGGGCGCTCCGGGCGTTGGCGTGGCGATCGCCGGGTCGGGCGCGGCGCCGTCGATGGCGGCCTCCGGTTCCAGCTCCGGCATGGGCAGCGGCTTTTCGATGCGCGCCCGGATCTCCGGATCCTTGAGCAGGGCCACGCGCATGACCTCCCGCGCCCGGGGCGCGGCGGCCGTGGCGCCGCCGAGACCGCCGTGCTCGATGATCACCGACATGGCGTAGCGCGGCGAGTCATAGGGGGCGAAGGCGATGAACAGGTTGTGGTCCTTGAACTTCCACTGGACGCTGGCGCTGCTGCGCGACTCGCCGGCGCGGAATTCCCGCACCTGGGCCGTGCCGGTCTTGCCGGCCATCATCACGTCGCCCAGGCCCAGCTGGCTCTGCCGGTAGGCGGTGCCGGAGGTGTCGTTGGCCACCGCCGCCATGCCGCCGCGAACGATGTCCAGATGTTCCTGGCTGAACGGCAGGTCGGGCACGGCGTCGCCGTGGGGCTGTTCCACGCCGCCGATCGACTTGATCAGTCGCGGGTTCAACGCCTTGCGTCCGTTGGCCAGGCGCGAGGTCATCACCGCCAGCTGCAGCGCGTTGACCGTCAGCGCGCCCTGACCGATGCCGTAGCTGGGCGACTCGCCCGGGAACCAGATCTGGTTGCGGGGATCGCGGAACGCCCGCTTCTTCCAGGCGCGATCAGGCACGATGCCCTTCTTCTGTCCCGCGACGCCGAGGGGGTATTCCTGGCCGAAACCGAAGGACCGGGCGGTCTTGGCGATGGCGTCGGGGCCAATCCGCAGGGCCGTCTGGTAGAAATAGACGTCGCAGGAGTTCTTGATCGCCTCGTGCATGTTCTGCGCGCCATGGCCGCCCTTCTTCCAGCAGTGGAAGGTGCGGTTGCCGAAGAACCAGCCGCCCGTGCAGACGATGCGATCCTCGGGGTTCACCCCCGCCTCCAGCGCCGCCATGGCCACGGTCGGCTTGAAGGTCGAGCCCGGCGCGTAGGTGCCGTACAACGACTTGTCGAGCAGCGGCTTGCGCTCGTACTGGGCCAGCGCCCGGTACTCCGGTCCCGACAGGCCCTTGACGAAGCGGTTGGCGTCGAAGCTGGGCGTCGAGACCATGCACAGCAGGTCGCCGGAGCGGCAGTCCATCAGCACGATGGCCCCGCTCTCCTCGCCCATCACCTCCAGCGCCCGCTGCTGCACGTCGGCGTCCAGGGAGAGCTTGACCTCCTTGCCCGGCGTGGAGGGGATATCGCCCTCGGGGTCGTCGCGGACCACGCGGCCCCGGGAGTCGACCTCCTGCTTCTGGGCCCCGGCCTTGCCGCGCAGGTCGGCGTCGAAGGCCTTCTCCACCCCTTGGCGGCCAATGCGGAAGCCGGGGTTGAACAGCATCGGATCGGGGTCGGGACCGGCGGCCTTGATGTCCTTGTCGTTGACCTTGGCCACGTAGCCGATGACGTGGGCGAAGGCCCCGCCATAGGGATAGACGCGCACCTCGCCCATGTCGGCGGTGACGCCAGGCAGCTCGGGCGCGCGGACGTTGATGCGGGCGAACTCCTCCCAGCTCATGTCTTCCATGACCTGGACCGGGGCCTTCTTCGGCGCGCGCTTGATGTCCCTGATCAGCCGCTCGCGGCGCTTGTCGTCGATCTCCACCAGCTGGGCGAGTTCGGCCACCGTCCGCTCGACGTCCATGCCCTCCTCGCGGCTGACCAGCAGCCGGAAGTTGGGACGGTTGGTGGCCAGGGTGATGCCGTTGCGGTCAAGGATCAGGCCGCGCGGCGGCGGCACGAGGCGGAAGTTGAACTGGTTCGACTGGGCGAGCTTCTGGTAGCGCTGCGCTTCCACCAGCTGCAGGTGGACCAGCCGGCCGCCGAGCGCGGCCAAGCCGATGCCGGTCAGCCCCCCGAGCAGGAAGGCCCGGCGGGTGAACATCCCCTGCCGTTCGTTGACCTCGGAAAAGAAGATCGTCGGTTCGCTCATCGGAATCTCACGTCCGCGTCCTCGAAGCGGTCGATCAGGCGGTGGGCGAAGGGATAGAGGATGGCGGTGGCGAGAAATTGCCAGAACACCGCGATCAGGCTCGGCGCGGCCTTCACGTCGAGCATGGTGATCAGATAGCCGGTGGTCAGGGTGACGGCGGTCATGCTGACGTACCAGGCCCACATCATCGGCCGGCTCTGGCCGGTCATCATGTTGCGCATGATCAGGGTGGCGGCGTAGGCGGTCAGCAGCGAGATGGCCCACAGGCCGATCGGCGCGCCCCAGTAGATGTCGAGGAAGGCGCCGGTCAGCAGCAGCACGAAGGGGGCCAGGATCGAGGGCCGGATCACCGCCCAGCCGAAGGCGCAGACCATCGGGAACACCGGCTCGGGCAGCCCCAGCCCGAACAGCCGGATCGGCGCCGCCAGCAGGACGGTCGCGCCAATGCACAGCAGCGCCGGCACGCCGATCCAGCGCCAGGGATCCAGCGGCCGCGCGGCGGAAAAGCTCATCGCGGGGCCGCCGCGGGCTTGGCCGGAGGCGTCGCCGGCTTCGGCGGCGTCGTGGCGACGGGTTTGGGCGGGATGGCTGTTGGCGTCGGCGGCGAGTCGATGATCCGCGCCTGGCGGCTCTCGGTGATCACCGGAGGCATCCGCGTCACCGCCAGCTCGGCCTCGTTGGCCAGCTGGGCGTAGTCGCGGAACTTGAGGATGCGCACCCAGTCGATGGCCCCGGTGTCGGCGTCCAGCACCACGCGCCAGCGGCCGTCCAGGCCCCTGACCGCCCGTCCGACCGGCAGGCCGCGCGGCAGCACGCCGCCGTCGCCGCTCGTTAGCACCCGGTCGCCGTCGCGGACCGCCTCGCGGCCCCGCAGGTATTCGAGCTTGGGATTGGGGCCGCCGTCACCGGTGAGGATGGCGCGGGCGTTGCTGCGGTCGACCATCACCGGGGTCCGGGCCGCCACGTCGGTGAGCAGCAGCACCCGGCTGGCGCCGCGGCTGACGCCGACCACCCGGCCGACCAGGCCGCGCTCGCTGAGCACCGGGAAGCCGACCACCACGCCCGACTCGCTGCCCGCGTTGGCCAGCCGGGAATTGGAATAGGGGCCGCGCGAGTCGGCCACGACGCGGGCGGTGACCATGGGGATCGGCGGATCGGTGCGCACGCCCAGCATGGCCCGCAGGCGCTCGTTCTCGTCCCGCAGGCGCACGGCCTCGTCGGCCTGGTCCTGCAGGACGATGATCCGACGACCGAGCCTGCGGTTCTCGCCGGCGACGAAGACGTAGCTGCCGAGCCAGCCCAGCAGGTCGCCGGTCCAGCGCCCGGGCGCGGCGACCACGCCGCCGACGGGGGCCGAGACGGTGTCGACGGCCTGGCGCGCCACGCCATAGGCCTCGGTCTGCAGGGTTTCGCGCCGGTCGCTGAGCAGGGCGGCCACGCCGACGACGGCGGCCACGATCAAGGCGACAGCCGCCGTCCAGGTCAGCGGGACCTTGAGATCACCGAACGGATCCTGCCGAAACGCCACCCGAAGCCTCCGTCAGGGGGCCCACGCCCTCGACTCAACACGTTGATGTTACGAGAGAGTGCTCTCCAGCACGCCCTTCATCCACTTCGGGTGTTCAAGAACCTTGCCACAGCCCAGGGCCACGCAGGACAGCGGGTCGTCGGCGACGGTGACCGGCAGGCCCGTGTGGTCGCGGATCTCGGCGTCCAGGCCGCGCAGCAGCGCCCCGCCGCCGGTCAGCATGATGCCCTTGTCGGCGATGTCGGAGGCCAGCTCCGGCGGCGTCGCCTCCAGAGCCACCTTCACCGCCTCGACGATCTGGCCGACAGGCTCGGCCAGGGCGTCGGCGGCCTGCTTTTCCGAGACCCGGACCTCGCGGGGCACGCCCTGCATCAGGTCGCGGCCCTTGACGTCGATGGACAGGCCTTCGCCGTCGGCCGGGGCCCGGGCGGTGCCGATTTCCTTCTTGATCCGTTCGGCGGTGGTCTCGCCGATCAGCAGGTTATGGTGGCGGCGCATATAGCTGATGATGGCTTCGTCCATCTTGTCGCCGCCGACCCGGACGCTGCGCGAATAGACGATGCCCGACAGCGACAGCACGGCCACCTCGGTGGTGCCGCCGCCGATATCGACGACCATCGAGCCGGTCGGCTCATGGATCGGCAGGCCGGCGCCGATGGCCGCGGCCATGGGTTCGTCGATCAGGCCGACCCGGCGGGCCGAGGCGTTGAGGCAGGAATCGTTGATCGCCCGCCGCTCGACGGCGGTGGCCCCCGACGGCACGCAGACGATGACCTTGGGATTCACGAAGCCCTTGCGGTTGTGAACCTTGCGGATGAAGTACTTGATCATCTCCTCGGCGACCTCGAAGTCGGCGATGACCCCGTCGCGCATGGGGCGGATGGCTTCCATGTGGCCGGGCGTGCGGCCCAGCATCTGCTTGGCCTCGATGCCCACGGCATGGACGATCTTGCGGCCGCCAACGTTGCGCAGGGCCACGACGCTGGGCTCGTTCAGCACGATGCCCTTGCCCTTCATGTAGATGAGGGTGTTGGCGGTGCCGAGGTCGATGGCGATGTCGTTGGAGATGGCGCCGAAGAGTGAGCCGAACATTCAGGGCCTTGAAAACTGGAGCGTTTGGAGACGGGCGAGACAGACGACTGCAAGCCTTGAACCACGCCGCGAGCGCGCCCCCCGGGCGCTGCGTCGCCGATAGCCTCAAGACAAGCCGAACCTACGCCGTGTGCACCGCGAACGTGTTGAATTCAAGGTCTATCAGGAGCCCGTCCTATCCGAGCGCGGCAAGCACGACTCCGGCCGCCGTGACCAGGCCGGCGAGCCACTGGAAGAGGCTCACCCGTTCGGCGAAGAGGCGGCGTCCGGCCAGGGCGGCGATGGGCATTTCGATCACGCCGACGGCCCTCACCGGCCCCGCCGGCGACAGCGACAGGGCGATGAACCAGCCGGCCGAGGCGGCCGCCCCGAAGAAGCCGGCGCCCAGCGAAACGCGCCAGGACCGCAGGGCCGAGGCCAGGGCCCGCCGGTCGCGAACGGCCAGCCACAGGGTCAGGGCGGCCGACTGCAGGGCCTGGGTCAGCACCACCGCGACCAGGGCGGCGGGAACCGGATGGACCGGGTCGATGGCGTGCGAGGCCTGGCGGAAGGCGTTGGCCGAGACGGCGAAACTGAAGCCCGCCAGCGTGCCCAGCGCCGCGGCGGTCCAGTCCTGGCTGGCCGCGCCGCCGCGTGGCCAGGACAGGGCCATCAGCCCGGCCGTGGCCAGCACCACCCCGCCCCAGCCGGCCGGGCTGAGGCTGTCGCCGAAGACCAGCAGGCCGAGAATCGCCGCGAACGGCAGGCCGCTCTGCTGGAAGGCGGTGCCCAGGGCGAAGCTGGAGCGCTGCATGGCCACCAGCAGGGCCGCCGTGGCCCCCAGCTGCGCCGCTCCGCCCAGCGCCGACCAGCCCAGGGCGGCGGGTGAGGCCTTCAGCTCGGCGGGCAGCAGGGCCAGGGCGAGGCCGGCAAACAGCAGGCTGAACGGCAGGCCGAACAGGAACCGCACCAGCGTCGCCCCCCAGGGCCCGGCGCCGCCGAGCAGGCTGCGCTGGCTGGCGTTGCGGGCCACCTGGAAGGCGGCGGCGGCGATGACGACGGGGATCCAGATCATGACGGTCCTCCCTTCTCCCCTTGCGGGAGAAGGTGTCGGCGCAGCCGACGGATGAGGGGTCTCGCGGCGTGGTCGGGATGGCCGACAGGTCGGAACGGAATGGGCAGACCGGAGAGCCCCCTCATCCGACCTGCTTCGCAGGCCACCTTCTCCCACGAGGGGAGAAGGGGCGCCAACCTCTAGAACCCGCTGGCGATCGCCGTTTCCGGCCGGCTCTTTTCCTTGCGGGAGAAGAGGTTGTTGAGGGCGTTGATATAGGCCTTGGCGCTGGCGGTCAGGGTGTCGGTGTCGGCGGCCGCCCCGGTGGCGATGCGGCCGTCCTCTTCCAGACGCACCGAGACCTGGGCCTGGGCGTCGGTGCCCTCGGTGACCGCGTGGACCTGGAACAGCCGCAGGGCCGCCTCGTGGGGGACGATGGCGTGGATGGCGTTGAACACCGCGTCGACGGGGCCGTCGCCGCTGGCCTCGGCCCGCTTCTCCTCGCCGTCGACGTCCAGGGTCAGGTCGGCGGACTGGCCGTCGGTGCCGGCGACCACCCGCAGGCGGACCACGCGGATGCGCTCGGAGCCGCGCGCCAGGGCGTCGTCGACCAGGGCGATGATGTCGTCGTCGTAGACGTGCTTCTTCTTGTCGGCCAGTTCCTTGAAGCGGACGAAGGCTTCCTTCAGCGCGTTCTGGCCCAGCTCGTAGCCGAGGTCCTTCAGCTTGGCGCGGAAGGCGTGGCTGCCCGAGTGCTTGCCCATGACCAGGCTCGACGGCGCCTGGCCCACGGACTCCGGGGTCATGATCTCGTAGGTCTCGCGGTTCTTCAGCATGCCGTCCTGATGGATGCCGCTTTCATGCGCGAAGGCGTTCTTGCCGACGATGGCCTTGTTGAACTGCACCGGGAAGCCGGTGATGGCCGAGACATAGCGGCTGGCGCGGGTGATGTGGGTGGTGTCGATGCCGGTTTCGTAGGGCAGCCGGTCGCCACGCACCTTCAGGGCCATGACGATCTCTTCCAAGGCGGCGTTGCCGGCCCGTTCGCCGAGGCCGTTGATGGCGCATTCCACCTGACGGGCGCCGCCCTCGACGCCGGCCAGGCTGTTGGCGACGGCCAGGCCCAGGTCGTTGTGGCAGTGGGTCGAGAAGATGACCCTGTCGGCGCCCTCGACGTTGGCGATCATGTAGCGGAACAGTTCGGCGTACTCGGTCGGATAGGTGTAGCCGACCGTGTCGGGCAGGTTGATCGTCGTCGCCCCGGCGCGGATCGCCGTCTCGATGGCCCGTCGCAGGAAGGCCCGATCGCTGCGGGTGGCGTCCTCGGCCGACCATTCGATATCGTCGCACAGGTTGCGGGCATGGGTCACCGAGCGGGTGATCACATCCAGGACCGCTTCGGGCTCCATCTGCAGCTTGTGCTTCATATGCAGGTCGCTGGTGGCGATGACGATGTGGATACGGCCGCGGGCGGCGGGCTTGATGGCCTCGGCGCAGCGGTCGATGTCGACCTGATGGGCGCGGCAGAGGCCGGCGATGGTGCTGTTCTTGACGATCTTCGAGATGTCACGGACGGCCTCGAAGTCGCCGTTCGAGGCGATCGGGAAACCGGCCTCGATGACGTCGACCCCCATCTCCTCGAGGATCTTGGCCAGTTCCAGCTTCTCGTCGTGGCTCATCGAGGCGCCGGGCGACTGCTCGCCGTCGCGCATGGTGGTGTCGAAGACGATGACGCGGTCGCGTTTCACGTCGGATACGGGGGTCATGAACTTGTTCTTTCGTCGCGGTTTCGGGGTCAGGAGAACGGCTGAAAGCCCCTGAGCGCCCGGCCGCGTTCGCGCGCGGCTAAGCGGTCGCCCAGGGGCGGCTAAGCCCCAGGCCGAGAAGAAGACGCAGACTGTCGCGAGTGCGGCGCATGGCTTTTGATACTGAATCGCGGGATTTCACGCAAGGGTGTTGCGCGCGGGCAGCCTGCGACTTGATTGCGCGCAAGAACTTTCCGCTCGGCCTTCGGCCCTGGCGAATAAGATCACCTTAAGTTGTATTGCTCCGGAAGATCGCCCTGCGGTCAGCTGTGGTTGTGTGCGCCCCCGCGCCAACCCTGGAAAGAACCCATGAAACCGACCGTGCGCGTTCTCGTCGCGACCGACCGCTTCGACGGCGGCTTTCTCGCCTGGCCGCAGAAGGCCCCCGACCACTCCTTCCACCTCGGCGAGTTCGTCAAGGTGCTCAAGGACACCGCCTGGATGGGCTTCAAGGTCGAGATCACCCGCGCCCACAAGGAAAGCCCCGGGCCCGGCGAGACGGCGGCGTCGATGATGGCGGCGACGGGGGCCGACGTGGTCGGTTTCCGCTTCGACCAGGACTTCGAGGCCCATGGCAAGACCTGGGCCCTGTCGGACTTCGACATGGTGCTGTTCCTGCCGATCGATTTCCCGGGGTCGGTCGCGGAGGCCCAGCTGGCCTCCGAAGCCGCCGCCATCGCCAGGTTCATGGAGGATGGCGGCGGCTTTTTCGCCACCGGCGACCACGGAGAACTCGGCGCCTCGCTCTGTCAGTGGATCCCCAGGGTGCGCAGCATGCGCCGCTGGTGGGGCGGCGGCTCGCCCGCCGGCGACCCACCGACGC
>Ga0299912_10005084_pt1 | contig 10798 bp, 8 predicted proteins | sample RVTome_2_FD_207667 | JGI IMG/M metagenome (GOLD analysis project Ga0299912, IMG submission 207667) | Soil microbial communities from uranium-contaminated site in the Upper Colorado River Basin, Wyoming, United States - RVT95D214 (version 2) ... | reverse complement strand
AGGAGCATCGGCGCGACCTGGCCGTCGATGGGGACAGGGCCCTGTTCGAGGCTTCGGTGATAGGCCCGGACGTGGTCGAGGGACAGGGCCCCGCTCTTGTGAGCCTTCTTGATGTACTCGGCCGCGCTGCAGCCGGCGATCCGGCCGAAGACCATGACATCGAGAAGGGAGTTGCCCATCAAGCGGTTCTCGCCGTGGACGCCGCCGCTGACCTCCCCGGCGGCAAAGAGGCCGGGGACGACGGTCTCGGTCCGGCTGTTGATCTCGAGCCCGCCGTTCTGGTAGTGGAGCGTCGGGTAGACCAGCATCGGCTCCTTGGTGATGTCAATCCCGTAACGGTGGAAGAGGATCCACTTGCCGGGGAATTCCTTGCGGACCGTGCCCTCGCCCTTGAGGACGTCGATCATCGGCGAGTCGAGCCAGACGCCGAACTTCCCGGTCGGCGTCGGCACGCCCTTGCCCCGCTCCAGGCACTCCCGGATGAAGGCCGCGGCCTCGACGTCGCGGGGCTCGCGTTCGTAGACGAACTGCTCGCCGTCTATGTTGAGGACGTTGGCCCCCGCCCCTCGGACCTTCTCCGTGATCAGCAGACCCTCGGCCTGCTCGGGGAAGACGGCTCCCGTCGGATGGTACTGGACGGTGTGGAGGAAGCGGAGCGGCACGCCGGCCCGGTAGCCCAGGATGAGGCCGTCGCCGGTCGCGCCATAGTGGTTGGTGGTCATGAAGTCCTGGATGTGGAGCCGGCCCGACCCTCCCGTGGCCAGGATCACGGCCTTAGCCCTGACCACGAAATATTCCTCCGTTTCAAGGTTGTAAAGGACCGCTCCGGCGCAGGCGCCGTGCTCGTTCAGGATGAGCTCGACGGCGGGCGAGAATTCCAGGATCTTGATGTCGTCGGGGTGGTTCTTGACCTCGTCGCGGAGGGTCCGCATCATCTCGGCGCCGGTGATGTCGCCGGCGTAGTGCATGCGCTTCCTGGAGGTCCCGCCGCCGTGCATGGCCTTGAGGCGCCCGTCCTCGTACTTGGAGAACAACGCCCCCAGCTTTTCCAGCCAGGCCATGACCTTGGGCGCCTCGACGACGAGCGTTTCGACGAGCTCGGGGTCGTTCTTGAAATGCCCCCCGCCCATGGCGTCCAGGTAATGGTAGTAGGGGGAATCCTTCTCGGTCTTGGTCGCGGCCTGAATGCCGCCCTCGGCCATCATGGTGTTGGCGTCGCCGATGCGGAGCTTGGTGGCCATGAGGACGCGAGCCCCGTTCTCCCGGGCGAGGAGAGCCGCCGCCGAGCCCGCGCCGCCGGCGCCGATGATGAGGACATCGGTCTCGAAGTCGACGTGGGACAAGTCCACGTCGTCGGGATTGAGACGGCTCTTGGCATGGAGGAGATTGACCATCTCCTTGGCGATCCGGTAGCCCTTGTTGGGGCCGACGAGGATTTCCGTCCGGCCATCTTCCTTGAAGTCGGGGTGGTATTTGAGGATCGCCTCGCGCTCCTGGAGGGACATCGGGGTGAACTCTTCTCCCGCCCGTTTCTTCTCGACGCGGGCCGGCCTCGTTTTTTCCACCCTCTTGATCAGCTCTTTGAGTTCAGGCGTGTACGGCATGGGTCATTCTCCCAGATAGGAATTGTCCTGAGGCGTCCAGGATTCGTCGGACATATCGGGCTCGGTCTCAAGGCCCTTGTAGAGCTTCTTGAGCTCGTCGAGGTTCTTTTTCTTGAGTTCCCGAAGGGCCTTGTCGTAAGCCTTGTCCTCCACGGCCTTGACCGCTTTTGCCAGGTGCTCGGCCTTGGGAACGAGGTGCCGGGCGTAGAGACGGCGGGCCAGGATGGCGATGTTGAATTGGACCTCTTCGGCCGGGCAGCGGGCGGCGCACAGGCCGCACATGACACAGTCGAAGGAGCCTTCGGCCACGGCCGCGATGTCGCCCTGGATGGCCTTCGAGATATAACCCAGGACGTCGATGTCCATGGGACAACTGCGGGTGCAAGTGCCGCAGCCGACGCACTTGAAGACTTCGGGGTAGAGGGCGGCGATCGTGCCCGCCACGGCCGGCAGGCTCTCGATGTCGTAGACGGCCTTGTTGCCCGGGAAGAAGGGGATCTGGGCGATGTACATGTCCGGTTGGACGACCGTCTGGCAGGCCAGCCCGACCTCGATCCGGTAGGAATTGGGGAAGCGGAAGACCGTGCCGCAGGCGCCGCAGATCCCTCCCCGGCAGCCACAGCCCCGGACGAGCAGGTAGCCGGCGTACTCGAGGGCTTTTTGAATGGTCAGCGAGGCCGGCACTTCGTATCGCTTCCCCATGACGAAGATGGGGACGAGACGCTCCTCGGCGGCCTTGCCCTTGGCCGCGGCCTTTTTGGGTTTGGATGCTGTCTTACTCATCTTTGACCACCTCTTGGATTAGAGCTTTTTCGTTCAGATGGAGCGGTCCCAGGGCGCGGATCTGTTCCGTGAACTCGTCCATCGTTGCGGCGTATCTTTTCCCTTCCGCCGCCGAGATCCACTCCAGGCGCAGCCGATTCGGGTCGACCCCCAGGTCCCGGAGCATGACCTTGAAGAGCGTGATCCGGCGGAGGGTCTTGTAGTTCCCCTCGACGTAGTGGCAGTCGCCGGGATGACAGCCGCCTATGAAGACACCGTCGGCGCCCTCCTTGAAGGCGTAGAGGATGTGTTGGGGGTCGACGCGGCTCGAGCACATGACCCTCATGTTGATGGTGTTGGGGAGATGGTGAAGACGCGACGTGCCGGCCGCGTCGGCCGCCGAACTCGTGCACCACTTGCAGAGAAAGCACATGATTTGCGGTTCGAACATGGTCACTCCCTCAGCATGGCCCTAAGCATGGAGAAGATCTGGTTGTCGGTCGTGTTGCGCTGCTGGGCGGCGCCGCTCGGGCAGGCGGCGGCGCAGGCCCCGCAGCCCTCACAGAGGATCTCGTTGACGACGGCGACGCCGCGCTCCAGGTCGAGGCTCCGGGCGGAGTAGGGGCACATGCTGATGCAGATCCCGCATCCCGAGCAGAGCTCGTCGTTGACCGGCACGACCGTCGGCTCATGGAGGAGCTCCTTCTGGGCGAAGAGGTCCCCGACCTTGGCCGCGGCGGCCGAGGCCTGGGCGACCGTCTCGGGGATGTCCTTGGGGCCGTGGGCGCAGCCGGCCAGGTAGAACCCTGCGTTGAGGCTCTCGACGGGCCTCAGCTTGGGATGGGCCTCGGCCAGGAAACCGTGGATGTCGGTGGCGATCTTGAGCTTCTTCAGCAGGTCCTGGACCCCGTCGGCCTTGACCATGGCCATGGCCAGGACGACCATGTCGGCTTCGACCTCGACCTTTTTCCCGGTCAGGGTGTCGACGCCCCAGACGATGAGCTTGTCGCCTTCCTTGAAGATCTTGGAGACCTTGCCGCGGATGTAGAGGACCTTGTCCTCCTCGACCGTCCGCATGTAGAACTCGTCGAAAGATTTCCCTCCCGTCCGGACGTCGATGTAGAAGACGATGGCCTGGCCGTCCGGGACGCGATGGCGGTACATCATGGCGTGCTTGGCCGTGTACATGCAGCAGATCTTCGAACAGTAGGGCAGGTGCTTTTCCGTGTCGCGGGAGCCGCTGCACTGGATGAAGACGACCGACTTGGGGACTTTGCCGTCCGACGGCCTCCGGATCTCCCCCCCCGTCGGCCCCGAGGCGGACAGGATGCGCTCGAACTCGAGGCCGTTGACAACGTCCAGGTACTTTTCGCCCCCGTACTCGCCGAGGGCCTGCATCGTGTAGAGGTCGTAGCCGGTGGCGACGACGATCGCCCCGACCTCCTCCTCGACGATCGTCTCCTTCATGTCGTAGTCGATGGCCTTTTTGTCGCAGACGTCCTTGCACTTGCCGCAGCGCACGGGGTTCAGCCCAAGACAGTGCTCCGCGTCGAGCGTGAAGGTCCCCGGGATGGCCTGGGGGAAGGGCATGTAGACGGCTTTGCGGAAGGACAGGCCCATGTTGAACTCGTCGGGGACGATCTGGGGACAGACTTTTTCGCACTCGCCGCAGAGGTTGCAGAGGGTCTCGTCGACATAGCGGGGCTTTTTCCGGATCCGGACCTTGAAGTTGCCCACGAAGCCCGACACGGACTCGACCTCGTGGTAGGTCAGGAGCTTGATCCGAGGGTGGCGCGAAACCTCGACCATCTTCGGCGTCAGGATGCACTGGGAACAGTCGAGCGTCGGAAAGGTCTCCGAGAGCTGGATCATCTTGCCCCCGATCGAGGGATTTTTCTCGACGAGGATGACCTCGTAGCCGTGGTCGGCGATGTCCATGGCGGCCTGCAGGCCGCTGACCCCTCCGCCGATGACCAGGGCCCGCCTGTTGACGTCGACCTTGATGGGCAGCAGGTTTTCGTTCTGCAGGGCCTTGGCGACGTGGGACCTGACGATCTTGACGGCTTTCTTGGTGGCCTTGGCCTTGTCGGAATGGACCCAGCTGTCCTGCTCCCGGATGTTGGCGATCTCGATCTGATAGGGATTGAGGCCGGCCAGCCGGGCCGCCTCCTGGAAGGTCTTCTCGTGGAGCGTCGGCGAACAGGCGGCGACGATGATCCCGTCGAGATGCTTCTCTTTGATCGTGTCGATGATCATCTGCTGGCCGGGGTCGGAACACATGTAGACGTAGTCCGTGGAGAACGTCACTCCGGGATAGTCTTTCATGACCTCGGCGACTTTCTCCACGTCGACCACGCCGGCGATGTTGACGCCGCAGTGGCAGACGAAGAGGCCGATCCGTTTCTCTATATTTTTCGTCTTGGCGGTCATGTCCGCACCTCGGTCGCCGGAGTCTCGCTGAACAGGTCGTCCGCCGGGACACGGTGCTCCCCGAGCCCGAGCACGGATTTGTCCACCCCCAGCGCCCAGGCCAGGAGCTGGGTGAAGAATACGACCGGGAGTCCGGGGAAATCCAGGAACGTCTCCTTGATCGCCTCCTGGCGGTGGTCCATGTTGTAGAAGCACAGCGGGCAGGTCACGGCCACGGCCTTGGCCCCGTTCATCCTCGCCGAGCGGAGGATGCGGTAAGAGGCCTCGGTGGCCGCCGCCGGCAGGGAGACGGAAATATAAGACCCGCAGCATTCCTGCTTGAACGGGTAATCGACGGCCGCGCAACCCACGGCCTCGAGGAATTCCTCGAAAAGCCGTGGAGAATCGGGTTCGTCGACCGCCATTTCCTTCTGCGGCCGGAGTACCCGGCACCCGTAATAAGGGGCGATGGCCAGGCCCTTGAGGTTTCTTTTCAACCGTTCCCGGATCTTGGGATAGCCAACCCTATCGCGCAGGTACTCCAGGAGGTGGAGGACCTTGACCTCGCCGTTGTAGTCTTCGAAGCCCGTCGTCCTCTCCTTGGTCAGGGGATCGATCTGGATGTCGTCCCGGAGATAGGCGTTGACCCGCTTGCGCTTAAGCGGGTCGTCCTTGACGGCCTTGTCGGCCCGCTTCAGGACGGCGAAACAAAAGGAACAGGTCGTCACGAGGACGTCCCCGCCCTCCTCGCGGACCTGGCGCAGGACCCGGATGGGCGCCGCCAGCCCGACGATCTTTTCCTCGGTCAGGGGGTATTCCGCGCCGCAGCAGGACCAGCCCTCGGGTTCGACGAGCTCGATGTCCAGCCGCTTCATCGCCTCACGAGTGGAGATGTCCAGCGCGGTGGTCTTCTGCTTGAGTGTGCATCCTGGATAGTAGTGGACTCTCATGAACAATCCTTATTTCGAAAACTTGCGGAAAATGGATACCAGGACTTGTTGAGGAAGTTCCTGGGCCAGTTCCGGCGAGATCTCGCCCGGACCGAAAGCGTCCTTTCCCTTGGGATCCAAGATGTGACGGACGGCCTCCATCACCCGGGCCATATCGATGCCTTTCGGGCATCGGGACTCGCAGGTGAAGCAGGAGGCGCACAGGAACAGGGTTTTGGAACGGAGGACGTCTTCGTCCAAGCCCATTTGGACCAGACGGATGATCTGGTTGGGCAGGAGGTCCATCTCCGAGGCCATCGGGCATCCGGCGGAGCATCGCCCGCATTGATAGCAGGCGAAGACGTTCTCGCCGGAGAGCTCTTCGATCCTCGCGATGAACTTGCGCTGGTCGCGGCCGGACTTGAGCTTGACTCTCATGCTCTCTCCTCGAATGGAGTCGGATTATTTATATTAATAAATAATAGACCTTATTGATAGAGGGCCGAATTAGACGGAATTCTCCAGTTTCCGAAGGGAGGCTTCGATGACATCCCGGACATCCTTCCTTTCTCCGCGACGGCCGGCGGCGTTCCTGAGCGGACCGGCGGCTCTCGGGTCCCTGATCTCTCCCAACAACCTCGCGGAGCGGAAACGCAACGTCCACGACGGTTTCTTGAGGGCTTCGATGAGCAGGTCCACGGCGTCGGGCCCGAAATTGAGGAGTGCGGTCTCGGCGCTCTCCCGGACGCCCCAGTGGGAGTCGGCCATGGCCTTGAGCAGCGGGAGGATGGACTTGCGGTCCTGAAAACTCCCCAGGAGCCGGGCCGACTGGACGCGGACTTCCCGCGAGCAGTCCTTGAGGCCGCGCAGGGCCAACTCCAGAATGCCCGGTTGTCCCAGCCCCGCCGTCCTGAGAACCCTGAAGGCCTCGCGCCGGATGAAGTCGGCCGGGTCTTTCCGGGCCATCCGGCTGAGATGCTTGACCGCCTCGGCCCCGCCCATCCGGCCCAGGGTCCGGACGGCCTCGAAGCGGACGTCGCTCGAATCATCCTTAAGCGACGGGACGATCTGGGGCACGAAGGACGCGTCGGCGACCTCGGCTGAAACCTTCAGGGCGCAGCACCGGCCCCAGAAGGCGCAGCCGATCTGGAACAGGGCCTGGGAGGCCGCTTCCTGGACGTCGGGCAGCCCCCTGTCGACGAGCTCCTTGAGGCAGGCGACGGCCCTGTGGTCTTCCAGGCCTCCGAGGGCTTTGATGGCTCTCATCTGGAGCTCGGGGTGCTCTTGATCGCAGGCGTCTTTTTTCAGGCTGTCGATGTCGGACGAATTGTACGAAAGGGTCGGCAGCAGGAGCCGGGTCACGATCGGGCCGAACTGAATAAGGGCCGAAACCGCCGACTGGCGGACGATGAAATAGCTGCTGCGGAGATAGCTGATCAGGGCGGGAACGGACTTGGGATCGCCGATCCGGCCCAGACACTTCAGAAACGCACGCAGGGAGAACTTGTCGCGTTCCCGGGTCAACGCGTTCAAGAGGGGGACCGTGGCCTTCTTGCCGAAACGGGCGATGGCCGTCGTGGCCTGGTCCTGGACTTTTTCCACGTTGTCCTGGATCATCAGGACCAAGGGCTCGATGCTGATCTTGTCCCCGATCCGGCCCAGGGCCTCGCAGGCGCTGGCCCGGACGGCGGCGTCTTCATCCTGGAGCATGTCCAGGAGGTACGGCGTCGAGCCGCGGGAGCCCATCAGGCCCAGCGTCCGTGCCGCGTTGGAGCGGATGTTCGGGGAGGGATTATGGAGCGCGTCATGCAGCCAACGGAGGCTCTCCGGGCCCATCTCCTGGAGGCCCTCGGTGGCCAGGTTGACGATCTCTTCGTTGTCCAGCGAGAACATGCGGATGAGGATCCGGGTCAGCCGGATGTCCTTACGGGCGATGATGTCCTTGACCTTGGCCATGAGCTCGGTGATCGCCTGGGTCCGGACGATCCACTCCGGGTCTTCCACGGCCTTGAGCAGGTGATCGACCACCCGATAGTCCCCCAGCCGGCCGACGGCGGCGACGGCCGCCCATCGGATCTGATGGTAAGCGGAGTGGAAGATTTTCGGCTTGATCAGCTCCTCGATCGCCTCGGCCCGGCCGTAGCGGCCGACCGAGATTGCGGCGGCGTGCTGAATGCTGGGGTTGGGGTCGTTGAGTTTTTCGACAAGGAGCGGATAGATCTCCGCCCCTCTTTCGTAGCTCAGCTGCATGATCGCCGCCCGGACGGCGGCGCCGTCTTCGCTCTCCCTGGCCATGCGCAGCAGGGATTCCAGCGAAGCACCGGCCGTTTTGCTCAATTCAAGTCCTTTCGATATAGCCCTTGCAGTCCCCGTCGATGTTGAACGAGGTCACATGATATTCGCAATCGATGTTGGCCAGGGCTTTGACGGCCGCCCGGAAGCATCCGATCCGGGCGCAGGTCAGGTCCCGGACCGAGAAACCCTCCTCGATCAGCGCCTGGCAGCTCTTGAGGTAAACGCAATCATGGACCGTTATCTCCAGGTGGAACGGGTTGACCTCCGCCAGCTCGAAGAAGCTCGCATCGCGGAACAGGCCGCCGGCGACGCCGATTTGGATGTAGTTCTCGACGGCGGCCCGGATGGAGTTGGACTTCTTGATTTGAATCCCGTAACCATCCCCCAGGAGATGGAGATAATACTGGACGGAATGTTCATAGGCCCGGGCGCTGAAGACGTACGGCCGTGTGCCGTGAAAATCCCGGGCCGTCTCCTCGAGCGCGCTCAGCCAGGAGAGCGCGACGACCCAGCCCGCTTCTTCCCGATCGATTTTATCCATGACTTTTTCCTTTAGCCTGTTTTTCCCGATGGTCCGTCCGGCCGGCGGCCGCCGTCAGGCTCAGCCGCTCGAGCTCGCGCCTGACCGTGTCGGCCTCGACGGCGCGGCCGATCTCCCGCCCCAGCTTCTCCGCCAGGACCGCGGCGCTCGCCCGGCGGTTCCGGGCCCAGAGGAGGACAAGCTCGGCCACTTCGTCCGTCTGGAAGGCCGCCGGACGCGCCGTCTCCAGCGGAGGCGCGGGAGCGGGCACGGCCGCGGCCTCGCGGCTCTCGAGGGACAAAAGAATCTGTTGGGTGTCCCGGGCGATAGCCAACTCTTCGTTGGTCGGGACGACCAGGACCTTGACCCGGCCGGAACTGACGAGACGCTCGTTGGCGTCGTTTTTCTTGGCGTCGAGGACGATGCCGAATTCGTCCAAGCCGGCGCAGACGAGCCGCCGGACGAGCCTGGAGTTTTCGCCGATGCCGCCGGTGAAGACGATGGCGTCCACGCGTCCCATTTCGGCCATGTAGGCGCCGATGTACTTTTTGACGGAATGGCAGTAGATCTCGAGGGCCAGCTGATGGCGGTCGCTGCCGCGGGCGGCTTCCTGCTCGATCTCCCGCATGTCATTGGAGGTCTCGGTCAACCCGAGCATCCCGCTGTTCTTGTTCATGATGGAGTCGATGTCCTTGGCCCCGAGCTTCTCCCGCTCCATGATGTAGGGGACAAGGGCCGGGTCGATGCTGCCGCAGCGGGTGCCCATGACCAGGCCTTCGAGGGGGGTGAAGCCCATCGTCGTGTCGATGGACTTCCCCCCGGCCACGGCCGTGATGCTGGCGCCGTTACCCAGGTGGCAGGTGATGAGGTTGAGTTTCTCGATCGGCCGGCCGAGGACCTCGGCGGCCCGGCGGGCGACGTAGCTGTGGGAGGTCCCGTGGAATCCGTAGCGGCGGATGCTCAACTTCCGGTAAAGGGTGTAGGGCAGCCCGTAGATGAACGCTTTGGGCGGGATCGTCTGGTGAAAGGCCGTGTCGAAGACGGCGACCTGGGGGACGCCCGGCAGGAGGGATTCGCAGGCCTCGATGCCCTTGAGGTTATGCGGATTGTGGAGCGGGGCGAACTGGATGCACTTGCGGATGCTGGCCTTGACCTTGTCCGTGATCAGCACGGACTCGGAGAAATCCTCGCCGCCGTGAACGACGCGGTGCCCGATCCCGTCGATCTCGCTCTTCTGACGGATGACGCCGTGCTGGGGGTGGAGGAGCAGCGCCAGGACCATCTCGATGGCCACTCCGTGGTTGAGGACTTCGCGGATCTCCCGAATCCTGTTGCGGCCCTCGGGCTGGTAGGTGACGATGGCCTCGCTCGAACCGATCTTCTCCACGATCCCCTTGGCCAGGAGGACCTCGCCTTCCATGCGGATGAACTGGAACTTGACCGATGAGCTGCCGCTGTTGAGAACGAGAACTTTCATGACCTTGGTCATCTCCTCAGATCACGGACGACATTTCCCTCATGATCGAATATCCTGACGTGAAGCGCCGCCTGGCCGGGCCAGGCGTGGGTGGCGCAGCCGAAGCACGGGTCGTAGGCCCGGAAGGCCATCTCGACGATGTTCAGGAGCCCGTCGGTGACGTGGCCTTTCTTGATGAAGGCCGTGGCCGCTTTCTTCACCGAGAGGTTGATGGCGGCGTTGTTGTTGGTCGTTCCGACGATCAGGTTGGCCTCCCGGACGAGGCCCCGGTCGTCGGTCTTGTAATGATGGAAGAGGGTGCCCCGGGGCGCCTCGACGACGCTGACGCCCTCGTCCGGCGTCTGGCTGGGAACGACACGGTAGGCCGGCCCGGTGATATCCGGATCGGAAGCCAACTCCACCCAGTGCTCGGCCGCGTAGAGGAGTTCGACCAGCCGGGCCCAATGGGTCGCCAGCGTCTGGTGGACGGGCTTCCCGCCTAGAGTCTTATACATCCGGTCGTGCTCCTCGTTGGCCAGGGGTGTGGCCATGCCTTCCGAGACGTTGAGCCGGGAGAGCGGGGTCGCCTTGTAGATGCCGCTCTGGGGGCCGTCGACGAGCCCCTTCCAACCGATCTTGCGGAGGACGGGGAACTTGAGGTAGGACCAGGGCTCGACGTGCTCGACGATATGCTCAAGGTAATCGGCCGGCTTGAACTTGGCCAACTCGCCCCCCTCGGGGCCGGTGACGCGGACGTCGCCGTCGTAGAAGTTGACGCGGTTGCGTTCGTCGACCAGGCCCATGTTGTAGGTGTGGTGGGTGA
>Ga0299912_10005083_pt1 | contig 10799 bp, 11 predicted proteins | sample RVTome_2_FD_207667 | JGI IMG/M metagenome (GOLD analysis project Ga0299912, IMG submission 207667) | Soil microbial communities from uranium-contaminated site in the Upper Colorado River Basin, Wyoming, United States - RVT95D214 (version 2) ... | reverse complement strand
GGGCCGGTGCGGATAGACCGCACCGGCCCCGCTCTTCTATCGTCTCGGTTTGCCGCATGACCGTCGAGACCCCCTCCCATCCGTCGGCCGAACAGCGGCGGACTCTGGTCGATCGGCCGCGGCGCCGCGGGGACCGCTATTTCCGGCGGGGGACGGTGATCGCCTCTTCGACGGTGCTCCTGCTCCTCGGCGTCATGGTCGTCACCACCGTCCTCTCCTCGCGGTCGGTGTTCGCATCCCAGGGCATCGGGGGGTTCCTGTTCGGGATGCGCTGGGTCCCCGCCGAAGGGATCTTCGGAGCGCTCCCCTTTGTCTACGGCACCCTCGTGACCGCGGTGATCGCCATCGTGGTCGGGGTGCCCATCGCCGTCCTCATCGCCCTCTACCTCAGCGAAATCGCGCCGAGGGGGGTCGCGAGGCGCGTCTCCTACCTCGTCGACCTCCTCGCCGCCATCCCGTCGGTGGTGTACGCGATGTGGGGGGTCTTCGTGTTCGTGCCCGTGGTTCTCAAGCCAGTCCAGGACTTCCTGGCCCGATACCTCGGCTGGTCGAAGGTGTTCGAGGGCCCGGTGTTCGGGCTCTCCTACCTTTCGGTGGGGCTCGTGCTCTCGATCATGATCGTCCCGATCGTCAGCGCCGTCTGCCGGGAAGTGTTTGCCACCGTTCCTCAGGCCGAACGGGAAGCCGCCCTCGCCGTCGGCGCAACCCGGTGGGAGATGATCCGCCTGGCGGTGCTCCCTCGATCACGATCGGGAATCATCGGCGCGGTGATGCTCGGCTTGGGCCGCGCCCTCGGCGAGACGATCGTCGCCGCCGTGCTCATCGGGTCGCAGGTAGACATTCACGCCTCCGTGCTCCAGCCCGGGTACACGATGGCGGCGGTGATCGCCAACCAGTTCGCCGAGGCGGACTCTTCCCAAGTGCGGGCGCTCCTCGGATTGAGCGTCGTGCTGTTCGTCATCACGATCGCGGTGAACGTGATCGCCCGCCTGATCGTCGCCCGATCGTCAGGCGCCATCAGAAAGGTCGGGGGGTGACGGCGCCTGTGTCCTCCTTCGGGCGGCCGGTGTCGGTCCGGCGGCGGCGCAAGGAACGGCTCGCCGTCGGGGCGATGTACGCGGCGGTGGTGGCCTCGCTGGTGCCGCTCGGCCTGATCCTGTACTTCCTGCTCATTCGCGGCCTGGGAGCGATGACGTGGGAGTTCCTCACCTCGTCCCAGCCGCTCACCTACGTCCGGCCCGGTGGTGGCGCGCTCAACGCAGTGATCGGGACGGGCTACATGGTTGGCCTGGCGTCGCTCATCTCGATACCGCTGGGGGTGGCCGCCGCGGTGTACCTCAACGAGTACGGCAAGGGCCGGTTCGCCTTCCTGGTCCGCTTCTTCACAGACGTAATGACCGGGGTGCCGTCGGTGTTCGTCGGCCTGTTCGTCTTCGGGCTGATCATCCTTGAGACCCCCCTCGGTTTCTCCGCGATCGCCGGCGGGGTCGCGTTGGCGTTGATCATGCTCCCGATCATCATCCGATCCACCGAGGAGATCCTTCGCCTGGTGCCCGAGTCGTTGCGCGATGCCAGCTACGCCCTCGGGGCGACCCGGGCACGCACGATCATGAAGGTGGTGATTCCCGCGTCGCGCTCGGGAATCGCTACCGCGGTCATGCTGGCCGTGGCCAGGGCGGCGGGGGAGACCGCCCCGCTGATCATGACTGCCCTCGGCTCGGTCCAGATGGTCACGTCGTGGAGCTCGCCGATCTCCGCCCTGCCCCTCTACATCTACCAGGGAGTCAAGAACCCGTTCGTCGCCGGCCAGGAGCGGGCGTTCGCCGCCGCGCTCGAGCTGGTGGCGATCGTGCTGGTATTCACCGTGATCGCTCGGTGGCTCGCCTCGCGCGGGCCCAAGGGGATGCGGGAGTGAAGACCGTGGAGATCTCCGGTCTCAACGCCTTCTACGGGTCGTTCCGCGCCCTGGCCGACGTCGATCTGACGATTGTTCCCGGCCGGGTGACGGCATTCATCGGACCGTCGGGGTGTGGGAAGTCGACCTTGCTGCGGTGCCTCAACCGGATGCACGAGCTCGTTCGCGGAGCGCGGGCCGAGGGGACGGTCACTCTCGACGGCAAGGACATCTATGCGACGGGGGTGAGCCCGGCGGAGATACGACGGGTGGTGGGAATGGTGTTCCAGCGGCCCAACCCCTTCCCGACGCTCAGCGTGTACGACAACGTGGCCGCCGGCGTTCGGCTGGAAGGCACGCTCACCGACTCCGAGGTGGGGGCGCGGGTCGAGGCGGCGTTGCGCGCCGCTCATCTCTGGGACGAGGTGTCGGATCGGCTCGATGCTCCCGGCGTCTCGCTGTCCGGCGGGCAGCAGCAGCGGCTGTGCATCGCCAGGACGATCGCCATCGAGCCCGAGGTCATCCTGATGGACGAGCCGTGTTCTGCCCTCGACCCCATCGCCACCCTGCGGATCGAGGAACTGATGCGCGAGCTCTCCGAGGAGTACACGATCGCCGTCGTCACCCACAACATGGAGCAGGCGGGGCGCGTGGCCGACTTCACCGGCTTCTTCACCCTCGAGCAGGCAGGGGAACCCGGCCGGCTGATCGAAATCGGCGAGACCGGGAAGATCTTCTCCAGACCCGACGACGAGCGCACCGAGAACTACCTGTCCGGGAGGTTCGGATGATGTCCGGCGCCACCCGAGGCTTTGCCCAGCGACGACGGCCCGTCGTGTCGCGTCGGGCCGATCGGGGCGCGGCCGGACGGCCGGCGGCGGTCCGGCCACCGATCTACTCGATTCGGGACTACTCCCTGTGGTACGGGGACTTCCGCGCCCTCCGCGGGGTGTCGCTCGACATCTTGCCGAACGAGATCACGGCGATGATCGGCCCGTCGGGCTGCGGCAAGTCGACGATGCTGCGGAGCCTCAATCGCATGAACGACGGCATCCCAGGAGTGTCGATCGCCGGGTCCATCATCTTCGAGGGAGCCGAGCTGTACGACGATTCGATCGATCCGGTGGCGGTTCGCCGACGGATCGGCATGGTGTTCCAGCGGCCGAACCCCTTCCCGTCTTCCATCTACGACAACGTCGCCTACGGGCCCCGGCTCCACGGGAATCGCCGGCCGGACGAGGTCGTCGAGGCCTCGCTGCGCCGGGCGGCGCTGTGGGGCGAGGTCAAAGACGTCCTCGATCGGTCGGCGATGACCCTCTCAGGAGGCCAGCAGCAGCGCTTGTGCATCGCCCGTGCCCTGGCGGTGCAACCGGACGTGATCCTGATGGATGAGCCGTGTGCGGCGCTCGACCCGATCGCCACCTTCAGGATCGAGGAGCTGATGATCGAGCTGACGGCCGACTACACGATCGTCATCGTCACCCACAACATGCAGCAGGCCGCACGGGTTTCGGACCGGACGGCATTCTTCACGGTCGACATGAGCGGAGACGGCCAGCGGACGGGGGTGCTCGTCGAGCATGGGGAGACCGGGGCAATCTTTACGCGGCCCGCCGACCGACGGACCGAGGACTACATCACCGGCCGGTTCGGGTGATCGGATGGCGGAGTTCATCCCGGGTTCATCCTGCCGCCACCACCCGGCCACACGCGGCCGATACGTTGGTGCCGTGATCGACACAGGCGAGTCCGGCAGGTCGACGTCGTTGGGTCGATCGCGGTCACCCGGCCGCGGGGCCGGTGATAACCTCCCGGGCGTTCCGAAGCCGATCCCGGCGATGGCGCGCCGTTAGGCGAGGAGTCCCATGGATCACCGCGACGAGCCCAGGCATCGTTTCAACGAGGCCCTCGACGCCGCCCTCCGCAGCACCGTCGAGCTGGGAGCGCTCGTGCTGGACAACGTGCGTCGGGCATCCGAGGGGCTGTTGGAGAATCGCCTCGATGTCGCCCGCGCCGTCATCGAGGCCGACGAGGAGATAGACCGCAAGTACCAGGCGCTGGAGTACCGCGTCTTCGAGCTGATCGCCCGCCAGCAGCCGGTGGCTGGGGATCTGCGGTTCCTGGTGTCGATCACGAGGATCCTCTACGAGATCGAGCGGAGCGGGGACCTGGCGGTCAACTGTGCCAAGGGCCTGGTCCGCCGCGACGGCTATACCCTTCCGCCGGCGGTGCACTCCCTGCTGGCGAGAATGTCGCGCAGCTCCGCCGACATCTTCCACCAGGGCCTGGAGGCCCTGGCCGCCCTCGATGCGAGCGCCGGTGCGAGGCTGAACGTCGCCGACGACGAGGTTGACGACCTGGTCGGAGAGCTGTACGGGGCGATCGGCGAGCGGTCGGATGACCTGGGCTTCGACACCGCTCTGGAGCTGTCCCGTGTCGGCCGGTACATGGAGCGCATCGGCGACCACGCGGTAAACATCGCCGAGCACGTGACGTTCATCGTCACCGGTGAGTTCCCCGAGGCGAACGTCCCCGGCGAGGGCTCCCGCTAGCCGATGCTGCGCAGGGCCTCCACGTAGGCGTCGAAATCCCGGGCGATCTTGCGGGACTCGGTGGCGACGATCGCCCGCACGATCCCATCGGCATCGAGTACGTAGGTGCTGCGATTGGCCGTACCCACCCGTTCGTCGAACGTGCCGTACGCCTGGGTCACCGCGCCGTGCGGCCAGAAGTCTGAGAGCACCGCGAACCCGAAGTCGTTCTTGTTCGACCACTCCCGGTTCGAGAAGATGGTGTCGGTGGTGATCACCACGACGTTGGCGTCCAGCGCCTCCAGGTCACTCAGGCGATCACGGATGAGGCACAGCTCCCCCTCGCAGGTGTCCGTGAACGGGTAGGGGATGAATACGATCAGGCTCTTGCGCCCCCGGAGGGACCCGAGCGAGACGGGTTCTCCCTCGATGTTGCGCAGCGCGAAGTCGGGGGCGGGTGAGCCGATTTCGGCAGCCATGTCCTGAAACCTTCCTGGTCGGTGGGGCCCCGGATGGTACGCCTCCGCCGCCAATCACCGGCCGCAGGCTTCGGGCAAGGGTGTCGCCGTCACCGCGGCGTCCGCCTCAGAGGATGCGCGAATAGGTCGCAGGTCCCATCACGTGTCGGCTTGTCGACAAGCCGACGCGTGATCCCGGGGCGAGCCTATTGGCGCACCCTCTTAGATCAGGATCCGGGCCGCCCAGCCGACCGGATCGGTGAGTTCGGCCAGGGTCGGGATCCCGTCCGGTCCCTCCCACGCACGGACCAGGGAGTCGGACCCCCAACGACGCTCCACGTCGGCGACGAACGCCATGCCCATCCGGTGATCCCCCGGCTCCCGCGACAGACCGAGCATCTCCACGAGCATGTCTTCGCCTTCGGCTGGCTCGGCACGGTGCCGGTCTAGGGCCTCGCGCACCCGATCCGCTTGGGGGACCATCGCCGCCCCCACGGCCTCGACGACGTGACCGGCATACCCGTCGATGAAGACGGTGAGCGCTCGCAGGTGATCGCGCGCCTCGGGCTCGGTGTCGCCGCGGAACATCCCGCCGACGCCACGCGGTTCCTCCATGAGCCGCTGCAATTCCTCGGGATCCTGCAGAGCCTCGAACCGGCGTTGGATCGCCTCGGGATCGAGCTCGAGGGACTCGACCAACTGGTCCACGAGCATGTGGAAACGCTCGCGCACCCACGGCAGGGCGAGCACCGCCTCATGGGTGACCTCGGTGAGCGCCACCCAGAGGCGCACTTGCCGTGGATCGAGGCCGTACTCCGGCGCGAACGCCTCGATGTTGGGGACGATGAAGCTGGCGCCGGTCGGCGACCCCGCCGGCAGGTCGCTGTCGAAGCCGGCGAGCACGCGGCGGCTCAGGACTCCCATCGTCGATCCCACCTGCATCCCCATCAGGGCGGGTCCGAGCATGGCCAGGGGGGACGAGCCCTCGTTCCCCGCCGCCAGTTTCGCGGCGACCGGCTCGGCGACGTACGCCAGCGACTCGACGTTCGCCGCGGCCCATCCCCGGCGATCGTGGATCCCAACCGTCACCGCGGCCGCGATCGCATCCAGCGGGGTTGCCTGGTCGACCAGACGAGCGGCCGTCGCCATCAGGTCGCGGTACTCGTCGAGGAGCCACGGCTCGATTGGCTCGGCCGGGCCGGCGACGCTCTCGGCGATCTCGCGGGCAAGCCGCCAGTTGACCGGGCCGGGGGACCGGAGGAGATCGGCGAGGCGGTCGAAGAGGTTGTCGGTCACGTTCCCTCCGGGCGCTCGAGCAACACCACGGTGAGGTCGAGTTCATCGGCCCCTCTCCTGACGTGGAGGGGGATGGCGTCGCCAACGTGATGGAAGCGCAGCCGCACGACGAGGCCTTCCATTGTCCGGATCGCCTCGCCGTCGAAGGACAGGATCACGTCACCGGGCGCCAGCCCGGCGGCCGCCGCGGCGGTCTCATCCATCACGGTGGCCACCTCCACCCCGGCGGGTGTCAGGGCGCCGTCGGCCAGGGTGTCGAAGTGGGTCGTGCCGCTGATTCCAAGGAAGGCATGGCTCGCCGCACCTGATTCGATGATCTCACCGGACACCCGGGTCACCAGCTCTACGGGGATGGCGAACCCGAGTCCCTCGGCGCCGACGTCGCTGACGCCGATGGCGCTGGTGATCCCGATGAGCCGTCCCTCGGCGTCGACGAGCGCCCCACCGCTGGATCCCCTCGTGATCGGGGCGTCTGTTTGGAGCATCCCGAACAGCTCCGAGTCTGCGTCGGTCTGGACGCGCCGGTCGAAGGCCGAGAGGACGCCGACCGTCACCGACGGTCCCCCCTCCAGGCCGAGCGGGCTCCCGATGGCGATGGCGACGTCGCCGATGCTCATGCCCTCAGAGGAGCCGATCTCGATCGGGGTCAGCCCGGCGGCGTCGATCTCGATCACGGCGAGGTCGGTCAGGGGATCGGTGCCGACGACCGTCGCTGGGTAGATGCGGCCGTCGGCGAACACCACCCGCACGGTCACGCCGCCTTCGACGACGTGATGGTTGGTGACCAGGTGCCCGGCGGAGTCAAGGACGACGCCCGAGCCGCTGGCGTCGGTGACGAACTCGGACCCTCCGGTGAGATCGACCTCGACGGTGACGATCGACGGAAGCACCTTCAGCGCCACCGCCGCCGCGGTGCTGCCGGCCGAGGCCGGAGTGAGGATCCGAGTCTCGATCCGCTCCGCCACGGTCGTGACGGTGGCCGGCTCGCGGTCGGAGAGGGTGAGCGTCACCGAGGTGGCCACGGCCGCACCGATGAGCGCCGAAAGGCCCACCAGACCGACCGATCGCCATGCCGAGCGGCGCCGGGTCGGCGGCACCGCCGACGAGGACATCGGGCTCAGCTCGAGCCACAGGGTGTCACCGGGGCGACCCGGGAGGGACTCGGGGCCCGCGTCGGTGAGGTCGTCCGAAGGGCCGGGGCCCGCGAGGCCGCCGGCGTGGGTAGTGTCGACCATTGGAGCGATTCTATGGACCAGCGCACCGTACCCGGCCTGCCCGGGGATCTCATCGAGGTGTCCGAGACGCTCATCGACCCCTCCGCCCTGGTCGCTGCGGTGTCCCGGGGAGACGCGGGGGCGGTCGTGGTCTTCCTCGGCACGGTCAGGGATCACTCCGACGGTCGGGACGGGGTCACCCACCTCGAGTACGAGGCCTACCGCGAAGTCGTCGAGGACAAGATCAGGGGGATCGTCACCGAGGTGCGGCAGCGGTGGGACGTCGCCGCCGTGGCCGCGGTCCATCGGCTGGGATCGCTGTCGGTCGGCGAGGTGTCGGTTGGAGTCGCCGTGTCCTCCCAGCACCGTCCCGAGGCCTTCGCCGCGGCGCGCATGCTGATCGACGAGCTCAAGCGACGCGCCCCGATTTGGAAAAAGGAGCACTGGCCGGGCGGGTCGGAATGGGTCGGGGGATGACGGCGCACCGGGCACCGGCGGCCGCCGGGTCCTCGGGCTAGCCTCCCAGCGTCCTCTGGGCGGGCGAGGAGGAGGCAGGCGGCGGCATGCTGGCGCTGAAGAACGTCGAGGTCGTGTACAGCGACGTCATCCTCGTGCTGCGCGGCATCTCCATCGAGGTACCCGATGGGAAGATCGTCGCCCTGCTGGGGGCCAACGGCGCCGGCAAGACGACGACGCTGCGGGCGATCAGCGGCTTGCTCCCCGTCCACAACGGCGACCTGACCAAAGGGGAGGTCACCCTCGACGGCCGCCGGATCGATCGCCTGCGGGCGTCGAAGATCGTGAGGCTCGGCATCAGTCAGGTCCTCGAAGGTCGCCGCATCCTCGCGGAGCTGACCGTCGAGGAGAATCTCCGCCTCGGCGCCCACACCGCCCGGCGGAAGATGGTCGGCAACCTCGAACGGGTGTACTCGCTATTCCCGATCCTCAGGGAACGGCCTCGATTCACCGCCGGCTATCTCAGCGGCGGCGAGCAGCAGATGCTCGCCATCGGACGGGCCCTGATGTCGGCTCCCCGGTTCCTGCTCCTGGACGAGCCAAGCCTCGGGCTCGCGCCACTCCTCGTGCAGCAGATACGCGACATCATCGTCGAGATCAACCGCCAGGGGACCGGTGTGCTCCTCGTCGAACAGAACGCCACGATGGCGCTGTCGATCGCCCACCACGGCTACATCATGGAGACGGGCAAGCTCGTGATGGACAAGGCCGCCTCCGACCTGCTCGACGACGAGGACGTACGGGAGTTCTACCTCGGTCTGCACGGCCAGGAGGTGGCGTCGTTCGCCGCCGTGAAGCACTACCGGCGCAAGAAGCGGTGGCTGTCGTGAGAGCCCGGATGCTCAACGAGATCCTGCCCGCCGCCACGGGGAGTGAGACGATCCTCGAGGTGGTCGACGTCCACCTCTCCTTCGCCGGCATCCGAGCGATCGACGGGGTGACGCTGCAGGTGCGCAACGGCGAGTTGCTCGCCGTCATCGGCCCGAACGGAGCGGGCAAGACGTCGATCTTCAACTGCATCTCGGGGATCTATCGGCCGCAGAAAGGCGCGGTCCGATTCCTGGGCCGGGACCTCACCCGACTGAAGCCCCACCGTATCGCCGATCTCGGAATCGCCCGCACCTTTCAGAACATCGAGCTCTTCCCGCAGCTGACCGTGCTCGACAACCTGATGCTCGGACGGCATCAGCACCTCCACTACGGCACCGCGGCGGCGATGATCCGCGTGGGCAGGGCGGCGCGCCAGGAGAACCGCAGCCGGGAGGTCGTCGAGGGCATCATCGAGTTCCTCGACATCCACCAGTACCGCCGGGCATACGTGGCAATGCTTCCCTACGGCATCCAGAAGCGGGTCGAGCTGGGCCGAGCGCTGGCGATGGAGCCGAAGCTGCTGCTCCTCGACGAGCCGGCCGCCGGCATGAACATCGAAGAGACCGAGAACATGGCGCGCTTCATCAGCGACATTCGCCGCGAGCTGGGAATCGGCATCGTGCTCGTCGACCACGACATGCGCATGGTGATGGACCTTGCCGACACCGTCCTCGCCATCGACTTCGGACGGCCGATCGCGTCGGGGACCCCCGAGCAGATTCAGGGCAACCGAGACGTGATTCGGGCGTATCTCGGCCAGGAGCACTCGATCGCAGGAGGTGACGAATGACCACCACCGCCGAGCCCGTGGTCTCGATCACGACGCCGGTGACGCGCCTGCGCGACCACGCTGCGGTCACACCTCATCGCGTGGCGCTTCGAGAGAAGAATCGGGGCGTCTGGCGCGAGATCCACTGGGCCGAGTACTGGGATCAGGCGAGGACGTTCGCCAACGCCCTGCTCGCCCGCGGGATCGAGCGCGGCGACCGGGTGGCGATCCACTCCGACAACCGGCCGGAGTGGCTGTACACCGACATCGGGTCGCTGGCCGCCGGTGCGGCGTGCATGGGCCTCTATCCCACCAACCCGACGTCCGAGGTCCATTACCTGCTGGACAACTCCGGATCCCGGATCCTGATCGTGGAGGACGAGGAGCAGGCGGACAAGGTGCTGGCCATCCCCTCCGCCGACTTGCCCGCGTTGGAAACGATCGTCTACCTGGAACATCGCGGCGTCGACGCGTACGACGATCCGCGCCTGATGTCGTGGGACGCCTTCATGGCGGATGGGCGAGCGTTCGGCGAGGCCAACCCGCACGCCGTCGACGAGCGCATGGCCGCCGCCCGGCCCGAGGACCTCGCCTACCTCGTCTACACCTCCGGCACGACGGGCCCCCCGAAAGGATCGATGCTCACCCTGGCCAACCTCGAGTTCGCCACCCGGGAGATCGCCGGCGATCACGGCATCGTCCAGCCCGGTCCGGGGCCAGACGACCTCATCGTGTCGTACCTCCCGCTGTGTCACATCTACGAGAAGCTGTTCTCGGTGATCTTCGGGCTCGGCGCGGGCGTCCCGGTCCACTTCGGCGAGTCCCTCGACACGCTCATGGCCGACATGCGCGACGTCCAGCCGACGATCGTGCAAGGCGTTCCCCGCATCTGGGAGCGGATCCATGCGGCGATCCAGGTCCGGCTCGCCTCGGCATCACGGCTCAAGCGGGTCAATGCGGTGATCTGGCTGAAGGCCGCCCGTCACGTGGGCCGGTCGTTGGTGCAGCGCGAGGGAAGACACACCCCGCTGACCAGGGCGCTGCTCGGGACGGGGAACCTGTTCCTGTACCGATCGTTGCGGGAACGGGTGGGTTTGCGTCGGCTGCGCTACGGCGTCTCGGCAGCGGCCCCGATCGCACCGGAGATTCTCGAGTTCTTCATGTCGATCGGAGTGCCCCTCTATGAGGCGTACGGGATGACGGAGAACGCCGGGGTCGCCACCGCCAATCGTCCCGGCCGCACCAAGGTGG
>Ga0299912_10005081_pt1 | contig 10799 bp, 9 predicted proteins | sample RVTome_2_FD_207667 | JGI IMG/M metagenome (GOLD analysis project Ga0299912, IMG submission 207667) | Soil microbial communities from uranium-contaminated site in the Upper Colorado River Basin, Wyoming, United States - RVT95D214 (version 2) ... | reverse complement strand
TTCCTGATGGAAGTGGATATGCGCGCGGCGGTCGGTCAGGCGGTCGAACGCTACAGCGGCGACATCCGCACGCTGCTGCGCGAGGAAAAGGTGCGTTACCTCGGCGTAGATCGTCGTCCGTATGTCGAAGGCCAACGCGGCACGGTCGAGATCGGATTCTCATCCGTGGAAGAGCGCAGCAAGGCGAACGCGGCGATTGCCAAGGAATATCCGGCCTTGCTGCTGGAAGAGGAAGAGATCGACGGCAAGCCCGCGTTGCTCGCGCGCATCGGCGAAGTCGAGGAGCGCGAGATCAAGAATTTCGCGCTGAAGCAGAACATCACCACCTTGCGCAATCGCGTCAACGAGCTGGGCGTGGCCGAGCCCGTCATTCAGCAACAGGGACAAGACCGCATCGTGGTGCAACTGCCCGGTGTGCAGGACACCGCGCGCGCCAAGGACATTCTCGGCGCCACCGCCACGCTCGAATATCGTCTCGTCGATAACACGCACAGCGCGCAGGAAGCGGAGCAAGGGCGCGTCCCAGCGGGTTCGCAGCTGTATCACGAGCGCGACGGCGCCCCGGTGCTGCTCAAGCGTGGCGTCATCGTGACCGGCGACCAGATCACCAATGCCTCGTCGGGCATCGATTCGCAATCCGGGCAACCCGCCGTGTTCGTCACGCTCGACGGCAAGGGCGCGAAAAAAATGGGCGATGTGACGAGCGCCAACGTCGGCAAGCCCATGGCGGTGGTGTACATCGAGAACCTCGTCGAGACCCGAATGATCGAGGGTCAGCCGGTGAAGACCGTGCGCAAGATCGAGGAAGTCATCAACGTGGCGACCATCCGCGAGGCGTTCAGCAAACGCTTCCAGACCACCGGCCTGGACAGCACGGCCGAGGCGCACAATCTTGCGCTGCTGTTGCGCGCGGGCGCGCTGGCGGCGCCGATCCAGATCGTCGAGGAACGCACCGTGGGCCCCAGCCTCGGCGAAGAAAACGTCGCGCAAGGATTCAACTCCACCCAATTCGGTTTTGTCGCCATCGCCGTGCTCATGTCGCTGTACTACCTGGCGTTCGGACTCATCTCGGTGTTCGCCTTGGGCGTGAACCTGGTGTTGCTGGTGGCGGTGCTGTCCCTGATGCAAGCAACGCTCACCTTGCCGGGCATGGCGGGCATCGCGTTGACCGTCGGCATGGCCATCGACTCGAACGTACTGATCTTCGAGCGCATCCGCGAAGAACTGCGCCTCGGCAATTCGCCGCAGGCGGCGATTCAGACGGGATATGAACGCGCCTGGGCGACGATCTTCGACTCGAACATCACCATTCTGATCGCCGGCTTTGCGCTGTTCCTGCTGGGTTCGGGTCCGGTGCGCGGCTTCGCAGTCGTGTTGTGCATCGGCATTCTCACCTCCATGTTCAGCGCGGTCATGCTGTCGCGCGGTATCGTGAACCTGGTTTACGGCCGCCAGCGCAAGCTGATCAAACTGGCCATCGGCTAGACACCCTCAAGCAACTTCCGGGACACGGACATGGAACTATTCAGAATCAAGCGCGACATTCCCTTCATGAGCTACGGCCGGTTGACGACCTCGATCTCGGCTGTGACGTTCGTGCTGGCGGTGTTGTTATTAGCGACGAAAGGATTGAACCTCGGCATCGATTTCACCGGCGGCACGTTGATGGAAATCAGCTACGCGCAAAACGCCGATTTGGGGAAAATTCGCGGCACGCTGGAGGAAATGGGTTTTCAAGACGCCTCCGTCCAGCACTTCGGCACGGCCAAGGACGTGCTGATCCGCTTCCCGATCAAACAGGAACAGACCGGCGCAAAACTCAGCGAACAAGTGATTGAAGGCTTGCGCCGCCAGGAAGCGTCGCTGGACATCAAGCGTGTGGAATTCGTGGGCCCCCAAGTCGGGGAAGAGATGTACAACTACGGCATTCTGGCGCTGATGCTGGTGATCGCCGGTATCATGGTTTATCTGGCGATACGTTTCGAATGGCGCTTCGCGGTGGCGGCGATTATCGCCAACCTCCACGACATCGTGATCATCCTGGGCTTTTTCGCCTTCTTTCAGTGGGAATTTTCGCTCACGGTATTGGCTGGCGTGCTCGCTATTCTCGGTTATTCGATCAACGAATCGGTGGTCGTGTTCGATCGAATCCGGGAGAACTTTCGCAAGATGCGCAAGGCCTCGGTCCCCGAGGTCATCAACAACGCCATCACCCGCACCATGTCCCGCACCGTCATGACCCACGCCATGACGCAGACGATGGTGTTTTCCATGCTGATTTTCGGCGGCGACGTGCTGCACTATTTCGCGCTCGCGTTGACCATCGGCATTTTGTTCGGCATCTACTCCTCCGTGCTGGTGGCGAGCCCGATCTTGATGTGGCTGGGTGTGTCCCGCGAAAATCTGCTGCCGGTGCAGAAGGAAGAAGGCGCAGAGATCGACGATCTCCCGTAAGCCTTCTCAAAGGCTAAACAAACAAAAAGCCAGTAGGGTGGATAAGCGCAGCGCATCCACCGAATGCCGGCCGGTGGATGCGCTGCGCTTATCCACTCTACGTCTAAACAAACAAAAAACCGGCCCTCGTTGAGAAGCAGGGGACGGTTTTTTTTGGAGCCGATGAAGACTATTTGGCTTTGTTAAACGGCTTCGTCAACTGGCGCACGATGTCGTATTCAGCATCGCTGGTGGCGGCGAAACCGTCGTAGCTGTTATCCAGCGTCTTGATGACTTCGAGATGCGCGGGATTGTTGCGGTCGAGGCTCAGAAAGGCCTCGCGCAATTGGGCCAGGAGTTTTGCATCGACGTTCTTGCTGGCGACGACGTTATACGGCGGCAAATCCGGCGAGGTGTGGATAATGCGCAGCCCCTTGCCTTGCCATTTAAAGGCCATGGTGTCCTTCAAGATGCCGGCATCGAAATCCTTGTTCATCACCGCGCTCGCGATGTTGTCGTAGTGACCGATGAATTTGTAGTCGCTGAACTGCTCGAGTTGCACGCCGGCGCCCACCACCACGGCGCGTTGCAGGATGGCGGCTTTGTCGCCGAAGGCGAAACTCTTTCCCGCCAGGTCCGCCACGGTCTTGATGGGGCTGTCTTCCTTCACCACGATCATCAACTGAAACGATGCCTTGCCGTCGGTCACGGTCTTGGCCACTAATTGCGCGCCGCCTTCATCGTGGGCGCGCAGATAGGCGACGGGCGTCAGATAGGCCAGGTCCACGTTGCCGGCGGCGGTCTCCTTGATGGCGGCGCCCATGTCCGGCGAGAGTTTCAGCGACACGGGGCGGTGCAGCGCGTTGCTGAGATATTTCGTCAGCGGCGTCAGGCGTTTGTGCATGACGGCGGGAATGTCCATGGCGACGGAGCCGAACAGCAGCTCGCGGTCATCGGCCTGCGCCGGCAGGGCGAGGCTGCCCATGAGTAGCGTGAGTGCGACAGCGGCGATGTTGAGCGGGTTCATGATGGTGTCTCCTTAGATTGAAGTCTGTTTCGCGACGTCTTGCGCAGTGCTGGTTGAAGTTATGTCATCGAAATGGGTGACATTGTTGCGGCCCTTGTCTTTGCTGCGATAAACCGCGATATCCGCCTGGCGATACAAGTTGTCGGCGGTGTGATCGATGTTGCCGTCGTTGACCGTGGCGATGCCGATGCTGATGGTGACGTGGATGATGTCCTGGCCGAAGGGGACGTCCAGGTTCTCGATCGCATGGCGGAGCTTTTCGCCGATTTCCATGGCCGCAGACTTGGTGGCGCGCTTGCACAGCGCGACGAACTCCTCGCCGCCGATGCGGCACAGGATGTCGGTCTTGCGTAGTTTGCTTTGCAGCACCTTTGCGACGTGCTCCAGCACCCGGTCGCCGCCGGGATGGCCGTAGCGGTCGTTGACCTTCTTGAAGTGATCGATGTCGACGATCAGCAGGCTGTTGGTGTCGCCGTGACGCAGGGACATTTCCATTTCCGTCGCCATCAAGTCTTCGAAGCGGCGGCGATTGTAGAGGCCGGTGAGGGAGTCGGTGACGGAAAGCTTTTTGAACTCGTCGTTGATGTGGCGGAGTTCTTCCGATTGTTGCAGGAGCTGGCGGTTGGTTTCGAGCAGCTGGTCGTCCGCGGCGTCGATGCGTGTTTGCAGCCGCAGGTTGGCCTTGTTCAACTGCGCGCTCAGGTAATTGAACTGCATCGCCAGTTGCCCGAATTCATCCTTGGAGGTGATGGGCACCGGGCCGACGATCTGGCCGTTTTCGTCCACGCCTTCCTTCAGCGTGCGCGACATGATGCTGACCGGGCGAATGATGATGAACGACAGCGCGAAGAACTCGCCCAGCGCGATCATGACGATGATGAAGGCCTCGCGCTTCACCAGCGAATATTTCTGGCTTTCGAGCCGCTGGATGGTGTGATTGGTGCTGATCCCCAGGGTGAGGGCGCCCACCACCTCGTTCTCCAGGGCGATGTCCTGGCGGAAGGTGACGAGATTGGCGGCCTCGGCATCGTCCAGGCTGCCCGATTCCGCCATGATGTTGCCCTTGGCGTTGGTGACCTTGGCATAACCCACATCATCGGAGAGGGTGATCTCGTCGAGCAGCAGTTGCAGGGTGTGGTAGTCGTAACCCACCACGCTATAAGCCAGCGCCTTGGCGACGAAGCGGCTGATGTCCGAACCGCGTTGGTTGATCTCCTGCAACGTGCCGTCCTTTTCCTCTTGCAGCGCCAGCCAGCCGCTCACGGTGAGGCCGGTCAGCAACACCGTGATCAACACCAGCATCACCTTCTGGCGCACGCCCAGGCGGAAAATGGACAGGAATTTGTTTCGTGGCATAGGGGCCTTGTTGAGTCGGGTAAGGCAAGGGTTTGCAGGCCATCCCTGATAACATCGGTAACGAGCTGAGTTTCTTGAAAAAAACATGGATTGCAGGGGATTAGGGAAGATCGGGGCAGGTCATTGTTCGGGAAGCGTTGTTGCCGGGATGGAAAAGACCGGGACCGGCTCGGGATCGGGGTACCCAAGCCGACCATCGCGGGGCTAGAATACGCCCCTTTCAATCGCCGGTGATTGGCGGCCAGCCGAAGGGGAACACCATGTTTAGCAAAGAAATGACCATTGCCGGATTCGACGACGAATTGTGGAGCGCCATCCAGGCGGAAGAGCGCCGTCAGGAAGAGCACATCGAGCTGATCGCCTCGGAAAACTACACCAGCCCGCGGGTCATGCAGGCGCAGGGTTCCGTGCTCACCAACAAATACGCCGAAGGTTATCCCGCCAAGCGCTACTACGGCGGCTGCGAATACGTGGACATCGCCGAGCAGCTGGCCATCGACCGCGTGAAGCAACTGTTCGGCGCCGATTACGCCAACGTGCAGCCGCACTCCGGCTCGCAGGCCAACGCCGCCGTCTATTTTGCGTTATTGCAGCCGGGCGACACCATCCTCGGCATGAGCCTGGCCCACGGCGGCCACCTCACCCACGGCGCCAAGGTGAACTTCTCCGGCAAGCTGTTCAACGCCGTGCAGTACGGGCTGGACGTGGCCACCGGCGAGATCGACTACGCCCAGGTGGAGGCCCTGGCCAAGGAGCACAAACCCAAGATGGTCGTCGCCGGTTTCTCCGCCTATTCGCGCGTGGTGGACTGGCAGCGCTTCCGCGCCATCGCCGATTCGATCGGTGCGTATCTATTCGTGGATATGGCCCACGTCGCGGGCCTGGTGGCGGCGGGCGTCTACCCCAGCCCGGTGCAGATCGCCGACGTCACCACCAGCACCACGCACAAAACCCTGCGCGGCCCGCGCGGCGGCATCATCCTCGCCAAGGCCAATCCCGACATCGAGAAAAAGCTCAACTCCATGGTGTTCCCCGGCACCCAGGGTGGCCCGCTCATGCACGTCATCGCCGGTAAGGCGGTCGCCTTCAAGGAGGCGCTGGCGCCGGAGTTCAAGACCTACCAGCAACAAGTCGTGACCAACGCCCGCGCCATGGCTGCCGCCATGCAGACGCGCGGCTACAAGATCGTCTCCGGCGGCACCGACAACCACCTGTTCCTGGTGGACCTCATCGACAAGGGCATCACCGGCAAAGACGCCGACGCTGCGCTGGGCGCCGCCAACATTACCGTGAACAAAAACAGCGTGCCCAACGACCCGCAGTCGCCCTTCGTCACCAGCGGCATCCGCATCGGCTCGCCCGCCATCACCACGCGCGGCTTCAAGGAAGCGGAATCACGCGAACTGACCGGTTGGATTTGCGACGTGCTCGACGACCTCAACAACCCCGCCGTCATCGAGCGCGTCAAGCAGCAGGTGCTCGCTATCTGCAAGCGCTTCCCGGTTTACGGGAAATAACGAGTAGCGAGTGACGCGCCGCTCGTGACTCGCTACTGACCGTTATGCGCTGCCCCTTTTGCGACGCGGAAGACACCAAGGTTATCGATTCCCGGCTGGCGAACGATGGCTTCGTCGTGCGCCGCCGCCGCGAGTGCCTCACTTGTAGCGAGCGCTTCACCACCTTCGAGACCGCCGAGTTGGTGTTGCCCAAGCTGGTGAAAAACGACGGCCGCCGCGAGCCCTTCAACGAAGACAAGTTGCGCGCCGGCATGTTGCGGGCCCTGGAGAAACGCCCCGTCGAATCCGAGGCCATCGAATCGGCCATCGCGCGCATCATCCAGCGCCTGCGCGCCACCGGCGACCGCGAAGTGCCGTCGCGCCGCTTGGGCGAGTGGGTGATGGAAGAACTGCGCGATCTCGACCAAGTGGCTTACGTGCGCTTCGCCTCCGTGTACCGCAGCTTCCAGGACGTCAACGCCTTCCGCGAAGAGATCGAGCGCTTGGAAAAGGCGCCCACCCCCGAACAGCAGCGCAAGCAGATTCCTTTGATCAAAGATGATGATGAGTAACGCCGACGATTTCCGCCACATGGCGCGCGCCATCCATCTCGCGGAGCGCGGCTTGTACACCACCGACCCCAACCCGCGCGTCGGCTGCGTGCTGGTGAACGGCGGCGAAGTGGTGGGCGAGGGCTGGCACGAGCGCGCGGGCGAGCCGCACGCCGAGGTCATGGCCCTGCGCGTTGCGGGCGAGCGTGCGCGCGGCTCCACGGCTTATGTGAGCCTCGAACCGTGCAGTCACCACGGCCGCACGCCGCCCTGCGCCGATGCTTTAATTACCGCAGGCGTGACGCGCGTAGTGGCGGCGATGGAAGACCCCAATCCTCTTGTTGCGGGCCAAGGTCTCGCGCGCTTGAAGGCGGCGGGCATCGCTGTGGAGAATGGCATCTTGTCCGCGCAGGCCGCGGCCCTCAACCCCGGTTTCATCAAGCGCATGAAGAGCGGTCGCCCGTGGGTGCGCGTTAAATCGGCGGCGAGCCTCGACGGCCGCACGGCGATGGCCTCGGGCGAGAGCCGCTGGATCACCGGCGAGGACGCGCGCGCCGACGTGCATCGCTGGCGCGCGCGCAGTTCCGCCATCGTCACCGGCGTGGCCACCGTGTTGGCAGATGATCCATCATTGAATGCACGACTCGATGACGAGGTGTTGCAACCGCTGCGCGTGGTGCTCGATCCGCGCTTGAAAATGTCGCCCACTGCAAGGTTGTTGTCGCTGCCGGGGCAGACGCTGATTTGCACCCTCGATGCGGACACGGACGCGGCCGCCGTCTTGCGCGAGGCGGGTGCTGAAGTGGTGGCGGCGCCGGGCGAGGGCGGGCGCATTGCTCTACCGGCGCTGCTCGATCTGCTCGGCCAACGCCACATCAACGAGGTCATGGTCGAGGCCGGTCCGACGCTGGCCGGCGCCTTCATGCAGGCCGGGTTGGCGGACGAGTTGATCCTTTATCTCGCGCCGCACCTGCTGGGCGACGACGCGCGCGGCCTGTTCACCCTGCCGGGCCTGGAACAGATGCGCGACCGCGTCGAACTTGAAATAGCGGACGTGCGCGCCGTGGGCCGCGACTGGCGCATCCGGGCGCGCTTGCGAAACCCGAATGGACAATAGACACTGATGCCCATGGGTACCTCTAAAAATTCGATCAAGACGCGAAGGCAAGGCGGAAATGCGCGAAAAAGCGCAGTGTACACGCCAGTACATGAGCATTTTGAGCGCATTTCCAACGCAGCCATCGCGGCTTCAGCGGATTTTTAGAGGTACCCATATGTTTACCGGAATCATTCAAGCCGTCGGCGAGATCCGCAAATTGACACCACGCGGCAGCGACGCCCAACTGGTTATCGAAGGCCGCGGCCTCGACATGTCAGACGTGGCCATCGGCGATAGCATCGCCGTCAACGGCGTCTGCCTCACGGCCATTGCCCGCGATGAACGCGGCTTCACCGCCGACGTCTCCGGCGAGACCCTGTCGCGCACCACGCTCGGCGAACTGGCGGCGGGCGCGCGCGTGAATCTGGAGAAGGCGCTGACGCCGACCACGCGCCTCGGCGGGCATCTGGTGAGCGGCCACGTCGACGGCGTCGGCGTGGTGGTGCGGCGGTGGAGCGACGGCCGCTCCGAGCGTTTCGTGATCCGCGCCCCGAAGGGGCTGGCCAAGTACATCGCCGAGAAGGGCTCCATCTGCGTGGACGGCATCAGCCTAACTGTCAATAGCGTGTCCGGCGCCGAGTTCGAACTCAACATCGTGCCGCATACCCTGAGCGCCACCACCATGGGCGAGTTCGCAGCGGGGCGGCGCGTGAATTTGGAAGTGGACATCATCGCCCGTTATCTGGAACGCCTGCTGCTCGGCGAGCGCGCGGCGCAGGCCGGGCAGGGCATCACCGAGGCCTTTTTGGCCGAACATGGTTTCTTGAAATAGAGAGCTGAAGTAAGTAGGAGAATTATGGAACTCAACAGCATCGAAGAGATCATCGCCGACATGCGTGCGGGCAAGATGGTCATCCTCATGGACGACGAAGACCGCGAGAACGAAGGCGACCTCATCATGGCCGCCAGCCTCGTGCGCGCCACGGACATCAATTTCATGGCGCGTTACGGGCGCGGCCTCATTTGCCTGACGCTGTCGCGCGAGCGCTGCAAAAAATTGCGCCTGCCGCTCATGGTCAGCGACAACAGCGCCGCCTATTCCACCAACTTCACCGTCACCATCGAGGCGGCCCACGGCGTCACCACCGGCATCTCCGCCGCCGACCGCGCCGTCACCATCCAGACCGCCGTGGCGGCGGACGCCAAGCCGGAAGACCTGGTGCAGCCCGGCCACGTGTTCCCCATCATGGCTCAGCCCGGCGGCGTGCTCACCCGCGCCGGCCACACCGAAGCGGGCTGCGACCTCGCGCGCCTCGCCGGCCTGGAGCCGGCCAGCGTCATCGTCGAGATATTGAACGAAGACGGCACCATGGCGCGCCGCCCGGACCTGGAAAAGTTCGCCGCCGAATTCGGCCTCAAGATCGGGACCATCGCCGATCTCATTCGCTACCGGCTGGAGAACGAGCGCAGCGTGGAGCGCGTGGCCGAGTGCAGCCTCACCAACGACATCGGCGAATTTACGCTGATCACCTACCGCGACCGCCTCGACAACCAAGTGCACTTCGCGCTCACCAAGGGCCAGATTCAGCGCGAGCAACCGGCGTTGGTGCGCGTGCACATGCCGCATTATCTCGCCGACGTGCTCGGCATGCAGCGCGACGATTCCGGTTGGGCGCTGGAGAAGGCCATGCGTTACATTCACCAGGCCGGTGAGGGCGTCATCATCCTGCTCGGGCAGCGCGAGGAACCGCAGGAGCTGCTGCTGAAAGTGGCGCACTACCAGGCCGAGGATCAGGGCGAGCCGCTGCCCAAACGCGAGTCCAATCCCGATCTGCGCACCTACGGCGTCGGCGCGCAAATCCTGCTCGACCTCGGCGTGCGCAAGATGCGCGTATTGAGTTCGCCCAAGCGCATGCACGGCCTGTCGGGCTTCGGGCTGGAAGTGGTGGAGTATGTGCAGCCGTGACTCGCGTTCACTTGCGTGCCATGATTTAACAGCGGGCTAAGCAATCTTCAGAACCGGATACTATTTAAAGCTTAAAATCCCCTCCCCCTTGATGGGGGAGGGCTAGGGAGAGGGTGGAACCGTTCACCCTCCCCCTAACCCACTCCCGTGAAGGGAGGGGGAAGGTTAAGTGAATGCCATTCATCTCAGAATCAACAACAGAAAAAAACGGAAACCAACATGAGCAATATAAAAACCATCGAAGGCGGACTCGTTATTCACGGCGCGCGCTTCGGCCTCGTCGCCTCGCGCTTCAACAGCTTTGTCGTCGAGAGCCTGGTGGCCGGTGCCATCGACGCCCTCAAGCGTCACGGCGCGGAAGACAAAGACATCGAATTGATCAGGGTCCCCGGCGCGTTCGAAATGCCGCTGGTGGCCGGCCGCATGGCGGCGAGCAAAAAATACGATGCCATCATTGCTCTGGGCGCGGTGATTCGTGGCGGCACGCCTCACTTCGAATATGTGGCCGGTGAATGCACCAAGGGCCTGGCCACGGTCTCGATGCAGCACGACATCCCCGTGGCCTTCGGCGTTCTCACCGTGGACACCATCGAACAGGCCATCGAACGCGCCGGCACCAAGGCCGGCAACAAGGGCGTCGAAGCGGCCATGTCCGCCATCGAAATGGTCAACGTACTGAAGAACCTGGGCTGAATCCATCCATGAGCAATCCCCGCCACAAGGCCCGCCGCTGCGCCACCCAAGCCCTCTACACCTGGCAGATGACCGGCCAGGACGTGGCCGTCATCGACGAGGAATACCAGCTCGACCACGACATGAACAAAGTCGACGTCGAATACTTCCGCGAACTCCTGCACCAAGTCCCCCTGCG
>Ga0299912_10005080_pt1 | contig 10800 bp, 8 predicted proteins | sample RVTome_2_FD_207667 | JGI IMG/M metagenome (GOLD analysis project Ga0299912, IMG submission 207667) | Soil microbial communities from uranium-contaminated site in the Upper Colorado River Basin, Wyoming, United States - RVT95D214 (version 2) ... | reverse complement strand
GGCTGCTTCTGATCGAGCAAATCGACGATGTCAAGGGGGGGCCGCCTCGACACGTTCATCCCAACCAGGAGGAATGGTTCTTCGTCGTTGAGGGGGAGTACGCAATTGAAGTCGGAGAGGACCGCTACGACCTTCGAGCGGGGGACTCGGTGCTCGCGCCACGCGGTATCCCCCATGTGTGGGCCCATGTTGGCGAGGGCCGCGGTCGGATGTTGATTGGCTTCCAGCCTGCAGGTCAGATGGAATCGTTCTTCCAAGCGGCCACGGAGCTAGTCGGAATTCCATCGGGAGCTACGCTGGTCGATCTCTTTCGCGATCACGACATGGAAGTCGTCGGGCCTCCATTGAACGCAGGGTAGGCAATGTCCCACCCAACTGGCGCGTGCAGCCGGTGGAGCGGCGCTATCACGGTCCAGGCAGAGCCAGCCCCGCTGCCCGAGCCGGTCTGCGACGATCCCCACGACGACAAGTTTCTAGCCTGTGCCATCAGCGACGGCGCTAGAGTCACCGCCAGCGGGGACGACGAGGCAGTCGAACAACGTGCTGGCGCCTGCTGACCTGAACGCGCTACTCGCCCTCAAGCGCCTAGCCAGTCCCGAATCGAGCGGACTCATATGAGGGCCATTTGCCCCCGTCGCCCGTAGGCGGCGGCACTCCCGCGGCCGGACATTCAGACGAACGCAAGCTCCACTCGGGGGCCTTGAGAACGGGCGGCAAATGCGTTAGCGTGTGCTCCGATTGAGACATGGAGAATCGATTCCACGCTGGCCGCACAGGCCGTACCTGAAAGTCCAAGGAGAGCAGGGATGAGTGACGAGAGCAAGTGCCCCGTGACGGGTGGGGCAAGCGCGATGGCGTCCGCCGGTCCGTCGAACCGGGACTGGTGGCCGAATCAGTTGAACCTGAGGATTCTCCACCAGCACTCGCCGAAGGGCAATCCGATGGGCGAGCAGTTCAACTACGCCGAGGAGTTCAAGAAGCTCGACTACGCGGCGCTCAAGAAGGACCTCGCTGCGTTGATGACCGACTCGCAGGACTGGTGGCCGGCGGACTACGGGCACTACGGGCCGCTCTTCGTCCGCATGGCCTGGCACAGCGCGGGCACCTATCGCGTGGGCGACGGCCGCGGCGGCGCCGGCGCGGGCCAACAGCGCTTCGCGCCTCTCAATAGCTGGCCCGACAACGTCAGTCTCGACAAGGCGCGGCGCCTGCTCTGGCCGATCAAGCAGAAGTACGGCCGCCGGATTTCCTGGGCGGACCTGATGATCCTCGCTGGCAACGTCGCCCTGGAGACGATGGGCTTCAAGACCTTCGGCTTCGCCGGCGGCCGCCCGGACGTCTGGGAGCCCGACGAGGACGTCTACTGGGGCGCCGAGAAGACCTGGCTTGGCGACAAGCGCTACGCGGGCGAGCGCGATCTCGAGAACCCGCTCGCGGCCGTGCAGATGGGCCTGATCTACGTCAATCCGGAGGGCCCGAACGGCAACCCGGACCCGCTCGCCGCAGCCAAGGACATCCGCGAGACCTTCGCGCGCATGGCGATGGACGACGAGGAGACGGTCGCGCTCATCGCCGGCGGCCACACCTTCGGCAAGACCCACGGCGCCGGCGACACGAAGCATGTGGGCCCAGAACCCGAGGGAGCCCCAATTGAGGCGCAGGGCCTCGGCTGGAAGAACAGCTTCGGCACGGGCAAGGGCGCCGACACGATCACCAGCGGTATCGAGGTCACCTGGACCACCACGCCGACCAAGTGGAGCAACAACTTCTTCTGGAACCTCTTCGGCTACGAGTGGGAGCTGACGAAGAGCCCCGCCGGCGCGCACCAGTGGGTGGCCAAGGGCGCTGGCGCGACGATTCCGCACGCCTTCGACTCCACGAAAAAGCTCGTGCCGACCATGTTGACTACCGACCTCTCGCTGCGCGTCGACCCCGCCTACGAGAAGATCTCGCGGCGCTTCATGGAGCACCCGGACGCGTTCGCCGACGCCTTCGCGCGCGCCTGGTTCAAGCTGACGCACCGCGACATGGGTCCCCGCGCCCGCTACCTCGGCCCGGAGGTGCCCGCCGAGGCGCTCATCTGGCAGGATCCCATCCCCGCGGTGGACCACAAGCTCGTCGACGAGAAGGACATCGCCGCGCTCAAGGCCAAGGTGCTCGCCGCGGGACTCACGGTCTCGCAGCTCGTGACGACGGCCTGGGCCTCGGCGGCCACCTTCCGCGGCTCCGACAAGCGCGGCGGCGCGAACGGCGCCCGCCTGCGCCTGGCGCCCCAGAAGGACTGGACGGTGAGCCAGCCGGCCGAGTTGGCCAAGGTGCTGAAGACCCTCGAGGGCATCCAGGCCGAGTTCAACAAGGCGGCCGGCGGCGGCAAGAAGGTGTCGCTGGCCGACCTGATCGTGCTGGCCGGCTGCGCGGGCGTCGAAGCCGCCGCCAAGAAGGCCGGGCACGAGGTGAAGGTGCCCTTCACGCCGGGACGCATGGATGCTTCGCAGGAGCAGACCGACGTGGCAGCGATGGCCGTGCTCGAGCCGGTCGCGGACGGCTTCCGCAACTTCCTCAAGGCCAAGTACAGCGTGCCGGCCGAGGCGCTGCTCATCGACAAGGCGCAGCTCCTCACACTGACGGCGCCCGAGATGACCGTGCTCGTCGGCGGCCTGCGCGTGCTGGGTGCCAACGTCGGCAAGTCGCAGCACGGGGTCTTCACGAAGCGGCCGGAGGCGCTCACCAACGACTTCTTCGTGAACCTGCTCGACATGGGCACGGAGTGGAAGCCGGCGGGAGGCGAGGGCCTCTACGAAGGCCGCGACCGCAAGACCGGCTCCGTGAAGTGGACCGGAACGCGCGTCGACTTGATCTTCGGCTCGAACTCGCAGCTTCGCGCCCTGGCCGAGGTCTACGGCAGCGCCGACGCGCAGGGGACATTCATGGCGGACTTCGTGGCAGCCTGGAACAAGGTGATGAACCTCGACCGCTTCGACCTGCGCGCATGATGTCGGCGGTCAGGCGCGTTCAGTTCTCCACGATCATCGCCGCGCCCGCGGAGCGCGTCTACGCGCTGCGCATCGACCCCGAGAGCTTCAAGCGATGGACGACCCCCTTCATAGAGGGCTCCTACTTCGAGGGATCCTGGCAAGAGGGCGAACGCATCCGCTTCCTCGCGCCGAACGGTGAGGGCATGGTGGCAGAGATCGCCGAGAACCGGCCGAATGCGTTCATCTCGATCCGGCACCTGGGCTTTGTCGCGAACGGCGTCGACGACACCGAGAGCGAGGCTTTGCGCGCCTGGGCTCCCGCCTACGAGAACTGCACGCTCCTCAGCATGCCGGGGGGAACGAAGATCGTCGTCGACCAGAACGTGCTCGGCGACTTCGAAGACTTCATGGCCGAGGCCTGGCCGCAGGCGCTGGCCCGGCTGAAGGCGCTCTGTGAAGGCAGTGGATGGAGCTGAAGACGCCAAGGGGAAGCTGCCCATGCGACACGCCACGCGCGTCCTGCCGCTGATTCTCCTCCTCGTCGCCAGCTGCGGCGGGCGCACGGCGCTCGAGGCCGGCCACGTCGCCTACCTCGCCGAGATCGAGACCTGGCACGCCGAGCGCGAGGCCGCGCTGGCCGCCGAGGACGGCTGGTTGAGCCTGGTGGGCCTACACCCCATCGCGCCTGGCGTGCACACCGTCGGCTCTGGTCCCGAGGCCGCGCTGCGCCTGCCCGATAAGGCGCCCGCAGTGCTTGGCACACTCGAATTCACGGACCCACGCTACCTCGTCTTAGAAACCGCGCCGGGCACGAGCGTCGTCGTGGAAGAGAGACACCGCACCGGGCGCATCCCGATGCTGTGGGATGCCAAGAGCGGCCCGACGCAGGTGGCGGTCGGCACGCTTCGCTTCTTCGCCATCGAGCGTGGCGGCGAGATCTACCTACGCGTGAAGGACAGCGAGAACCCCACCCGCCTGTACTTTGCGGGCATCGAGCGCTTCCCTGTCGATCCGCGCTGGCGCGTGGAAGCGCGACTCGTCGAGCGCGAGGCCCCAAAGGGCATCGTTGTGCCGGACGTGCTGGGGCACCTCAGTGATGCGCCCTGCCCGGGGCGGCTTGTCTTCACGCTCGATGGGAAAGAGTGCTCGCTGTGGCCGATCGGGAAGCCGGGCGAGGAGCTGTTCATCGTCTTCGCCGACGCTACCAGCGGCACGGAGACCTACGGCGCCGGCCGCTTCCTCAGCGCCCCGGCTCCCGACGCCGCAGGCCGCGTGGCGCTCGACTTCAACCGCGCCGTCAACCCGCCCTGCGCCTTCAGCGCCTATGCCACCTGTCCGCTGCCACCGGAGAAGAACAAGCTGCGAGTGGCCGTGCGCGCCGGCGAGAAGATCTGGGGCGAGAGCCACTGAAGCGGGAGTGCAAGATGCGCAAGGACTACGACTTCTCAAGCGGCAAGAAGAACCCCCATGCCGGCCGATTGAAAGCGCAGGCCGCGAATCAGCACGACGCGACCGTCGTCGCCGCAGCCACGCTTCCCGCGGCCGCCCTGCGGATGGCCAGGTTCGTCGGCGCGATCATCGCCTGGGTGAGCAGCCGACCCACCGTGGATCCCGAGCACACGAACGTCGCTTGCTTGAAGCGCCCAGGCCGAGTCCCCTGCCCCGGCGAGGTTGAGGCGCGGGTGCAGGGGGACGACCACTCGATCGTCTGGACCTGCCCCGTTTGCGGCGATAGCGGCGTCATCACACGGTGGGAAGGCACGTCTTGGGATCGGGCTGGGGCCAGCGGGGCGGTACAGCCCGATCAGACCCGGAGATCGCACGACACGGAACTCCGCGCCTTCAAGGCGGGGCTCGCCGGGCTGCGGCGGCGCAAGCGCTTCATCCCCTACGCGGAGTCCCGGGACTTTGCCATTCGGCTCAGCGACCTGCTCGACGAGCTGCCCGCTGAACTGGAGCCGCGCATCGGCGTGGAGCAGGTCGCCGCCTTCTTCCGGGCGGATGAGGCGGTCTTTGAAGCCTGCGACGACTCCGACGGCTCCGTCGGCGACGTCTTCCGCATGGACGCCTGCGCGCGCTTCGTGGAGTTCGCCATCCGCTGCGAGGACAAGGTCTGGCTGGGCGATCTCGTCTACGATCTGGTTGAGAAGAACGGCTATGGCGTACGCGATAGCATCCTGGCCAGGGCCACACGCTTTCTGCCGGAGACCGTCCTGCGCGCACTCGCCGAACGGGCGTGGCAGGCGGCCTCAGTGGTGGTCCCCCTGGAGAAGGGCGCTCGGGACTGGAATCGCGACAGCCACCTGCTCTTCGTCGAGGCGATGGCCCGCCAGCTCAACGACCCCCGGCTCTTCGAGCGCGCGCGGCGGGCCTACTCGCCTACCCTCGGCACCGCCGCCTGCACGCAGATTGCGGAGGCCTGGCTTGCCGCCGGCGAGCCGGCCGTCGCACTGCAGTGGCTCGAGCGCGTCGACCCGAAAGAGCACTTCATGCAGCGCGAGCGCGACGATCTGCTGGCCGAGGTCTACCGATTGCTTGGCCGTCACGATGAGCTCGCCGCGCTCACATGGCGCCGCTTTCGGGATTCGCGCTCAGCCGCCAGCTTGGCCAAGCTGCTGGACGTCATCGGCACGGACCAGCGCGCTGCCGTCGTCGCCGAGTCCGTCGAGGCCATCGGCGGCAAGTCGCGCTTCGTGGCGAGCGACGCCCTGTTCCTGCTCGACTGCGATCGGCCGAGCGCGGCCGCCGAACATGTGGTCGTTTGCCGTGAGACGGTGAACGGGGACCGCTGGGAGTGGCTCGTGCCGCTCGCTGAGCGGCTGGAGGACGAGCAGCAGCCTTTGGCGGCGACGGTGGTCTATCGCGCGCTGTTGGACGCAATCCTCGCCAGCGCTCGGACGGGCGCCTATGGCCACGGCGCCCGACATCTTCGCCGGCTCGAGCGCCTTGCGCAGCGGATCCCCGATTGGCGGGACCTGGCGCCGCATGCCGACTACTTCGCTGCGCTGCAAGCGAAGCACCGGCTCAAGCGCTCATTCTGGGCGCGCATGGATGGCTGACCTGGGAGGCAAGGCTTCGGGCAGCAGGAGTTCATCTGTTCAACGGTGTGAACCCGCGGCAACGGGACGCGGCTGCGTCCTTTCGCCGCCAAGGAGATTCGGAATGCGCAGTGCGATCGTGTTGGGAGTACTACCACTCCTCTTCTCCCTTACCGCACATGCCGCCGGCATCGATCCGCCGCAGGTAACCGTCTTCGGCACGGCGACGACGGAGGTCGTGCCAGACATGATGGTTTGGCACCTCAGGATCCAAGACCGGGGTCCGAGTCCGGCTCAACTCGCGGAGAATCATGCGGTGGCCGTTCTGGCGGTCCTTGGCTTCCTCAAGGACCAGGGCCTGCCCGAAGAGGACATTCAGACCTCGGGAATGGAGCTCAGAGAGAACTGGGAGTACAGGAACCAGTCCAAGGTGAGGGAAGGCTACCTCGCCTTGACCGAAGCTAGCTTCAAGGTTCATGGCTTGCGGACGTACGAGGACCTGTGGATCGGCCTGTCGCGGCTAGCGCAGGTGACGATCGATGGCGTCTACTACGATCACTCCAAGCGGATCGACTACCAGAACGATACGAGGGCGAAGGCCCTACTGGCCGCCAAGCAGAAGGCAGCAAGCCTCGCGATCACATTGGGAGCTGAAATCGGCGAGCCCTTGCTCATCGAGGAGGATCCAGCAGAGTACGAGAGTCGGGGGCCGGGGCTGCCGGCCTGGACCAATGCCCGCGTCACTGACGAAGGTGCCGGCCAAAGTGCGGGAGCACTCGCGCCGGGGAGAATCCCAATTCGTATGCGGGTCAAGGCGACGTTCCGCCTGCTCGCCCCGGGCAAGTAGGCCCAACCGCCTGCTCCGTTGGAGGGCACCCGATCGATCGGCGGCCGCCGCGACCGCGGCGGCTAGGGGCTTCAACAGCTCCCGCCGCCACCTCGCTTGAGCAGCTCGCGCAGGGCGATGAGGGCGACGAGGAAGAGCACGACCTTCAGCACCGTCGAAAGCACGCTAACCCCCGTACTCTTCGAGCACGCGCCGGGCGATGACGATGCGCTGGATTTCGCTCGTCCCCTCGCCGATCTCGGTGAGCTTGGCGTCCCGGTAGTAGCGCTCCACCGGGTACTCCTTGGTGTAGCCGTAGCCGCCGTGGATCTGGATCGCCTGGCTCGCCACGCGCGTGGAAACCTCGCTCGCGTAGAGCTTGGCCATGGCGGCCTCCTTGCCGAAGGGCTTGCCGGCGTCCTTGAGCCGCGCCGCGTTGTAGACGAGGTGGCGCGCCGCCTCGATCTGCGTGGCCATGTCGGCGAGCATGTTGCCGATGGCCTGGTGACGCGCGATCGGCTTGCCGAACTGCTCGCGGGCGAGGGCGTAGGGCACGGACTTGTCCAGCGCGCCCTGTGCGATACCCAGCGCCATGGCGCCGATTGAGATGCGCCCGCCCTCGAGCGTACGCATGAAGGTGCCGAAGCCCGTGTTCAGCTCGCCGATCAGGTGGCTGGCCGGCACGCGGCAGTCCTCGAAGATCAGCTCGTAGGTCTCGCTGGCGCGGATGCCCAGCTTGTTCTCCTTGGTGCCGAGCTTGAAGCCGGGCGCGTCCGTGGGCACGACGATGGCGCTGATGCCATGGCCGCGCGGCTGGGTGGGATCCGTCTTCGCGGTGATCGTGATCAGGCCGGCGTGGCCGGCGTTGGTGATGAACTGCTTGGTGCCGTTGATCAGCCACTCGTTGCCCTTGAGCACGGCCGTCGTGCGCGGGCTGCCGGCGTCCGAGCCCGCGCCCGGCTCGGTGAGGCCGAAGGCGCCCAGGAACTTGCCCGCCGCCAGGTCGGGCAGCCACTTGCGCTTCTGCTCCTCGGAGCCGTTGGCGAGAATGGGCCCGATGCCCAGGCTGATCGCCGCCGCCACGGTGATGCCCGTGCTCGCGCACACCCGCGACAGCTCCTCGACTACGATCGTGTAGCTGAGGTGGTCCATGCCCAGGCCGCCGTACTCGGGTGGCACTGTCATGCCGAGGATGCCGAGCTGGGCCAGCTTGTCGATGTTCGCCTTGGGGAACTCCATCGACTCGTCGATCGCGGCCGCGATGGGCTCGACTTCCTTGACGGCGAAGTCGCGGATCATGTCGCGCAGCATCTGCTGCTGCTCGTTGAGCTGGAAGTTGAGCACGGCCCCTCCCGTGGTCGCTGTCGTCTCTAAAGTAGTCATCGCCCCACCTTTCCCGCCAGCGCCAGAAAGTGCGCGGCCGTCTCGATGCCCTTGTGGAACTGCTCCAGATCCAGCTTCTCGTTGGGGGAGTGCGGGTTGTCGTCCGGGAGCCCCAGGCCCATGAGCACCACCGGCGCCTTCAACTCGCGGCTGAAGGCTTCCACAACGGGGATGCTCCCGCCCTCGCGCGCCAGCACGGGGCGCTTGCCGAAGGCGGCCTCGAGGGCCGCCTTGCCGGCCTCGACGTAGGGGCTGTCCAGGGCCGCCATGAAGGGCCGGCCGCCGTGGTGCTGCTTGACCTCGACGGTGATCCCCGCCGGGGCCAGCGCGCGCAGGCGCGCTTCGAGCAGCTTGGCGATCTCGTCGGGGTCCTGGTCCGGCACGAGGCGGCAACTGATCTTGGCAGCCGCCTTGGCAGGGAGCACCGTCTTGGCGCCCTCGCCCGTGTAGCCGCCCCAGATGCCGTTCACTTCCAGCGTCGGCCGGCCCGAGACGCGCTCCAGCGTGCTGAAGCCGGCCTCGCCGGTGAGGCCGCTCACGCCAAGTTCCTTCATGTAGGCCTCGTCGTTGTGGGGCAGGCGCTTGTACTCCTCACGCTCGGCGGGACTGAGCGGGCGCACCTTGTCGTAGAAGCCGGGCACGCCCACGCGGCGCTCGCTGTCGTGGAGCGCGGCGATCATGCCGGCCAGCGCGTCGGCCGGGTTGGTGACGCCGCCACCGAAGCTGCCGCTGTGCAAGTCGCGGTTCGGGCCCTGCACGAAGACCTCGATGTAGCAGAGCCCGCGCAGGCCGTAGACCAGGCTGGGCACGCCCTTGGCGAAGAAGGCGCTGTCGCTGACGACGAGAGCGTCGCAGGCGAGCTTCTCGCGGTTGGCGCCGACGAAGGGCGTCAGGTTCGGGCTGCCGACTTCCTCCTCGCCCTCGATGAGGATCTTGAGGTTCACCGGCAGACCGCCGGTCTCGGCGAGCAGGGCCTCCACGGCGAGCAGGTGGCAGAGCACCTGGCCCTTGTCGTCCGAGGAGCCACGCGCGAAGACGGCGCCGCCGCGAATCGCCGGCTCGAAGGGCGGCGTGGTCCACAGCTCGAGCGGGTCCACAGGCTGCACGTCGTAGTGGCCGTAGATGAGCACCGTGGGCGCGCCCTTGGCGGCCATGTGCTCGCCGTAGACCAGGGCGTGGCCCGGCGTGGGGATGATCTCGCTCTTCACCCCCATGGTCTGCAGCTTGGTCAGGAGCCACTGCGCCGCGCGCTGCATATCAGCCTTGCGGGCGGGCTCGGCGCTGATGCTGGGGATGCTGAGCAGCTCGAAGAGCTCCGCGCGCTGCCGCTCGGCGGCGCCGCGGATCCTGGCGATCACCTTGTCCATGGGTGTGTCCCTTCGTCGGTAGGCCAACGAGGGAGCCTAGCACAGGGTCTTGCCGAGTGCCAGTGTGCTGGCGTGCCCAGAGGTTCGCCCAGCGCAGGGCCGGCCCCATTCCGTGCGGGGTCGCGGGCTAGTTGTAGAGCACCTTGATCGTGCTCCAAGAACGCGTCTCGACGGGGGTGAAGCAGGACGCAGGCGGCGGCCCAATGCGCGTTCCCGTGAACTCGTAGCGCACGCAGTTCGAGTACGGAAAGACGCAGCCCTCGCCCTCGGTCGTCTGCGTCAGGATCTGAACACCGGCGAAGCTGTCATCGCTGCGGGTGATCGTCAGGTCGAATTGGGACACGAGGTCGCAGCCCTCGTCGAGCGGGAACGTACCTGAGCAAGAGATGCTCACCGAGTTCCCGTTGACGCTCTCCGTGCAGGTGAGCCCGCCCTCCCCCGAGTCGTAACTGAAGACATCGCCCGCGCAGGTGGTGTCATCCACGGTGCTCGAGTTCAATACGGCCAGGGTTTCGCAATCGACCCTGTCGGTCTGGGTCTGCCAGATTCCTGCCCACTCGGCCGGCATAATGATCTCGCGCGTACCCTGCCCCAGGGTCAGGGTCTGCGGTGGGGTCGCCCCAGCCGAGCTCCCGACCAAGGCCGCGATCGCGCTCAGCGCGGCGACGAGAATCTGCGAACGGCGTCCCATGTTCATCGCTGCTCTCCTCGCGCCCATCTCCAGGGCGCTGGGCCGGGGTGCGACGGCGAAGTCTGACCCGCCTTCGCCGATCGATACAAGACGTCCCTCCCGCCAGGGTTCCTCCCACACATGCACTCGATGTTTGAGTTTGCCACGACTCAGCTTCCCTGTCAACACGAGCGACAATCAGAGGCGACTGCCGCCGCGCCGCGCGCGCCGGCCGGATGTCAGGACGGCGGCTCAATCAGGGCCGGCACGCAGGCCCTGCCGATCGCAGACTCCTGGATCTTGCGCTCTGATTTTTGTTTTGCATTGAAACGGCGGTCAGAAAACGCGATCCGGGCTTCCCGCTTCAGCGCGGCGGCTCTTCGTCCCAGGGGTGCTGGGCGCTATAGGCCACCTCGGCGCCCAGCAGCACCACGGACCAGACGAGGAAGACCCAGATCAGGAAGGCCGGGATCGCGCCGAGCAGTCCGTAGATGCGGTCGTAGGCGCCCACGGTCGAGACGTAGAGCCCGAAGCCCCAGCG
>Ga0299912_10005079_pt1 | contig 10800 bp, 10 predicted proteins | sample RVTome_2_FD_207667 | JGI IMG/M metagenome (GOLD analysis project Ga0299912, IMG submission 207667) | Soil microbial communities from uranium-contaminated site in the Upper Colorado River Basin, Wyoming, United States - RVT95D214 (version 2) ... | reverse complement strand
TGTCATCTGGTTAGCGATACCACCAAACAAAAGCCTGAAAGTGCAATCCGACAATAGTTCATGCCGCAGGCTGAATCAACGCCAGACATTCTCATTTGGAAAGTTCTGTAATCTGCTGCTTGGCCATCTTGATTACCTGAGGATTGTCAGAGAGATTGATAACCTTCTTAAAGTCAGCGGTAGCCTCGGCTTTATTGCCCTGTAGTTTGTAAGCGACTCCCCGGTTCAAGCGGGCCACAGCGTCGTCAGGGTCAAGCTTGATGGCCTTGGTGCAGTCGGCAATAGCTAGGTCATACTGCTTCTTGTTGAGGTAGGCATAGGCTCTGTTGCTATAGGCCTTAGCAAATTGGGGATTGATACGTATTGCCTTGCCGAAGTCATCAATGGCCCGCTCACCCTGTCCCAGCTTTTGGTAGACGAAACCCCGTTTGTAGTAAGCCTCAGCACTCTGAGGATTGAGACGGATGGCCTCATCGTAATCCTTGATGGCTTCTGGACTCTCCACTCGACTCTCCGCCTGTTTCAATTCAAACGATGCTCCGCAGCTAGCACAGGTTTTTGCATCTCTAGGGTTAGTTGTTCCACAAATTGGACACTTCTTTTTAAAAAACACGTGTCATCTCTTATCTGCTGAATCAAAAAGGACACTAACAAACGCTAGTATAACATTTTTGACTTAGAGTAAAAATGGAACATTTTTAGCAATAGTCAACATAGCAAGCGATTGTGTGACTAGGAACTTAGAAGAATATTCATGGCTATGGTTCACGCGTGAGTTCCTTTGACTTCTGGGGGATATTTTGTATAATGATGGCAGGAGGGTGCTATGACAGACTATGAAAAGAGGCAGGCAGACTGGACCAAGAGAGAGCAAGGGAAGGAAGGAGCGCTCAAAGTTGGAGAAGTCCGGGGCAAGGTAACTCGAGACATCAGGAGAGGCAGTAGCGTGAGGGTTAGGATCGACGACGTGGAAACGCTGACATTTAGCCCCTCTGTGGACTTAGCGAAGGGCGATTCCATAATAGTGGTCATCGAAAAGGTATAGCCCATGTGGCTCCGAACACTCCCTCTGAAACAACCTAGATAGTTCTATCTCGAACTAGGTACCAAAGGTCCTTGGTAAAGGTTGGGGCGACTACTTTTATCGTCTTGCATGATAATGATATTGACACCTTGACAATACTGTCAGTTGACCTCTCACAAGTAACAAGCAACGCCGACACAGTCAAAGTAGCAGTTACACAGAACGCCATCTTTTGCAGTCACGATAGTCTGGGGAGCCTGTGATAAAACGTCATATTATGGCGGCGGAGGATGTATACCTTTGTGAAGGGTAGCCTAATTGAAGAGAACACTTGTGACCATTTTGGACAAACGAGGTTACTTTATGGTATAATATTTTACTGGTATTCAGTCCAGGTTGTTGAATACTTAAATCATCCCTCCTTACTTAAGCATTGGATGACTCGAGCTCTAGCTAAAATCTAGAACAGAGGATGTCATACCAATGAGTTTTCAGAATAAATCAATCCAGTGTTCTGATTGCGCGGCTAGCTTTCCTTTCAGCGCCTGGGAGCAGGAGTTTTTCGCGTCCAAGGGCTTTACTGATGAGCCTAAGCGCTGTGTCTCATACCGCGCAGTAAGGAAAACACAGCGCCACGGAGATGGCGATTCCAGCTACAAATCCAGATCCTGGCGATAAATGCTCGGTATAGCCCGTCCCAGCGCTGCAAGAAACGCTGCGGTACCGTTCCAGCCCCGCGCAGATAGTACAGTCTGTTCGTGGCAATTATTGTGACAAGGTCGGACTTGTCAGCTAATACCAGAGTAGCCGGGAAGACACACTTAGGTTAGGCATCTGACCTAGGTGTGTCGCTATATTACCGCGACGAACTGATTCAGGGCCACTTCATGATTATGCCATTTGAGAGGTAGATGATGACAGACCAAGAAAAGCAACCACTGAAAGAGGCTAAGCAACTGGAAAGGAGCGCTTTACAGGAAGCTGAGCGATTGGCCAAAGAGCAGGCGAGAAAGAAAGCCTATTTGACTAGAGAGCAAGCGATTGAGAAGGCTTCGAAAGCAAAGGAGACCAAACGATCGGAGAAGCGCGCTACTGAGGATACTGAGCAGTCAGCTAGAGATCGGGCGAGAAGGGAAGCCTTGTTTGCCAGGGAGCAGATGATAGCCAAGGCTCAAGAGGCGAGAAAGCTCAAGGAGAAGGAGTAGGCAAGGTTATGATGATGCAGAAGAAAATCGCCGATGCCACCGCGGCGGAGGCAGTGGTGCGGGGAGTGCTGGACAACCAGTACGGCAACAAGCTCAAAGTCCTGTCCTTCCGCAAATGCTGGTATGCCGCGGCCGGAAAACAGGAGTTCTGGGATGTGGAAGGCACCCTCATCCGCAAGAAGGGTATCCTCGGTTCTGAAGCCCGCAATTTCCGCTATCAGGTAGACCCGGACACCGGCAATATTATCGGCTACGAAATCAGTATCCCCGGCAGCCACCCCGAAAAATAGCCAGAGGATGTCTAATAGAGGCAAACTTTAACAATATTACCCTGGGGGGAGTCTAAGAGGGACGGAGTCCCTCTTCCAGAAACTTCCCCCCGATAATAATCGGGGGGATAAAGGGGATAGGGTTCTAATAACTCTAAGGAGAAAACCATGCTTGACCTGAAGTTCATCCGTGACAATACCGATTTGGTGCGGCAGGCACTCAAGAATCGCCAGGACAGTGCCCCGCTGGACGAAATCCAGGAGCTTGACCACGAGCGCCGCGGCAAGCTCCTGGAACTGGAAGACCTGCGCCACACCCGTAAGACCGTTTCTCGTGGGAAAAAAGAGACCGTGGAGGAAGGGCGCGACCTCCGCACCATGATTCGCAGCCTGGAAGACGAGCTCAAGAACCTTGAGACACAGCTTCAGGAGTTATTACTGCAGGTGCCCAATGTCCCCCACCCCTCAGTGCCCGTCGGCAAAACCGAAGACGATGATATTATCGTGCGCTCGTGGCGTGAGCCTATGCCCTTTAACTTTGCACCCCTGCCCCACTGGCACCTGGGCGAGTCCCTCGGCATCATTGACTTCGAGCGCGGTGTCAAGCTCTCCGGCACCCGCTTCTATGTGCTCAAGGGACTGGGAGCGCGAATGCAGCGAGCCCTGATTCAGTTCATGCTCGACCTCCATACCACCGAGCACGGCTACAAGGAAATCTACCCGCCCTTCATGGTCAAGAGAGAGTGCATGGTCGCCTCCGGCAACCTGCCCAAATTTGCCGATAACCTCTACCACGATGACGAGGACGACTTATGGTTCGTACCCACCGCCGAGGTGCCCCTCACCAACCTGCACCGCGATGAAATCATACCGCCGGGCGTCCTGCCTTTACATTATGTCGCCTACACGGCCTGCTTCCGACGCGAGAAAATGTCCGCTGGCAAAGACACTCGTGGTATCAAGCGCGGCCACCAGTTTGACAAGGTGGAACTCTATAAGTTCACCGAGCCGACTAATTCAAATGACGAGCTGGAAAAGATGGTGCACGATGCTGAAGAGGTATGTCAAAAGCTTGGCCTGCCCTACCGCATCAAACAGCTCTGCACCGCCAGCCTGGGCTTTGCCTCCAGCAAGTCCTACGATATTGAGGCCTGGGCGCCGGGCTGTGCCGAGTGGCTGGAGGTCAGTTCCTGTTCCAACTGCACTGATTTTCAGGCACGGCGGGCGAACATCCGCTACCGGCCCGCCGTTGATGCCAGGCCTCAGTTTGTCCATACGCTAAATGGCTCCGGCCTGGCCCTGCCCCGGATTATGATTGCCATTATGGAGAACTACCAGCAGGCCGATGGCAGTATTGTTATCCCGGAAGTCCTCCGACCCTATGTCAAGGCTGAAGTAATAAAACAGGCCTAGACCAAGCCGTTTATCAACCTCACCCCCTTTTTTAGAGCGGTATAATAAGAGAGCTAGGTGATAGACAACTGGCAAACTTAAATTTTTTAAATAGAAACGAATCAGCTTCAGTTAGCTTGGAATCGTTTTTCTAGTTATGTTAACTAAATATGCCTTCAGGCAGTATTTTGGCCAGATAGTGCGCGCTGGCCGAAGGCATTGGCGAGGGTGAATTTAAGGGTTTAAATACGGGTAAGGATTAACCTCACCCCCTTAATCCCCCTCTCCTTCTCAAGGAGAGGGGGAAGAAAAAGAAAGAGTCCCGACAAGTCGGGACTCTTAGACAGCCCGGGTTTCAAGTCCACTACCTCCCACCATATTTAATAAAGGGTATTAGCGTATAACACCAGGTTACTACCATTAGACGGCGTTATATATTAGACTGCTTCTTTGACTGATGTATTAACATATTATTAGCGAACAAAGGCGCGGTAATAGAACTCTAAGGCAACACATAATGCCATCCTTCCTGCCAAGCAAACGGAGCACTGACGATGTCCGGTAAAACCTTTCCGGATAGCAGAACATCAAGCGCCCAACGTGTGGCCGAGTGTCCGATAATAACCACTCGCTTATCATTCCAATCGCATGAGAGATCATCTAAGAAATCCTGGACACGCCTTACGACATCACGATAGCTCTCCCCTTCCGGGAATGGTTCATCAATATGTTTAGACCGTTCTGATTCTAACCGGGTGACAGGTACACCGTTTAAGGTTCCATAGTTGCACTCCCGTAAACGTTTGTCCAAGTAAACAGGGACTCCGGAACCACCAAAGGCAATATTAGTTGTTTCGATAGCTCGAGCCAAGTCAGAAGTAAAGATTGCATCAATTCGTTCGGCCAGTCTGCGCTCTCCAATTTCCTTCGCCAGTTGTTTTCCCCTCTCTGACAAACAACTATCAACCCAACCTGATGCCACTCCAATTTCATTATCTACACTCAGAGAATGGGTTTCAAAAATGACTTCAATACTCATAAATTTAACTCTATTTAATTTTCATGGACTGTAATAAAGCTGTCTTCTATTCTATATAGAAAACGGCCAGAAACATCCCTGTCCCAAAAGACTGAGTACAGAGTCGCTGATATTACCCTTAAAGAACAAGGCAGGCCAGCTAAGCACGCTTGTAGGTGGAATAAGCTACGCATTCTATCTCAACAAGCATGTTGGGCATCACCGGGCCCGTCACAACCGTAGAGCGAGCCGGGTAGTCCTTCGGAAAGTAGCTTTGATATACCTCGTTCATCTGGGCAAAATGGTCGGCGTGGCCCAAGAAGACGGTTACCTTGACTACATCATTCAAAGATGAACCGGCTGCTTCTAAAACCTGCTTGATGTTTTCCAAGCATTGTCGGGTCTGCGCCCCTATCCCCTTCACCTCTCTACCACCGGCATCTATGAATCCAACCTGACCGGATACAAAAATGTAATCTCCCGCCCTTATAGCTGGTGAAAAGGGAAGTTTCGGTGCGTTAGGTACTGTAATAACTTCTTTTCCCATAATTAAACCTCCCATATGTCTTTGTCCCGGACCAGGTCTGCGGGGGATGGATTACGACATAATCTCGCTAAGTCTCGCCCAGCAGGTGGCTGCGCATCTTATCATATCCCGGCGGGTGCTGGGAGTTGTAGCGCATGAAGGTCGGCACCGGATACCGGAAGACACCCGTGCGGTAGCCGGATTCCAGGCCTTTAATTGTTTTCTCAATCTTGCTCGCCGGTATGGAGAAGGCGCACTCGTAGTCCTGAGTGTGCGGGACAAGCCGTTCGCCGGTGCCCACCAGGACAAACTGACATTCATCGCTCAGCACATTGCGGGTGATATAAGAGGTGCAGCCGGCCCCGGTGGCCAGGCTGGTGTTCAGATTGCTCTTGCCTGTTCCAGAGAGGGCCCCGGCGAGAAGTATCCAGATTTGCGCCGGATTACCATAGACCAGGATAAGATTGGGTTCAAAGTTCGCCCGGTCCAGTGGAGCGATAGCCACATACTTATACTCGCCATAATCAAACTTAGGCATGTTCTGGATAGAGGCCGCCGCCTGCTCTTTAGTCATCCCCCAGATGCCGAGGGCAGCCTGGTAGCTCCCATCCACCACATCCGGTAAAAGCGGCAGGAAACCCAGACTCAGCCCGGCCACATAGCAGCTCTGATTTTTATCTACCGCCATCGTCCAGCCGTAGCGCCGCGCCAGGGCAATGGCATGACACAAAGAAATGGTCAACCCCAAGTCCTTCTGGGGAATCCTGACCTTATCCGGCAACTCCTTTTCTGACTCACACAGCTTGATGGCTACCGGAAAGCTGGATGGCCGGAGATAGAAGTTCAGTGCCTCGTTAACCTGTTTCAGGTCTGCCATATCTCTTCCCTCCTTTAGGCCGGAATCCAGGAGACAACTATCTGGTCTTGAGGAACTCCCATTTGTTCAAGATTTCTTCCGCCCCGTGGATAATGTTGTCAATCAGTTCCTTAACTGTCGGTATCCCGGTAATGCCGGCCACCGCCAGAGAGACCATACGCAATGGCTCAGACATTTCACTGGTCTGGGACACACTCTCACCAAAGTCCTCCCGCCAATTTTCATCCTTGATATTGACCCGCTCCAGCATTCTCAGCCATTTATCCATCGGCACCTTATCCCGCATGGACATGACTTCAGCGTAAGCCTTGGGGTCAGCTGAACTCAGCACACGGTGGCGAAGCTGTGGGTCGTCCGGGCTGGCCCGCACAATAGCCTCCTTCATGGATTCCTTGAGTGGGCACTCCTTGGTCACCATGAAGGCTGTGCCCATCATGATACCATCGGCCCCCATCCCCAGCGCCCCCAGAAAGCCACGCGCATCGGCAATCCCCCCGCCGGCGATAAAGGGAATCTTAATCAGCCTCGTCCCCCAAACGGTAGTGGTCATGGTCGGCAGTTGCTCCGGACTCTTGAAACCCGTCCCCTCCAGCCCGACCACAATAACCGCATCCGCTCCCAGCTCCTCAGCGTGCTGGGCATCCTTTACCCGGGCCGTCTTGTGCAGCCAGGTAATTCCCGACTCTTCAATCCGGGGGGCCAGCGAATCCGGCTTGTAGATGGCCGTCTCCACCCCAACCCCCTCCTCAATGCATACCTCCAGCATCTCCTCAATCCGGGGACAGATGCCAAAGCTAAGATTCACGGCAAAGGAGCCATCCGGAGCGGCGTCCCGGCACCGACGGATGTCCTCCCGCAGTCTCTCCGGCGTGCGGGATACCGAGGCGGTTATCATACCATGCGCGCCGGCGTTAGCCACCGCCGCGGCGAATTTCCAGTTGCCCAGCCCCGCCATCGCCCCCTGCAGGATAGGATATTTACAGTGCAGTAACTCGGTGACCCTGGTCTTCCACTCCATTTATGCCTCCTCAAAACTCTTAAATTAGTCCACCAGCAACTATCCAGTAGCATAACTGAATAAAGGTCTGGCCGTCAAACACCAACCTCACCTAAATCGGGATGCTTATTGAACGGAAACGAATCAGAAAGTAGTCCGCCTGACTCCGGAGAAATGACCGAGTGGACTATTGAAAGAACCATGAATATATTGTAATATTATAATATAAGAATTATTCTTCAGAAAGTAGGGTTGCCAGAAATGAAACAGGATGTCATCAAAATGGAAGTACTAAAGCTGCAGGCTGAATTATGCAAGTCCCTATCTGATCCAAAACGACTCCATATTATTCAAGAATTACGAGGAGGCGAACGGACTGTCAGTGAACTAACGCATATACTCGGGTTAAAACAGTCAAATACTTCTCAGCATCTCGCCGTACTGCGTAAGATAGGTATAATTTCCCCCAGAAAAGAAGGCAGTACCGTCTATTATAGCCTGGTTAATCCGAAGATAGCCGAGGCTTGTGACTTGGTACATGAAGTTATTGCTGAGCAACTCCAGAGTAAACACATACTCTCCAGCCTCATGTAATATTCAAGTTGACGCTGGTGGGAGAAAAGGGAGGAATGATGGGTACAATCAATGGTAAATTACGTACAGAACTACAACAGATATTTGACAATCGTATTTCATTTCGGAAGACGGAAAGAAAGCTCTACGGACATGACATTGCCGCTGTTCCGGGACTTATCAAGTTGTTTATCGGCCAGTCTATCCCGGAGGCTGTGGTTCAACCAGAGACGGAGGAGGAACTGGTAAGACTTGTTCGGTGGGCAGTAAAGAATGGCATACCCCTGACCCCGCGTGGCAAGGCCTCATCTGGTTACGGTGGCGCGGTACCGGTCAAGGGGGGTGTAGTCGTAGATTTCTATCGCATGCGGGCCATAAAACACATCGACCCGGATAAGAATACGGCCACCGTAGAGGCTGGCGTTGTTTGGGAGAAGCTGGACAAAGAGCTAAGCCAGCACGGGTTTACTCTCAAGCTCTACCCATCCAGCTATCCGGCGGCCACTGTTGGCGGGTGGGTAGCTCAGGGAGGGGCTGGCATTGGCTCCTTCGAAGCAGGATGGTTCCGGAATAATATCGTAAGCGTGCGAGTGGTTATGCCTGACGGCGAAGTCAAAGAATTCAGCGGGAATGACCTCGACCTGGTATATGCGGCCGAGGGTACCACCGGTCTTGTCAGCGAGGTGACACTCCTCATCCAGCCCCTGGAGGAAATCGAGGTCGCGGCCATCGGTTGTCTCGACGCCCATGACCTGCAGCAAATGGTTCAATCCATTATAGACCGTAAGCTGCCTGTCTGGTCACTGCTATTTATCAACCCACGCATGGCCGAGTTGAAGACCAAGGCTCCCCTGATGGAACACTTCGAGTATCCCATAGAGGAAAGGGTACTCTTGCCGGCATCCTACATTGTCACATTAGCCTTCCGCCAGAAGGACCGCGATGCTATCATGAACAGTCTGCCTGAGATTATGAAACCGTGTCAGGCGGAACTCTTAAGCGACCGCATCGCCCAACATGAGTGGAAGAACCGCTTCAAGATTATGATTGTTAAACGCCTCGGCCCGAGTTTGGTACCCGCCGAATTTGTCATCCCTCTCTCCGAACTGGGTGACACCATGACCGAGATTGAAAATGAGGTGAACCAACCGGTAGTCAAGGAAGGCGTTGTCATCCGTGACGGCTCAAATGGTCAGCCCGAAGTGGTAATACTCGGCTTTATTCCCAGTGACCAGCGCCGCTTTAGCTACAACTTTGTCTTCCCCTTGGCTCTCACCATCATGAAAATTGCGGAGAAACATGATGGTCGGCCTTACTCCACTGGCCTCTATTTCGCCAAGAAGGCAAAGAGGATACTCGGAGCGAGTACTTTTGCGCGCATGAGGGATTTCAGAAAAAAGGTGGACCCCAAGTCTATTCTTAACCCGGGTAAGGTTATCAACGGCAGCAATATTGGTACAGTCATGCTCATCGCTGGAGCTCTGGAGCCGCTCATCCGGCCGCTGGGCAACCGTGTCATCACTCATTTGGGAGAGAGGCCAACCAAGCCAGTACGGGGTATTCCAGCAGATGTTGCCTGGTATGCCTATGGCTGCTCCCAGTGCGGCTACTGCATTGATGAATGTGACCAGTTCTATGGTCGTGGCTGGGAGAGTCAGAGCCCTCGTGGCAAATGGTACTGGTTACGAGAATATATGGAGGGACATGAAGACTGGGACCAGTTCATGGTAGGCACCATCCTTGCTTGCACAACCTGCGAGCTGTGTAACCTGCGCTGCTCGGCGGCCCTGCCCATTGAGCCGTCCTGGATGAAGCTGCGCGGCCAGCTCATCGATGACGAAAAGAGGATGACCATCCCACCATTTGAGATGATGGCCGCGGCTCTCCGCAAGGAGGGAGACATCTGGGCCGCCTACCGCAAAGACCGTGATGCCTGGTTTCCGGAAGACCTTAAGGAGAAGCATGGCCCATCCCATAAGGCAAAAGTAGCCTACTTCGCCGGCTGTACGGCCAGCCATGTGGAAACTGACATAGCCATGGCGACCGTCCGCCTGCTAGATGCCGCCGGTGTCGATTTCACTTCCCTTGGAGAAAAGGACAACTGCTGTGGCACACCCATGCTCGTTTGTGGTAAATGGGATGTTTTTGAGGAGACAATGCGGCAGAACATCCAGAATATGAAAGAGGCCGGCGTTGAGACAGTAGTGACTTCCTGCCCTGCCTGCGACATGATGTGGCGCCAGATATATCCGAGGTGGGCAGAAAAGTTTGGTCTTGAATACAATATCGAGGCGAAACATTACAGTGAGGTAGTCGCTGATAAAATAAGGTCTGGTGAATTCACTTTCCCCAGTGGCAGTAGAAAGACTAAAGTAACCCTTCATGACTCATGCCACATTGCTCGTGTATCCAGTGTTTATGATGCACCACGTGAGCTTATCAAAGCCATACCCGGGGTAGAACTGACTGAAATGGAACACAACCGTGAATGGGCGCATTGCTGTGGCAGTGTTCTTACCCTCATCAAGGAGCCTCCAGTGGCCGCTGAGATTGGCAAGTCCCGAATGGACGAGGCCATGAAGACTGGTGCCGAGAAGTTAATCGCCCTGTGCCCATGCTGTGAGTTTCAGTTCCGGGTCACTGCCGAGAAGAAAAAACTGTCCATGAAGTTAATTGCCCTGTGTCCATGCTGTGAGTTTCAGTTCCGGGTCACTGCCGAGAAGAAAAAACTGCCCATAGAAACTGTGGACCTCGCACGCTTCGCGGCTTCAGCCCTAGGTTATGATTTCCCCAACCCCAACCCTGAAGTCCAGAGGCAGTGGGCAGTCTTTGAGGCTATGATAGCCCTCATGACACCCGAAGGCTTTGCCCAACTCATGGGCACCATGTGGCCAGAACTGATTGATGCCATGCCACTGG
>Ga0299912_10005078_pt1 | contig 10801 bp, 11 predicted proteins | sample RVTome_2_FD_207667 | JGI IMG/M metagenome (GOLD analysis project Ga0299912, IMG submission 207667) | Soil microbial communities from uranium-contaminated site in the Upper Colorado River Basin, Wyoming, United States - RVT95D214 (version 2) ... | reverse complement strand
GTCACATTGTATCTTGTCATATCTAGTCCGACGACATCCCTTAGGAAGGATATTGCCTTCTCCGCCCCAGTCAATTCTGCCGAGTACGCTGCAGGCACTTGAGCTAGGGGAACCGCTATAATCAACGCGAGAAACGCAACAGCAGAGAGCTTTTTTATAGTTTCCTTCATTTATGGTTCACTTCCTTAATCTTGTGGTAACACGTTGTTTCCGTTACCCCACACACGCATCTTACTCCAAAAATTGTACGGTGGTTTGTCGGGCAAATAGACATTATATCCTGTGTATAGTTCAGTATCTGCGAACGTTTTTCCTTGCCCAAAAGTGTATTCGGCTGCATGATCTAGGGCTTGTTTGATCGTATGATCATCTTGGAGGGCTTCTTCGTAGAATTTCTTTGTAAAATTCGCATAAGTGTACGAGCCATAGCCTGTGGTGTCATTTAGCCATCGGGACACGTTTTCAAAGCCGATAAAGCAGTAGTCTGAGCTATCAGGGCTGGCATAACCGTTAGAGCTTAAGCCAGTTTGATGCATCCAAGAGAACGGCATTCCAACAGGGCCTGTTCCATATTTAATCAAGTATCCACCCATATAGTAACCAGACCAATCAGAGTCATAGTACCCGCATATCTCGCCATTAACACATGTCCAAAGGAAGACAAAGTAATGGTGCCCCTGATCAGTTTGAGGATAGATTTCAATATCACCTACTAGTTCACCATAATTGTCATAATAGTTGTAGTGTTCTACCTGCTCAGTCCAATGCTGCCAGTTATAACCGTCTGGTGTCCAATAATAGTCAGCAGTCTCATTCGTGGCCCACCAATCTCCATAATGGAATAATGTCACATAATCCATAGCTTCATCGTACACTTCGGCATAATACAATATATCGCTTTTTGTGCACCATTCAGGCCCAAGAGCAACGTTTTACAGTGTAAGCATTGACTGAAGCAAAAAGATCCATAATTTCAAGGCAAGTATCCTCAGCATAGCTGACTGCAGGCTCCTGCTGGTTCCAAGTGGAACCCCAAATCAGGGTAGCAGCATCAGCATTCACCGTTTTTATACCTGCCGGTTTCGGCGCAACAAAAACAAGCAGAAACAATAGCACGCCAATAGTTGCAGGAGCAAGTTTCTTCATACTACTTCCTCCAACATGTCTATCGCACAGCTTTCACATAATACTTCAACGATAATATTAATAAGCTTTGCGCAGTAGTGGTTTGCAAAATATAAAATACAACGGTAAAATGAATCGAAAGACGAATTGGTAATTATGTAAGCGTTGTACGCAACCGCGCTCCAGTCAAAGTTGAACCTAATTATTCATACCTTACTAAGTATAGCGGCTTATTTGCTTCCCTTCGTCTCTCTTCCAAAGGCACATCCTTTAGTGAAGCGGTTTCCAGCATTTCGCTTAAGCGTTCTTCGCTGCTTTTTTTCTCTATGCTGGAGCGAAGTTCCTCCTCTATCAGGGTTCTTCTCGATTTTCTAACACGAGAACTCATAAAAACTCACACTTTGCTTAAGCAATCTGAAAGTAATAATAGTCTACACAAAATAATAAAGTTTGTGTGCAACACTACAACTACACATGGTCATCATGAAATAGACAAAAAAAATGCTTACTTTAATGCTGCAAATTATTCAAGTATTCAACAAAAAAAATGGGAGAGTTTAGGGTCCCTTTTTAGTAATTTCTTTTACAACGCCAGCAGCTACAGTTGTGCCCATGTCTCTGATAGCGAAGCGACCGAGCTCTGGAAAGTCTTGGTATGTTTCTATGGCTATTGGATGCAGAGGTTCCATTCTTACCCAAGCAGCGTCGCCTGTTTTTAGGAAGCTAGGTTTCTCCTCGACAACTTGTCCTGTGCGCGGATCGATTTTCTTTATTAGTTCAGTGAATCTGCAAGCGATTTGTCCTGTGTGGTAGTGAAGAACTGGAGTGTATCCAGCAGCGATGGCGGTTGGGTGGTAAATCACGATTATTTGTCCGATGAACTCTTTGGCTACTGTGGGTGGGTTGTCTACTGGTCCTGCAACGTCTCCGCGGTGGACATCCGTCTTAGCTATGCCTCTCACGTTCATTCCTATGTTGTCGCCTGGTTCCGCTACGGGTATGCGAGTGTGGTGCATCTCGATGGATTTCACTTCTGCAGTCTTGTTGGATGGCATGAAAATTATGTTAGCGCCTTCTTTCAGAATGCCTGTTTCAACTCTGCCAACTGGAACCGTGCCGATGCCAGTGATGCTGTAAATGTCTTGGACGGGAATGCGTAACGGTTTGTTAGTTGGCTTAGCCGGTATTTCCAAAAGGTCTAATGCTTCAATCAAAGTCGGGCCAGTGTACCAGGGCATTTTGTCGCTTTTCTTGATTAAATTGTCGCCTGTCCATCCTGAAACAGGTACAAAGTTGACTTTTTCAACCTTGAAGCCTACCATTTTGAGCATTCTTGAAACTTCGTTTTTAATCTCTTCGTATCTTTCTTTGTTCCAGTTAACTGAAATGTCATCCATTTTGTTAACTGCAACGATTACTTGTCGGACTCCTAATGTGAAGGCTAGAAATGCGTGTTCGCGTGTTTGACCGCCTGGACCGATGCCTGCTTCGAACTCGCCTTTTTTGGCTGAGCAGAAAAGCACGGCGGCGTCGGCTTGGCTTGCGCCTGTAATCATGTTCTTGACGAAGTCTCTGTGTCCTGGCGCGTCTATGACCGTGTAGTAGAATTTCTTGGTTTCGAACTTTAGGAATCGAAGGTCAATGGTTACTCCTCGTTCTCGTTCTTCCTTCAGGTTGTCGAGAACCCACGCGTACTTGAAGGTGCCCTTGCCCATTTTCTCGGCTTCTTCCTCAAAGGCCTTTATCGTTCTCTCGTCAATGGCTCCGGCTAAGTACAGCAGGTGTCCTGTGGTGGTGGATTTTCCGTGGTCAACGTGACCCATAATCACGAGGTTTAAGTGTGGCTTCACGCTTTTGCTCATCGTTTTTCCTTCCTTTATTTTTCATTTTTTCCCTTAAATTTTAGTGAATTCGTTAACACAACTGTTCTTTCAATTATTTTAATCTTATGTTGATGTGCTGCGTGAAATGTGGGGAAAGTAGAAATGATATTAAACTTGATTTGAAGAGTATTAGGGTTGAAGCGGTATGCCGACGAATTTGCCTTATGACGCTAAGGACAAGTGGGCTGAAGTTGAAGCTACACGTAACCCACGCGAGAAGCTTCAGCGGATGCAGGAGTTCCTAAGTTTGGTGCCGCAGCACAAAGGCACTTTGAAGCTGCGCGGGCAGATTAAGAAGAAAATGGCTATTTTGCGCAAGGAGATGGAGGAGCGCAAGGCGAAGCGGGCTGGGAAAGGCGGACCAAAGTTCTTCATTGAAAAAGAAGGCGCTGCCCAAATAGCGTTGCTTGGCGTGACTAAGACTGGCAAAAGCTGCTTATTGTCTGCATTAACGAACGCGAACGTGTTGGTTTCCGCGGCACCTTATGCTACCCGCGCGCCTGTTCCGAGCATTATGAATTTTGAAGATGTGCAGTTTCAGATTGTGGAGGCGCCTGCGTTGATGGATGGTTCTGCTGATGGGCGCGCATGGGGGCTGCAGACGCTTGCTTTAGCGCGGAACGCTGACGGCTTAATCTTGATGGTGGATTTATCTGGAAACCCCATTGCTCAGCTGGAGCTTATTTTGGGCGAGTTGGAGAAGGCGCGTGTGCTTGTCAGTAAGCCTATGGGGCGCGTGGACATCGATCGCAGGTACATGGGTGCCAGCTTGTGTATAATATTGGTTGGGAAGCTTGTTGGCTGCACGATGCGGGATGTTGAGGCGTTGCTGAGGAGTTACCGCATTACTGACGCGTTTGTTAAGATTTCTGGCATGGTTACTTTGGATGATGTTGAAGACGCGGTTTTTGAGAGCACAACGTATAGGCCGGCGGTGATTGTGGCTAATAAGTTGGACTTGCCAAGTGCAGAGGCGAATTTGCGGTTGCTGGAACGCTATGTTGGCAAGAAGGTTCCGATTATTGCTGTTTCATGTGAGAAAAGGCTTGGCTTGGAGAAGCTTGGTGGTGCTTTGTTTAGGGCTTTGGGTGTGATGCGTGTTTACACGAAGGAGCCTGGTGATAGGGCTTTTTCTAAGAAGCCTTTCACTCTAAAGAAGGGTGCCACGTTGCTTGATTTGGCGAAAAGTATTCACACGGATTTTGAGCGGGATTTTGCTTTTGCGAAAGTGTGGTCTAAGCGGTTGGTTTTTAGTCCGCAGAAGGTTGGGTTGGGTTTCGTGTTGGAAGACGGTGATGTGGTGGAGATTCATGTGCGGTAGTGTTTACCGTGAGGATTGGGCTACTCGTTCTATTTCGTGTCGTTTGGCTATGGCGTAGCTTTTGATGTCGTGGTTTGCAGCTAACGTTAGTTCATCTGCTACGCATTCTTCGATTGAGCGGGGGTTGTTGAGTGATGCTGCGCGTGCGCCTTCGCTGATGTGCCTGATGGCTAAGTCTATGCGTCTTTGTGGTGCAACGTCTACGGATAAGTGGTAGACTACGCCTCCGTAGCTGATGCGTGTGGTGTCTTCGCATGGTGAAGCGTTTTCTACTGCTTGGACCATGATTTCTATGGGGTTTTTTCCTATGCGCAGATTAATTATTTCGAAAGCTTGTTTGACGATGTTGGTGGTTTTGGCTTTTTTGCCCGCGTTCTTGCCTGGGCGCATGAGATTGTTTATTAGGCGTTCTACGATGTTGACGTTTGCTTTGCGGAAGCGTTGGTGCTCGTGTCTGCCCATGCTGTGGGGCGCCACCATCGGTGTTAAGTTCAAGTAGCGCTGTAAGCCTATGTCTTTGACTTGGATGTCTTTGAAGCTCCATTTTTGGAAGAGTTTGATTTCTGTTTGTGTTGTTGTGCTCATGCTTGTCACCGTGCGGGTTTCTGTTTTCTTCCGTAAACCAACTCGTTCAGTGATACGCCGTTGACGATGATGACTTTCCAGCGGACGCCGGGGATGTCGCCCATGGCTCCGCCGCGGGTGCCGCCTATTCCTTCGACGATTACTTCATCATGCTCGTCGACTAGGTTAAGCGCTCCGTCGCCTGGCAGGAACGCTGTGATTACGCGTCCGTTCTTGATTAGTTGGGTGCGTACGCATTTGCGTATGGCGCTGTTCGGCTGCTTGCTTTCAACGCCTACTTTTTCGAGAACTATGCCTCTGCTCATGGGCGCGCCTTGCATGGGGTCTACTTTCAGGTCTAGCCTGAGCATGCGGCGGTTATAGTAACGGTCTGACCAACGGAAGTTTTTCCGTTTCTTTTTGAGTTGTCGGGCGGCGAATTCGCCTCTTGGAGACTTGGAACCCATTCTAATTTATCCTCTTGCACAGTTAGAATCACACCACTAATATTTAAACAAAACGAACCCAAACAATACAACTTCAAATGCTGCAGCTATTTCCAAGTTCAATGCAAACAACTCTTGATTGGCAAGTTTTTTCTCTAGAATTGCTAAGAGATGGGCAAAAAAAGAAGAGGCTGAGGGGAAGATTAAAATTTAATCCAACTCCAACCCAAAACCCAGATAGAGGAAAGTTCTATTGCTTTCTCTCTTTTAGTTTTCTTTCAATATCAGCGTCTTTGGCTTCTGCCATTATTACAACTTCTCTAACGGTAGTTGGTTTATTGGTAGCCTTTAGAACCGTCTTTTCTCTCCATCCACATTCACGGCATTCATATTTGGGCGGAGTAAATCCCATATGAGCCGACATATCCCCAACCATAGAACCGACTCTTCGAACTAATGGACTTTTACATTTAGGGCAAACCTGAATATCCACATATTTCTTTTCTTTCTCTAACTCGTCTAATGCCTCAACCAATTTAGGCAGCAGTTCACTTTCAACTTTCTCTGTCTCTAAAACGGTTAGTTGTTTTTTCTTTTTCTTCTTTTTCTTTTGCTCTTGCTCCTCTTCGCTCATAACTTTCACAGTCACTTCTTATTTAGAAATGAAACAATTAAAAGACTTGTCATCTTCAAAGTTCTGACAAGACTTGGTGAAATCCGAAATGTGCATGGCGCCTATGATGATAATTGCACGTTAAATTAGCGGGGTGCCAGTTGACTTCTGTTTCCCCCGCGAGATGATTTGAAATCAATTGTATTCTGAGGCGTTCAAAGGGCGTGGTGCGTGTGGGATTAAATTTTAATCCCCAGCCTAGAATAATGGGTTTGAATGAAAAGAACTAATAGCTGGTGCAGCATTGTATTATTTGATTAACTTTCAACGTGCAGCGTTTACTCGGTTATTCAAGCCAAGAGAGAAAAACCGCATAAGAGAAACTGACAAAGAGAAGGCTAAGCCGTGAACGAAAGAAAAGAATTGCTCAATATGCTTAGCGAAATGTGGCAAAAAGGAAACTCGCCCTTACATCGAATATATTCCTCATGGGAAGAGTTGGAGGCAAACGTGGATATTAAAACAAATAGCCCAACGCGGAAAGAGAAATACGCGCTTCAGCCGTGCCCTAATTGTGGCGTGAAACAGAGAATAACGAAACCACTAGAAGACTTCTTCCCGTATCAGAACTGCAAAGCATGTGAGCACGCTTTTTTTGTTAACAGGGATTTGACGGTGAGAAAATTAACTGCTGAAGAGAAAGAAAGTATGCCTGCAGCGTGGGTTCAAATTGTCGAAGATATAAGCAAGAAGAAACTGGCAATAGCTTTCAGACTAGAATAAAAAAGAGATATTGCGATTGAAATATGACAAGATGCACCTGCGCCGCACAGAGCAACAACAGCACTATCTTGAAGTATGACATTTAAAAAAATGCTTAAATAATTTCAAACCTTCTCTTCATACGGACTACAAAATGACACCTTCCACAACTGGCATATGCCTTTTTAACACGCTAACTCGCCAAAAAGAAACGTTCAAGCCCATCGACGAGGACAAAGTGCGAATTTACACGTGCGGACCCACAGTGTACGATTACGCGCACATCGGCAACTTCCGCGCTTTCCTGTTTGAGGACTTGCTTAAGCGTTGGCTGGAATATCGCAGCTTCAAAGTTACACACGTGATGAATCTGACGGATGTGGATGACAAAACCATAAAAGGCTCTCAAAAACAGCAAACTCCTCTTAGGCAGTATACGGATTTTTACGCTGAAGCCTTTTTCGAAGACGTTGCCGCGTTAAACATTGAACCCGCTGATTATTACCCGAGAGCCACAGAACACATCGCCGAGATGGTTGCACTAATCAAGAGACTTATGGAAAAAGGCTACGCTTACAAGGGCGAAGACGGCTCAATTTACTACGCTATAAGCAAGTTCAAAAATTATGGCAAGCTGTCAAAAATCAAAGTCGCCCAGCTTAAAGCGGGCGCACGCGTCAAAGTCGACGAGTACGCTAAAGAAGAAGCGCAGGATTTTGCTCTGTGGAAAGCGTGGACGCAGGAAGACGGCGACGTTTTTTGGGAAACAGAACTGGGCAAAGGCAGACCTGGCTGGCATATTGAGTGTTCCGCCATGTCTATGAAGTATTTGGGCGAGACGTTTGATGTTCACTGTGGCGGAGTTGACAACATGTTTCCTCATCATGAGAATGAAATTGCCCAGAGTGAGGCAGCAACGGGCAAGAAATTCGTGAATTACTGGCTTCATAATGAGCATTTGCTGGTTGAGGGAAAACGCATGGCTAAACGCTACGGCAACTTTTACACTCTGCGTGATTTGCTCAAGATGGGCCATGATCCTATGGCTATACGCTATTTGTTGTTGTCAACGCATTACAGGCAGCAGTTTAACTTCACTTTTGAGGGTTTAGAAGCATCCAAAGGCGCTATTGAACGTTTAAGAAACTTGATGCGCAGGCTGCAGGATGCAGACGGTAAAGGCAGCGGAAAAAAAGTAGCCCAATTAATGAACAAAGTGCAAAAGAGTTTCGGCGAAGCTATGGATGATGACTTGAACATAAGCGTGGCGTTGGCGGCGCTATTCGACTTTGCCAGAGACGTGAACAATTTGCTTGACGCTGAAGCGCTTAGCAGAGACGAAGCGAAGCAAGTTTACGCGTTAATGGCTGGTTTTGATAAAGTTCTCGGCGTAATCGGCGAAACTAAAGCTGAAGCCACTTTGCCGAAGGAAGCCGAAGAGCTTATCAGGAAACGTGAAGAAGCCCGAAAAGCTAAGGACTGGAAAACTGCTGACGCCATAAGACAGCAGTTGAAAGCCATGGGCATAATGATTGAAGATACAGCGCAGGGTGTAAGGTGGAAAATCGAGAAGGCTTAGCTCGAAACGTTTTTTCCTTTGAGATTCCAGTTGTCAGTTGCGTATTTCTCTTTGTAAAGCGTCTCGGCGAGTTCACGTTCGAAAGGCGTTAATTCGCCGTTGGTTAGTTGGATGCTGAATGCGTTTTTGAAGCCTGCAGACAGGGCGTTGCTCGCTGTTTCCGCTGGAACCGCGTGTCCAAGTGCTTCTTTCACGGAGGTGATTTTGTTTTTTGCGACGTTTACGACTTGCATGCAGGTTTTTGCCCAAGGCACGCGTAGCAGCGTGAACATTTTTTCAAAATCAACGTCCAAAAGCACCGTGCCATGTTGGAGGACTGTGCCTTTGCGGATTGTTTGGGCGCTGCCGCTGATTTTTTTTCCGTTGACTGTTAGGTTTGGGCAGTTTTTCTGGTCGCCTGTGTTGTAGTCTGCTGGTATGCCTAGAAGGCGTAGTGCGTCTGTTATGGCTGCGTAGATGCGTTGGTATGTGGCTGGGATGTTTTTGCCTATGTTGGCGGTTTGGGCGGTGACGCTGTAGGTGACTTCGTCTTCTGCGCTGTGAAAAACTGTCCCGCCACCGCTTATGCGTCTGACGATGTCTATGCCCATTTTGCGGCAGTTGTCCACATATAGCTCTTTTTGCGGGTTTTGGTTTTTGCCGATGCTGACTGCACTGGGTTGCCAGCGGTAAAGCCTAAGCGTGTTTGGGACGCGGTTGGCTACACGTGCAGTTAATATGGCTTCATCGATTGCCATGTTCATGAAAGCGTCGTGTGTTTCAAGCGGGAGTAAACGCCAAGTGTCCATGTTTTTCAGCCTTTCTTGTGAATTGTTCGTGGTTGGCTTAAATCTGTTATGCTTTCCGCAGGCTGCATTGTGTAGGTAGCCTATGGTTTTCCAGAGCCCTACCCCCTATAGGTTTCTGCATTGAATCTCTATTAGGCTCCAAATATGAAGGGCTTGAACTGTTGTCCTCGGAACAGACTATAGCCTCCGTATATAGATTGGATTTCCTTCGGTTGGTTGGATTAAATTTTAAATGCAAAAACTTAATTCCTATTCTGATTACTTGAGTGTGGTGATTGCGTTGAGTATGGGAAGTAACAAGAAGAAACCAATGACTAAAAAAGAAAGAGAAGAAAAAAGAAAAAAGCATAAAGAGAAGCGATTAAAGAAATAGTTCTCAATTGTGGTGCACGCGCTAATGCATAACATCATACGCCAGTTCTTTCCTTGCGGTCGGTCGATTGTTCTTCCAATCCCCTGAATTCGTCGTCGAGCACGCGCGAATAATTATTAAGCACTATGGACAATACAACATTCTACAAGATAATCGTCGGAATGGTGAAATAAGAAAACAAAGAAGATTGAAAAATGACTTATAAGCAAAGTAATCGAAAAACTCGAAAGATTCATCGTAGGCATTCTAAAAAAAGGTGAATAGATTTGAGAGTGTTGAACCAACATACAGACGTTGGGTTGGTGCAAAAGGGGCAACGTTTTAGAATATGTACTGTTTTGTTGTTTGTTTAGGTGGATAAATGAGCGTTTCAAGTAGGAAAAAGAAGAACACGGATTTTGAGCATCAAAAGAAAATGCAGCGAGATAAGGACCTGAAAAAGAAACAGATGAGAACGGGTCAACTTCCTCCTAAGCATGCTAAAGGCGAGCATCAGCGGTCTTGACGCATGAAATGCAGAGCGGTTTTTGCCTATTTCAAGTGTCTAACGTAAGAAAAGTCATTGAGTGCACGTCGTATACTTGTTTCCGACTGTACTATATACTATACCCTATATTGATTTGACTTCTACTACTCCGTTTCTTTTCACGCTATGAGAATACACTATATTCTGAATCGTGTATACGCCTGAGTAGCAGTCGTTTTTGCTGCTCCTGAATCCGTTGAAATTTGGTGGGTTGGGTTGTGGTTGGATTAAATTTTAATCTTCTTCTTCTCTCTATATAGTCGGCAGTTATCTTTTTCGAGTTAGATTGGATCAGGTTTCACAGGTCTTCGATTTCTTTCTGACCCATGTTGGGCACGAATTTCTTTTGCGGTTCATTTGAGTTTTTCATTTAGTTTTCCTCAGTCAGTTTTTGATGGTTCTAACCAGTTACGAGATTTGAATACGGTTTTTCTTCCAATTTTCACTTTCAAGCATTCCTTATACGGGCACATCTCAACGCAACGCAAGCATAGCATACACATGGAAGTGCCAATTTTTCCACCTTTCTGTTCGTATACTTCAGTAACTTGGACAGGACATACTCTTTTGCAAATTCCACATTTTGTGCATTTCTCCTCATCCTTATCGAGATGAAGCGAAGGAGCCCACTTGAAACCCTTAAACCTGTTCACAACGGCAAGTGATGAACCCGTTGGGCAGAACCTGCACCAGGCGCGCCTTATTGCGAATGAACCTGCGACTGTTACTGCAATGAAAATCACGATGTAGATTGATGCGTAGATTCCGCTGGAATACAGTGTAATGTCACTTACGTAAGGATAACTGAAATACACGCTTCC
>Ga0299912_10005077_pt1 | contig 10801 bp, 8 predicted proteins | sample RVTome_2_FD_207667 | JGI IMG/M metagenome (GOLD analysis project Ga0299912, IMG submission 207667) | Soil microbial communities from uranium-contaminated site in the Upper Colorado River Basin, Wyoming, United States - RVT95D214 (version 2) ... | reverse complement strand
ATGGCGGACGGCCCGGGGGCGGGGCTCGTGCTCGTCGAGGCCCTGGGCGCCGACGGCGCCCTGGCCGACTACCACCTCTTCCACGCGACGCGGGCCGATCTCCTCCGCCGCCTGGGCCGGCGTCGGGAGTCGGCGGCCGCCTACGGGCGCGCGCTCGACCTCGTGACGAACGACGCGGAGCGGGCGTTCCTCGCCCGCCGCCTCGCCGAGGTGCGCGCCGTGGGCTGATGCCACGACCGGCGCGGCCGGGTCCGGCGCGGCGGGGTCCGTCCCGTCCGGGTCCGTCCCGTCCGGTCCGGCGCCGCCCGGGTCCGGCCCCTCAGCAGGAGAAGGTGCCGCGGACCTCCGTGCCGTCCACCAGGCGGCCGCTGAACGAGCCGACCGCGAGGTTCCTCGCGAGCTCCACGACGAGCCCGCTCCGGTCCATCCTCGCGGCCGCGCCCGCGCGCCGCCAGGTGATGACGGCGTCGTCCCCTCCGAAGGTCCCGCCCCGGGCCGCCACGCGCGTCGCCGATGGCGTGTACGGGCTTCGGCCGACGACGAGGCCGAAGTACTCATCGCCGTTCGGGAGGCCGATGTTGAGGGCCAACCACGCGTCGTCGGTTGCGCGCGCGCAGTGCCCGCCGTCCCACGCCGCCTGGGCCGGCAGCGTCAAGCGGGCGCTCCCGGTGCCGCCGGTGAACGACGGCTCGGGGATCGGCACGGGAGTGGGGGTGGCGGGACCCGGGCTCGGCGTCGCGCCGACGCCGCAGGCGCCGACGAGAAGCGCTGCGCCGACGATGACGGCGATGGCGCGACGCCGGACCCGGCTCAGAGGGCGCCGCCGGCGGCCCGCGGGGCATCCGCCTCGACGCCGGCCTCGCCGCCGGCGGTCCGGGCAAGGTAGTCCTCGGCCAGGAGGATGTTGTGCTCGGCCGCGCGCTCCACGGTCCGCAGGAGCGCGCTCATGCTGGACATCTCCTCGAGCTGCTCCTTGAGGAACCAGTTGAGGTACGGCTCTCCGATCCGGTTCCCTTCCTCGCGGGCGATCGCGACGAGGGCCGAGATCTGCTCGGTGACCCGACGCTCCTGGGCCAGCGCGAGGGCAACAGGCTCGACCGGGCCTGCGAACGTGGTCCGCGGCGCGGCGATGCCGGGGATGACAACCTGCTCGCCGGCGTCGAGGAGGTACTGGACGAGCATCATCGCGTGGTTCCGCTCCTCCACGGCCTGGCGGTAGAAGTAGTCGGCCAGCTGGGGGAGCGTCTCGGCGTCGTACCAGACGGCGATCGCGACGTACTGCTGCGAGGCGCCGAACTCGTGGCCGACCTGGGCGTTGAGGGTGTCGGTGAAGCGGGACATGAAGGGGCCTCCGCGCAGGCGATGCAGTTACTCGGGGACGGCCCCAGTCTACCCGTCCGGCCGGCGCACGGACGGGCGACGGTCGCTCAGTCCGGTCCGAGAGCCTCCTCGAGGCGGTCGATGAAGGGAACCTGCGTCTCCTTCACGCGGCGACGCGCCTCCTCGGGGGTGAACCAGCCCACGCGGTCGATCTCCGGGAACGTCGAGAGCGTCCCCGAGCCCGGCGGCCAGGCCATGGAGAAGGTGTTGCTGACCGATGCGGCGGGGTCCAGGTCCCCTTCCAGCGCCCAGGCGTGGACGACCTTGCCGCCCTTCTGGACGATCGTGCCGAGGGGGACCGCGACTGCGTCGGGCGGGGCGTGCCCGGTCTCCTCCTCGAACTCGCGACGGGCCACGGCGTAGAGGTCCTCGCCGATCTCCACCTCCCCCTTGGGGATCGACCAGTCGCCGAGGTCCCGGTGGGCGTGGAACGGCCCGCCCGGGTGGCCGAGGAGCACGCCGAGCCCGCCGCCCCGCGCGGCGCCGCCGCCCGGAATGCGGCGGTAGAGCAGGATCCCGGCCGAGATGCGGCTTGCCACGCGACGATGCTACGCGGTCGCCGGGTTCGGGCCGTCCGGCGAGCGGGGCCCGTCAGGTCGCCGGCGGCGCCGGACCGGCAGGGCCACCGGCGGCTCGCGGCGCGGCGGGCCGCCCGGGCCGCCCGGCCGTGGCGCATCATGGGCGCGCTCGCGCGGCCGAGGACCCCCCCGCGGGCGGGACGGAGAGGGCGTGTCCGAGCACGATCACGCAGGCGCCGGGCACCGCGCGGACAGGGAGGGCGCCCGCGCCCGCGTGGCTACGTGGCTGCCCACGATCGGCCGCCTGCGCGGGTACTCGTTCGGCTGGCTGCGTGACGACGTCGTGGCCGGGATCACGCTGTCGGCGCTCCTGGTCCCCGTGGGGATGGGCTACGCCGAGGCGGCGGGCCTGCCCGCCATCGCCGGGCTCTACGCCACGGTCGGGCCGCTCGTCGCGTACTTCCTCATTGGCCCCTCCCGCATCCTGGTCATCGGGCCGGACTCCTCGCTCCTGCCGCTGGTCGCAGCCGCGGTCGTGCCGCTCGCCGCAGGCGACCCGGTGCGGGCGGTGGCCCTGGGATCGGCGCTGGCGGTGATGGTGGGCGCGATCTGCCTGGCCGCCGCCCTCGCCCGCCTGGGGTTCCTGACCGACCTGCTGTCGCGGCCCGTCCGCGTCGGCTACATGAACGGAATCGCCCTCACGGTCCTGGTGGGCCAGCTGCCGAAGATGCTGGGCTTCAAGGTGGAGGCCCCCGACTTCCTGGGCGCGGTCATCGGGCTGGTCCAGGGCATCGTCGACGGCAGGACCGACCTCCGGGCGCTCGCGATCGGCGCGGTCGCCCTGGCGATCATCCTGGGGTTCAAGCGCGTCTCCCGGCGGATCCCCGGCGTGCTCATCGCGGTCGTCCTGGCCGGGGTGGCGGTCGCGGCCCTCGGCCTCCAGAACAGTCTGACGGTCGTCGGGGTCGTGCCGCGCGGCCTCCCGGACCTGGGGCTGCCACCGGTCTCTCTCGATGACGTTCTCGGGCTGGTGCCGGGAGCGTTCGGCATCGCCCTCATCTCGTTCGCCGACACGAGCGTCGTCTCCCGCATCTTCGCCGCGCGGCGGGGCGACCACATCGACGCCGACCGCGAGCTCGGCTCGCTCGGGATCTGCAACATGGCCGCGGGGCTCGTCGGCGGCTTCCCGGGCAGCGGGAGCGCGACGCGCACGCCGGTTGCCGAGGCCGCCGGGGCGCGGACCCAGGTGACGGGGCTCGTCGGCGCGGGCGTGATCCTCGTCCTCCTGCTCGCCGTGCCGGGGCTCTTCGCGCCGGTTCCGTCGGCGGCCCTGGCGGCGGTCGTCATCTCGGCGGCGCTCGGCATCTTCGACATCGACGGCCTGCGCCGGCTCTGGCGTCAGCGGCGCTCGGAGCTGGGCCTGGCGCTCGTCGCCTTTCTGGCCGTCGCCCTGTTCGGCGCGCTTCCCGGGATCGGCGCCGCGGTGGGCCTCTCGCTCCTCAACTTCATCCGCCATGCCTGGCGGCCGCACGACGCGATCCTGGGCCGGGTAGCGAACTACAAGGGGTACCACGACATCGGACGCCACCCGGAGGCGCGGCTCGTGCCCGGCCTGATCCTCTACCGCTGGGATGCGCCCCTCTTCTTCGCGAACGCTGACCTCTTCCGGGAGCGGGTCCTGGAGATCGTGGACCACGCGCCGCCGCCGGTCCGCTGGCTCGCAGCCGCGGCGGAGCCGGTCACGGACATCGACACGACGGCCGCGGACACCCTCGACGAGCTCATCACGGAGCTGGCCCGCCGCGGCGTGGAGCTCCATTTCGCCGACCTCAAGGGGCTCGTCAAGGACCGCCTCGGGACGTACGGGATCTACGACCGCCTCGGCGCGGACCACTTCCACCCGACGGTGGGCGCGGTGGTCAAGGCGTACCTGGCCCACCACCCCGACGTGGCCTGGCGCGACTGGGAGGACGAGCCGCTGCCGGACGACCAGCCGCCCGATCAGCCACCGGCGGGCGGCGTGCGCGGGGGAGGACCTGTCAGGCCACCCGGGTGAGCCGGGCGAGCCAGGCGGCAACGCTGCCGGCCGGCAGCCGCGTCTCGAGCTTCTCCGCCTCGATCCCGTCCACCTGCCACCCGGCTGCCGCGCGGAACGTGCCGCGGATCTCGCGGCGCGTCACCCGGCGCGGCCCGAAGCCGAACGGATTGCGGTCGCTCCAGCAGAGGATGAAGGCGCGCCCGCCCGGTCGGACCGCGGCCGCGAGGCTTGCTGCGTAGCGCGCCCGTTCCTCGTCGCCGAACGTGTGGAAGAGCCCGACGTCGAGCACGACGTCGAACGTGCGCTCGAGCGCGGCGAGGTCGAGCGCGTCGTGGACGAGGAAGTCCGCCGCCAGCCCCTGCGCCTCGGCCTTCGCCGTGGCCCGCCCGATCGCCTCCCCGGCGAGGTCCACCCCGACGACCCGGTGGCCGCGCCCGGCGAGGAGGAACGCGTGCTCGCCCGTGCCGCAGCCCACGTCCAGCACCCTCGCGTCAGGGGGCCCGAACGCACCCGCCTCGAGCAGCCGCAGCACCGCCGCCTGGGGCCGCCCGATGTCCCAGGTCGGGGTGCCGCCATGCGCGTAGGCGGTGTCGAACCAGGACACGCGATGTCAGCGTGTGATGCCGGGCACGACGGCGGCGAGGCCAGCGTCAGTCCCGGATCCGAGCGAAGGCGCCCGCGCGGTGCCCGCCGCATCCGGGCGGTTTCGGTCGGGGGCGATCAGGGTGGCGCGGCCGCCGTCCGACACCGCTCCGATCGAGGGCGGCTGGGGCTTCGGCAGCTCGCACGAGCCGATCGCCCCGAGCGCGAGCGCGCCGAGCACGGAGAGGCGGAGCGGCAGGGACCGTGACGACCGGCGATGCACCCGGGTAGCGTACGGGTCGGCAGGGTTGCAGGTCGCGCCCACACCGCTATCGTGCGCGCAACGGCGCGCCGGGGGCCGACCGTCGAGACCGGGAACGCAGGCAGGAGAGTGGCGATGAGCAGTGAGGACACGGGGACGGGTCGGGGCTTCGAGAGGTATCCGGGGCTCCAGCGGCCGGACGACGTGCCCTCGCTCACGCGCTGGGTGGACGAGATCGCGGCGCTCGCGACGCCCGAGCGCGTCCACTGGTGCGACGGCTCCGACGAGGAGTACGCCGCCCTGTGCGACCAACTGGTCGCTGCCGGCACGTTCACACCCCTCTCCCCCGAGAAGCGGCCGAACAGCTTCCTCGCCCGCTCCGACCCCTCCGACGTCGCCCGGGTGGAGGACCGCACGTTCATCTGCTCGCGCACGCCCGCCGACGCCGGCCCGACGAACAACTGGCGCGACCCGGACGAGATGCGGGCGATCCTGACGGACCTCTTCCGCGGCTCCATGCGCGGCCGGACGATGTACGTCATCCCGTTCTCGATGGGCCCGCTCGGCTCGAAGAACAGCCGCCTCGGCGTCCAGGTCACGGATTCCGCGTACGTCGTGGTCAACATGCGGATCATGACCCGGATGGGCGCGCCGGCCCTTGATGCGATCCGGGCGGCGGGCGATTTCGTGCCCTGCCACCACTCCGTCGGCGCGCCGCTGGTCCCCGGTGACCTCGACGTGCCGTGGCCGTGCGACCCCGACACGAAGTACATCGTCCAGTTCCCCGAGACCCGCGAGATCTGGTCATACGGCTCGGGCTACGGCGGCAACGCCCTGCTCGGGAAGAAGTGCTTCGCCCTGCGGATTGCCTCGGCGATCGCCCGCGACGAGGGCTGGCTGGCCGAGCACATGCTGATCGTCAAGGTCACCGCCCCCGACGGCCGGCGGAAGTACTTCGCCGGCGCCTTTCCCTCCGCCTGCGGCAAGACGAACCTGGCGATGCTCGTCCCCACGCTCCCCGGATGGAAAGTGGAGACGGTGGGGGACGACATCTCGTGGATGCGCCTCGGCGATGACGGCCGCCTCTACGCGATCAACCCGGAGGCCGGCTTCTTCGGCGTGGCGCCAGGCACGAGCCTGAAGACGAACCCGAACGCGATCCGCACGCTCGACGCGAACTGCATCTTCACGAACGTTGGCCTGACCGACGACGGCGACGTCTGGTGGGAAGGGCTGACCGACACGCCTCCCGACCACCTGGTCGACTGGACCGGCCGCGACTGGACCCCCGATGCCGGCCGGCCGGCCGCCCACGCCAACGCCCGGTTCACGGCGCCGGCGAGCCAGGGCCCGGCGATCGCCGACGAGTGGGAGGATCCGGCCGGCGTCCCGATCGACGGGCTCATGTTCGGGGGCCGGCGGGCGGGCGTGGTGCCCCTGGTCCGCGAGGCGTTCGACTGGTCGCACGGCGTCTTCATGGGCTCGGTCATGAGCTCGGAGACGACCGCCGCGGCGTTCGGCGAGGTCGGGAAGCTGCGCTTCGATCCGTTCGCCATGCTCCCGTTCTGTGGCTACAACATGGCCGACTACTGGTCGCACTGGCTCCACGTCGGGCGGGCGACGACTCCCGAGAGGCTCCCGCGAATCTTCTACGTCAACTGGTTCCGCCGCGGTGGCGACGGCCGCTTCCTGTGGCCCGGGTTCGGCGAGAACAGCCGGGTCCTGGAGTGGATGTTCCGCCGTTGCGACGGCGAGGGCGAGGCCGAGGAGACGCCGATCGGCCACGTGCCCCTGCCGGGCGACCTCGACACCACCGGGCTCGAGATGCCGGCCGAGGACCTCGCCGAGCTGCTCCGGGTGGACGGCCCGGCCATCCTTGCCGAGATACCCCAGTTCGAGGAGCACTACGCGCGCTTCGGCGACCGGCTCCCGGCAGAGCTGGCCGACCACCTGGCGACGCTGCGGACGCGCCTCGGCGCCTGAGACCCGCCTGCGGCCTTCGGGCCACGGCCGGAATCCCTCCCTGCGCGGGCAGACTATCTCTTGACGCAGGTATGCCCCGGCGTGCATCGTCGCCCTCGTGAGCGGCCTGATCGGCACGTCCGTTCCCCGCCGCGACGCCCCCGCCAAGGTGACCGGCGCCGCGCGGTACACCGACGACCTCGCGGTGGAGGGCGCCTGGTTCGGGCTGACCGTCCGTTCCACCGAGCCTCATGCGCGCCTGCTCGGCATCGACCGCGACCCCGCTTTCGACTGGTCGCGGGCCGTCGTCGTCACGGCGGCCGACATCCCCGGCGAGAACGTCGTCCATCTCATGTCCGACGACCAGCCGGCCCTGGTCGCCGACGAGATCCGCCACCACGCGGAGGCGGTCGCGCTCGTCGCGGCCCCCGACCCGGCCACCGCCCGCGCGGCCCGCGCCGCCATCAGCCTCCGGACCGAGCCGCTCCCGGCCGTCCTCGACCTGCTCAGGTCCGAGAAGTCCTTCGCCCGCTACGAGATCGCGAAGGGCGACCTCGAGCGCGGCTTCGCGGAGGCCGACCGGATCGTGGAGGGGACCTACCGCGTGGGCCCCCAGGAGCACATCTACATCGAGCCGCAGGCGATGATCGCGACCCCCGAGGCCGGCGGCGGCGTCACCGTGACCGGGTCGCTGCAGTGCCCGTACTACGTCCACGCCGCCCTGGCCCGGGCACTGGCCCTCCCGATCGGGCAGGTGCGCGTGATGCAGGCGGAGACCGGCGGCGGCTTCGGCGGCAAGGAGGAGTACCCCTCCATGCTGGCGATCCACGCCGCGTTGCTGGCCCGGGCGGCCGGGCGCCCGGTGCGGATGACCTACGACCGCCACGAGGACATCGTGGCGACCACCAAGCGTCACTCGGCCGTGGTCCGCCACCGGACGGGCGTCGCGGCGGACGGCCGGCTCGTGGCCCAGGAGATCGACGCCGTCATGGACGCCGGCGCCTACGCCACGCTCTCGCCGGTCGTCCTCTCGCGTGGCGCCCTGCACGCGACGGGCCCGTACCGCTGCCCCAACGTCCGGGTCCGGGCCCGGGCGGTGATGACCAACACGGTCCCTTCCGGGGCGTTCCGCGGCTTCGGTGCGCCCCAGACCGAGTTCGCAGCCGAGGTCCACCTGTCCCGGATCGCCGAGGCGCTGGGGCTCTCGCCCGCGGAGCTTCGCCGTCGCCTCGCCTATCGCGAGGGGGACGTCACGGCTACGGGCCAGGTGCTGAAGCACAGCGTGGCAGCGATCGACGTCCTCGAGCGCGCCGAGGAGGCGTCGCGGTTCGACGAGGAACGGGCGCGGACGGCGCATGCGCGGGATGCGCGGCACGCCGACTCGGCGCGGGCCGACGAGCCGGCCCGCGGCATGCACCCCGGCGTCGACCGGACGGCGTCGGGGGTCGGCCTCGCGCTCGGCTGGCACGGCGCGGGGTTCACCGGCAGCGGCGAGAAGACGCTCGCCAGCGTCGCCGGCATCGAGCTGACGGCGGACGGGCGGATCCGGATCCTGACCGCCCAGACCGAGATCGGACAGGGTGCCGCGACCGTTCTCCCCCAGATCGCGGCCGACGCGCTGGGGGTCGCGGCCGAGGCCGTCGAGCCCGCGCCGCTGGACACGGCGCTCGTCCCGAATAGTGGGCCGACGGTCGCCTCGCGCACGACGATGGTGGTCGGTGGCCTCGTGGCGGAGGCGGCGAGGAAGCTCCGGGCGGAGGTCGAGGAGCGCACCGGCCGGCCGTTCGCTGAGAGCTGGCGCGACGACGCCGCCGCCCACGGCCCCACCCGGATCGACGTTCGCTTCGAGGGCTATCCTGACATCGATTGGGACCAGGAGCGCTACCGGGGTGACGCCTACCCCGCCTATGGCTGGGCCGCCGCGGTCGCGTTCGTCGACGTGGACCTCGATACGGGCCAGGTGGCCGTCCGGCGCGTCGTGGCCGTGGACGATGCCGGACGCGTCGTGAACCCGGCGCTGGCAGCCGGACAGGTGGAGGGCGGGACGCTCCAGGCGATCGGCTACGCCACGATCGAGGAGATGCAGGTCGTCGACGGACGGTACCGCAACGACCGCCTCGCGACGTACCTCATCCCGACGGTGCTCGACGCGCCGGACATCGAGGCGCACTTCGTTGAATCGCCCTTCCCCGACGCGCCGCACGGCGCGAAGGGCCTGGGCGAGCTGCCGATGGACGTCGGGGCGCCTGCCGTCATCGACGCCATCCACGACGCGACCGGGGCCTGGATCACCGAGCTGCCCGCGACGCCGTGCCGCGTCCTTGCCGCGATCCGCGCCCTCGAGGAGGAGCGCGCCCACGAGCCCGCCGAGGAGGCGGCGCCGTGACCGTGCCGACCTCCGTCCCCGCGGGGCGAGCGGCGGCGCCGGTCCGTCGCTTCACGGTCAACGGCCGGCCGGTGGACGTCGCCGTCCCCGGCGGCCGCCGTCTCCTCGACGTCCTGCGCCTGGACCTCGGCCTCACCGGCTCGAAGGAGGGCTGCGGGGAGGGCGAGTGCGGCGCCTGCTCGGTCCTCCTCGACGGCGACGTGGTCGACAGCTGTCTCGTGCCGGTGTGCCAGGTCGAGGGGCGGGCGGTCCGCACGGTGGAGGGGCTGGCGGTGGACGGCCAGCTCGACCCGCTTCAGGCGGCCTTCATCGAGACGAGCGGCGTCCAGTGCGGGATCTGCACACCGGGGATCCTGATGGCGGGTCGCGCCTTCCTGGACTCGGGGGTTGCCGGCCAGGACCCGGCCGACGCCGCCGCCACCGACGCGGCGATCCGCGAGGCGATCGCCGGGAACCTCTGCCGCTGCACCGGGTACGGGCGGATCGTCGAGGCGATCCGGCTCGCCGCGGAGGGCCGGGTTCCCGCGATGGCCGCCCCGGATGCGACCGGCGCGCGCGCCGCGCACGGCGCCGCGCCCACGCCGGGCACCCTCGATCTCGGCGACCCCGGCGCCGACACTCCGCGGACCCTCGCCGAGGCCTACACCCTCCTGGCCGAGGGGGGCCGGCGGCCGCTCGCGGGCGGCACGGACGCGCTGGTGGAGCGCGCCGCCGGGGTGCCCGGCACGGACCGCTACCTGGATCTCGCGGCCCTCGCGGAGCTGCGCGGCATCCGGGTCGAGGCGAACGCCCTCGTCCTGGGCGCCGCCACCACGTACGCCGAGCTCCGCCGCGACCCGCTCGTCGCCGAGCACGCCCCCGTGCTCGCCGCGATGGCCGCGGAAGTCGGGGCCGCCCAGATCCAGAACCGCGGCACGCTCGGCGGGAACATCGCGACGGCCTCGCCGGCCGGCGACAGCCTGCCGGTCCTGCTCGCGCTGGACGCGGAGATCGTGGTCGGCGGCGCACGGGGCGAGAGGACCGTCCCCGCGTCCGACTTCTTCCCGGCCTACCGCCGGACTGCCCTGGCCGACGGCGAGCTCATCCTGCGGATCCGGGTCCCGCTCGTCCCGGATCGCAGCGCCGCGTTCCGCAAGGTGGGGACGCGCCGGGCGCAGGCGATCAGCGTCGTCGTCATCGCCATCGCCTGGCGCTGGGAGGCCGGCCTGTGGCGCGACGTCAGGGTCGCCCTCGGCTCGGTGGCGCCGACCCCGATCCGCGCGCGAGCCACCGAGGCGGCGCTCGAGGGGGCGCCGCCCACCGCCGAGGTCGCCGCCGTCGCCGCCGCCACGCTCGCCGCCGAGATCGCGCCGATCGACGACGTTCGCTCCACCGCGGAGTACCGCCGCGCCGTCGCCGGGCGGGTCCTCCACCGCATCGTGCGCGACGCGGCCGGCTGGTGAGGGGGGGGCGTCACGCGTCCTACCGGTCGCGGCGCGCCGCCATCGCCCGACGGGCGCTATTCGGCGTAGCCCGGGTGCCCCACCCGTGTGCCGCCCGTTGCCGCTGTCGGGAGGTGCGGCAGGGAGCCGGTCACGCCCGCCAGCAGGGTCGCCATCACGGCGGCCGGCTGGAGCGACAGGGTCTCTCCGTCGGCAGCCCCGGTGGTGGTCGCCTCGAGGAGGGCGAATGTC
>Ga0299912_10005076_pt1 | contig 10802 bp, 11 predicted proteins | sample RVTome_2_FD_207667 | JGI IMG/M metagenome (GOLD analysis project Ga0299912, IMG submission 207667) | Soil microbial communities from uranium-contaminated site in the Upper Colorado River Basin, Wyoming, United States - RVT95D214 (version 2) ... | reverse complement strand
GACCGCGCCATCTGACGTTCCACCACCTGCACACCGGCGAGGACCTCGAGGTCGTCTATTGGGAGAACGACCGCTACGTCTGGGACGCCCTGGCGGCGGTGCGCAAGATCCTGCGCGACTTCCGCTCCGAGGAGGAGCACCCGATCGACGTGCGCCTGCTGGACATCCTGTTTACCCTGCGGACGCTGACCGGATCGAAGGAGCCCTTCCGCATCGTTTCGGCGTTCCGGTCGGCGACGACCAACGAGATGCTGAGCGGCCAGAGCGCGGCGGTGAACGGTGGCGACTCCCAGGTGGCCAGGAAGAGCCTGCATATGGAAGGCAAGGCCATGGACGTGCGGCTCAACGACGTGGCGCTGACCGGCCTGCGGGACGCCGCGCTCTCGTTGCAGGGCGGGGGCGTGGGCTATTATCCCGACTCGGCTTTCGTGCATGTCGACATCGGTCCGGTCAGGACCTGGGTGGGATCGTGAAGGGGAACAACGATCATGGCTGAGAAAACGGGCGGCGGACGGGTCTTCTGGCTGATCCTGGGCGTGCTGATCGGGGTCGCGGCGACGCTGGCGGTGCAGGTCTTCCTGAGTTCCGGTCCGGGGGACGGGATCGAGCCGCGCACCGCCGCGGACGAGGCGGCGGCCGCCGCGGCGCGACCGGACCCGGCGGCGCTGCCCGCGCCGGCGGTTCCGCGGACGCAGGGTGACATGCCCAGGCCGCATGATGTCGGCATCGATCCGGTGACCGACGACCAGATCGCCGATGACGCCGCCGCCGCCGGCATGACCTCGCGGCGCCCGCCGGCGGAGGGCGAATAGGCGAAAAGTGATGCTGGCGCGCCGCTGCGACGCGGACTAAAACAACTGTTCGAGCATCTTGTGCATGGCGTAGGGCGGACCGCCCGGTAGCGGCCGTCTCCCACCCAAACGACGCAGGAGCCGGGGGGAGAGGAGCTTTTCGCGTTGGAGCCTACGAACACCGAGGCGCCGGATTATTTTCACAAGGTTGTCGACTGCCAGTGGGCCTGTCCGGCCCACACGCCGGTGCCCGAATATATCCGTCTGATCGCCCAGGGGCGTCACGCCGACGCCTATATGGTCAACTGGAAGTCCAACGTCTTTCCGGGGATTCTCGGGCGGACCTGTGACCGGCCGTGCGAGCCGGCCTGCCGGCGGGGTCGGGTGGACGAGGAGCCGGTGGCCATCTGCCGGCTCAAGCGCGTCGCCGCCGACAACAAGGGCGATGTCACCGCCCGCATGCCGACGGCGCCGACCGTCAAGACCGGCCTGAAGGTCGCCTGTATCGGCGCCGGACCGGCCTCGATGACCGTGGTCCGTGACCTGGCCCCGCTGGGCTACGAGATCGTCGTCTATGACGCCGAGGCCAGGGCCGGCGGCATGATCCGCAGCCAGATCCCGCGCTTCCGCCTGCCCGAAAGCGTCATCGACGAGGAGATGGGCTTCGTCGCCGCCCTCGGGCCCGACATGCGGCTGGGACAGCGCGTCGACAGCCTCAAGGCTCTTCTGGAGGAGGACTACGAGGCGATCTTCGTAGGCACCGGCGCCCCCCGCGGTCGCGACCTCGACGTTCCCGGCCGCCAGGAAGCCGCCGGCAACATCCACATCGGCATCGACTGGCTGTCCAACGTCTCGTTCGGCCACATCGAGAGCATCGGCAAGCGGGTCATCGTTCTCGGCGGCGGCAACACCGCCATGGACTGCTGCCGCACCGCCCGCCGCCTGGGCGGCGAGGACGTCAAGGTCATCGTCCGCTCCGGCTTCGAGGAAATGAAGGCCTCGCCCTGGGAGAAGGAGGACGCGATGCACGAGGGCATCCCGATCCTCAACTGCCTGGTGCCCAAGGCCGTCACCCATGAGAATGGCCGCCTGACTGGCGTCACCTTCGAGAAGGTGGCCCCTGTCTATGACGAGCGCGGCCGCCGTTCGCTCAAGCCCACGGGCGAGCCCGACCAGCATTTCGAATGCGACGACGTGCTGGTGGCCATCGGCCAGGAGAACGCCTTCCCCTGGATCGAGCGCGACATCGGCCTGGACTTCGACGAGTGGGGCATGCCGGTGGTCGATCCGGTGACCTTCCAGTCGACCCACCACCGCGTCTTCTTCGGCGGCGACGCCGCCTTCGGTCCCAAGAACATCATCTGGGCGGTGGCTCACGGCCATGACGCGGCGATCTCCATCGACCACTTCTGCCGCGGCCAGGACGTGCGCCTGCGGCCGCCGCCGGGGGTCCTGGTCTCGTCCCAGAAGATGGGCATCCACGAGTGGAGCTACGACAACGACGTCTCCCTGGAGGACCGTCAACGCGTGCCGATGCTGCCGACGCCGGTCGCCCTGGCCGACGTCAAGGCGGAGGTCGAGCTGGGCTTTGACGATCTGCGCGCGCTCGCCGAGACCCAGCGTTGCTTCAACTGTGATGTTCAGACGGTGTTCGCCACGCCGCTGTGCATCGAGTGTGACGCCTGCGCCGACATCTGCCCGACCGACTGCATCACCTTCACCGTCAACGGCGAGGAGGACGAGCTACGGCCCCGCCTCAAGGCGCCGGCGATCAACCTGACCCAGGACCTCTATGTCTCGGGCGTGCTGCCCACCGGCCGGGTGATGGTCAAGGACGAGGATGTCTGCCTGCACTGCGGCCTCTGCGCCGAGCGCTGTCCGACCGGGGCCTGGGACATGCAGAAGTTCCTCATCGATATGACTCAGGCGGGAGGGTGCTCGCGGTGACCCGCTTCACACCGTTCTTCCCGGCGAAAGCCGGGACCCAGGCGGCGACGTCAGTTTGGACCCCGGCTTTCGCCGGGGCGATCGGCCGCGGAGGCGAGGGCAATGGTTAAGCCGATCGCCGCCATCAACGACTTCGTCGTCAAATTCGCCAACGTTAACGGCTCGGGCTCGGCCTCGGCCAACGGCCTGTTCGTCAAGGCGATCCTGCGCATGGGCGTGCCCGTGGCCGCCCGCAACATCTTCCCGTCCAACATCCAGGGCCTGCCGACCTGGTACGAGATCCGCGTCAGCGGCCAGGGCTGGATGGGCCGGCGCGGCGGCGTCGACCTGATGGTGGCGATGAACCCGCAGACCTGGGACCGCGATCTGGCCGAGATCGAGCCGGGCGGCTACCTGTTCTATGACTCCACCAAGCCGATGCCGGCGACCCGGTTCCGCGACGACATCACCGTCGTCGGAGCGCCGCTGACGGCCATCTGCAACGCCGCCTACGTTGAGCCGTCCAAGCGCAAGGTTCTGAAGAACATCATCTATCTGGGTGTTCTGACCTACATCCTCGGCATCGAGCCCGAAGTGGTCGAGGCGCTGCTGCGCGAGGAATACGCCTCCAAGCCGGCGTTGGTCGGAGCCAATATCGAGGCGTTGAATCTGGGCATCGACCATGCGCGCAAGACCCTCAAGCCATTGGGGCTGCGGCTGGAGCGGGCCGACGCCGTGGGCGACCGCATCTTCGTTGATGGCAACACCGCCGCCGGCCTGGGCGCCGTCTATGGCGGGGCCACGGTCTGCGCCTGGTACCCCATCACGCCCTCGACCTCGCTGGCCGAGGCCTTCACCGACTACTGCAAGAAGCTCCGCCACGATCCGGAAACCGGCAAGGCGCGCTACGCCATCGTCCAGGCGGAGGACGAGATCGCCTCCATCGGCATGGTGGTCGGCGCCGGCTGGAACGGCTCGCGGGCCTTCACCTGCACCTCCGGTCCCGGCGTGTCGCTGATGCAGGAGTTCATCGGCCTCAGCTATTTCGCCGAGATTCCGGCGGTGATCTTCGATGTCCAGCGTGGCGGGCCGTCGACCGGCATGCCGACCCGCACCCAGCAGTCGGACATCCTCTCGGCCGCCTACGCCAGCCACGGCGACACCAAGCATGTGATGCTGCTGCCGGAAGGCCCCGGCGAGTGCTTCGAATTCGGGGCCCAGGCCTTCGACCTCGCCGACCGGCTGCAGACCACCGTCTTCGTCATGCTCGACCTCGACATGGGCATGAACGAATGGCTGATCCCGCCCTTCCAGTGGGACGACAGCCGCCCGCTCGACCGCGGCAAGATCATGACCGCCGAGATGCTCGAGGCCGGGGCGGACTTCGGCCGCTATCTCGACGTCGACGGCGACGGCGTGCCCTACCGCACCCTGCCGGCCACCCATCCCTCGAAGGGCGCCTACTTCACCCGCGGCACCTCGCGCGACCGCTACGCGCGCTACAGCGAGGAAGGGGCGGTCTACGTCGACAACATGGAGCGGCTGCTCCGCAAGTTCGACACGGCCAAGTCGCTGGTTCCAGCCCCGATCGCGCGCAAGGCCAGGAAGGCCACGTCCTATGGCGTGATCTACTACGGCTCGACCGCTCCGGCGATGGACGAGGCGCTGGCGGTGCTGGAGGCGAAGGGGCTTCATCTCGACGCCCTGCGCCTGCGGGCCTTCCCGTTCCCGGGCGAGGTGTTCGACTTCATCGCCTCGCATGAGCTGGTCTTCGTGGTCGAACAGAACCGCGACGCCCAGCTGCGCGCCCTGCTGATCAACGAGGGCGGGGTCGACCCGGCGCGGCTGGTCAAGGTGCTCAACTATGACGGCTCGCCGATCACCGCCCGTTTCATCGCCGGCGAGATCGGCGGACTGATGGGGACGACGGAAAAGGCCACGACCGGGGAGATGGCGAAATGACCTACATCGCGAAGCCCGCCTTCCATCACCCGTCGCTCAACACCAACGCCCTGGGCTTCACCCGCCGCGACTACGAGGGCCGGGTCTCGACGCTCTGCGCCGGCTGCGGCCACGACTCGATCAGCGCCGCCATCGTGCAGGCCTGTTTCGAGATCGACCTGGAGCCGCACCGCCTGGCCAAGCTGTCGGGCATCGGCTGCTCGTCGAAGACGCCGGACTATTTCCTCGGCGCCAGCCATGGCTTCAACACCGTGCATGGGCGGATGCCCTCGGTGCTGACCGGCGCCAACCTGGCCAACCGTGAGCTGATCTATCTGGGCGTTTCCGGCGACGGCGACTCCGCCTCCATCGGTCTCGGTCAGTTCGCCCACGCCATGCGGCGCGGGGTCAACATGGCCTATATCGTCGAGAACAACGGCGTCTACGGCCTGACCAAGGGCCAGTTCTCGGCCACCGCCGACAAGGGCTCGAAGAGCAAGAAGGGCCTGGTCAACCACGACAGCGGCATCGACATGGTCGCCCTGGCCCTGCAGCTGGGCGCCACCTTCGTCGGCCGCAGCTTCTCCGGCGACAAGGAGCAGCTGGTGCCCCTGATCAAGGCGGCCCTGGCGCATCGCGGGGCGGCCTTCATCGACGTGCTCAGCCCCTGCATCGCCTTCAACAACCACGCCGGATCGACCAAGAGCTTCGACTGGGTGCGCGAGCACAACGAGGCGGTGAACCATCTGGACATCATGGTCGGCCGCGCGCCGGTGACGGCGTCCTACGATCCGGGCGAACTGGTCGAGGTCACCCAGCACGACGGCTCGGTGCTGTTGCTGCGCAAGGTCGCCGCCGACTACGACCCCACCAATCGGGTCAAGGCGATGGCCTTCCTGCAGGATCGTCAGGCGGCCGGCGAAATCGTCACCGGGCTGCTCTATGTCGATCCCGAGGCCGAGGACCTGCATATGTCGCTTGAGACCGTCGAGGCGCCGCTCAACGCCCTGTCCGACGCCGAGATCTGTCCCGGCTCCCGGGCGCTGGACAAGATCAACGCCCGCCTGCGCTGAGCGAACCTGTGCGGCCCAGCGCCGTCTTCAGCCCGTCGACCTGGCCCAGGTCGCAGACCAGAACCTCGTCGCGCTCGACGATGATCGCCAGCCGCCGCGCGCCGATGACGATGGCGGTCATGCCCTCGGCCGCCCGGACGATGCAGCCGCGGGCCCGCTCCAGCGCCACCGTGCCGACCGCGTGGTTGCCGTCGCCGTCGCGGCTCGACGCGGCCAGCACCGCGTCCCAGGTTCCCAGATCCGACCAGGCGAAGGTCGCCGGGATGACCAGTCCGCGATCGGTCTTCTGCATCACCGCGTGGTCGAAGGAGATCGTCGGCGCGGAAAGGGCGGCGTCGCCCAGACGCAGGGTGCGGCCCCGGCGCTTGCCGCCGGCCACGGCCGCTTCCGCCGCCGCGTGGACGTCCGGCGCATGGGCGGCCAGCTCCGCCAGCAACGTCCGCGCCGGGGCCACGAAGATCCCGCAGTTCCACAGGCAGCCCTCCGCCACCAGTGATCGGGCCAGGGCGGGGGAGGGCTTTTCGATGAAGGCTGCTATCTCTTGGCCGTCAGCGTTCAGCGGGCCAGGGCGGATATAGCCGTAGCTGGACGAGGGCGCGGCGGGGGCGACTCCGAGGGCGACGATCCAGCCGTCGGCGGCGCACGCGGCGGCCTGGGCGAGAGTCTGGGCGAAGCCTTTGGTGTCGGCGATGTGGTGGTCGGCGGGCAGGATCAGCAGGATGGCCTCCGGATCCCTGGAGGCGATCCAGTGCGCCGCCGTGGCGATGGCCGCCGCCGTGTCGCGCGCGTCCGGCTCGAGGATCAGATCCGCCCGCCGTCCGGCCAGGGCCTGGCGGGCGATCATGGCGTGATCTGCGCCAGTGACCACGGTCGGGGGCGCCGCGCCGGCGATCAGGGCGGCCCGGTCCAGGGCCTCAAGGAAGCCGGATCGGCCGCCGATCAAGGGAATGAACGGCTTGGGCCGTCGCGGTCTCGACACTGGCCAGAGTCGCTGGCCACCGCCGCCACAGAGGATCACTGGGTGAAGCATGGCGCTCCCGTCGGCTCGCGTCGCCGACGGAGAGCCGATCAGCGACCGCCCTCAGTAGCGGGAATAATCCCGGAACACAACCAAAAGGCGTGGCCCCTCCGGCCTCAATCCAGCATGATGGCGCTGAGCAAGCGGCCGTAGTCGCCTTCACCCTGTTTGAACGCCCGGCGGTTGGAGAAGAACCACTCGTGTTCGGCGCAGGTGTCGCGACCGACCCACTCCGCCTGCTTGACGCCGGCCTCCGCCAGCCGGCCGAGCACGAAGCCGGGCAGGTCGAACAGCCGCTTGTCGGGCGCCGCCCCGGGGGCGAAGAACCGCGCCGATCCCGATAGCGTGGTCTCGAAGCGATCCAGGAATTCAAGGCCGACCTCGTAGGAGGCCGGGCCGATGCAGGGGCCGACGGCGGCGACCATGCGGGCCGGGTCGGCGCCCAGCCGGATCATTTGCTCGACCGTCGCGGCGACGACCCCGCCCAGGGCCCCCTGCCAGCCGGCGTGGGCGGCGGCGACCACCCGCGCCCGTGGATCGGCGATCAGCACCGGCGCGCAGTCGGCGGCCAGCGCCCCGCAGGCGATGGCCGGCAGGGCCGTGACGACAGCGTCCGCTTCCGGCCGGTGGTGGCCCCAGGGCGCCTCGGCGGTGACCGCCCTGGCCGAATGGATCTGGTAACAGGTGTTGAGGGCGTCGGGCGTCAGCCCGAACCAGCCGGCCGCGCGGCGGCGGTTCTCGGCCACGTCGGCAGGCTCGTCGCTGGAGCCGCGGCCGACGTTGAGGCTGTCGTAACGGCCGCTGGAGACGCCGCCCCGGCGGGTGAAGAAGGCGTGCCGGACGCCGGGCAGGGCCGACAGCAGCGGCGAGTGGAGGGTCGGCGGCCGGCTCATTCGCCGTCCTCGAATCCCGGCGGGATAAAGGTCCCGTCCGACAGGCAGACCACGCGGAACAGCTCGCCCATCTGGTCGGGGGCGACCAGGCGCGCCAGCTGGCGGTCGATGACGGCGGCGCGGTCCGGCCGGGCGGCCTTGAGGGCCTCGGCCCGGGGCTGGACGCCCAGCCGGCCGAGGAACAGCCCTTGCGGGATGGCGTTGGTCGCCGCCGCCCCGGCCTTGCGCGCGGCCTCGATCACCGTCGGAAAGTCGGCGTAGACGGTCAGGTCGGATTCGCCGGGGAAGGCCAGGGGATCGACCTTCTGATGCAGGCGGAGGGCCTGCAGCGTGTCGCCGAATTCCGGCGCCGGGCGGCCATAGTCGATCAGCAGGGCCGCGCCGCCTTCGCGGGCGATCCAGATCGCCAGCTCGCTGGCCAGCGCCTCCTGGGCCGCGGAGACCTCGAGGACGATGGCGTCGGCCGCCGGGGCGGCTCCAGCCTTCGAGGGCGCGAGACCGAAGGCCAGCCCGCCGTCCTCTCCCAGACCCACCAGCCGCTCGACCCAGTCCTCGCCGACGCGGACGAACTGGCGGGCGGGCAGGCAGTCGAGCAGCTCGTTGGCGATCAGGATCACCGGCGCGCCGGCGGGAACCTCGGTCAGGCCGGTCGCCCAGCGGGGCGTCAATGTGGCGCCTTCAAGCCGCCCCGCCTGCGCCTGCTTCAGCGGGGCCGAGGTCTCGACCAGCCAGAGGTCCGCCGCCGCCACGAAGTCGGGCGCCAGTCGCACGGCGCGGAGCAGATCGCTCATCAGCGTCCCGTCGCCGGGGCCCATCTCGACCAGCCGGAAGGGCGAGGGCCGGCCCAGCCGGGTCCAGGTCTCCACGGCCCACAGGCCCAGCAACTCGCCGAACATCTGGCTGACCAGCGGGGCGGTGATGAAGTCGCCCTGCTCGCCCAGCGCCGGCCGGGTGGCGTAGTAGCCCTCCCGCGGGTCGTTCAGACAGCGGTGCATATAGTCGGCGACGGAGATCGGGCCGCCGGCCGCGATCTCGGCGCGCAGACGCTCAAGCAGACTCATCGGGCCCCGGTCCCGTCCGGCTCCGCGGCGGCGCCAGACAGCGGCGCCGGCTCCTTCAGGCCCCGCCAGATCAGCCAGCCGCCGGCGATCAGCATCGGCAGCGACAGCAGCATGCCCATCGAGATGCCCGAGCGGAGGAATTCGATCATGTGGGCGTCCGGCTCGCGCACGTTTTCAAGCAGGATCCGGAACAGGCCGTAGCCGGTCAGGAACACACCGGTGACCAGCCCGCGCCTCCGCAGCCACAGCAGCCGATGGGTGGCCAGGCGCAGGATGAGGAACAGCGCCAGCCCCTCAAGGGCGGCCTCGTAGAGCTGGCTGGGGTGGCGCGGCCATGGGCCAGCGGGTTCGGGAAAGATGATCCCCCAGGGCAGGGTCGTCTCGCGGCCCCAGAGCTCGCCGTTGATGAAGTTGGCGATGCGGCCGAAGAACAGCCCGATCGGCGCGGCCGGGGCGATCAGGTCGCCCAGCTTGAGCATGTCCATGCGGTTGGCCCGGGCGAACAGCACGATGGCCAGCACCACGCCCAGGAAGCCGCCGTGGAAGCTCATGCCGCCTTTCCAGACCTGGAAGACCTCCAGCGGAGCCTCCCAGATCATCTTGGGGAAGTAGAACAGCACATAGCCCAGGCGACCGCCGAGGATGACGCCAAGCGTGATCCACAGGATCAGGTCGTCGATCTGTTCGGGGGTGGCCGTGGCCTCGCCGCCGCCCCATAGCCGGGCGTTGCGGGCCAGGCCGATCGCGTAGCGCCAGCCGAGCAGGATGCCGGCCACATAGGCCAGGGCGTACCAGCGGATCGCCAGGGGGCCGAGGTGGAAGATCACCGGGTCGAAATCGGGGAAGGGCACGGGCAGCCTCGCCGTCGGAGAAAGATGGCCTGTGATAGCGATGATCCCCTTCGCTTTCACCCCCAGTTTCCCATATTAGGAGCCAGGGGCGCGACAGCGGCGCCCGCCAGGATCCTGATGCACAGCCAGAACCCGTTCCTCGACGAGATCGCCAAGCTGACCAACGCCGCCATGGGCGTCGCCCAGGCCGCCGGCGAGGAGGCCAAGACCGCCCTTCGCGCCCAGGCCGACCGGTTCGTCGCCGACATGGACCTCGTCCGCCGCGAGGATTTCGACGCCCTCAAAGCCGAAATCGAAGCCCTGCGCGCAGAAGTCGCAGCGCTTCGCAACGCCAAGGCGGCAAGCCCCAAGGCCAAGGCCGCGGGCCCCCGCCGGGCCAAAAAGGGCGAGTAGCGCTCGCTCCCGACAAGAACCCCCCTTACGCCCGCCGCGAAGCAGTTTACGGTTCTTAAGCAAGGACGCCGATTTCAGCCGGGAGCTTTCCGCCTGGCACGGCCGGAAGGGATCCAGAGGTATCATGGACACGCCCTATCCCGAAGAAGACGAAGCCCTGCTGGCGCTTGATCCGCTGGAAATCGTCGAACATGTCCTCGCCGCCGAGAATCTGACCTTCGACCGGACGGACGAGGGCGATCTGGCTTTCGCCCTGGCGGGGGACTGGAAGGACTATGAGCTCTGGTTCGCCTGGCGGCCGGAGGCCGACTGCCTGCAGCTCTGTCTGTCGATGGGCCGCACGGCGCCGAAGGAGCAGCGCCCGGCGGTCTATGAGCTTCTGTCGCTGATCAATCAGCGCGTGTGGCTGGGCCATTTCGAGCTGTGGGCCGAGGACGGCGAGATCGTCTTCCGGCACGCGCTCAGCCTGCCGGGCGGCGAGCGTCCGACCCTGGCCCAGGCCGCCTCGATGATCGACGCGGCGGTGGAGGCGGCCGACCGCTTCTATCCGGCCTTCGACTTCCTGCTGGCCGGCGCCAAGTCCCCGGACGAGGCGATGGCCGCCTGCATGTTCGAGACGGTCGGACAGGCCTGAGAGCTCACGAGACGATGACGCCCATTCTGCTGCTCGGCGCTGGACGCATGGGCGGGGCGCTGATCTCCGGTTGGCGGCGCTCGGGCGCCTTTTCGCTCACCGACCTGATGATCCGCGAGCCGCACCCGGACGCGGAGATTTCCGCCCTCGACGGGGCCGTGCTCAATCCGCCGTCGGGCGATCTGGCCCGGGCGAAGACCGTGCTGCTGGCGGTCAAGCCG
>Ga0299912_10005075_pt1 | contig 10802 bp, 6 predicted proteins | sample RVTome_2_FD_207667 | JGI IMG/M metagenome (GOLD analysis project Ga0299912, IMG submission 207667) | Soil microbial communities from uranium-contaminated site in the Upper Colorado River Basin, Wyoming, United States - RVT95D214 (version 2) ... | reverse complement strand
ATGGGAGACATCAGGCGGACCGTTCTAGGGATGGCGAGCAGAGCATGATGCAAGAGCGGCGACGAGCGCTTGGGCGCGGCGCGTGCTGCTCCATTTGCTATTTGGGCGGCCGGCGCCGCATAACGGAGCCGAGCTAAGCCGCTCGGCGGCTCGCGCTTGGCGCCTTCATTCTATAGTGAGATGGCAGCCTAGGCACCAGCATCTTTTCGCCCGCCAGCCGAGTCGGCTTCAGCGAGTTGTTAGCCGCACCATGGCCGCACTAGCCAACAGCCTTGCGAGCATTTCGATCATTCGTGGACACTCCATTGTCCGCTTGAATAGATGAGCATGGTTGGCATCACCTGCCTGCAAGGAGCATTACTCGATATAGGGATCCTACGATGAGATACGCTACAAAGAACCCAATGGCAATCCAAATGGCAGTAAGCGACTTCAGGACGAAGAACCCAATCACCGACGCGAACATCACAACCACCGAGGCTCTAGCGATCCATAGAAGAGAGCGAGCTATCGGGCCAGGTTCGGGCCGATCGGGTGCCACATCCCGCGAACTTCGTCGTCGCCTATTGAGAACGTAAGCGACGACAGCGAGTATCCCGATCAAGCCACCGAGAGCCACCGCAAGACCAATGACAACAATCGCTTGTCCACTCATGTCCGAGCTTCCTTCGGAAGGCAACAAGCCATGAACTAAGGAATGGGGCGGCTAACAAGTGATTCTACACATCCCGCAAGAGGGTGACGATTCGCGCTGCGAGCTCGCGATCTATCATGCCTCGCTGGCGGGAATAGACTGCAACGGCGGCTCGTTGCGGGGACGGATTCCCAGATGGGGGGATCCTAGTCCAACCCGAGCTCGAGGGCAATTCCGGCTTGCTGCATTGCGTCCGCGGTTCCAGGCTCACGACCATTCTCGCGCCGGCCGGACGACAGCCTAACCAACCCGCCTTTTCGCCCGCCTAGTCGGTCGCGAAGCACCCTGAAGAGGGCTCGCCTGGCCTCCCCCAAGACGATGCCCTCACCGCACCCCGTTCGGGCCGCGAGCCCCGGTGGCCCGCCGGGGCGAGACGGCCTGCGGTGCGGCGCAGGTGTCGGGGGGCAGCGAGTCGTTAGGCGGCGGACTATCACTTGTCCATCTGGGGAAGTCGGAACGTCCGAACGACGAGCTCGAAGGCCTCCTCCAGGGTGATGGGGCCATCTATTGGCATGTACTCGCATTGGACAACCGCGGAGAATGAGGGATCAGCGCTAAGAACGGCTCTTGTGACTGTATTCAGGCCAGCGTAGGACGAATTGGCCTTCGTGTAAACGCCGTACCAGCCAACACCACGGAGTATCGTCCGACCGTCGACCTGAACGAGCTGTGCCTCATCCATACCCCGTCCCGTGATGAACCAGGTCCCGTCCTCTTGCACAAACAGAGCGAACTGAGCCGCCTTCTCCAACGGCAGGGAGTGGGTAACGGCGAGGATCGGATAGTCGTTGAGGAAGACCTCGGACCCCTCGACGATATCTTGCCAACCGGGGGGCCGAATGCCGAGAGAACACTTTGCGTCTGGATAGAGTTCATAGTCGTACGCACCAACTTCCCACCCGGCCGGAACGTCAAAGGCGATAGCACACGCCTTGCTTTCGAAGTGGAAGACCGGTGGGGGCGGGCCAAGAAACGGCGTTGCCGTCAGGAGGGGGGAGGGTTCAAGGCTGGCCTTCGCCGGAGGAGCCTGCGTCTCGGTCGGCACGGTCGGACTTGGAGTGCGCCGCGGCTGGATTCCTGCTGTTTGGGCCAAGGCGACCACCTCGGTCAAACGTCCGTACGTGAACGTGCTGATCGCCGCGGTGGCGTCGAGCGTTGTGGGGGAGGGGAGCGGTGAGCCTTGCGGGTGAGGGCCGAGTGCAGAGCAGCCGGTAGAAACGCATAGCAAGAAGGCCAATGCAAGCGGACGCAGTTTCGGCATGATGCGTTCCCCCTTCTCTGATCGCAGTTGCGGCGGGCCGTTCCGCCGCCTATCGGCCTCCCTGGCCACCCGTACGACATCGGGACGATGCCCTCACCGCACCCCGTTCGGGCCGCGAGCCCCGGTGGCCCGCCGGGGCGAGACGGCCTGCGGTGCGGCGCAGGTGCCGGGGGGCTAGCCTGCCCTGGGACGGCAGTCAACGGGGCAGGTGAGCTACGTGTCCCGCCGCAGGCCCCGCGATCCTTCGCGGGTCGAACTTGGCGGGGCGTTCTTTTGCGGGAAGCTGCCCGGCGGAAGCGGGCATTCTCGACCCCACTCTACGTCACACTGAGGGGCAAGACAAGCACCCACGATCGGCTGGCCTGGCCCGCCGGGTCAGTCGCGAATCGCCCTGAAGGGGGCTTCCCTGGCCTCCCGATGGCCTTAGCGGGGCAGCCAGTTGTTATGGCGAGGATTGCCGGCACTCGCTGCAGGCCCACTGCGGGTGGGCGGCGTCGCAGCGCGTGGGCTCCATCCGCAGGCAGGCGAGGACTGGACGCTCTTTCTGACGCCGGAACTGCGCCGCGGCCCTTCGACGATTCATCTCGGCCAGGCAGGAGCCCGGAAGTAGAAGATCCACCTGGGGCAGGTCAGGCATGCTGAGGGTGCTCGCCTGATCCTGCCGGAGCCGAGCAGTGCAGTAGACCTTGCCCACGCGAGGATCTGCCTCTCGTCGGAACCTCTTGCCCGAAGGATGGAACGCGGCATGCATTTGCCAGGTTGCGAATCCTGCATCACCCGTTGGAGGCGCGCGCCGCGGAGGGTTTTCTGGCTGCCCTGTTCGCACATCTTGTCAGCGGCCTTGCTGCTGGAAAGGGACCCTTCGGATCTGTCCACGCGTCACAGGCAAGAGGGGTCATGGCCGCGGCGTGCTGAGGCGCGCCCAGATTCCTCGTTTCGGCAGTGGCGACGTTTCTGTGTTTGGGTAGGGGCCTGAAGTCCTACGGCGACGACTTGATCTTGGGGTTCTTTCTGACGCGGCGCCCCCTGGGATCTTCCGGGTGTACCGACGAGTCGTCTGACCTGGTCGCCCGGCTCATCGAATTCTCGCGCAAGCGCGCCGCGCCGATGTGCCAGTTAGAGCGAATTCGCGGTCGGGGGCGAGGCGGATGCGCGCCTACTGGAAGTTGCGGACAACGTGTGGAGCGGCATTCCGTTTGGCGCCAGTGCGCTTGAAGCGGCCCTGGGGCGGGGCGCCTCATCCTTCGTGGATGCCCTGTCAGGCATGCCACTCTTCCTGACAGGAAGGCTCCTCTCCTGAGCGCTCTGGCCCAAGTCGGTTGCGAGCCCCCACCTCCCTGGTGCGGGTCATGTCGTCTGTCCGCCAGCCGTCCAGACAATCTGTGCATCGACACCGCCAGCCGTCACCGAACCCGGCGGGCGGGGATTGCGTCGTCGGCTCTTGGCGCCGGGAAGACGATCCTCAGCCTCAGAACCGGTCGCGCCAGGGGCACTGGCGCCTAAGGTTACCGGCGTAATTCCTATTCGTAAGCCAGGACCTCGCGAATCGTCAAGCGCGCGGCATTCCGAGCCGGCAGGACGCTTGCGATGACGGAGAGCACCAGGACGGTGAGCAGCCACAGGACGAATCCGGCCAGTGCGAAGTGCACCGGGATGAGCGACTGGAAAACCGCCAGGCTGAGGATGGTCGCCAGCAGGTAAGTAATGGGGATCGAAAGCAGGCCCCCGAGCAGCCAGGCGATGCCGCCGATCAGCATCCCCTCGACGATGACCGTCCGGATGATCTCCGCATCGACCGCTCCGATCGAGCGCATGATGCCGATCTCGCGAGTCCGTTCCAGCACGTTCATGGCCATGGCGCCCGTCAGGCCCATGCTTCCGACCGAGGCGGTCAACAGGGCCATGATCAGAAGAAAGACGACCAGGATGTCCAGGCTCTTGGAGGCGGTCTCCATGGTCGAGACCCCGGTCCGCGTCTGGTGAAGGTGGTAGCCGAGATCCAAAAAGTGGCGGTCAAGCTGATCGGCCAGTGCCTGCTGTGCGGCCGGCTGGTGGTCCATCGCCACCACTCGGAACGAGACTGACCGATTCGGCAGGTGGGTCAACTCGGAGACGTACTCGTAGGTGCTGTAGGCCAACGCGCCTTGCTGGCTAGTGAACTTGAAGAGGCCGACAACGGGCCACTCGTCCACCTCGCCATCGATCCTGAGGCGCACGGTCTGCCCGGGGGTCAGGTCCGGGAAACGTTCGAGGATCCCCTCGCTCAAGGTGATGGCCTTGCGGTCCCCCGGCTGCAGCCAGCGGCCGGCGAGCAGGAGAGGCGAGACCAGGCGGCTGTCGGCCGGAGGGGCGAGGATCGAGACATTCAGCGCCACCGTGTCATCCGGGTACAGCACCTCGGCGCTAGTGAAGGCCCAGCCTTCGACGCTGCTCACGCCCGGCACCTGGCGCGCCACCTGCTGGATCTCTTCCAAACGATAGGGCCGATCGAAGTCAAGCGTCACGTCGGCCAGGAAGTAGTCGCCGATCTGATCGATGTAGTCGTGCAGGCTGGCACGGACGTTGAAGACCGCCACGAAGATCGCGCCGCCGATGGTCAGCGTGAAAAGCGTCAGCGCGAGACGGCCTTTGCGTCGGAACGTGTTCCTCAGAGAGAGCAGCATCGGGCGCGACATGCGCAGCCCGCGTCGTGTCATGAACTCTGAGAGCCTTCGGCGGCGCCGTGCGGCAGCCTCGCTCGTGCCGGTCGCCGAGTCCGGCCGGCGAGGCCTGGGCTGGGTTCTGTCATTCGTCAAAGCCCGTTGCACCGGGATCGATGCGCCGGAAATCACGGGACGCAGGCCGACCAGCAGCGGGAGTGCCAGCCCGACGACGACTTGAATCGCCAGCGCGGCAGGCACAATCCGATAGCCCAGCAGGCTGAAGTTCAACTTGTCGGCGATGAAGGCCGACAGGCCGAATGCGCCTTGTGCCCCGAGTGGAACAGCGATCAGCAGGGCCAGGGCGCAATAGGCGGTGAGCAGCGTGAAATACATCTGGACGATCTGCTGAGGCCGTCCTCCGACGAGCTTGATTACCCCGATCGGCCGAAGGTGTTGGCTCATCAACCCGTTCAGGGTGTTGGCGATCAACGACCCGCTGAGCGTAAGCACCAGGATGCCCAAGGCCCCCAGAATCCCCAGGATCGCCTGAACGGTCGAAGCCATCGGATGCTCAGAGCTAAGGGCGGTTCGGGTGCGAAGGACGCTGATGCCTTCCTTCTCCAGCTTGTCTTTGACCTCGGAAGCCAGGGCGCGCAGGTGCCCATCGTCGTCCTTGCCCTGCGAAGCAATGGCGAAGAGCCGGTTGAAGCGGTCCGGCTCATGCAGGAAGTCGAGCGTGCTTGACGTGACGTAAGCGAAGGGCGGGGCGAGAAAATCCCCGGCCCCCGTCGTCTGGTCCTGCACGACACCCACGACCGGAAGGTGCCTCAACGTCCCATCGGAGAGTTCGATCTCCAGTTCGTCACCCGTCCCCGCGTGCAGATCATCGACGGCCTGCTGTTCAAGGACGGTTTCCTGCTTCCCGGGCGCGCGCTCCCCTTCCATCGGACGCAGTAGGTTGATTCTGATCTCATCGAAATCGTCCACGGCGACCAGGCTGAGGGTCGACCAGGTAGACTGGCCCGCCCGGCGAGCGCGCAGCGTGAAGACGCGCCGTCCTTCGGCGCGTGCCACCCCGCGCAGGTTCCCGACGCTCTCCACCAGTCCCCGCTCGAAATCGGATGTCCGCAGTTCGATGTTGACGGGGTTGTTGGCGGCATAGCTGGCGCTCATGTCTTTCGAGATGATGACATAGGCCCCGGCAATCACGCCGACGGCGAAGACCCCCACGCCGATCGAAGCGACGACCAGTGTGGTCCGCAGCTTGCTGTCTCGAAGGTCGTGCAGAACTTTACGCCAGCGAGGTCGCATCGGTCAGCCTCGACCGGCCAGGGAAGCGTCGGGGAGCGGCGGGCTGGCCAGGCGGTTCTCGCGCAAGCGGGCCTCCGCCAGGCGGTGCAGGGACTGCTCCGCGTGGGGGGAGCCTTCCAGCATGCGTGAGAAGGCAACTGAATCCAGCATGGCCAGCTCGACCGAGGATTCGGGGCAGGCACGGATCCCGGCTACCGCGGGGCCACCCTTCAGGAGCTCCACCTCACCGAAGAAATTGCCCGGTCCCAGGCGGACATGCCGGAAGGCCGCCTCGTCGGAGGCGTCCACGACGACCTCGACGTATCCGGAGGTGATGATCGAGAATGCGGCGACCGGCTGATGCTTCTCCAGGATCATTTTGCCCGCAGGGAAGGAGCAGCGCCGGAAGGCACGCGTCGCCTCGAGCATCTTGCCATGTGAGAGGAGGGGCAGGGCGCGGGCCAGGGTCTCGTCGATCAGTTCGCCGTCCGAGATGACGATCGTTCGGCTGGTGTGGGCCGCCAGTGAGGCGTCGTGAGTCACCATGGCGATGGTCTTGCCGCGGCGCACCAGGTCATCGAAGACGGAGATGATAGCTGCCGCCGAGCGGCTGTCGAGATTCCCGGTCGGCTCGTCGGCGACGATGAGCGGAGGGTCGGTTGCCAGGGCGCGGGCGATAGCCGCGCTTTGCTGCTGGCCTGTCGAAACCGAGTCGGGGAGCTGGTAGGCTTGATCGCCCAAGCCGACCATGCACAGAAGGTCCATGGCGCGCCGCGGCCGCTCTTCGAAGTCATAGGATCCGGCGTAGTCCATGGGCAGCATGACGTTTTCCAGGAGTGTCAGCGTAGGGAGGAGCTGGAAGAACTGGAACACGATTCCCAGATTGCGGCCGCGCCAACGCGACCGTTCGCTCTCGCCCATGGCATGGATGTCGACGCCTGCGACTCGAACGCCTCCCGCCGTGGGGTGGTCGATGCCCGTCAGCATATTGAGAAGGGTCGACTTGCCGCTCCCGGATTTGCCGACGATGGCCACAAACTCTCCCCGGCGAAGCGTCAGATCGATGCCCTTGAGGACGCGGAATTCGCCGGCGGCGTTGTGGAAGGTCTTGACGACCTGCCGCATTTCCACCATGGGGGGGTGGGTCTGGTCAGTCATCGCCGCCGCCTTCGGCCGTCAGCGCTTCCTGGTCGGCGAACATTCCGTCGGCGAGATACAGCCGGCGGCTAAAGAGCGGCGCCAGGCTGTTGTCGTGCGTCACCATGACGATCGTCTTGCCCTGCTTTATCAGCCGACCGAAAGCTTCGAAGATATGCTCGGCGGTCGCTGAGTCCAGGCTGCCCGTCGGCTCGTCGGCCACCAGGATCGGCGGATCGTTCGCCAGGGCGCGGGCGATGGCCACGCGCTGCTGCTGGCCGCCGGAGATTTGTGTCGGCAGCTTATTGGCGTGCTCCTCCAATTCAACCAGCCGCAGCAGGTCAAGGGCTCGCGCTCGGCTCTCTGCCGGTCGATAGCGCCCACACATGTCGATCGGGAGCAGGACATTCTCCGCCACGGTCAGCATCGGCAGGAAATGGAAGGCCTGGTGGACGACCCCGATGGTTCGGCCGCGGAAGAGCGCCAGGTCTTTTTCGGATAGCTCATGCAGCGAGACACGATGGCCGTTGGCGCGGATTTCAACCTGGCCGGAGGTCAGGCGGTCTACGCCGGTGATCATGTTGAGCAGCGTTGATTTCCCGGCCCCAGACTTGCCGATGATCCCCAGGAACTCTCCAGGGTAGACGTCGGCGGAAACGCCATTCAGCGCGCGGAAGGAGCCAGCTGGACTCTGATAGGCCTTGACGACCTGACGCAGGACGATCTGCGCCGCGCGCTCATCCGAGGTGGAGGAAGGAGTGTTGCTCATGCTGAAGAATCAGGGACAGGCTGCATTTACGCCAGGCGGAAAGCGGTGCTTAGACATGCTACCATAGCGAACGGTCGGCGTTCTCAGCCTGCGCTCATCTTCCGTGGAGCGGAGCGGTTGGCGGGTTGTGCGGCGGCCGCGGGTTGAGGCGAGGCCCCGCGCTGGGGCGAGACGAGGGCGCCTTCCGGCCGGTGCATGGCCTGCGGGCCGACGGGCTGGCTTCGCGGCTGCGTGCTTCATAGATCACGCAAGAGGGGCGGACGGACTTCCCTTCCGCCCGCCACCACCGAGCGATGCTTCGTGGGGGACCCACGCCGTAGGCTTTGCCATTCGGCTGTGATGCGGCGGGGCGGGGAAGGCAGAGCGGCCCGCGCGATGGCTGGGGGATGGGGGACGCGGGGACTGCGGGACAAATCCCGGGCGCATGCCTTGGGAGCCCGCTGGCAGGAGAGCCGCGCCCTGGTCTGAGCTGTCGCCGGGCCGCTCCAAGCCGCAGGCTTGCGGGGTCGTGCGGCGGCGCCTAGAATGGTGAGGCTGGCAGGCGGATGTGGTCAACGTGCAGACCACCTGCGGAGGAGACGCGATGACGATCGCCCTGGACGGATCTGGCCTGACGATCGAGAAGCTCACGCGAATTGCCCGCGACGGGGAGGCCGTGCAGCTGACACCGGCGGCGCTCCAACGCATCCGCGCCTGCCGCGCCATGGTGGAGGAGAAGGTCCAGGCCCACGAGATCATGTACGGAGTCAACACCGGCATCGGCGAGTTCTCCGAGGTCGTGCTGACCGATGACCAGGTGCGCAAGTTCCAGCGCTACCTCATCTACAACCATGCTGCCGGCATTGGCGATCCGGCCCCCATCGAGCACGTGCGGGCTGCCATGGCCAGCCGGGTGAACGTCCATGCCCACGGGAATTCAGGCTGCCGACCCGAGATCACGCAGACACTGGTTGAGATGCTCAATCGGGGCGTCACTCCGGTGGTGTGCCAGAAAGGCTCGGTGGGCGCTTCGGGTGACCTGGCCCCCATGTCGCAGATCGCCCTGCTGCTGATGGGCGAAGGCGAAGCGTACTTCAAGGAAGAGCGCCTGCCGGGCGGTGTGGCGCTCGAACGGGCCGGAATCGGCATTCCAGATCTGGAGGCGCGCGACGGCCTGGCGGCGATCAATGGTTCGAACTTCCTGACCGGCATGAGCGCCCTGCACCTTTTCGACATGCAACGCTGGCTGAAGCAAGCCGAGATCGCGTGTGCCATGTCTCTCGAAGCGCTCCAGGCCAACATGAAACCCTATGACATGCGGCTGCATCAGGCGCGGGGATTCTCCGGGGCGATGCGCTCCGCCCAGGCAATCCTGAAATGCGTCGAGGGCTCGGATCTGGCGACCGGCAAGTTGAAGAGCAAGGTCCAGGACGCGTATTCGATGCGCTCCTCGCCGCAAGTCATCGGCGCGGCGCACGACGCACTGGCCTATGCCCGGTCGCAGGTGGAAATTGAGCTCAATGGGGTGGGGGACAACCCGATCTTCCTGCCCGAGTTCCGCCTGACGCTCACCGGCGCCAACTTTCAGGGGTCGCCCGTCTCCCTGCCGATGGACATGTGTGGGGCGGCCATCACGATGGTGTGTGTCCTCTCCGAGAGGCGACTGAACCGCTTGACCAATCCGGCTCTCAGCGTTGGGCTGCCCGCCTTCCTGACCAAGGGCGCCGGCATGTTCTCCGGCATGATGCTCAGCCAGTACACGGCCGACATGCTCATCGTCGAGCAGAGAATCCTCTCCGCGCCTGCCTCGATCCAATCGATTCCGGCGGCAGCCGATCAAGAAGATTTCGTCTCCATGGGAATGAACACGGCCTTGAAGAACGGTCAGATCCTGGACAACGCCTTTGGGGTGCTGGGAATCGAATTCATGGCCGCCGCGCAGGCATTGGATTTTCGCGATTTCCACTTCGGCAAGGGCGTCCAGGCAGCCCGCCAGGTCATCCGGCGGCATGTTGCCCATCTGGAGGAAGACCGCCCCCTCTACCCGGACCACATGGCGATGAAGGACCTGGTACGCAGCGGCGAGATTCTGGAGGCCGTCGAAGCGGCCGTCGGCAATCTCGGCTAGTGCCGGCGGTGGCCTGCGTAGAATCACTTGTGAGGCGGGCTGAACGGTGTGCGGTCAATCCGCCGGGCCTTCCCACGAAATCGTCAAACGGTTGTGTTTCGGTAGAAGTTATGGGACGGAGGTCTCCATGAAGCTAAGGAGCGTCTCAGGCATCCCTTGCTTCGTCAAGAACGTCGCCAGGTCAGCCAAGTGCTACGAAGCCCTCGGCTTCACATTCCGCAAGAAGGATCCACAGCATGCCACTGCGTACTTGAATTGTTCTGGATCGACTTTCTGCCCATAGACAAGGAAGCCAGGCCCGAATTCCATAAGCACGCGAGACTTGCCAACAAGGGAGCCGGCGTATTCCTATACATCAGTGTTGAAGACGTGGATCGCTTCTACAAGAGTCTTGTTACGAAAGGTCTTAAGCCCTCAACCAAACCACAGGATTCGACCTGGGGCAACCGGGAATTCGTGCTACGTGATCCCGACGGCTGCAAACTGGTCTTCTTCAAGAGACTGTAGGTCCCTTCGCGTCCTGCTGCCACGCGGATGCCGCACTTGAGTGACTGCGCGGCTGCCGCGATCTTGGCAAGGCGTGAGATCCCGCTCCAGCCCGCCTGACAACTCGCTGCCCCCCGAAGGGCATGGTCCCCATGTCTTCATCGCACCCCGTTCGGGCCGCGAGCCCCGGTGGCCTGCCGGGGCGAGACGGCCTGCGGTACCGGGCAGGTGTCGGGAGGCCGGGCAAGCCCTCTCCAGGGTGCTTCGCGACTGACCCGGTCGGCTGGGCCATGGTGCGGGGCGCCTGGCCCGCCGTCCTACGCGAGAATGGGTGGCGAGTCGCCTCCTTCCGTCGGGCGGCTTCCCGCGACAAACGTGGGATTGCGTGGCTCGCCTGGACTGCCGTCCCAGGGCAG
>Ga0299912_10005074_pt1 | contig 10803 bp, 10 predicted proteins | sample RVTome_2_FD_207667 | JGI IMG/M metagenome (GOLD analysis project Ga0299912, IMG submission 207667) | Soil microbial communities from uranium-contaminated site in the Upper Colorado River Basin, Wyoming, United States - RVT95D214 (version 2) ... | reverse complement strand
GAAAAGATCTTTGACTTCTTTCTTTAAGCGGGGTCTTAGGTTCATTCTCAATGCCGCTCTTTCCCTAACAAAAATCCCCAAACTCTGGTTTCATATAAAATATGTCAGGTGTTAAGAGGAATTTGAATTTAGCCTCTTTTCACCTATACTCTTTATAAAGGAGATTGATAGATGACCGAAACCCCTCCCCCTATTGAACAACTTACGCTTCGTATGATCGCCATGCCGCGAGACACGAATCCTGCTGGTGATATTTTTGGCGGATGGCTTGTCTCTATAATGGATATGGCAGGTGGAACGGTTGCAATCCACACATCAAAGGGACGGGTGGTTTTAGCAGCCATTGACAAAATGTCTTTCCTGCGTCCCGTACTTGTTGGGGATGAGGTGAGTTGCTATGCCCATATTGTGAAAACAGGAACAACATCAATGCAAGTAAGTGTGGAAGCCTGGGTCCGCCGCCCCCGAGGCGGCCATATCCATAAGGTAACAGAAGGGCTGTTTACCTTTGTCGGCATTGATGAAAATCGCAAACCACGGCCTTTGCCATAAATGCATCACACTTGCCATACCTTAAATCAATAGTCTAAAAATCAGGACCTTCCCCAAAAATAAATGATCAAGAAAGTTGGATACGAGGAAAAGCCTAGTAAAAAGAGCGTTTTTTTGAGAAAAAATGGAGAAACTTTCTCAAGAACTCAGTAAACTTTGCCGTCTCTTTATTGATTTATGGGTTAGCCGCGAGTCAAAGTGGCCTTACCCCTTTTTTGGGTTCAGAACCCTCAAGCCTCTGTTCGGGACATAACCGCATATGGAAAAGAAAGAGGCCGAGATCGTGATAGACAAAGTCAGGAACAACTATCAATTCTTTATCGCTTTTTTTGCGCCTTAGAAACTTTCGCCTTCCTCTGGGGGTGAGGACACTTACCCCAGTTGCCAGAACTCGGCACTCCCCCTCATCTTGATTTATCACCCCAATCCGGGTAGGCCAGTGGGTGTTAAAATTACGCTACTCTTGACTTTATAAAATTATATATTATATACAAACTACTTATATTTTATTTTAATTTGTTGTTTGAAAGGTAATAAATATGCGTAACCGTTTTATAGTTTCTGTTTTGCTTAGCACAAGCATACTACTTTCACCTGCTTTCGCCGTGCGCATCGAGGAGGACGCTTCTGCGGATAATAAGCTTCCCCAGAAGTTAGCGTTTGTTAACATCAGGAATGAGACTGAGGAAGGGCAGCTTAGACACCAACAAGACCTAGAATATATTAAAAGCTTACGCATGGATAAGGAAAAAGGGCTCGATCTCCCCTCAATAAAAACCGAGTTTAAAAAGTTGAAGAGTGAGCTGATTACCTCGCAAAAACAACTTAAAAGCTATGAAAGTGAAGCACAGAATTTAGTAAATCTCCTGGAAAAAGATTCTGCTAACCGACAGTATTTGAAGCGACATATATATCTCAACGAAGAAATAATTATGCTTCAAAGCCACATCTATGAGATTCAGGGTGGAATAGTGCAGTCAGAAGCGGTCGTTGGTAGCGTTAAACAAGAAATACAACAGAAACTATCGGTTGAGCTTTTTGATGAGCTATTGCGAAATCGCGTTAAAACGTCAAGTATCGACGAAACAGGAGAGCTGCATCAATTTATGTCTCCAGGGACGCTGGCACGACTCGATCAAGCTCTTAATTTCCTTCCTAACGAAATCATTCAATTAATTATATTGCATACGGGCGTGGAGGGTATATCCCTTTTTAATGAGCGGTGCATAGATTATCCATATCTCTGGAATACTCGCTTAGTTTCAAAAAAGTGGAAAAAAGCATCAGATGAAATTATTAGAAACAACAAGAAAATTGTGGCAATACCCCTTCTGCCAAATACTTTTGAGAAGTATCCCCTGCAAGTTATTTTATCCCTTATGAATACATTTTCATTAAAGGATGTATACTTAAGTGGCTGGGATGCACCTTCTTTTGAAAAGTTACCAGAGATGTTTTCAGAAACTAACTTTTCTTCCAAAATCAGATCGTTATCTTATATCCAATCGGGTTCAGGGCAACTCACTTCCAGGGATTTCCTGGGAGCTAAGGGGTCTTTCTACTTAAGAAAGACCTTTCAATTTTTGCCAAACCTTGAGAAGTTAAACATAGAAGGAACCCTAGGCGAAGAAGGGGGAACACTGATTGCATCTTCGCTTTACCGTCTTCCAAAACTTAAGACACTTCGCATCCACGCTTCAGCAATGGGACCCTTAGCTGTTAAAAAGATTGCCAAAAATCTAAAATCTACTCCTCAACTTGAAGAACTAATTTTATGGGGCAGTAACCCGGGAGATGTAGGCGCTTTAGCACTTGCAGAACACTTGAAGAATGTCCCTCATTTAACAACTTTAAATTTAGCTGCTACACTTGCAGCAGGCCCCTATAGCGGTAGCAAACCAATTCATGAGTTAGGATTAACAAAACTTGCAAAGGCTATTAAGAAACACCCTGCCATACAAGTGCTTCGGCTGAGTAATCCAGCAGATGGGGAAACCGATGCCCTAGATAACCTAAAAAATAGCGGGCACAACGATGTAAGTATATTGATGAGCAAATTGTAACTACCGCCCTAGTACTTCACTGATGGAACTAAAAAAGCGAGGCTTTAAAAAGCCTCGCTTTTTTTCAGGGATTTTCACCAGCCCACACGATAGTGGGATAATAAGAGATTACAAAAAAGAGGGCAATTTCTCATTGTTAGCGCTATGGTTCCTAAAGTGAATTGACGATAATCGCAAACCACGATCATTGCCAAAGGCGTAGAGTCCGCTTCTACTCCCCCGAAAACAACGCCTTTATTCCAGACCACCAACGTTCCCACCAGGAAGGTTCAGGGGAAGGAGGGATGTTGGGGGTCAAATATTTCGGGTCCAGAAGCCTAACGCCGCCTCCTGATGAAGATCCATCAGTTGTGTCAAGAAAAACAGGAGCGGCATCTTCTTTTTCTTCTTGAGAAATGGATGTCACTTCGCTTCGATCTTTCTCCTTAAGCGAAGAAGGCCCCTCCGTTTTCGAACTCTTCCGAGACGTATCTGGACGAGAAATCGCAGCACCAGGTATTTCCTCATCCGCTGTCGGAACATTCATAAGACGCGCGTTAGCATCGCCTGCTAAGCAGCCGATAAGAAGCAGCCCTCCCCATAATCTCACAGCAATTCTCTCCCATTTTATTAAAAATGTATCTTATTATACCCCATAATACATCTTGAATTCAATAGGCTGAGGCGTTAAATCCAGGGCTTCCACTTCTTCACGTTTTAATTCAATAAAACTGTCAATAAGATCATCGCTGAAAACGCCCCCGACTTTTAAAAATTCCCGATCTCCATCGAGCGCTTCAAGCGCTTGCTTGAGTGACCCTGCAACTTGTGGAATTCCACGAGAAACAGCTGGATCATAAAGGTTTCCCTCATGAGCTTCACCAGGGTGGATCTTATTCCGAATGCCATCCAAACCTGCCATCAGCATTGCTGCAAAAGCGAGGTATGGGTTTGCAGCCGCATCCGGAAAGCGCGTTTCAATGCGCTTTGAATTCATGGTTGGGGTATACGGAATGCGGATTGATGCAGACCGATTGCGCGCCGAATAGGCTAGCATCACAGGCGCTTCATATCCTGGGACAAGGCGCTTATAACTATTCGTCGTTGGATTCGTGAACGCATTCAAGGCTTGGCCATGCTTAATAATTCCCCCAATGTAATAGAGTGCTTCTTGAGAAAGGTGAGCATAAGCATCCCCAGCAAAAAGAGGCTTTCCCTTGTGCCAAAGGGATTGATGCACATGCATACCCGACCCATTATCTTTGTGGATGGGCTTGGGCATAAAGGTTGCTGTCTTTCCATACATACGCGCAACGTTTTTGATCACATATTTGTAAATTTGAAGGTGATCGGCCGTTTTCGTTAAGGTACTAAACTTAAACCCAAGCTCATGTTGGCTTGGCGCTACCTCATGGTGGTGCTTTTCGACCTCAACCCCCATTTCTTTCAAGGTAGAGAGCATTTCAGACCGCATATCAAAGATCTGATCGACCGGATTCACAGGGACATATCCTCCCTTTATCCCCGGGCGGTGTGCCAGGTTTCCTTGGGGATCTTGACGACCCGAATTATAGTCACCCTCGTCCGAATCCACGTAATAAAAACCATGCTGCATAGCCACATCATATCTCACATCATCAAAGACAAAGAATTCAGCTTCCGGACCAAAGTAAGCCGTATCCGCGAATCCTGATTCTTGAAGATGGGCTTCCGCACGCTTGGCAATCCCGCGAGGATCCCTGCCATAAGATTTTCCTGAAAGAGGCTCCAGAATATCGCAATTTAAGATAAGCGTTGGTTGGGCTGCAAAAGGATCAAGAACAGCTGTCGAAAGGTCGGGTTTCATTTGCATATCCGAATCATCGATGCTCTTCCATCCTGCAATCGAAGACCCGTCAAACATAAGCCCTACATTGAGAATATCTTTATCAACTGCATCCACATGGAACGTCATATGGTGCCAGGCACCGCGTGGGTCAGTGAAACGAAAATCAACAAAAGACACGTTGTGCTCTTTCATAAGAGCAAAAACAGATTCAGCTGTAATAGATTTCATGGGGTTCTCGCGATGTTAAGTTTCGTAAGTGGTCATTACACCGCCCCCAAGGTTTAAGGAAGTCTCTTCAAATGTGCAAGGAGAAATTTTTAACCTTTCAGGGGAGCTGGATAAGGGAGTTGTCATCACTTCATCCATTGTATATTTATTATATTCCAAACTTAAATTCGACGTCAAATTTTTTAATTGTCCATTCTGCTTAAAAATGGATGCAATTTTGTGGAGATAGCGTTAAGGTTCTTATAGTTAACAAGACATGAGTTTTAAGTATGGAAGCAAACCCCCAAGAGAATTACTTCCCATATTCTTCACCTATTAGTTTATTGGAAGAACTTTTTTTCCAATTCGAGTGGAATTATGACCGAATCGGTGAAAATGAAATTATAGCAGAAGTTGAAGGAAGATGGTGTTCCTATCGTCTTTGTGCCATATGGCATCAAGACTTAGACTGTTTGATGGTCAGCTCCCTGGTTGATATTAAAATTTCCCAGGACAAACGCTCCTCCGTGGAAATTCTTCTTTCCGCTTTAAATCCAAAAATTTGGCTAGGTCATTTTGAAATCTCTCCAGATGAGGATATCCCTGCCTTTCGCTATAACTTAACCTTGCGCGGAAATCCCGGTGCAACACTTGAACAGATGGAGGAAATTTTAACAGCGGCTGTCACCGAATGTGATCGACTCTATCCTGCTCTGCAATTCGTATTATGGGGGGGTAAAAACCCAGAAGAAGCGCTTATGGCAGCCATGCTGGATACGTATGGAGAAGCCTAATGAGGCTTACCCTTGCCCTTGTTGGTTGTGGCGCCATGGGGTCAGCCCTTCTCAAGGGGTGGCTCTCACAACCTGATTCGAAGGAACGATTCAAGTCTTTTTGGGTTATTGCTCCTCACCGCGAAAACGTTGACCCCTTTTTGGAGGATTCTCGTGTTCAATGGTTTTCTTCTCCTGAGCAGCTCCCGCAAAGTCCCGATGTTATCGTATTTGCAATTAAACCTTTTCTTCTTGAAAATATTCTCCCTCTTTATAAATCCTTTCATTCCCTTGTTATTTCTGTAGCATCAGGAAAATCCTTATCTTTTTATGAAAGAGCCCTCTCCCCTTCCCATCCCATTGTAAGAGCTATGCCCAATACACCTGTCAGTATTCATAAGGGCGTCATTGGCCTTCTTGCAAATACTCAGGTAAGTCCCGAACAAAAATCTATTGTAAACGCTTGTTTCCAAGATCTCGGTCTTATCGCTTGGGTCAAATCGGATGAGGATATGGATAAAATTACGGCCATCTCAGGGTCAGGGCCAGCATATGTTTTCTGTCTGATTGAATCATTAGCCCAAGCAGCAGAATCATTGGGATTTGACAAAAAAATGGCCCTGAGCCTTGCGCTTTATACCTTTTGGGGAGCTTCAACCTATGCCCACCATTCTGATGAATCACCGGCTGTATTGCGTGAACATGTCACAAGCCCTAAAGGAACAACCGCTGCCGCTATTAACGTTTTAGAAACGGGAGGACTTTATAATCTTATGGAAGCAGCTGTGAAAGCCGCTTATGCCCGTGCAAAGGAATTGGGAGAATGAAAGAAAAAACCTTCAAAGCCTGTCTTCAAGTGATAGAAAAGGAAGGATGGAAAAAGTTTTCCTTTGCCAAGACCTCCCAAGCATCAGGCATTCCCTTAAATATTTTTCACGCCCAGTTTTCTTCACCTATCGATGTTATGATTCATCTTTTCCGTAAAATTGATGAAACCGTTCTTAAAGATCGTAAACTTTCCCCTGAAAATCTTTCACCAAGAGATGCTTTATTTGATATCCTCATGGCCCGATTTGATGCTGCTCAAAAGTACAAAACGGTCCTTAAGCTTTTTTGGCATGACTGGATTATGGCCCCTGAAGAGGCGCCTTCCCTTGCCTGCCATGGGTTTTCCTCCATGGCCTGGATGTTAGAAGCCGCTGGCCTGAGTTCTCGTGGACTTAAAGGCATTCTGCGGGTTCAGGGCCTAACAACACTTTACCTTTTGACGTTGAGGACCTGGCTTGAAGATGATAGCCCTGATTTAGGGAAAACAATGGTTTTCTTGGATAAAGGGCTTTCTCGACTTGAAAGCGCCGCTAATTTTCTGAAGTTCCTTTAGAAGCGCTCATTAACCCTTTTTGAACTCTTCTCCCTTTATCCTAAAAGAAATTATGGGTATATTCCGTCACAGGGAGACAAAATGAACATTCAATTTATTGGAGCCACAGGGACGGTTACGGGCTCAAAATATCTACTTTCTCTGGATTCTCAAAAAGTACTGGTGGATTGTGGCCTCTTCCAGGGTCTCAAACAACTGCGTCTGAAAAATTGGGGCCCATTGCCTTTTAACCCCTCGGAAATTAAAAACCTTCTGCTGACTCATGCCCATATTGACCATAGTGGTTACATTCCTCTTCTTGTCAAAAATGGCTTTCGGGGAAAAATATATTGTAGCCATGGGACTGCTGAACTTTGTAAAATCCTCCTTCCTGATAGTGGGTTTTTACAGGAAGAAGATGCTTATTTTGCGAATAAGCATGGCTTTTCAAAACATAAGCCTGCCCTGCCCCTTTATACTTTGAAAGATGCAGAGGCCTCTCTGAAATCCTTTTACCCTATTGATTTTGAACATGAAGTTGACCTTGGAGACAATTGCACTTTTTCCCTTCTTCCTGCAGGGCACATCCTTGGCGCCTCGATGGTCCGCATAAGGGATGGAAAAACCACCCTACTCTTTACAGGAGATCTGGGACGGCCCCATGATATCATTATGAAGCCCCCAGCTATTGTCGACGCCACCGACTATCTGGTACTGGAATCAACCTATGGTGATCGACTCCATAATACCCTTGATCCTAAGGATGAATTAGCTGAAGTCATCAACCGAACGACCCGCCGAGGAGGTGTGATCGTTATTCCAGCCTTTGCCGTTGGGCGAGCCCAATCCGTTCTTTACCTGGTTCATCAACTTAAAAATGAAAAAAGAATCCCCGATATTCCTGTGTATCTCGACAGTCCTATGGCAAGGGATGCCACAGACCTTTACTGTGCGTTTGGTGGTGAACATCGCCTTTCCGAAAATGAGTGTACGCTTATGTGCCGTGAGGCAAAAATTATTAATACGCCGGATGAATCAAAGGAAATAGATTTCGAACAAACCCCCAAAATCATTATCACGGCCAGCGGAATGGCCACGGGTGGCCGGGTTGTTCACCATTTAAAAGCCTTTATTTCTGATGAACGAAATACGGTCCTCTTTACAGGTTTCCAAGCAGCAGGCACCCGTGGGCAAGCTCTGGTTCATGGCGTTGATAAAATCAAAATTCATGGGGAATACCACCCAGTTAAGGCCGAAATTGTTCTTCAAGATTCCCTTTCAGCCCATGCTGATTACAAAGAAATTTTAGAATGGTTATCCCACTTTCAGCGTCCTCCAAAAGAGGTTTTCATCACCCATGGTGAGCCGATCCAAGCCGATGCTCTCCGATTCAAAATAAAGGAGCAATTGGGATGGAACTGTGAAGTCCCAGAATACCTTGAGCGTGTGAATTTAACATGAACACCCCTATTGTCTCACTTTCCTCTTTAACGTTGAAAGCCCGTAAATTTGAACTGGATACACGGAAACACTTTGTGGCAATTATACGCGGCGATTGTGCTCTCTGTCGTTCTGCAGGATTCAGGTCGGAAGCCCGAATTAACATTGAAAATGGAACTTCGCCGATTGTTGCGACCCTTTATGTGATCAACTCCCCCATGCTTGCACCCGATGAAATTGCATTATCTGATAGCGCTTGGGAAAAACTAGGCGCTAAAGAAGGTGACAAACTAATTGTCACTTTGGCTGAATCTTTGGATTCTTTTAGCTACGTACGGGCAAAACTCCATGGAAAGACCTTAGAAAATTCCGACTTTAAAATGATCATTCACGATATGGTGGAAGGGCGTTATTCGGATATTCAACTCGCAGCCTTTATCACAGCATGTGTTAATCTGAACAAGGACGAGACCATTTCGCTTACTAAATCCATGAGTGAATCGGGCCGTCAACTCAAATGGGATCACTTCCCGGTCGTTGACAAACACTGCATTGGAGGATTGCCTGGCAACAGAACGACCATGATCCTTGTTCCCATTCTTGCAGCCTATGGTCTTACCATCCCCAAAACGTCTTCCCGAGCCATCACTTCGCCTGCGGGCACTGCAGATACAATGGAAGTCTTGGCACCGGTGAACCTCTCCGTTAAAGAAATGCAACAGGCTGTTGAAAAGGAAGGCGGCTGCATCGTTTGGGGTGGATCCGTTGACCTAAGCCCCGTGGATGATGTGTTCGTTCAAGTTGAGCGTGCCCTTGACCTTGATAGCAAAAGCCAGCTTGTCGCTTCTGTCTTGTCGAAAAAAGTTGCCGCTGGTTCGACTCATGTTTTAATTGACATTCCCATTGGCTTCACGGCCAAGGTCCGCTCTCAAGATGAAGCTACCATTTTGAGAAATCTCTTTCTCGACGTCGGCAAAGCCGTTGATCTTAATATTCAAGTCGTTGAAACCGATGGGTCGCAACCTGTGGGACGTGGGATAGGCCCTGTCCTTGAAGCCAGAGATATCCTCTCCGTTCTAAGAGGAGAAAAAGATGCCCCCCAAGATTTGAAAGAGCGTTCCCTTTTCCTCGCCGGGAAAATTTTAGAATCCTGCAGTGATGTGAGTCCTGGAAAAGGATATCTTGAGGCTCAACAAATTTTAGAAGATGGAAGAGCCCTAAAGAAATTTGAAGCCATTTGCAAAGCCCAAGGAGGAATGAGGGAGCCCAAGCTCGCGCAATACACATCTGTCATTACCGCACCCCATAAAGGGATCATTCAGAACATTGATAATCGCCTTATCGCTCGCATCGCAAAGCTTGCGGGGGCACCTGATTCCCCATCAGCGGGCGTTGATCTCCATAACCCTTTAAAAACAACCGTTGAAAAAGGACAGCCTTTATTTACGATCTATGCCGCCTCCCCCGGGGAGTTAAACTATGCCCTTCACTATTTCCATTCCCATCAAGATGTTATTTTAATCCGGGAAACTTCCTAATGAACCCTATCCTAATTGATTTTCCGAATCCCTCCCCTCTCGGCAAAAATGTAAGAACACTCTTAAAAGCAGAAGATGGAAAAGTCCTGATCCGAAATTTCCCCGATGGCGAAACCTATCTTCGCGTTGAAAGCCAAGTTGAAGGGCGCGAGATTATTGTCTACGCATCCCTTTTTCAACCCAATGACTGGATTTTAAATCTTCTTTTCCTGGCAGACGCCCTTCGAAATCACGGTGCTAAACGGGTAGGCCTTCTTGCCACTTATTTGGCTTATATGCGGCAAGACAAGGTCTTCCATCCAGGAGAAGCCCTTACATCAGCCACATTTGCAAAACTTCTTTCCTCCTCCTTTGATTATCTAGTTACGGTGGATCCCCACCTGCATCGTTATCATAGCCTGAATGAAATCTATTCTATCCCTGCGCTTGTTGTGAAAGCAGCACCCTTGATTTCTGAATGGATCCACACCCATGTGAAAAATCCTTTTATCATCGGCCCAGATAGGGAAAGCGCCCAATGGGTTAAGGAGGTTGCTGGGAACGCTCCCTCTATTGTTCTCAGTAAGGTTCGCCATAAAGATGGCCACGTGAAAATCACATGGCTCGAGAGTATGGATATTGAAGGGAAAACACCCGTCTTAGTGGATGACATTATCTCATCTGGGGGAACGATGCTCCAAGCAGTCGAACATCTTAAAGAAGAAGGATTTCCTCCTCCGATCTGCATTGCCATTCATCCTATTTTTGCAGAAAATTCTTACCAACGTTTACTGGATGCTGGTGTGCAAAAAATTGCCACCTGTAATTCGATTCCCCACCCCTCGAATCAGATTGATCTTGCTCATGTTTTGGTGGGAGCTTTAAAAATCATTCTTGAGTAGATTTTAATATAAAAACAATCCCTCAGCGGAAGCCGTTGAGGGACTTAAATCTTCATATATACCCGTCATGAATGAAAATTCGTGATTAAGCCTTTGAATAAGCTGAAGATTATGTTACAAACAAAGAATGAACAGATTTTTGACAGAAGGAGAGAGAGCGACCCTAAAAGCCCAACACCGGC
>Ga0299912_10005073_pt1 | contig 10805 bp, 7 predicted proteins | sample RVTome_2_FD_207667 | JGI IMG/M metagenome (GOLD analysis project Ga0299912, IMG submission 207667) | Soil microbial communities from uranium-contaminated site in the Upper Colorado River Basin, Wyoming, United States - RVT95D214 (version 2) ... | reverse complement strand
ATAAAGATAAGAGAAATTATTGTCATTCCCAATAACCACCTGCGGACAGGCGAATTGGAGTTAAAAAACCTTATCCTTTTATTATGAATACTCTTTATCCATGGTGCTTTTTCCATTTTCGTATAATAACAAGCCCTGGGATGTGGTGTGAATTTAATCAATAACTCTTCAATCTGAGAATTGTCTGGTTTATTAGGATTCGGATTCTTGCTTATCTGATCATTCATATTTCTCACCAATCGTGGCGAATTTGTTCCAAACTCCTGCGAATGTAAACTGAAACAGTATTTTCTTCCATGTTAAGAAATTTTGCAATTTGCTTAACCTGCCATCCAAGCATGTATCGAAGAACGAGCATCTCCCGCCGGTCATCTTGTAAATCCTGCAATATCTCCCATAAGTGAGTAAATTGCTCCTGATTGGTTGCCTGTTCCTCTGGAGTAAGTTCTGAGGATGAGAACATTGAATCCAAAGTTGTATCATCAAATTTTTCGATTGCGTCATCGGTATGATTTTTATTTTTCCGATGAGTATCAATTACTAAATGGCGGGCAATGGTGAATAGCCAGCATAATGCATCATGTTCATCTCCTGAAAACTGATTGCGTCCCTTCCATGCCCGCGAATAAGTATCGCTGGTCAAATCTTCAATTTCCTCAAGCGGGCCGCCATGCAAGCCATATATAAAACGAAAGATAATGAGATGTGTACGTGCAAATAAATTACTAAAGGATTCAGAATCCTGTAATGACGTTCGGGATGCTAGCATGAATTATTCAATGTGATTAACGGAATATCTCATAAAATCTGACAATGGATTAGAGCACAATCACCCCGATACTCTTTCAAAGATCAATTTTTATACATACTTTTAGACCTGGAGATATGTTTTACTTGAGGTAAAGCTTTTATCCCCTTGACTTCAGCTGGTGTCAGATATCTCCATTCTTTCGGTTTTAAATTACCGAGCTGTAAACTCCCGATCCTAACCCGGATGATGCTTACAACAGGTAGACCAATCTGTCTACAGGTATCACGAATTTGGCGCTTTCGACCCTCCTTCATAATTACTCGTATCCAGGTACCTCTACCTGAGTTTGTATCAACATCCACCTGAACCGGTGCAGTGTGGTAACCATCCTTCATGACCACACCATGTCGCCAGGCACTCAACTGCTTTTCATCAGGATGGCGTGCAACTAAAACCCGATATTCTTTTTCATGTCCATAACGAGGGTGGGTAAGGTGATTCGCTAACTCACCATCATTGGTTAGCAATATCAATCCTTCACTCTCCACATCCAACCTACCAACTGGATATAAAGTTCCTTGGACAGGCACTAGGTCGCGCACAGTCGGACGTGGATCGGGTGAGCTGACCGTAGATAAGACTCCTCTAGGTTTATATAGAATAATATACTGATAAGCCTCTGGAGGTTTGATTAATTTACCATCCAACTTTATCTGATCCACTTGTAGATCAGCCTTTGATCCGATATTCGCTACCTGACCATTGACAGTCACTCGACCTGCGGTGACTAAATCTTCGCAGGCTCTACGAGAACCAAACCCTGCATGTGCCAGAATTTTTTGCAATCTTTCTTCCATATAATTTCATCCTGAGGGTAAATTTATATTACGCTACATTTCTTGAATGACAAACGTATAGTTTTAACTTCGAAGGGACGGAATTCGAGGGGGATTTTCCCCTTTATAAAGGGTAGATCATTAAGGAATCTCTCAAGCATATCCGTCTGTGAGACATTAATTACCGGTAATGTCGTTGACAAAATACAATTTGTTAATGAACGCTTCGATTCATACAATCGCAGAATAATATCCCTTGTGCCATCTTCAGCTGGTTTAACAGTCTCAAGAATGATATTGGGAGAATCAATTCTGAAGATGGAAGTCTCTCCCGACGTACCAGGTATTATCATCACCGGACAGTTTAATTCATAGGCTTCATGCACAATGTCGCACTCGCCAAAGCTGCCATTCCAAAAGTAAATCGAATATGTAAAGTTATGAATTCCTTTATCAGCGATTGGGTCGGGAGCCAGTGATGATTTGAGTAATGTGAGATTCATACTGTTTCCGAGAACGTTAATGCCATATTTACTGTCATTAAGGATTGCTACCCCACGATTCTCTTCTGCCAATGCAGTCCATTTATGATTGCATACTTCAAACTGGTCAGCATCAAAAGGTCGAGAGCGGTGGTTGGGACGTCTAATGTGCCCAAATTGGATCTCGTGAATTGCTTCAGCGGAATGGATATTGACAGGAAATGCCACTTTTAGTAACTTATGGCTTTCCTGCCAATCAAGTGTTGTCTCGAAATCGATCCGACGACTGCCTTTCTGAAGGCTGATGAGCTGGGTTATTGAGGAGTGGTGAATTTTCCGGGTAAGCTTAATTTTAGCTATATATGGATCATTTCGAACAACTTCCAATTGTACAGGCTCTTCCGTTACCATGAGCAGGTTTTCGGTCATACTATCGATATCCCAGGCATCAAAACGAGAAGGAATGTCTTTGTAAAGGCAAAAACGATTTCCTACCCCTGCAAGCATCTCAATTCTGGTCTCTTTATCAGTAAAGTGAGTCATTTCCCCCTGATGATTGAATCTAGCGGATAAAAAATCGTTTTCAAGGCTATTTTTAGTAGCCTTGATATCATGTTCGGGTTCATCTAAGGGATTATTTAGCCGTTGATTATGATCAATTGTTGTCCAACTACATGCTGGAACTGTCACCAATTCAGATCCATCAGGAAAATCAATCAGAACAGTGCGATCCCAGGATAAAGAATTAAAGACGGTAACAGAATCTTCTTTTCTGGTAAAGGTTGAAGCAGCAGCATGAGTAATGTTAGATGATGAAGTTATGACCTCATTGAAATCTGATGCAGATTCTTCGTATACTCGATGAATGGATGAGCCAGGCAGGATGTCATGAAATTGATTGAGCAATAATTTTAGCCAGCTGGATTTAAGTGTATTTTGGGTAAAACCAAAATTATTCAGTGTGCGGGCAATGCTACCCCAGAATTCTGCCTCACGTAATGAAAATTCACTGCGGCGGTTTCCTTGTTTTGTTTTTGCTTGCGAAGTGTAGGTACCTCGATGAGCTTGAAAATAAAGCTCACCCACGTAACGGTCCTTTGGTAACCCCAGTAGTTTTAAATCGGCAAAGAACTGTGCAGGTGATGCATGCTTTACTCTCGGGAGACCTTCAAGGTCTTTAGCACGTAACAAGAACTCTAGATGGTCTCGAGTAGGACCACCTCCACCATCTCCCCATCCAAAGGCTAACAGCATAGAACGGATACCATCTGTTTGTAAGCGTGTCTCCCATCTGTCCACGAGACTACCTGGACGGGTCTCGCTGTTATAGTCTGTGAAAATATGGGCTGGAATGGTTGTTCCGTCAATACCTTCCCAAAGGAAGGTGTTATATGGAAATTTGTCTCCTCCATGGTATAACCAGGTAATCTTCTGAGTTGCAAAGCTTGTACAACCACAGCCGATCAGTATCTGTGGTAGAGCACCGGAATATCCAAATACATCAGGTAGCCACAATAACTCCGTATTGATGGAGAATTCCTCTTTGAAGAATTGTTTTGCGTACATGATTTGGCGTATCAGGCTTTCACCGCTTGTCAGGTTGGTATCTGCTTCAACCCACATGGCACCATCAGCAATTACTTTTCCAGCCAGAATAGCCTGCTTAAATCGCTCGAAAAGATCTGGATAACGATTTTTCAGCATCGTATAAAGTTGAGGTTGAGACTGCAAAAAGCGATAATCCGGATATTCATCCATGAGGGAAAGCTGATTGATCACAGTTCGAGCGATTTTGCGTTCTGTTTCAGCTAATGGCCAGAGCCAGGCAATGTCGAGATGGGCATGACCAAATGCATAAAGGGTGGGTGCGGTTGAGCCATTTACACAATCCAGCAATGGACGCAGTCTCTCCCGACAAAAATTAATCGTCTCAAGCATTTCTGGCTCCGGCAGCTCTAAATCAATTAATAGGGTAACATCTTTGAGCCCTTGATCAATCTCTGATACACGAAGGGAAGCTGGATCAAGACATTTTTGGAGCTCGAATAATGTTGTGAAATCTAATGCCAGCTGGTAGAGCTGCTCGCGCCAGATACCAAAGCTGCTCTCACCAACTGTAACCTGAGGTTTTATAACTTCTGGTACAGATTCCTGTCCGTAGCGGATCGGTCCGCCTCCTTCAACCATGGGACCATGCCCTGCATATGCTTCGGTTAAAATTGAGAACTTATCTCCAGGGATGCCGTACCTGGTGAGAGTGATTTCTCGCCTTGCCCATCCAAAAGATCCAATAATTTCCCCATTCGCCCAAACCAGACATTCTCCATCTTCAGGAGATTTGGCAGCGGGATTCATATATAAAACAATTCGCTTTCCAGCAGCTACTTCCGGTAAAGTTATTTCGGTTTTGAACCAACCATATTGCCACTTGGCTCCCCAGATAGTACCTTTTGGCATAGGACGAAATTTATGGTTGCTTGCTTGTTCGGCAGAAAGTTGTTTCTGCGTGACAAATCCGGTTAGCTCGAGAGTCGCTAAGGGTTCATAACAAATCTGCCATAAGGTAGAATCCCAATGAGTGATTCGATTTAACCATTCTTTAGTGAGTGACATAAGTACTTTCCAACTGTATAATTATCCAATTTCCCAAAGCGCTCAATACTTCAAGCAATTTTACAGAAAAAGCTCACCTGGAAAGCAAGCTTTTCGCCAGTGTGACTGCGCGACTGGCATCCGGTGCATAGCCATCAGCACCAATCTGACAAGCGAACTCTTCAGTTATAGGCGCACCACCGACTATAATTATTACTCGCTGGCGTAACCCGGATTTTTCGAATAATGCAATAACTGGTCGCATCGCTGGCATAGTGGTAGTGATCAATGCTGACATTGCTATAATATCGACACCATGATCAGTAAAAGTAGAAATAAACTCTTCAGGATTGACATCAACGCCAAGGTCAAAAACCTCAAAACCAGCACCTTCCAGCATCATTTTAACCAGGTTTTTCCCAATATCATGAAAATCGCCCTTTACAGTTCCAATGGCTACTTTTCCAGCAGGATGAGCCTCGGATAAAGTTAAATAAGGCTTGAGCACATTCATACCTGCTTGCATCGCCCTGGCTGCAACAAGCATTTCCGGAACGTAATATTCACCTGCTTCAAATAAGCGCCCAACTTCTGACATTGCTGAGATCATGCCATCATTCATGATTGAAATTGGTGGTACCCCTTGGTGAATGGCAGATTTGATCTTTTTAACCACTTCCTTATGCTGACCAAGCAGCACATCCGAATATATTTGATAAATAATGGTTCCCATAACGGACTCTATATTATGAAATATCTTTGGAAACGAGCTCCAAAGTGAATCTAAAATCATATTTTGAATTTATTAGTATTGATACTCCTTCAAAGGTATTTCAAAATGTGCAAGGCTGTCCTTTAATCCACCTTGGCGGTTCCGTAAAAGCCAGATATCTTTGTATTCATTGATGATTTTCTCTAAGTCTGTTAAAAGGAAGCTTCTTGAGATTGTCGTTGAACCAAAACCATACAAACCTCGCTTGCAAGCATGACGTAAAAGATTGACTGTTAGGTTAAATTCATGCACCAGCAGATCTTTATCGAGACGAGTGGAGGTGGATCTGGATATATTTCTCGCTACCTGGTCAATCACCTCCAATGTGTGGTTCATTACATGAATGGCAGTCTCAGGTATCACATAGTCTTTCCATTCATTGATCGATTGTTGCAATATCTCAAATAAAGCTGAGGAATTTTCGGATTCAATACCAATTTCCTGGTAAATATTACCCAAGTCGTATGCGACTGTTCCCAGGTTGAATGTTGGGTCCTGGAAAGCAAATCGACTCAGGGCTGCCTTGATATCCAAGGCATAATTTACCTGATATGACCATGAATAAGCAGCCCCAGCAGCAAAACCCAGGTAACTCACTGGCAAGACCTGCCAATGACCATCATCCCCCCAATCAGTGATTAAGAAACCAATAGCGCCATTGTTTAAACCATTTATAGCTGCGTTGGCAATATTCTTAATGCAGTTATCTGTCCGACCGGAGATGGATTTCCAGGCAGATGTTCCCGGGCATACATAAAAAGGGAGGCCGGCTTGGGCGAATTTATCACCATGCGCTTTAAATGGATGATTGGCTTCATAACCCCATTCCAATGCAACACAATCATTGGGAAGCTCGTGGACGAGCTCAGGATGAGCTATGATGATATCCCCCCAAAATTGCATCTTAAAACCACGTCTTGTTAGGTCCCTGTATATCTTGAGCAAAAAATCTAGGTAGATGCGACCTGATCCGACCTGTGCACATGCATCTTTGCTACGACCTTGACCCAAATCAATTGTTTCATCACAACCAACATTAATCTGGTGACTTGTAAAATGGGGTAACAACTCGTCGTATAAACTTTTTACTAGGTTAATGCTTTCCGGATCTAATGGACATAAACTGAACGGTCCATCATGGTGTCTCCATGGAAAATCGAAACCATCCGGTGCCTCTGCCAGGGATTTATAACGTGGATGGTTTAACCAATGTTCCAAATGACCAAAGGAGTTCTGATTCGGTACCAGCTCAATAAAACGCTCCCGGCAATATGCATCCAATATCATGATTTCCTCACCAGTGAATGGAGATGCATCCGCCCACACTTCTGGGTGTTGCTGGTATGCAAAGGTGTGCTCAGTGTAAAGTTGAAGCTGATTGATCTTCCAGGAAGCCATGAGGTCAGCTAGATTGAAAATGGTTTCCATCGTTGGAACTTTATCACGTGAGACATCAAGCATGATACCTCGATTTAGGAAATCCGGCCAATCTGATACCTCCAGGCAAGGAATGGATCTATTTGGTAGGTTGTCATTTTTACCTGGGTAAGAAAGGTAATATTGAAGAATCTGGATTAGAGTACAACTCCCATAAAATAAACCTTGTGCATCTTGTGCTTCAATACAAATCGAAGTAGGTGTTATATGTAACAAATAACCTTGTGGATTACCTGGAAGTACTTGAGCAATGCGTAGTGTAATTCCAACAAGCTCTTTTGGGACAGCGATACTTGCACTTATTTCGAATTTCAGACCAAGCTGAGCATATATGGCTTTTTGAATTTGCATTCCGGAGAATAATATTGAGTGAGGATTTTCACAATTCACGAGTATAAGCTTTTCTTCAGAAAGATTTATTACACCTTCAATAAGATTGAGATGACGAGGGTAGGGGAGAAGTATTGGTTGTTTGCCCATAATTTGCGTTTAACTATTACCTGAATTGTAAAAGGATACTAGCATACACCTAAGGAAAAGTCAATTTGACGGATTTAATTATACGTGATAGATTGGACAAAATTGCTGGAGGGTCTATGGATGAACCTTTTATTTTGGGAGTTAATTATTGGCCTAGATTGAAGGCTATGTACTGGTGGTCTGATTTTGATCCCGGCGAGGTAATGGAAGAGTTTGCAATTATTCATGAGCTTGGGCTGACACTTGTCCGAATTTTCCTTTTGTGGGATGATTTTCAACCTGCTCCTGATGAAATTTCTATCTCCAAACTTAGGAATCTTATAACAGTATGTGATATCGCAGAAAGATATCATCTAAAATTGGATGTGACATTTTTTACGGGGCACATGAGCGGACCCAATTGGGCACCCCATTGGATGCTCGAGGGTGAAAAGCCAAATTATGTAAGGCAGGTCGTGAGTGGGGGGAAGATTGTAGTGAGTGGCTACTTGAATCCTTATGCAGATGACATGGTGTATGCAGCACAAAAATATCAGCTGCAAACAGTTATCCAATTATTAAAAGACCATCCAAGTATTGGGATTTGGAATTTGGGAAATGAACCGGATATATTTGCCTTTCCCAGAAGTGATTGGGTTGGTGAAAAATGGGCTTCAGAATTAGTTGGTGTGATACGCGAGATAGATACCCAACATCCAATTACATGTGGACTGCATATAGCCAGTTTGTTATATAACAATGGGTTAAGGGTGGATCAGGTATTTTCGCACACTGATCTTGCTGTTATGCATGCTTATCCAATGTACGCTGAAGGACTGGCAGGAAACCCTTTAGACCCAGATTTTGTACCCTTTACTTGTGCTCTAACAGCGACATTATCTGGTAAACCAGTTCTGATGGAAGAATTCGGAGGGTGTACAGCACCTCCGGGCAAGGAATCGTTTGATTGGGAATGGATTGGTTATGGGCAGGATGTTAGTCAATTTATGGCTTCAGAAGATGCATTGGCGGAATATTATAAACAAGTATTGCCAAAATTAGTAGACGTTGGGGCTGTTGGAGCATTGTCATGGTGTTTTGCAGATTATCATCCAAGCCTATGGGATCGACCACCCTGTTTTGAATCACGGCATGAACGCTTTTTTGGTCTGGTGAGACCAGATGGAAGCTTAAAACCGCATGCTAAGGTGCTCAAGGATTTTGCTACGACTCAGCCTAAAGTAAAACATGCTGGTAAGGTAATTACATTGCCATACACGAGATCAGAATATTATGATAATACAATGGAAAAAATCCTGAACTTATACAATAGTTGGAAGTCTAAATCATAACCTCTTGAATTTGTAACCAAAATTGCCGGGTAATTATTAACTTCTACATAATTCGGATAATTATTTTATTTAAAGTCCATAATCGATGGAGAACAGCGGAGCTTGTTCGCCTTTTGGAAGATTATTAATATTTAATGGAAGCTGATCCAAACTTCTTGGCCAGGTATAGGGTAGGCGACCAACAAATTCTTTTTCACCAAACAACACATCTGCAATTCCTTCACCTTCCTGGCCTGGTAGCCATGCACATACAAATGCATCAGTAAAAGGCAATATATCTGTAATGATCATTGGTCGACCACTGATTAGGATTATCACCAAACGGTGGCATCTTATGCGCATTTGTTCCACCAAACGAATATCCTTTTTAGTAAGGTTTAGATCATCTTTATCACCAAGGCTTTCGGCGTATGGAGCTTCACCAATGACAACTATACCAATATCAGCTTTGTCTGGAAGTGATTTAATTCCTTTTGTAGGAACAAATCTCCCCGAAGGTTTATATAAAATCTGAGTGCCTGTGGACACTTTATTTCTGATCCCTTGCAGTATCGTTGTCCCAGGAATGTTATTTCCATCTATTCCCATCCATTCTATTGTCCAGCCTCCGCACTGCATCCCCAGATTGTTGGCTGCTTTTCCTGAGACAAAGATCGTTTTTATATTTTTTTGTAGAGGCAGTGTCTGGGAATCATTTTTTAGTAGAACCAATGATTCACTGACTGCCTGACGGGCCAGCAAACGATGAGATTCAGTTCCCACCATGGAGTGTGACTCTGGAAGAGTACATGGGCGCTCAAATAAGCCCAAAGAAAATTTGACGTAGAGAATTCGCGATACTGCATCATTGACGCGAGCTTCGGCAACTTCACCTCGTTCCACAGCTTGATTAAAGGTGGAAATGAATTTTTTATAATCGTATGGCACCATGTTCATATCGATGCCAGCATTGATGGCAAGGACAACCGCCTTGTAATAATCCGTTGATAATTGGTCAACTGCCTGCCAATCTGTGACAATGAAACCCTTAAATCCCAATTCACCTTTAAGAACATCTGTTAATAGATAAGGATTGGACGTCATCTTGAGGCTATTCCAGCTCGAATAAGAAACCATGATACAAAGCGCTCCCTCTCGTATGGCGACACTATAGGGAAGAAGGTGAATCCTTCTTAAGGTTGCCTCATCAAGGATTGTATCCCCTTGATCAAGCAGGCGTTTTCCAATTTTGGAACTTTTCCATGATGTTCCACCATCGCCCAGATAATGCTTTGGTGTAGCTAAAACAGAATTCGGTTCATCCAAGTTAGTGCCCTGTAATCCAAGTAAATAAGCAGTACCAAGACTGGTTACTATCTCGGTATTTTCACTAAATCCTTCATATGTCCGACCCCAGCGAATATCTTGTGGGATTGATACATTCGGGGCGAAATTCCAGTATACACCTGTGGCAATCATCTCTTCTGCTGTTGCTCTGGCTATCTTAAAAACCAATTCTGGATTTCGTGTGGCACCAAGCCCGACATTATGAGGGAAAATCACAGCACCTTTCGTATTGGAGTGACCATGAATAGCATCAACTCCATAAAGTATAGGAATTGCCAGACGTGTCTGTAATGCTGCTTTCTGGTAGTTATAGACCATTTGAGACCAATCTTTAGGTGTATTCGGGGTTGGGTAGCCTCCGCCTCCACTTAGCACACTACCAATAAAATATTTACCCACATCTTGTGGGTTGATGCTGTTTTTTTCCGCTTGTGTCATCTGCCCGATTTTTTCTTCCTGGGTCATAATTTTTATCAGGTCATTGACCCGTTCTTCGATAGAGAATTTTGGGTCAAGGTATTTAGATGATGGCATAAACATCCTTTTATATTTATTAGTCTTCGGGGAAAAGTGAAGAGGTTGGTGGTGTAAAGAGATCTATCGATAAGGGTGGTAATTCTTCTAACGAGTTCAAGCCGAAATGTTGTAAAAAATCTGATGTGGTTGTGAATAAAATTGGTCGACCAGGTCGCTCTGCACGACCTATCTCCTGTATTAATCCTTTACTTAACAGATTTTTTAAAACTCCATCAGAGCTAACTCCTCGTACAGCATCAATTTCTGGTCTTGTGACGGGTT
>Ga0299912_10005071_pt1 | contig 10805 bp, 9 predicted proteins | sample RVTome_2_FD_207667 | JGI IMG/M metagenome (GOLD analysis project Ga0299912, IMG submission 207667) | Soil microbial communities from uranium-contaminated site in the Upper Colorado River Basin, Wyoming, United States - RVT95D214 (version 2) ... | reverse complement strand
TTCCACAAAGGAGCAAACCCGATTCTCATGGTTCGCAAGGTTAATTACTGGCCCTCACGGCATGCCTATTTTAATATGGATTGCATGATAAAAGGCTGTGTTGATGGTGGTTTTGATCTTACTTCAGAGATCACCGATATGATTAAACACCATAAAAAGTTGAAAAAAGGAAAACTCGTTTGCCACGGGAAAAGCGATACTCTCTCCGCTGACCACGCAAGTATTGCATATGAAATTACTGTAAAGTATAACGGATTGTCATAAGCGATAGGTATACACACCTGTTATCGGGCATTTGCTTCTTATAAACATCCCATCGTGAAAGCAGTTTTCGAATAGCTTACTTCTTTATAGACTTCGACAGGAAGACAACGCAGTCCTCACATATCTTGCCGGATTCCTTTTTGCATATCATCCTGTTCAGCTCCCAGCAAGGTTTAGTTTTATCGATAAATGCAGAGCACTTATCCTTTAGCTCCTTGGAACACTCAGTTATCTCCCAGCATGGTGCATAATTAAGGAGCATTTTTATGCCTTCGATGCTGATTTTTTTGTTATGAAGCAGACCTCTCATGCATTGAAGCCATTTGATATCATTTTCTGAATAAAACCTGTTCTTATTCCTCCTGCCAGGCTTTATCAGGCCATGTTTTTCGTAGATCCGGAGCGTCTGTTCATTAACTCCTATCAGGTCTGCTACAACCCCTATAGAATAAAGGGGCATATTCTTTTTTTCTTCCCCGGTAATTTCCTTTTTCAGTTTTGCCTTTTTCACCGTTTTCCCTTTATTAATATTATTAAGGAATCTCTTGATGCAAATATTAAAATCCCTTTTATAAAATTTATCAAATTATTTATTTATAATTCAGAGATAAGCGATCCGGAAATCGCACTTTCAGAAAGTGATCAAAACATTACGCCGATCTGTCCTCCAATCCTCCAGTTGCTGTAACTGTTTGCACTGTCTTTGCCTTTATCGGTTAATTGGACCTTGCCGTTAAATCCGAGGAATAGCTGTCCTATTTTATAATTCAGATCGGCGAATAATTGACCGCCCACTACCCAGTCATCAATAGTATCTGATGTGTATAATTTTGGCACATCCTCTTTTGCATAACTGCAAGATATGCCGGTACCGAGATCAATGATAAATTTGGAGGTTGCTTTTATTGTATATTTTACGTTGAGCTCGATAGGGATAAAAATCAGGTCTGAATCTAAATCTGTTTCAAAAGTTTCCAGGTTACCATCGGTACCCACATACCCGGCTTCTACTCCAACATATACGTTGCCTGCAAGCTCTTTATAACCTTCAAATCCTATATAAAAGCTGTCACCGTTGTTTTTATCAAAGAAGTTTATGTAATCTACCTTAACTGTAAAGTTATTGTCACCAAGGGCAGATGTTTCAGCTGAATGGACAATGCTTGACATCAACAATAAAGATATCAGCAATGAGAACAAAAAAGTTGTTTTTTTCACTGTATATCCTCCCGGAAGTATTATTTGTTAAAGAATGCCCAGTCCTTTTATTCCTCTAACCTGACACCTACCTCCTTTCATGAGAAAAATTAAACGATGAGAAAAAAGCTTTCTCCAACTCCATATCAACTCAATTAATCTTAACGAATTTCTCTTATAAAAAGAATACCAAAAATTATTCTTCGTCAATTCAAAAAAGAAATCTTGCTATTTCCTTGTGCCGGATAACATCCTTCAAAAGATAGCTCAGCTTAGAACCAGAGGATGTAAAGGCCTATCCAGAAGAAACATCCTGAGAAAGCTATGGCCTTCTCAAACATGTTCAGGTGTTTGTTTTTCGAAACACTGTAAATACTGAACGGCGAGGAGAGAAAACATGCAGCAAGGTAAACCAACTTCGGTACAGCATCCTTCCGTGCAGGGTCAGGAAAAAGTGAGCAGAATGGACATTCGATTTCTCCTTCCAGCCTGTGACCGCAATGGGCACATCTGCTTATGCCCAATATCTCATCAAGTTTCTCCTGGTCCATTACACATAGTATATAAAAATATTTACTAAAGTGATCGTAATCAGCATAATAAGCTGAAATTAAAGGGATATTTATTCTTTTTTGATCAGATTGCTTTTCAAAATCTTCTGCTATTTCTTGTTTTCAGGAAGCTTATGCTTTTACTGGAGGAGAAATTTTATTACAATATCATATATTGTTAATCTCCATAATAAATATCCATGATGAAATTACCGGCAAATAAGACCAAAATTGTCTGCACCATCGGGCCAGCCTCTGAGTCTCCAGAAATTATGGGACAGTTGATTCGCGCCGGCATGAACGTCGCACGGATTAACTTTTCATACGGAGATTTCGGCAGGCACAAGCAAGTCATTCAAAATCTCCGCTCAGCAGCTAAAGCTGCAGGGAGTCGGCTTGCGATCATGGCTGACCTTCCCGGGCCGAAGATGCGCATCGGACGCCTGAACAAAGAACCGGTCGAATTGAGGCCTGGTGACACTTTCACGCTTACAGCACAGGAAATCCTCGGAGATGCGGGCAGGGTATCCGTAACATTTGCGCGTCTTCCTCAGGCCGTTAAGCCAGGGGATACCCTTTTCCTGAACGACGGCTTAATCCAGCTTGAGGTTCTCAAAATACAGGGGGACGATGTCATATGCAAGACCCTCGTGGGTGGAGAGCTGCGTTCCCACAAGGGGCTCAACCTGCCGGGTATAGATCTCGGCATCAGCGCCTTCACTGACCGTGATTATGAATGTCTGAAATTCGCCATGGAACAGGGCGTAGACGCAGTCAGCCAGTCATTTGTTGAGTCAGGAGCTGACATCGCAGCTGTCCGCAATGCAGCGGAAACTCTTGGTCGCAATATATTTATCATCGCCAAGATTGAGCGTGCAAACGCCCTCAATCAAATCGACGACATCCTTCATGAAGCGGACGGAATCATGATCGCACGGGGTGACCTCGGAGTCGAGATACCCATCGAGCAGATTGCCCTCATCCAGAAAGACCTTATGAATAAAGCAAATATGCTCGGTAAACCGGCAATCACGGCAACACAGATGCTTGAGTCGATGATCGAGAACAAGCGTCCTACCAGGGCTGAAGCAACCGACGTCGCTAACGCTATCCTCGACGGTACTGACTGTGTCATGCTTTCCGGTGAATCGGCAATGGGAAAGTACCCAGTAGAAGCTGTGTCGATGCTTGCCAGAATCGCTGAAACTGTTGAACCGCATCGTACTATTTATCATGTCAGAGAAACCCTGAAGACAACAGGACAGGATGCAAAAGTCAGCCTTACGGATCTGATAGCCCTAAGTGTCGAAGCAACGCTGGGACGCATTCTGCCTGCCGCGGTTTTCGTTCCAACCCGCAGCGGCGCCACGGCAAGGAGCATAACAAGATTCAGGCTTCCCGTCTGGATCGTTGCTGTCAGTTCCCAAGAAACAACATGCCAGCGGCTCCAGTTCTCATATGGAGTCTATCCGGTCAATGAACCCGACCATCCTGAAAACTGGAATTCCTTCATTAAGAACTGGCTACAAGCCCACGCAGTTGAGGGGAACCTTGCTGTGCTCACCGAAGGGCCCTCTTTGAAGCGTCCTGATGCAAACAACCGGATGGAAATCATTGACCTGAGCCGTTAGAGGGAAAAAGTTGCAGAGGATATTTTTCAAGAGCTGATGGTACGATAATACCCTGCGTGAAAGACAGAGCGGAGAAAGGTCCGGAATGAAAATATTGACTGCTCCCCGAATGGAACGGTGCATTGGCTGTCACTCCTGTTCCCTGTCATGTGCGCGGCTTGTTCATAAGCGCCTTTCCTGGGATACATCCGGTATCCGCATAGCCTCCTCCGGCGGCTTATCCACCGGGTTTGAAGCAAAGACTTGCCTGGCATGCAATCCTGCTCCCTGCGTCCTTGCCTGTCCTACCGGAGCCTATTCACAACGCAAGGGCGGCGGGGTAGTCGTCCGTAAAAACCTCTGCATCCGGTGCGGAGAATGTGCAAAGGCATGTCCTGTGGATGCAATTTTTCTCGATACTACAGGTGAGCCTTTCGTCTGCATCCATTGCGGACGCTGTGTACCGTATTGTCCACATGACTGCCTTGAAATGGAAAAAGTTGCAGACGATACCCTGATAAAAAATGTGCCTGGAGAGGATGATTCATGATACGGGACTATTTCAGAGTCCTCTCAGTAGATCTTTCTACAGGTAAGGGGTCTGTGCTGGAAATCGAGGGCAGGGATACTGTTGCGGGCGGCAGTGGCCTTGCTGCATTTTTGTTTAACCAATTCGCACATATTGACAAACCCTGGAATGATCCTGATCAGCCTTTGATTTTCACGATCGGTCCGCTTACCGGATATTTTCCATTGATGAGCAAAACAGTGTATGCTTTCAAGTCCCCCTATCATGACCAGTATGCAGAAAGCCATGCCGGAGGGCGTTCAGCGCTCGCGCTGCGGTTTGCAGACCTCGACGCCCTGGTTGTGACAGGAAAGGCCAAGAGACCTTCATGTCTCTATATAGGTTCACGCAATCTCGAACTGAAGGAAGTCCACTACCTGTGGGGCATGGATATCCAGACCAGTGGCAAGATGCTGCGTCACATGTTCAAAGGTGCAGGCCACCGGAGTATCCTTCGCATCGGTCCTGCCGGTGAAAACGGTTCAGCCATGGCCTGTGTCAATGTGGATACCTACCGTCATTTCGGCAGACTCGGCGGCGGGGCTGCTATGGGTGTCAAAAATCTGAAGGGAATCGTGATACAGGGTGACGGGATATTTTCGCTCAGTGAGAACAAGGAATACCCAAAACTCTTCCAGGAAGTATACAGGCAACTTACTGACACAGACATGATGAGCAAATACCACAATCTCGGCACCCCGGAAAATGTTGCGGTGTTGAATGATCTCAAGGCATTGCCCTTTAGGAACCTCCAGCAGACAAGTGATCCCGCCATAAAGGGAATTACCGGGGAAAAGTTCGCTGCAGACGCACTGTTGCGGAATGCGGCGTGCGCAGGATGTCCTGTCGGGTGCATTCATATCGGATTCGTCCGGGAACGTTTCATGGAGGAAAACAGATACCTCTACCGGCAGGTATCATATGACCATGAACCTATCTTTGCAACAGGGTCGATGCTCGGTATAACAGACTGTTTTGCAGTTCTCTCGATCATCGATATCACAGAAAAGATGGGTCTCGATGTCATGTCAGCAGGCGTTTCACTCGCCTGGGCAACTGAAGCCCTTGAGAAAGGGATCATATCGGAAAAAGAGACCATCGTTCCATTACAGTTTGGGGATGCTCACGGATACAGGGAAGCCCTTTATCATCTTGCCCATGGTTCAAATGATTTCTACAGACTTCTGTGTCAGGGCATCGTGAAGGCTGCATCGCATTATGGAGGAAAAGATTTCGCCTGCGTGCTCGGCCAGGAAATGGCGGGATATGCTACCGGTGAGGTCTTTTTCACATCCCAGGCCCTGGGATTACGACACTCTCACCTCGATGCAGGGGGGTATTCCTATGACCAGAAACCTAAAGGCAAAAACGTAGCCGATGCAGTGGATTTCCTGGTGCGCGATGAGCAGGAGCGGGGTTTCCTTACCTCAATGGTTGCCTGTCTGTTCGCACGGAGCGTCTATACAAAAGACCTCATGGCTGAATGTCTGCGCTCCTTAGGATATGAAACCCTTGCTGATACTGTTACCCCTGTTTCACGTACTATTCAGAAATTGCGCTGGAAAGCACGTGTTGCCACCGGTTTTAACCCGCAGTCAGTATCGATCCCGAAACGTTTCACTGAAATAACTACATGGAAAGGTAAAATTGATGAAACCTTCCTTCAGAATCTGAAAGAGGAATATGCTCAACGCATTATCGACCTGGCAAGGGAAGAATGATATCTGTATATTCTGACTGAAGCCTCCCGGCCCCCTTCTCTACCGGAGCCTCTGATAATTTTTCAGGAATTCTTCCTTGCCCATCGTTCCATCACCGTAGACATCGTAATATTTGATCTGGAAGGGACTGGTTTTCGTCTCCGGACTCTTATATTTGTATTTATCCCATTCGTCATTCGATATTGTATTATCCTGATTGGTATCTATGGTGTTCCATTCTTCTCTGCTTATCTTTCCATCCTTATTGGCATCACATGCCTGAAAGATTTCTTCAGGATTGCATTGCAATATTTCAGTTTCTGCGAAAACATAAACAGATATAAGCAGTACTGTAAGGCATGCTGCTGCGAGAATCATTCTTTTAACCATACTGATTGATTCCTCCTTGTCGTAAATAAGGTTTTATTCTTCCACTTTCTTTTTCCGGTGCTGAATATAAGCGTTGCGCATGGAAACATAAGGGTTAACGACTGATTTCTTCCAATCTTCATAATCGCCGATATGAAAAGATGTCTCGTTGACCCTGTCATAAGCTGCGATTCCCACAGCGGTTTCTGTCGGGTTTACGTAACTCACCGGGTCAAGGAGTATATCCCCGATTTTTCCTGCTGTATCGCGCACTGATGAAGGACCAAGTAAAGGCCATACAATATAGAACCCGTGACCGATACCATAGCTTCCAAGTGTCTGGCCGAGGTCTTCGTCATGACGCTTGATATCTAAATCCTTCTTTGCGACGTCTGCAAGGCCACCTACTCCCGCTGTTGAGTTATAGGCAAAACGGATAAGTTCATTCCCTGCGTTCTTCATTTTCAACTGGAGAAGGTTGCTCACGAAACGGATTGGCGTCGTCAGGTTAGAAAAAAAGTTGCTGACCGCCAGCCGGATGTCTTCAGGAACAACAGAGGAATATCCCTTGGATACCGGCTTCAGTAGCCAGAAATAAAACTTATCATTAAAATGATACATTGCCTTGTTCCAGGGATAAATAGGGTCAGCAATCTTCACAGTCTCTTCCTCACCCTCCTCAGTTACATCCTCCTCAACATCGGAATTTTTTTGTTCCGTCTCTTTCATTTCCTTACTTGTTTGCTCAGGTAACGGAGCATCCTCATGCTGTTTCTGTACTGACAAAGTTTCCTGGTCAGGTGAAGAGGAAACAGCAAATGTTTGAGCAGAAATCAACAGTAAAGCTGACAGTATGAAAAAAGTTGATATTAGTTTCATTGACTCCCCCTTGTGCAATATAATTTATATCATCGACGGGTCCCTGATAGTTCAGGCTTTGCCGACCTTTTTCCGCAGAGTATCAAGCAGCACCTCGGGTGATTTATTCGCAAGGATTTCCCTGAACTGGCTGCGGTAATTATTGATCAGGCTTACTCCTTCGATAACAACATCATATACCCTCCAGGCACCTTCCTTCAGGATTACCCTGTAGTTGATCGGGATATCTGCTTTTTTTGTTACGATAGTTGTCTGGACCTCCATTGTTTTTTCTGTCAGAGGATTTTCCTTACCAAAGATCACCTTTTCATCTTTATAGTTGACGATCTTGTCGGCGTAAGCATCTTCAAGGAGAGTCCTGTAAAGTTCTGTAAATTCTTTCTGTTGAGAGGGATTCAGTTTTTTCCAGTCCTGTCCTAAAGTCCTCCTCGAAAGCTCGGTATAATCAAACATTTTTTCAGAGATCGAGCGAATCTTCTCTTTCTTTGCCTTTTTACCGGATTCTCCTTTCAGAGCAGGGTCCCGCAATACATCTAACACCTTATTGACGTGTACCTCAACAGCATTGAGCGGCGCCCCGGCATATGCATACAGTGGGAACAGTAATACAGCGATAACAGATAATACAGACAGTTGCCTCTTCATGGCTACCTCCTTGGACTCATGACATTTTCTTACTCAATAATTAGTCAGTTTATTTGCAAAGTTCTTTCATCCGGCCAACAAATATTTCGGATGAGAAGAATTCAAATTAATATTTGAATATACCATGGAAGGCAAATCTTAACAACCAATAACATCCTCTGTTACTGTCCTTTTATTGTCATGAATACCTATCTGAAGTCTTACATAGCCCATTTTAATAAGAACGAAGGAGAAAGACTGAAGATAGGCTATACTCCCCTATAGATTATTTTCGCACCATTCGCGTGCATTCTGGAACATTTTAAGCCACGGGGAAGCAACAAGATTTTTCCCCCATTCCTCCGGCATATAAGCCCACTGCCATTTGAGGAATACCCTCTCCGGATGCGGCATCATGGCAAGGTGCCTGCCGTCGGGAGAGCAAAGAGCTGTTATCCCCGAAGGAGAGCCGTTCGGATTAAAGGGATAGGTCTCTGTGACTTCTCCGCTGTCGTCGACAAATCTTACGGGAGCAAGGTCTTTTTCAAGAACATCGCGGAAAAGGTCTTTCGCTGGAAAATGAAGTCTTCCCTCACCATGAGCAATCCATACCCCTAAAACAGAGCCTTCCATTCCTTTCAGCATTACTGCAGGGCCCGGAAAAATCCGGGCTGTTGTGAATCTCGATTCGAACCTTCCCGATCTGTTCTGAATAAACCTAGGTTGAACTTTATCCGGCAATCCCTTCCAGGGAACCCAGCCGAGGAGTGCCATCAGTTGACAGCCGTTACAGACGCCGAGGCTGAAAGTATCTGGTCTTTCATAGAATCTCTGGAATTGTTCATAGAGTTTTTTGTTAAACCTGATTACCCCTGCCCAACCTTTTGCTGAATCGAGGACATCCGCATAACTGAAGCCGCCTACAAAAGCAATGCCTTTGAAATCATCAAGCTTTGCCCTTTCCTGAAGGAGGTCTGTCATTGTGACATCCCAGACTTCGAATCCTGCCTGATAAAAGGCAGAACTCATCTCGCGGTCACCGTTACTGCCCTCTTCACGCAAGATTGCAATTTTAGGCTTTGTAACACTGTCAAGTATTTTATGGGCTGTATTCTCCGGATGAAATGTCAGAATGTATTCAGGCCCTTTTCTGTCAAAACTTGATTTCCTTTCCTCGTCAACACAATCAGGGTTTGCCTGAAGCCTGTCAAGATGATAACTCGTCTCTTCCCAGATCGCCCTGAGAACTCTCATATCTTCCTTCAGGACAGATCGACCATTTATGCTTATATCAATCTTTTTTTCTATCATAGTATTCCCGATTATTTGATAGGCTATCTCGCTGTCCCTGAGAATACCCGTTATCCTGTTTTCGTTTTCAGGTAGGTATTCGATGACAATCCCGAGTTCTTCCGAAAATAGTAAACATAGTTCAGGACTACCCCCCCTTTGTCCCCCCGTTCCAAGAGGTGGATGGGGAGGTGAAGTAGCATCTAAATTTATCGCCAACCCGCAATTCCCTCCAAATGCCATTTCAAGGAGAGTGACTATTAATCCTCCATCGCTTCTGTCATGTCCTGAAAAGATGAGATCATCTGAGATAAACCGCTGTATAACATTAAAGGTCCGTTTCAGAAGTTGAGGGTCTTCAAGATCAGGAGATTCATTTCCGATCTGGTTGTAGACTTGTGCTAAGGCAGTTCCTCCCATCCGGTATCTGCCATTTCCAAGGTCGATAGAGAGAAGTTTGCTTTCACCCGGCTTCTTGATATCGGGAGTAATTATCTTTGTAATATCAGGACAAGTGACATATGCAGAAATAACCAGGGTACCGGGTGCCTTGACAATCTGGGTGTCCCCTGACGAATCAATGACCTTCGCAGCCATCGAGAGGCTGTCTTTGCCTCCATCGATTGCGATGCCGAGTTCAAGTAAAACATCTCTTAATGCTATTGCAGCGTCATAAAGGTTAGCACCTTCCCCGGGAAGTTTGGCTGCCCACATCCAGTTCCCGGAGCATTTAATATCTTCGAGTGCACTGACTTTTGCCCATATAATATTGGTCAATGCCTCACCGGCACTCATTCGTGCCATCGCCTTTGGATTTATGAGACCCTTTATGGGTTGCTCACCAATAGAGATAGCAGCCCCTGTTAAACCGGAGTGGCTCTGGGCTACTACAGCCACATCAGACAAGGTCAGATGAAGAGGACCGGTGCACTGCTGTTGAGCAATAAGACCTGTAACAGACCTGTCCACTTTGTTGGTAAGGAACTTCTTTGAGCCTACTGAAACAAGGCGGAGCACCCTTTCAAGGGCTGCACTCACCGAAATATTATCCGGTAGTTGTAAAGGCTCAAGCTCTGGTTTTATCCGTTTTATCGTAAAGGTCTTCTGCGGCATCTCACCAAGCACTTTTGACAGGTCAAGATTTACAGGTATACTTCCATCTGTTTCATCATGAAGCACGATATAGCCGTCGCCTGTTATCTCTCCGATAATTGAACAGGGCACTTTCTCTCTTTTACAGAGGGCGAGAAAGGCTTCTTTCTTGTCTGAACGTACGAGCATTGCATCCTGTTCCTGGTACTCGGCTCCCCATATCTCAAGAACTGAAAGCGTATCGTCGCCGAGCTGGATATTTCTGATTTCTATCTTTGCACCAGCGGGATAAATGATTTCCTTGACAACATTGCAGTTCCCGCCTGCTCCCTGGTCATGGATGCTGACGATCGGGTTATAGTCCCCTTTTTCAACGCATGCCCTGATGACCCTGTTCACCTTCTGTTCCATCTCTGCATCACCGCGCTGCACTGCACTGAAGTCAAGCTCGGCGATGTTTTCTCCCTGTATCATGCTCGATGCGGCACCACCACCCATTCCGATTCTATAGGCAGGTCCGCCGATCTTCACAACGAGCATCCCTTTTTCAGGGTCCCCTTTCTCGATATGCGTGCTGTCTATCTGTCCTACGCCACCGGTAAACATTATGGGCTTCACCCACTCTCTTCTTTCACTGTCCGGCATTCTCAGCCCAAATGAC
>Ga0299912_10005069_pt1 | contig 10809 bp, 6 predicted proteins | sample RVTome_2_FD_207667 | JGI IMG/M metagenome (GOLD analysis project Ga0299912, IMG submission 207667) | Soil microbial communities from uranium-contaminated site in the Upper Colorado River Basin, Wyoming, United States - RVT95D214 (version 2) ... | reverse complement strand
TGATGTCGTACAAGCGCTCGGCAATCGTCCTCGACGAGCGCCCCATTATCTTCACATCCTCTGGATGCTGAATGAAATGCTCCATTTCCCTAGCAACGGCCATCGAATCACGCGCGGGAACGAGAACTCCATTTTCGCCATGGCGCACGGTCTCCCGGCAACCGGGAACATCGGTGCTGATCACCGGCCTCCCCATGGCCATGGCCTCCATCACCGTGACGGGACGACCTTCGCGATAAGAAGGGAGAACATACACGCTCGAATCGGCGATGGCCGGACGCACATCGGCGAGTTCTCCCAGATATTCAATAACACCCTCGTCCACCCAGGCGGACAGTTGGCGTTTTGATATCGCGCTTGGATTTTCGTCCAAGCCGCCTACCAGACGGAATTTGACTTGTGGATATCGCCGCTTGACGAGTCTTGCCGCGTCGACGTATTCGACGATGCCTTTGTCGCGCAGCAAACGGGCAATCATCAGAAACGAAAATTCCGCGGGGAAATTCTTCACCGAGAATTTCTTGAGATCGACGCCGATCCCATTGAGCAACACGGCCTGATCGGGGTGAGCGACGAGACCCAGTTCGTTAAATTTCCGCACGTCATCGGTGTTGAGAAAAAACACACGTTCGTTGCAGCGGAGAGCGGATCGGTAAAGACGTTTCGCAACACTCGCAAGCAAGCGGCGTTTTGCTCCATCGCCGGAAAAGGCGTAGCCCAATCCTTCCACCATGGAAAATATTTTCGGCACCCCTGCGATGCGCGCCGCCAATGAGCCATAAACGACCGGCTTGATGGTGTAGCCCAGAAACAGATCCGGCTTTGTTTCCTTCATCAACGCGATCAGCGACAACAACGTCCGCGCGTCTTGAAGCGGATTCATGCCCGCGCGCGCCAAACTCACGTGGCGATAAGCGACGCCCATCGCTTGCAGCTCGCGCCGCACCGCCTCCGGCGCATGAGGCGCGCAGCCGATCACCTCGTGCCCACGCGCGATCGCTTCACGCAGCAGCGGCCCGCGAAAGTGCGTCAGCGATTCCGCCAGACTACCCAGCACGAGCAATCGTGACATGTCGGCCCTCGGCTTCCTGCCAGGCCTGGAACATCAAGACGTCCCACAGGTAGTACTGCCAATCGTGTTTGCCCTGCAAATGCTCTTGCCATTTTTTGCGCACGGCGGACACATCCAGATAGCCCTCTTCGTGCAAGCGCCGCGCGTCGAGCAGGTGTTCTCCCCACTCGCGCAACGGGCCACGCAACCAGCCATCGAGGGGAATACCAAAACCCATCTTTGGTCGATCGATGAGTTTTTGCGGCACGTATTTGTACAACACCTGGCGCAGAATCCATTTGCCTTCGCCGTTGCGCAGTTTCAATTCACTGGGAAGGCGCAGTGCGAACTCCACCACGCGATGATCCAACAACGGCACGCGCGCCTCCAAACCAACGCCCATGCTGGCACGGTCCACCTTCACCAGGATGTCGTCGGGGAGATAACTCATCAGGTCCAGATGCATCATTCGCGCGCAGAACTCCCGCAGCTCCGTCTGATAGGCGGAATGGGTAAACACCGTCAGCGGTTCGCTGGCGTTCACCACGATGCTGGCCGGATTATTCCAATGCGATATGAACCTGAGATACAGCGCTTCCGGTCCCTCGACGGAGAGTATCTCCGAAACGGCGCGCGGCAGGCGCCAGCGCATCAACGGTGAGGCCGCCAGCATCCCGCCCATTCCCCGTCGCCATGCCGTCGGCAGCCAGGCCACTTTGTTCCATAAACTCTGCGCCTGAAAATAACGCGGGTAACCATAAAACAATTCATCGCCTCCGTCGCCGGAGAGCGCGACAGTTACCTGGCTGCGCGCCAGTTTTGAAACGAGATATGTGGGAATCTGCGAGGGATCGGAAAACGGTTCATCATACAGCGTCGACAGTTGCGGGATGACGTCCATCGCCTCCTGCGGCGAAACGTACAGTTCGGTATGCTCCGTGCCGAGATGCGCGGCCACCGCCTTGGCGTACTCGGCCTCGTTGTAACCGTCCTCGTGAAAACCAATGGAAAACGTCTTCACCGGTTTGGCGCTTTGCGCCTGCATCAAAGCGACGACCGTGGATGAATCCACACCGCCGGAAAGAAAAGCGCCCAACGGCACATCCGCGCGCATCCGCAGACCGACGGCTTCGCGCAGCAGTCGATCCAACTCCTCCACGGCCCCGGCCTCCGTTCCGATATAGGGACGACTCTGCCCTTTCTCCGCCACCTCTGCGATGGACCAGTAAGGTGTGATTTCAGGATCGCGAGTCCCCGTGTCGTTCACGTTCAGCGTCAGGATGTGTCCCGGCCGCAGCTTGTTGATGCCTTCATAAATCGAGTAAGGCGCAGGAATATAGTTGTGACGAAACAGCAGCGAGAGTGCATCGCGGCCGAGACGGCCGGTGAAGCCCGGAAACCATCGCAGCGCCTTCAGCTCCGATGCAAACACATACGCCCCGTTGACGACACCGTAGTACAAGGGCTTTATGCCCAAGCGATCGCGCACGAGATAAAGCCGACGATCGCGTCTGTCCCAAAGGGCGATGGCGAACATGCCGACGAAGCGTTTTATCGCGCGCTCGACACCCCAGGCCTCGACGGCGGCGAGAATCACTTCGGTATCACAATGGCCGCGAAACACCGCACCGTCTTTTTCCAGTTCCCGGCGCAGCGCCTGATGGTTATAAACTTCGCCGTTGTAGCTGATGACGAAACGTCCGCTGCCCGACATCATGGGCTGACGTCCCTCCGGCGACAGATCGACGATGGCCAATCGACGATGCCCAAGCCCCACACCGGCATTCGAATCGAACCACACGCCATCGCCATCGGGTCCTCGATGCACGAGCGTATCCGTCATGTTTTGCAGAACCCGCTGCGGGTTTTGCACACCCTTGCTTGTGAGCACGAATCCGGCCAATCCACACATTGCCTTGCACTCCTTTCCTTGTTTGCACTATTAACCCGGCGACATTCGCCGCCGGGTTAATAACGCTGTGAACTACTCGGTCGCCGCGAACAGCAGGCTCCGGTAGCGGTTCACGCAAACATCCGCCGAGAAGCGTTGCAGAAAGGCTTCGTCGGGCACGCCCACCTCGCGCCTCTCCAACACCTCCAGCATGGCGGCGGCCAATGCCTCCGTGTCGCCGACCGGCACCAGCCGTCCATAGCGGCCATTGTCGAGAACCTCCCGCGGACCGCTCTTGCAATCCGTGGCCACCACCGGCGTGCCGAGAGCAAGCGCCTCGATGAGCGCATTGGGCAGGCCTTCCCAAATGGATGAGAGCGCGTAGACGGATGCGCGCGCCATGTAGGGATAGGGGTTTGCCACAAAGCCCGGCAGCCACACCTCCGACTCCAGGCCCAGCGCACGCACGAGCGACTCCAATTGAGCCCGCAGTTCGCCCTCACCGAGGATCACCAGATGCGCCGGCATTTGCTTGCGCACACGCGCGAAGGCGCGGATGAGCGTGGCAAACTCCTTCTGTTCGGTGAGCCGCCCCACACTCAACACAACCGGCGCCGCACCGAGCGCGAACCAGTGATGCTCTACGGGCGCCTGCGCCCGGCGCATTAAATCCGGGCGGCTCACCGAGTTATAGATAACGTGGAGAGAACCTTTACGTAACAAGATATTGCTGGCCAGATCCGCCGCTGCTGCGTGCGATGGCGCAATCACGCCATCTGCCCATCGGTAGCTATATTCCAGAAGCCATGACACCAGGTTCGCCCGAAAAACGATCGGGTGGCGATAGGCCTGGGAATGCGTATTGGACTCCCGCACCCAGAGCCGCGTCGATACACCCGCAATACGCTTGGCCCAAAGCGCGACAATATTGGCGTGGTCAAGCGTCGACAACATCGCGGCAGGGCGTTCCCTACGCAAATAACCCACCAGTGGCAACAGACTCGTCAGCACTCGCCGGGCATCGAGATCGATCACCCTGACCTGGGAATTCACTTCCGCCAGATAAGGCCCCGCAGCCTTGGCCAACACCAGGTCAACGGCAATCCCCTGCTTGGCGAAACCGCTGGCCAGGCCGGTGATGACCCGCTCCGCGCCGCCACCCGACAACGAAGGAAGAAAGAAAGCGACGCGCTCTGTCATGGGACAACAGCCTTCCTTGGTAGCAATTCTTCTTTTGACAAAAAACCGTCATTGCAATCCCGGCGCTGCTTGCTCAGAGAAGCGATGAGAGCGAGGATGACCAGCAGCGGAGGCTGATCAAGACTGTTGTGCGAAAACAACGACAATACCGCAAACGCCGTCAACAACACCCGGCCGTTGCTGGTCGTCGAACGCCACAATACCGCCAGCAATCCGAGAGCCAAGGCGAGTCCGACCACGCCACCCTGCACCGCCATACTCAGGTACAGATTGTGCGCCCCGATCGATCCCCACTCACGTGTGTACGCAAGCCCCGCGCCGAACCATGGGTGCAAGGTGAACACTTCCCACGCGTGACGCGCGACTTCTCCGCGTGACAGTGCCGAATTGTCAGCAAATGCCATTCCCGATGCACCAAGGCGGGCGAATGTATCGGGCGTGAGTTTTGTCGAATATCCGGTCTCGGCTAGCAAATCGTACAGTCCGCCGCCGAGCAGTCCGTAGACCAGCGCCACGCTCGTCAGCCCCATCAGAACGATCAACGGCCCCTTGTGGCGCATGACAAAGTGGCCGCTCATCGCCAGGCCCATCACGGACACGATCCACACCAGCCAAGCCGAACGGCTGAAGGTCACCAGCACACCGAGGCCCACGCAGGTGCAGAACACCAGGCGCGTTCTCCACGGTACCAGTGGGATGCTGGCGATCATCGCCAGCACCAGCATATAGCCCGACAAATTGGCGTTCAGATACAAGCCGGCCGCGCGGCCTGGATTTCGCGTCCATGTGGGTATCAGGAAATCGATAATGTTCATGCCGACACCGAACAAAACGACGAACAACAGGGCGATACGCGCGAAGTAGACGCCGCGCTCGGTCATGAATAGGATTGCGAATGCCAGCAGCAAAGAGACGCTCTCGACGTGTTCTATCAGTCCGTCCATCGACACTTCACTTTGCGATGAATGAATGGCACCGACGATGCCGTAACAAAGGAAGATGAAGAGCCAGGCGCCGAACCCGCCGGAGGCTCCCCGCAGCATCGTCCAACCTCGCATCAGTACCAAGCAGAATGCGAAGACAACGGTAATCGCGTACCAAAACAGCGGCTTGAATCCCGTGACATTTGTCTGAAATAAATACGAAAAGACATAACTGCAATAGAGCACGACGTTGGCCATGACTAGCGTGCCCACAATGCGTTGCCGGGGCACGTCCTGGAGCTCACCGCGATCTTGCGGGCTTGGCTCCTCGCGCTGCAAAGGTGTTAAGTACATTCCCTGCACTCCCTGCACTCATCCATCGGCAGGCTGTCAGCGCAAACGACGCATCTGCCAACCGGCTAACGACCCAATCAACCACTTGTCGATGGTGCCCATCTTGGATCGCCATTCATCGTCCGGCCACAAACGGACGCTGCCTGCCATTCGCATTCGGTTGCCCGAGATGGTATGGCCCACCGACAGTGGCCGGCCCTGCTGCAAGGTGGCGACGAGTTCCTGGAAATCGCTGCCAACCAGCGTCCCGATGCGCTCAAGGGTTTGCGCCGGATCGGCCATCAACGCCTCGTAGCGCACACAGATCGAATTCTCGGCCGCCACCCGCTCCCGCACCCAGACAGACTGAGCATTGATGCGCAGCCAGTTTACGACGGTTTTGGCAACGGCTTGCGGTTTGATCTCTCTTTCCACGCCGCCGCGCTCATCCGTCGTGAAGGACTTACGCAATGACCACGTCACCCCACGCACATCCCTAACGAGGTGGATGAGTTTCAGGTCCACGCGGGGCATGAGCGACAGCAGATAAGCGCGCAACGGAATCTTCGAGGAGTCGACGACGATGCTTTTTCCGCTCACCTCACCGATCGTCTCGAACAGGGCGGCGGTGCACTCGGCGTAGCGCGTGAAGTCCTCGGACGCTGTGTCAGGGGTTTCGAAGCCGGGCAGTAGGCGTCGATATTGGCCCACACGATTTTGCAGGCGCAAATACTCACTCGAACCCGATAGCGAAGTCCGCTCCAGCCAGCTTTCTCGCACCTCTTCCCAAAAGCCACACTGGCGGGCGCGATGGCCGCAGGCGCAAAACTGGTTCTGTTTCCAGCCAAGCTCCGGCAGGTTAACCAGCTCACCGACACTCTCGATGACCGGATGATTGCCAAGTAGCGTATCGAGAATAGTGGAACCGCTGCGCGGATTGCCCATGATGTACAACACCTCTATCCGGTGAGCCGATGGGGATGGCGCGTGGGCGGCCTGTACTGCGTACTCTGCTGCGCTGAACATTGCCTTCACTCCTTTGAATATTTCTGCCTAGTTCATGGCCTGATCGATCACCTGCTCCCACTGCGACATCACCTTGTCCAAAGAAAATCGCTCTACGACCCGTGTCGCCTGCTCACCGAGGTATTGGCGTTCACGCTCATCGTCCATCAGCCGGCCCATGGCGTTTGCCAGGGCGGCGACGTTTTCAGGCGGCACAAGCACCCCGTCGACACCATCGTGAATGATTTCTGCGGGCCCCGACGGGCAATCGAAACTGATCACCGGCAGTCCGCAACACATCGCTTCCAGGAGGGCGTTGGGAAAACCTTCATGGCGCGACGAGAGTACAAACAGGCTCGCTTTGCGCAGCACAGTCGCAGGCGCCTGCAATCGCCCGGGCATCAACACGCGCCCGGTCAAGCCCAGCCGTGCCGCGTGTTCTGACAGGCGCTCGCGCTCCTCACCTTCACCGATGATGACCAGCGACCACTCCCCACGCGTTTGCGTGCAGCGTGCAAAGGCCTCGATCAACAGGTCAAGGCCTTTCTGGTGGACAAGGCGAGCCATCGCAACCACAAACGGCCCTGCGATTGGCACGGCTTCATGATCGTCGCAGCCTGCCGCTGCACTCACGGGATTCGGTATCACATGGACCAGTGCTGGCGGTGCAATCACCTGCGCCCACTGTTTCACGGCCGTGGACTGCACCACCAGCGCCTTTGCTCGCCGGTAAAGACGGCTGCGCAGCCGGCTCCAGATATCGCCGAGGAAGTGGAAGCGCGGATCATTGCGTTCCGAGACGATAACCGACACTGGCAATCCCAAGGTCGCCAGCAGCGTTAGCACATTCATGTAATCCATGAAGCTGATCACAACATGAGGGTCGTGCCGTAGTATCTCCGCGCGCAACCGCCACAGCCGCACAAGGTTGTTTATCACGGCCGTTATAGGTGTGGCCGAAACGGCCGCCAGATCCAAGGCCACTCGACGCACGCGGCGATCGAGCGGATAAAAATCATTGGCGAGCTCATCGAGTGTAATGATCGTCACGTCCAGGCCGTCGGCGGCCCAGAAGTTCGCCATTCGCGACATCACCTTCTCCGCGCCCCCGCACGCAAGTGAATGACTAACTAAAACTATGTGACTCTTGGAGTCCATGTTTAATCGGTTTCACAAAGCTTTCGTGACCGCAGCGACAGCACGCCAGAATCGATGCCCAACCGCCGCCGCACCAGCGCGTAGGAGAAGAATCTGACCAGCGTCTTCGACAGCGCCGTGGCTACAGCGGCGCCGATCAGGCCATAACCAGGAATAAGCAATATGTTCAATACCACGTTAAGCAATGCCGCGCCGCTCACTATCCATGCCGCGTCGTCCTGATATCCCGTCATGGTAAGTAATAACCCCGACGAACCCGCCGTAGCGATGATCATCATACCAATTAGCAGCACCAGCAGCGGCGCGTAACCGGCGACGAAAGCCTCGCCGAACAAGGCGAGGATTTGCGGCCCTGTGACCACCAACACCGCGCAGACTGCGAGGGTAAACAGAAATATTCCGCGCGCAGCCCACGTGACCATTCGTTGCAGCTCGTGGAGCTTGCCTGCGCTGTACAAACTGGAAATCATCGGCGCCACGATAGAATTGGCGGCGGCGTGGCCCATCAACGACAGATCGGCAAGCCGCGTGGCGACGGCATAGATGCCCGCCTTGTCCGTGCCCATCAGTAGGCCGACCATGATGATGTCGGTCTGCCCGAGCACTAGGTGCATACCGGCGATCATAAAATTCGGCAGAGAGACGCGAAGCCATGTTCGCCCATCATTCGTCGGCGCGGAACGCAGCACCTCGGACGGCAGCGCCATCGACAACCAATACGTGCCGATGCCGAAGGCGGCTATGGTCGCCAGCAAATTCAGCACCATGATCTGCGCTGCACCGAGCCCCGCGTTCGTCGCCCCGTATAAGCCAGCTACCAGTAGACCGATAAATAACGGCCGCATCACGCCTTCGGGCAGGCTTGCCTTGACGACCCGCTTCAGCCCCCGCAACGCCCCCTGGCGTATGCCCGTCAGCGCCAGCAAAGGCAACAGGAGCAGGGCCATAAAAAATGTCTCAGCCTGGTCGCGACCCATCTGATCTTGCAACGCAAGCACCACCAACCCTGCAACCACCCCGATCGCCAGACTCGCCCAAGTGATCATCCGGACGCTATAGCGCAACAGACCGTGAAACGAACCCCACTCGCCCGCTGCGGAGTAGGCGGCTACGAATCTTACCAACGAGGTCTCCATTCCCAGTTTAGCGGCCATGGCCAGGATATTTACCCAGGTCAGGACATAGACATAGATCCCGTATTGCGACACACCGAGCAACCGGGCCAGCAGGGCATTGACGGCAAACGCAAGTCCGGCGCTGATCGCCATCACCGCAAACGAACCGCCCGCGCCGCGCAGCAGAACCGCGCCATGTCCGTTGCCACGCACTCTTTGCAGAAATTCCGTCAAGGTGATTTCCCTATCGAGGGCGGATGCCCGATACAACAACACTCGCTATTGGGCATCTCTAAAAATTCGATCAAGACGCGAGGGCAAGGCGGAAATGTGTGAACAAGCGCAGTGTATACGGCAGTACATGAGCATTGTGAGCGCATTTCCAACGCAGCCACGCGGCTTCAGCGAATTTTTAGAGGTGCCCTATTGCTTCATTGAAGATGCATAACCATAACCGTACCCATAGTAACGCCCATACCCGTAACCGCTCTTCGAGAATGTCATGCCGTTGAAGACAACGCCGTCCGGCGTCACGCCCGCGCGGCCGAGATGCTTGACGCTCTGTTCGATCTCTCGCATGTGGTGAGTGCCGGCCCTGACGACCAGGAGGGTCGTGGATGCCAGCTTGCCGATAATCGCCGCGTCTGTCACCGCCAACACCGGGGGGGAATCGATCACCAGAAAATCATATCGCTTCGACAGCTCACCGATGATTTCGCCGAATCGAGGTTGCATCAGCAGTTCGGAGGGATTGCGCGGGCGCGCACCGGTCGGCAGAACATCCAGGTTCGGAATCTGCGTCTGCCTCACCGGCAGATCCATGCCGGAATCTCTGGTCAGCAGATCAGACAAACCGAAGCTGTTGTCTATCCTCAACAACCTGTTCACCTGTCCGCGGCGAAAGTCTGCATCGATAAGCAAGACGCGCTTGCCTGTACCGGCAAGCACTGTGGCCAGATTCACGGCAACGAACGACTTTCCTACATTCGGTGCAGGCCCTGTGATCAGGATTACCTTATTATTGTGTATCTTCGAATGACCGAGTTGGAGCATCGTGCGTAAGCTGCGCAGGCTTTCCACGGCGGTATCCTGAGCCTCGATTCGCGCCAACACCGCGGGAACTCCGCGCGGCCTTTTAACATTCTTGATCAGCCGCGTCTGAGTCCTGCTGTTCGGGACCACGGCAACCACCGGCAAGCCGAGGTGCTGTTCCACGAGATCCGGATCGCGTACCACTTCGTGCAGTCTACGGCGCAAGGCGGCCGCCCCCATCGCCAACAGAATCCCAAGAACCACTGACAGCATCACAACCAATCCCTTCTTCGGGCGCACCGGCTTGACCGGCACAGCCGCGTTATCCAACACCCGGACATCGCCCGTCGTTCCGGCCTTGAGGACTTGCAGCTCATGCGACTTGTTCAGCAACAATGTATACAGATGTTGATTGACCTCCACGTCCCGTGACAACGTCACGAATTCCTGCTGCATATCCGGCAATTGCTGCATGCGCTGCATCAACCTCTTATGCTCATTCTCCAGGCTGGCTATCTGCAAATCGATGCCGGTCATGCGATAGTGTTGCTCAGTGAAATTCTGGTTCATCTCATCCCGGTCGCGCTGCAACTCGGACAGTTTCACCTCGATGCCGGCCAGGCGGTCCGAGAGTATGTTGGCTTCCCTTGGCAGATCGACCAATCCATTGCGCTGCTGAAACTTACCCAGGGAATTCTCCGCTTGCTGCATTCGCGTCTTGACCGTGTCCAACTGCTCCTTCAAAAACCCGAAGGTTTTGACGATGTCGTCGGATTTATAGGCCGCGTTTTGCGCGATGTAGGTTTTCACAACCGTGTCGACGGTGGCCGCCGTTTCCTGCGCATCCGATCCTTCGAGCGAGATCCGCAACAAGCCGGCTTTTAACGGCGCGTTTGGCGACCTCACGGATTCTTCCACCTTGATTTTTTCCCGCAGTTGCTCGATAGCAGCCAGGCGCGACAATCTGCGAATTTCGAAATTGGTACCTACGTGCGCTTTAAGATCCGTAATCAACAGCACGATGTCACCGCCCTCCGCGAGTGAAAATACCGATTTGGTGCCGACCTTGCCGCTGCCGATATACTGGTTTGCCTGATCATA
>Ga0299912_10005068_pt1 | contig 10810 bp, 9 predicted proteins | sample RVTome_2_FD_207667 | JGI IMG/M metagenome (GOLD analysis project Ga0299912, IMG submission 207667) | Soil microbial communities from uranium-contaminated site in the Upper Colorado River Basin, Wyoming, United States - RVT95D214 (version 2) ... | reverse complement strand
ATTTCGATAGTTCCCATGTCATCACCCCATAGCCCCAATCAAAACCATCTTCTCGCCTCCCTGCCCGCTGCGGAATTCGAGCGCCTGGTTCCCCATCTGGAACTGGTCCCGATGCTGCTCGGTGATATCCTTTACGAACCCGGCGGCCGGTTGCAGCACGTTTATTTCCCCACGACCGCCATCGTGTCACTGCTTTATGTCATGGAGTCTGGCGCGTCGGCCGAAACCGCGGGGGTGGGCAACGAAGGCGTAGTCGGTATTTCGCTGTTCATGGGAGGGGATACCACACCCAGCTCGGCCGTGGTGCAGATCGCGGGCCACGCGTACCGGCTGCCGGGGAGGTTGCTGAAGGAGGAATTCAATCGCGCCGGGCTGATGCAGCGCTTGTTGCTGCGCTACACCCAGGCGCTGATTACACAGATGACCCAGACCGCGGCCTGCAATCGGCACCATTCGATAGAGCAGCAACTGTGCCGGTGGCTGTTGTTGACCCTCGATCGGGCCTCCTCGCGAGAGTTGATCATGACGCAGGAATTGGTCGCCGGCATGCTCGGCGTGCGCCGGGAAGGCATTACGGAGGCCGCCGGGAATTTGCAGCGCGCCGGTTTTATTCGCTACCGCCGCGGCCACATTGCAGTGCTTGAGCGGTCCGGATTGGAGACCCGCGCTTGCGAATGCTACGCCGTCGTCAGGAAAGAACTAGGCCGCCTGCTGTCCGATGTGCGGTACCGCCAGAGCACGTCCGCTATCGCCGTATAACGGGCTCTGGCTCCCTCACCTACCTGCCGCTCGCCGAAAGCTTCGCGCAGGAAGCCGCGCCCGCCAACGCGAAGACGCCGATTTTCATGGCGCACGGCACCCACGATCCGGTGGTGCCGTACGCGATATCGGCGCGTGGCGCAAGCGCGTGCTGGCCGCGCGGCAAAGCTGAGATTCCCGACGGGAAAATGCTCCGGTTCGAGCCTTGAGCGGCTCCCCAGACTGGGCTCGAATCAGGGTTCGCACGGAGGATTCTTTTCAATACCTTCTTTTTAACACCCCATTGAGGGGTGCGCTCGACGGGTACCCTGAGTTCACGGGGTAATTCATTGATCTCTGCTTTTCTCCGTGTCCTCCGTGTGCTCAGTGCGAAACGGGGTTTGCACGAAAAACTGTTCAGGTGTCCCGCAGCATGCCCTAAGTCACGGGAATCATTTTAATATGTTGTTTTTATTATATTTTTTCTTCGTGTCCTTCGTGTCTCAGCTTTTGATCTTATCGGCGTGCCCCTCAAGGCGCGCGTCAAGCCGGTATCGAGAAGGAACTATGGAACTGGGTCAGGCTTCGGTAATGGCGGTCGCCGACTCTCATGAGGTGGGGGAGCGTCGCTTTTGCGCCATTATCGCCTCCCCCGAACTCGTCAGCGTCCGCCGGGTCGGGTCGTCACCACGCGAATTGACCGGGATCAACCACCGCGCGCTCGCGAGGAGTATAAATAAAAAAATATGACTGCGAGGAGAACCACGATGATGACCCTATCCGCAAGAACCGCAGGATGGATCGCCTTGGCCGCCGCGCTGAGCGCGGGGTGTGCTTCCGTCGCGACCCAGGCTCCGCCCACGGAGCTGCCGGAAGTTCGTCCCGGCTACGTGGCCGGTTATCTCCAGCCGAACGAGTTGCCCGACAGCCTGGCGATGCTGCTGCCGCCGCCGGCGGCCGGGTCCGCCGCGCTGGTCGCCGACCAGGAAACCTACCGGTCCACGCGCATGCTGCGCGACACGCCGCGCTGGGGCCTGGCGGCGCGCGACGCAGAGCTCGCCTTCCCGAAGGCCACCGGGCACTTTTCGTGTGTGCTGGCCATGCCGATCTCCGCGGAAGCCACGCCGCACCTGAACATGCTGCTGCGCCGGGTCCGCATGGACGCGAGCCGGGCCACCGACAAGGCGAAGGACCACTACAAGCGCCCGCGGCCCTTCATGGTGACCGGCGACGCGATCTGCACGCCGAAGGAGCAGGCCCGGATGAAGCCCGATTCGTATCCCTCCGGGCATTCGTCCATCGGATGGGCCTGGGCGCTGGTGCTGGCCGAGGTCGCGCCGGATCGCGCGAACGCGATCTTCACGCGCGGCCTGGCGTATGGGCAGAGCCGCGTAGTCTGCGGCGTGCATTGGAAGAGCGACATCGAGGCGGGGCGCGTCGTCGGCGCGGCGACCGTGAGCCGGCTGCACGCCGACCCGGTCTTCACGGCCCAGGTCGCTGCCGCACGCAAGGAAGTCGAGGCGGCGCGCGCCGCGGGTGCCAAGCCCAATCTGGACTGCGCGGCGGAAGCGAAGGCGTTGGCGATCGGGAACTAGATCTAGGAGCAGTTTTTCCACCGCCCTGGATTCTTCTTTGTGTACGTTTCTTGTTACGGGGTAAGTCTCACCATTCATCCCTCATCCCTCACCCCTCATCCCTCACCCCTCATCCCTCATCATTCAAGCCCCCGCCCGCTGCATCACCTTGAACTTCGCCCAGTCGAAATCCTCCCCGCCTTCGACCATTTTCGACGGCATCAGCAGATAGGTCTTGTTGTGGACGATCATTTCCAGGCTGTCGCGCGGGTTGTAGATGCCTGCGCGCATCAGCACGCCGACTTCGCCTGCGCTGTCGGGCGCCGTGGACAGCAGGATCGCGGGCTCGGGCTCGCGATCGGGGCTGGAGACGGCGGCGGGATGCACGAGCCTGATCGGGATGGCGGCCTTGGACAGGATCTGGATGCCGACGCGGCGCTGCTGGTAATCGTCGCTCGCAACGCGGCGTATCAATCCGATTTCCCAGTAAATCGACGTTTCGGTCTGCGCGCCGATCAGCGCGCCCACCTTGATCCAGTCGCTTTGCGCCGCCGGGATGATTGCGCCGTAGCCGCCGTCGCTCACGTTCTCGACGATCCAGCTCTCCGCCGCCTTCTCATGGCTGAAATCCAGCGCATTGCTGTGGGCGGGATCGAGGGTCTCGAAAATCTCGGACAAGCCCGGCACGACGGTGATGCGGGTGGCGATCTTGCGGCGTTGCGCGCTGCGCGCCGGCGGATGGTCCGCCCAGTACTGCGCGAGGTGACTCAGGACGCCGATCACCGCTTCTTTGCCATAGGCGCCGCCGAGATTGACGTCCTTGGGAATGCCGCCGCTTTCGGTCACCACTGCCAGCAACTGCTTGAGTTGCGCCAGGCCGGCGCCGGCGCCGAAATAGCGCAGCGTGGCCGCGGGCCCGGCACCCTTGATCAGGCGCGCGGGGGGCCGGGCGGCAGCCAGATCAAAATAATAGTGGCACCCCGCAACCGCGTTCTTTTCGAGCCGGAACGAACCGGAGAAATGGGCGACTGCGCGCTCGGCGATTTCCTGCCCGGCCGGCGTCAGGCCGTCGGTCGACGACGCCGACAGCATCAGCGCTTTCAGAAATTCCTGCCTGGCCGAGCTTTGCCCGTGAGCGCCGGGATAGACGGCGATGACGTGGTCCGCGAACCCGGCCGCCTCCGCCACCTGATACAGGTGCGCCAGCTCGGACCAGATGCGCGGCTCGGCCAGTCCGTAGCGCAGCAGCGTCCATTTCAGCTGCAGCGTCAACGCGCGCAGGCCGCGCGCCACGATCACCGGCAGGCTTTTTCTGCCGTGCGCGCCTCCCGCGCCGCCTTCGTATTGCGCGATGCACGTGAGATAGGCGTCGCCGAGCTGCTTCCAGAAGCCGAACACGCCGTTCCACAGCTTGTTCTCGCGGAATTTCTGCTGGCGCGGCATCGCCAGATAATCCTGCGACAGCTTGCGCTGGTGATTTTTCGCCGCGGCGTCCAGCAGATCGATGTTCTCGAAGCGGCGGTCGAGCTCGAAGCCTTCGGTGCGGTTCAGCGAATCGAGCCAATAGATGATTTCATCGAGCGCTTTGGAAGCGTCGGTCGCAGGCAGATCGGCGATGATTTCGCGCGCCTGCCTGATATCGGCCATCGGATGGTCGACCTTGCTGCCCCCCAGCCATTTGAGCACTTGTTCTCTTCCTTAGATCCCGTAACAAAATAAAAAAATTAGCCGCCGATAAACGCCGATGCAAATCTAAAACTCTAAGTTGTAATTACACAGAGCTGTAATATAACATATTGTTTTTATTTATATTTGTCATTGATGGGAAAAGCTTTTGACGTTGGTTCGATCGGCGTTTATCGGCGTTTATCGGCGGTTTCATAGGTTTCAGTTTTTTGAGGCCGCTTCTAAACTTCGAGCGCGGCGCGGCGCCCTCTCTCCGCATCCAGACCGGCGATGATTGCAATGCCGGCCACGAAATAAAGACCGGTGACCAGGATCGCGAGCCGGTGATCGCCGTGCGTCAGCCAGGTCACCAGTCCGTACGTCACCGGCCCGAGGATGGAAGACAGCTTGACCGCCAGGCCCCACAAACCGAAAAACTCGGCGCTGCGTGCCGGCGGGCTCAGGTAACCCACCAATGCGCGGCCTGCCGACTGGCTGGAACCCAGGCACAGCCCGACCAGATTGGCGGCGATCCAGAACAGCGCCGGCCCCTGCGCCGCATAAGCCAGCAGCACGGTCGCGATCCAGCCGATGAGCGTCAGCACGATGGTGCGCACGTGACCGAGACGGTCCTGCACCTGCCCGAACAGGAATGCGCCCAGCGCGGCGGTGATGTTCACCAACAGGATAAGGAATATGGTGTCGCGGGTAGTGAAGCCCATCGCCTGCTGGGCGTAGATCGCGGCGAGCGCGATCACCGCCTGTATCCCGGCCTGGTAGAACACGAGGCACAGCAGAAAGCGCCGCAGATCGGCATAGCGCCGCGCGTGCCTGAGCGTGTCTCGCAGCCGCGCGAATGCAGAGCGCGCGATGTCGCGGGCGCCCGCTGTCGGCACCGCGCGTTCGCGCAGGAACAGAAAAACCGGCAGGCTCGCCGCCGCGAAAATCGCCGCTGTGATCAGCATGGTGACAGGCACGAATTCATTGGCGGCCATGCCCCGCGCCTGCGCCCAGCTGACATAGGCAAGACAGGCGCCAAGACTCGCCAATCCGCCAAAATAGCCCAGACTCCAGCCCCAGCCGGAAACGCGGCCCAGGGCTTCGCCCTGCGCCAGTTCCGGCAGGAACGCCGCGATCAGGTTTTCGCCGCTGCCGAAACAGAAGTTGGACAGCACGATCAGCGCGACCGCGAGCCACAGATCGCCGCGACCCACGAAAGCAAGCGCCGCGGTGAACAGAATGCAGCCGAGCGTGGTGGCAATCAGCAAGCGCTTCTTCGCCGCATGCGCGTCGGCATACGCGCCCAGCAGCGGCGCCGTGAGCATGATCAGTGCGTAGGAAACCGCGAGCGCGCTGGTCCAGGCAAATGTCGCCCACGGCGCGTTGCCGGCAACCTCGGCGACGAAATAGGCATTGAATACGGCGGTGATGACGACCGTGGTGTAGCCGGAGTTGGCGAAATCGTACATCGCCCAGGAAAAAACCTCGCTCGGGCGCACGCCGGGAGCGAGGCTTTTTAATGAGGCACTATTCAAGATATCTTCCCGCCTTCCATCACCACCAGCGAACCGATGTCGTTCGCGGCCATGATGCGCACCGCTTCCGACATCCTGCCGGTCGATGCGATGCTGAAAATGGCGTTGCCTTTGAGGTGGAGAATGTCGCGGACGATCATGGCCGGTCTCCTCAGGCGCAATGGCTACGTTCATCTTACCCCGCCTCCCCACCCCCGCAAAGCGACGAGCGGCATCGCCACGCCTTTCGCCTTTCGCCTTACGCCTCTCGCCTCGCTCCTCACCCCTCACGAACTTACAGAGGCTCCGCCCCACACCTCACGCTTTCTGGCTCTGCACATAGCCCTTCATGACTTCTTCATTCATCAACCGCATGATTGCCCCCGGTTATTTCAGCAGGCCCATGCGCTTGGCGATATCGACGTATTCCCTGGTGCGCGCCTTCATGAAGGCCGCGTTCTTGTCCACAGGGATGTCGACCACCTCGAAGCCGCCGTCGGCCATCTGCTTGAGTATGCCCGGATCCTTGTTGAGCGCGGCCATCATGTCGGAGACTTTTTTCTGCACGTCGGGCGGCGTCGATTTCGGCACGCCCACGCCGCGGTAGGCGCCGTCGACCCAGTTGAACCCGAGTTCCTTGAACGTCGGCACGTCGGGAAAGGCCGGATGCCGCTTGTCGAGCGCGACCGCGAGCAGGCGCAGCTTGCCTTTTTGTTGAATGGCGAGCGGCACATACGACATCGCGCCGGTGACGTGGTTGCCGACCACCGATGCCATCAGATCCCCGGTGCCCTTGAACGGCACATAGGTGCTTTTCACCCCGGCCAGAATGTTGAACTTCTCATGCGCCAGATGATTCGCGGAGTTGGTGCCGGATCCGGCGAAGGTCAGTTTTCCCGGCGCCGCCTTGGCCGCTTTCACCAGGTCGCCGAAAGTTTTGTAAGGACTGTCGATCGGGACAATGATCGCGTCCGCCGTGTAGTGAAACCAGTAGACCGGGGTGATGTCCTCGGTCTTGTACTGCACCTGTCCTTCCATGGGCTGCAGCACGATATGCGGCAGGTTGATGCCGACGATGGTGTGGCCGTCGGCGGGCTGGCTGTTGATCTGCGACCAGGCAAGCCCTCCCCCTGCGCCGGGCTTGTTGAGGATGACCATGTCCTTGTTGTAGAGCTTGCGGAACACGATCTGCTGCCAGCGCGCCATGACGTCGGACTCGCCGCCGGGCGAGAACGCGATGACGTACTGCACCGGCTTGTCGGGATAAGCCCATGCGCCGGGCTGTACCGTGCAGGCCGCGGCGGCCATGAGAAGGGAGATGAAGGAACGCAATTTCATGATGTTTCTCCGTGATTTTATGGATTATTTGGGGAATGACTGCGGAAAGGAAACGATAACAGCGCCGGCACCGCTTGGCAATCGCGGAAGAACGCCGGCGCGTCAGGTCACGCCGCGGCGCTTCAGTTCCTGCTGCTGCTCGGCGCTATAGCCCAGGCTGCCGAGGATTTCGGCCGTATGCTCGCCTAGCCTGGGTCCCAGCCATTTCGTTTCTCCCGGCGTTTCCGACAGCCGGGGCACAATGCCGGGAAGCTTGAGCGGCTTGCCGTCCTCGAGCCTGAATTCACGGATCATCTCGCGTGCCCGGTAATGCGCGTCGTCGACGATATCGGCGATATCGTAGATTTTGCCGCTCGGCACCTCCGCCTTTTCCAGCACATCGAGCACGTGAGCGAGGTCATGCGCCGCCACCCAGCCGCTGATGACCTGCTCGATCTCCCCGGTGCGCGCGACCCGGCCGTCGTTGTGCGCTAGCGCCGGATCCCCGGCCAGGTCGGAGCGGCCGATCGCGTGCATCATGCGCTTGAAAATAGAATCGGCATTGGCGCCGATCACCACGTACTTGTTGTCGCGCGTGATGTAAGTGTTGGACGGCACGATGCCGGGAAGCGAGGCGCCGCTTCTCTCGCGCACCAGGCCGAACATATCGTATTCCGGCAGCACGCTTTCCATCATGTTGAACACCGCCTCGTAGAGCGCGACATCGACGTATTGCCCGCGTCCGCCGTTCACGTTGCGGTGATGCAAAGCCATCATGGCGCCGATCACGCCGTGCAGCGCCGCGATCGAATCGCCGATCGACACGCCGACCCGCGCCGGCGGCCGGTCGGGAAAGCCCGTGACATAGCGCAGGCCGCCCATCGATTCGCCGATTGCGCCAAAACCCGGGCGGTCACGGTACGGCCCGGTCTGGCCGAAGCCCGACAGCCGCACCATGACGAGCCGCGGATTGATCTTCGACAGGGCGTCCCAGCCCAGCCCCCATTTCTCCATCGCGCCGGGGCGGAAATTCTCGACCACGATGTCGGCATCCCTGACGAGCTTGCGCACGACCTCCTGCGCCTCGGGAGACCTGAGATTGAGGGTAAGCGATTTCTTGTTGCGCGCCTGCACGTACCACCACAGCGAGGTCCCCTCGTACATCTTGCGCCACTTGCGCAACGGGTCGCCGCCCCCGGGCGCTTCGATCTTGATCACCTCGGCGCCGAATTCGGCAAGCATGCGCGCACAGAACGGCCCGGCAATCAGCGTGCCGAGCTCGATGACCTTGATGCCTTTGAGGGGCAGCGGCTTGTCGGTGGACATGGCGGGAATCGGATATCGGATATACGAAAGGCGGAATCGAGGAAATAGAGTATATTGAAATTCAGAGGAGTTTGTCGGACTTAGCTCCGACAAACTCCTAAAATGGAAAAAACTAAAGAACAAGGCGAAGTCGTCCCCGCCTTCGCGGGGAGGACAAAACCAAACTTGATCAGAGGTTCCCTGAACGCAAGCCATGGCCAAACGCTCCTTGTTCTCGATTCTCTCCGAACAGCCGTGGTGGGTGTCGCTCGTCGTCGCCGCGGCCCTGTTCGCGATCGCCTATCAGTTCCTGCCGCAGTTCGCACCCTTCGTCGCGCTGCCGTTCGCCGGCGTCGCGGTCTATGTCGCCTGGAAACAATTTCGCGGCAGATCGCCGGCCGATGCCGCGGAACGCCTCGCCGCGCTGCGCGAAATGCCATGGGATGAATTCGCAGCCCTCATCAGCGAAGCCTACCGCCGGCATGGCTACGCGGTCGAGGCATCGGCAAGCGGCGCATTCGACTTCATGCTGCGCAAAAGCGGCCGGACCACGCTGGTGCAATGCCGGCGCTGGAAAGTGAACCAGATCGGCATCGGGCCGGTGCGCGAACTCTACGCAGCCATGTCCGGGCACGACGCCTTCTACTGCGTGTGCATCAGTGCCGGAGAGTTTTCCGCCAACGCCCGCGAATTCGCGGCCGGCAGGCCGATCACGCTGCTTTCCGGCGCGGCGCTGGCGGAACTGGTCGGCGCCGTCGGCAAAACCGGCCGGCGCTGATTCGCGCCCGGCGGTTCCACCACACGGCTGTCCGCGCGGCTTTGCATCCGCATGCAACTGTGTAATTATTGAGCGGTCTTATGCAATTCCATCTACCAAAAAATGGAGGAGCCATGAATCTCAGCGAAAAGAAGCGCAACCCAAATGCATCGTGGTATGCAGTGGCGGGCATGCTCGCATTGGGTCTGGCGGCGTGCGGGGAAAAACCGTCCGCCGAAACCGCCGGCAAAAGCATCGATCAGGCCGTAGCGAAGGCGGGCCAGGAAATGAAGCAGGCGGCCGGCGCGGCGGAAAAGAAAATCGAGCAGGTAAAGGAGGCCGTCGGTGAAAAAGCCGCCGAAGCCGGCAAGGCAGTCGAAGACGCGGCGCTGACCGCCAAAGTCAAAACCGCCCTGATCGCAGAACCGGGTCTGAACGCGCTGGCTGTCGACGTCGACGCCAAGGACGGCGTCGTTTCGCTGTTCGGCACGGCGGATAGCACCGCCAATCGCGACAAGGCGGGGCGAGTGGCGGCGAAAGTAGAAGGCGTCAAATCGGTCGACAACAAACTGGTGATCGTCAAAGGCTCGTAACGTGCGGCGCGTGGCCGCCGCGTTCTCCCCGCGCTTTTGAAATCAGGGGCGGCTGCGTCCGTGGTTCTCTGCGCGCGCAACGCGCGCAGAGTCGTCATTTCGCAATGACAGGAAGCCGTCGCTGGCGGGCGACATAAAAAAACAAACGCGCTCAGCAGGATATCCGGAACACTCTGTTTACTGTCGTCCGGGAACGACAGTTCGCCTTCTGTGGTGGGCGCCCGCAATAGATCCAAGTATATGTTTTAAAACATTATTTTTATACTGGCACGACAACTGCTCTGTATCAGGCGTAGTTCCTCCCTCCCCTGTTGCCCCGGCGCAAAGCCGGGGTCTTTTTGTACGCGGTCGATAACGACTCAACCGCATTCTAGTGTGCTGTCCCGTAAGTTTCTTGCATAAATCGTAGGTCGGGAATCCTTTCCCGACATCAAGTGTCGCCAAAGGATTGGCGACCTACGGATAGGTAAATTATTTTCGGGACAGCACACTAGCTATCCCGCAAACGCAGCACCACGATGGCGCCGCCGATATCCTGATCGTTTTCTTTTCGCAGCGTTACCCGCGTTACGCTGGTTTCGACGAAACCGTGACCGGCGGCGCACTCGCGCAGATAAGACAGCGACTGGGCAAAGTGCCGGCTCGGCTGCAGCACGAAACCCGCTCCTTCGTGCGTTTCCACCGAGAACGCAAACCGCCCGCCGCGTCTTAATGCCCGCCGCGTGACGTCAAATACCGGGTCAAGATCGCCGATATAAAGAAACACGTCGGCGGCGATCACCAGATCGAAGGTTGCGGCCCGGCCGCGGAGAAATTCGATGATCTCGCCCTGAATCAGCCGGTCATAAACCTTGCATTCATGCGCCTTCTTGATCATGTTGGGCGACAAATCCACGCCAGTGAGCGTGCGCGCGACCGGCCGGAACAGCAGGCCGCAGAGTCCGGTACCGCAGCCGAGGTCGGCAATGTCCCAGCCTTCCGCGGGCGCCGCGGCCGAGACGGCATCGAACAGCATCTGTGGACCGCGGTATTGCAGCGACGTCAAATGCTGATCGAACACCTCGGCATACTTGTCGAAGAGCTCCGCCACCAGGTGCGGGGGTGAAGCGGCGGGCGTGGCATCGGCACCGAGCGCCGCCAGGTAATAACGCAGTTCCTCCGCATTGCCGCCGCTCGCGAGTGCTGCGCGATAGCTGGCGCGCGCCTCCTCATGGCGCCCCAGCGTATTGAAGATGTCGCCACGATGGCGGAGCGCTGCGGCGTAGCCGGGCTTGATCGCGAGCGCCTGATCAAGGCTGGCCAGCGCTTCCTCATGACGCTTGAGTTTTCCCAGGACGAGACCGCGGT
>Ga0299912_10005067_pt1 | contig 10811 bp, 9 predicted proteins | sample RVTome_2_FD_207667 | JGI IMG/M metagenome (GOLD analysis project Ga0299912, IMG submission 207667) | Soil microbial communities from uranium-contaminated site in the Upper Colorado River Basin, Wyoming, United States - RVT95D214 (version 2) ... | reverse complement strand
TACAATATGGTCTTTACCGTCTATTTTTACAACTGAGGGACTGGAATATGATTCATTTCCGAGATATGGTGTTTTCCATACGATCTTACCTGTAAGCTTGTTATAGGCAACCACACCAGCTTCCGGGGCCTGGGATGAAACAATGACAAGATCACCATAGATGAGAGGACATTGTGTAATTGCCCATATAGGGAGTCTGGTTCCCCCGAAATCAGTCCAGATATTCTTGTTCCAGACAGGTTTATGAGTATTGATATCGATGCAATAGAGGTCGCCGTTATGACCGCATGAATAAACATAATTGCCATCAACTGCAGGTACGCTGCGTGAGCCGGGAAACATAACTGATCCGGGTGCATCATAGCTTAACTTCCATAGTTCTTTACCACTTGAGAAGTCAAAACACCGCATAATGTCACCTGTCTTATCATCTCTGTCGAGTAAATAGACCTTTCCGTCTTTGATTACAGGTCCTCCATAACCAGGGCCAACGTTTACTGTCCACAGGACTTCAGGTCCGCTTGCTGGCCAGGTTCGCAAAATGCCTTTCTGAGGAGATGTACTATTCCTGTTTGGTCCAAGGTACTGGGGCCGTCCTGTGCGTAGATATTCGACAAACAGGAGAATAAAACAATAGAGGTGAAGAGCAGCTTAATTTTTTTCATTTTGAATGTTATTTTTTGCATTTATTTACTTTAAATGAAGCTATAAATTACAGTATCAGGAGAGTCTTATTGTCAGTGAAAAGGAAAAATTATTTAGCAAGCCTGACACATATTAACCGGCTTTGATCTCTTATAAGGAGCTTGCCGTCAACAAGAGCCAGTGGCGCCCAGTTCTGCGCCGGGAATCTTTGGTCCTCCATTTGCTCTGCCTTAAGAACATCTGCAGTTACTAACGGTTTAAAAGCAGCCGGGTCAGGTTGAATAAGATATAATTTACTCATCCCGTCAGTTGCGATCAGCAAACCATCAGCGACAAGAAGTCCCCCCTTGTCAAAAAGCGGTGCCCTCATGGTCTTCCATCTGACCTGTCCATCAATGCTCATGCAGACCAATCCGTCTTTTCTTTCATTGGTTGAATATTGAGCATAAAAATGTCCATTAATGAAGACCGGTGGCTGGGTATGACTTCCAAATTCAGGATTTTTGAAAATTTCGGTAACTCCATAGCTGCCATCTGCTTTTTTCTCGACCCTGATCATCGCTGCACCTGCCCGGTATCCACCGGTAATAAATATTCTGCTATCGCCAGCATCAACTGCGCCCGGTACCGGGATTATACATGACCAGTCATTATATTCCCACAATATTTTTCCGGTAAGAGGATTAATTCCGGCGACTTTACTGTTGCCGCTTTTCCCTTCACTACCCCGCGAAGAGGCAGTAATCATGACGACATGATCCTCCATGCCGACTTTTACAAGCGCAGGGCTGACATATCCGACTGCACCCAAAGAAGGTGTTGTCCATTTAACCTTGCCCGTGAGCTTCTCATAAGCGACAACGCCTGCCTTGGGAGCCTGTGAAGCCACAATAAGCAAATCGCCGTAAACCAGAGGACACTGGGTAATTGCCCATCTTGGAATTTCACCACCACCGAAATCCTTCCATACGTTCTTATTCCAGAAAGGCTTGTGAGTGTTGATGTCGATGCAATAGAGGTCGCCATTGTGACCTACCGAATAAACATAATTTCCATCAACGGCAGGTACGCTTCGTGAGCCGGGGAAAGGAGTAACTCCAGTTGCTTCATAACTGAAACTCCATTGTTCTTTTCCGCTGGAAAGGTCAAAGCACCTCATTTTTTCACTGGCATTATTATCTCTGTCAAGTAAATAGACCTTTCCGCCTTTGATGACAGGTCCGCCAAAACCCTGGCCTACATTTACTGTCCACAGGACTTCGGGACCCTGCTCTGGCCAGGAGCGTAAAATACCTTTCTGGTCTGAAGTCCCATTTCTCTTTGGTCCCAGGTACTGGGGCCAGTCCTGTGCACAGATATTCGACAAAAATGCGAATAAAATAACAGAGGTGAAGAGAAGCTTAATTTTTTGCATCTTGAACGTAATTGGTTTGCATTTAAACTAATAAAGATATTAATACAGAGTATCAGGATTACCTGATTATCCCTTAAAAAGAAAAAACACGGAGTTAACACGAAAGCATGCATCTTGTGCTTTTTTCTCTTATTTTTTAAGGAATCACTACTGTCCTGTCAAACTATCATAATGTTCATCTGTAACAGGTTCAAGCCAGATAGCTGCACCTTCCTGTACATTTGAATTTATTGAGATGTGACTGAATTGTTCATTTGATACAGCCCCATGCCAGTGTTCTGCATTGGGTGGAATTTTCACAACATCGCCCTTTTGCAACAACTGAGCGGATTTGCCTCTTTCCTGATAATAACCTTTACCTCCGGTTATAAGTAATATCTGGCCGCCGGGGTGTTTGTGCCAGTTAGTTCTGGCACCTGGCTCAAAAGTCACGTTGCCGATCGGACAATTGAAGATGCTGTCGTTTGGAACCAACCAGTTCAGCCACGCCGTGCCTGAAAAGTTGTTGTTGGTAATTATTTCTCCTTTGGGAAAAACAGGTCCTGCTTCTTGTTCCTTAGCTGTTTCAATCTGCTTGTTATTACAAGCAACAAATATCATCGTCAGAAAAAATACGCTGAATTTAAAAACACACTTCATCTTTTCATCCGTATTAAATTGAACTTGATTTATATTCAGTTACTTCCATTCATGTATTAGATATTCTTCAAGGATGCCCGCCTGACCAGGTAAGGCAGGTAACACCTACTATCTGTTGTTAAGCACTTCATCCAAAATTTTTTGGGCCGCTTTTGCTTCTTTTTTGCCTGCGGTTGATTTAATAATGTCAACGAATTGCTGCAACTGTTCCGGTGTTAAGCCTACATTCAGACAGATATTCAGATGCGAACGCAACATAGGTTCTGCACCACCAATACTGCTGAGAACAGAAACTGTTACCAACTCTCTTTCGGAGTAATTTAATACATCACGTTCAAAAATATCAGCGAACAGATGTTCTTTGAGAAATATATCAATTTCGGGAGAAAACGCGGAATAACCTGTTTTTGGCCCATCCTGTGGCGTTCCTGTAAGTTTTCCTAAAATTTCCCTGCCACGTTCGTATTTGCTTCGGTCCTCCTGAATTGGAGACGCTTCTGGTCCCAATACATCATTAATACCTCTGGCTTTGCGTTCATCCAATACTTCCATAAAGGTTTGCAATCCACGGATACTTCTCGGAAACCCGCAATATGCGTACAGGTGAACGATTACTTCTTTAATCTGGTTGATTGTAAGACCTGCTTCGAGCCCGGTATTCAGCTCTGTTTTCAGGTTTGATAAATCACCCCTTGCCGTTAAGGCAGCAATGGCAATAATGCTTTGTTCCCTGGGGCTTAATTTCACATTTTCATTCGGGTTGTTTTGTGCATTCAGGTTATATGTAAGTAAACCGATTGCTATAAACAAAACAATTAGCGTTTCAATTTTTGATTTTTTCATACTATAGTGCTCAATGTTGCCGGTTAAATGCCATTTGGTTGTAGTTTATCCCCCATGTTCACTGCCTTTTCAATCACGTCCAGTCTCGCTTTCCTTGGATCAGGTTTACCGACTGGTTTACCATCGGATTGTATATCGAGTATCTCGTTCTTTTTGTGACTGTAAAGAGGCCATTTCGGAAGACCCGTACCATTAGGATTGCCAGTCCTGGCGAAGTTTACCCAATAGGCGTTCATCATCCTGGCGACCTCTTTGTCCTCAGGTGCCACGGTTGCTCCATTTGGAGCTCTAAGATTGTCGAACGCATAAGAAATATCGGATCCGTGTCCAGGGCCAAACCGCATCCGATCCTTCATGGAAGCAGGTACGTAAGAGAAAAGAAAAATGTAGGCCGGATCGCCCTTTGCGGCAAAAATACCTGCGGTAAAGCGGGCAGGCTCAGCCCATACCTTGTCCGTGTTAAACATTGTGACTACCTCAGCGAATTCTCTTTTGCCATCAGGATCATAGGCAGCTTTTGCCTCATCTTCCAGTTTCCCGAATAGTGAAAACAGTTCTTCCTTTGAACTGCTGGCATTAACAAAGGGTCCGCCTATTTCCGCACTATTATTCCCGATGATGAGCGGAACGTGTGCCTGCCTGCCTGCCTTGTATGCACTCTCGGCAGTCTCTACAACAAATTTACCGTCGAGAATCGGGCCTGAATAGATACGCGGACCTCCTTGTCCATCATTTTCCTGTCCCCCGTCAACAATCTCTTCAACTTTCAGCGCACGTAGTCTGGCCAGTGCGGCTGCATCCGTGCCCTCGATCCCGTGTTTGCGGGCAAAGTTTATTCCGATCGTTTCCGCTGAAACAGGGTAGTATGGACTTGCATTTTCTTTACTGATCGGCCTGCCGGTCAGAACGCCATCCCGGCCACCGCCAGAATGACTGATTGCCTTTTGGAAAAGACCTCGCGCGGCTGGTATTGTAAGGAGTGAATGTACCGAAACGCCACCGGCAGAAAAGCCGAAAATGGTAACATTTTCAGGATCGCCCCCGAATGCTGCAATGTTTTGCTGCACCCACCTGAGGGCCGCAATCTGGTCCATAAATGCGTAACTACCCTTGGATTCTTCCGGATGCTCCCTGGTCAGAGCGGGAAAGGCAAAATGACCGAGACGTCCCAGGCGGTAATTGATTGAAATCAGGATGACTCCCTGTTTTGCAAACTGATCTCCGGAAGTGTTACCGTTACCCCCAATGAATGCGCCACCGTGGATCCAAACCATTACCGGCAGTTTTGCTCCCTTTTTAGCCCCGGCAGGTTTCCAGATGTTGAGAAAAAGACAATCTTCCGATGAACCCGCCTGAATTGATCCGGGAGCTGCACCCCATCCCGCCTGTGCACAACTTGGTCCAAACTCTTTTGCATCACGCACTCCTTCCCAGGAAGCAACAGGCTGGGGAGGTCTCCAGCGAATTTCGCCAACAGGAGGAGCGGCATAAGGAATACCTCTGAAAATGTCCACATCCCCTTCTTTCACTCCGCGCACCATACCTGATGCAGTTCGGATAACAAGCTTGTCCGGGGCAGAATTGACCGCCGGTTTCTGAGCGCTGCAGGAGCAGAACATAAAGACTGCTAAACTTATTAATGACATTTTCATATTAGTAATTATTTATTGATATTTCGTAGCATAAGTATCTGTTATAAAAGCGAGTATGGCTTGATTGCCAAAATTTTTCTCTGCTTAATCCAGTTTTTTCCCCTTTAGCCATTCTGACATTAAGTCGGCAATTTCAACGTTGTTTAAATCCGAAAACGGGAAGTGGGTATTGCCTTTTATTTCAATTTCAGGCAAATGAACCACTGTAACATCACCTCCATACCGGTTTACTGCATCCCGCCATAATCTTGCCATCTTAAGCCGCACACGCCATCCGTCCTGACCCGGGTTGGGATCTGGTTCTTCGGGAATGAAATCGCCATAGTAGATTATTATCGGGATCTTCGTGAGTTTAATAAAATCAGCAAGGGGTACTGCTGCAGCTACCAGAGTTCCGCCTGAACTGGGCAGGGGAGGAGGTAATTCTCCCTCAGGAAACAGAAAGCCGCTACCGGGTTCATATGAAGCTATTGCTTTTACATTCTCATTCCTGATCGCTGTAAGCCAGCCCATCCCGCCTGAATGAGAATGAGAGACCAGGATTGCCGGGCCTATCTTATCGAAAAGAGCCGACACTGCCTCGACATTGACATTAATATCGATTGGTCCGATGTTGGGTGTCATCTGTCGAAAATACTGGTTCAGGGTTTCCCCGTCGCGGGCGAATTGCACTCCTTCAAAATATTCTGGCAATATACCGATACGAAAAGTACCAAACCACCCTTGTTCGTCGGGTGTCGGTTCAATGGTGCCGGCTACAGTACCCCGGCCGGCATTGCCTCTTCTGGGCTGGTCAATGAGATAAACAGGAAAGCGCCTGCGCAAAAAAATGTTCTGAAACCCTTCCCTCCCGTCGGGTGTGGTTTCCCACGTTTTGGAAAACTGTCCTATTCCATGCCACATCACTAACGGATATTTGCGGGCGTTAACCGGAATTTGATAGAAAACATAAGCATGATCCCCATGAAAAGTTTGTCCTTCCGGGGTTTGATTGTAGGGGTCGAATGTGCCGGGATTGGTAATCACAGTACCCCCTACAGCAAAACTGCCCTGTTTTTCAATCATAATAGGCTTTTGTTTTTGAACATTTTGAGCTGAAGTAGGGATAACTACAAGTAATAGTGTAACTAAGAATAGAAACTTTCTGTTCCCTCGTTTTTGTATCCATTTTAATACAAATGATGACTTTGTTTCTTTTTGGTCCGTTAACTGAAATACTCCAGATTCCGACTGAGGAATTTCAACACCATGTTTTAAAACGACTTTCTGCATGATTATTAATTTCTATTAGTATTCATAAAGTGGAATAGAATTTACAATGCAAAGTTGTGATGAAAAAACCTATGGGGTTGTATATGGATTACTGTATTACGTACCATAATTACTGATACTTGTTTTTACCTGTAACCAGTTAATAAATAAGCAGTAAATTTGTTTCAAAATAAAAAGGAAGGTTATGAATAATATAACAAAACTGGAGAATATTTCTGAATATAATACCATGAGAGGGATTGAAACACTTCATCCTTTGGTAAGTGTTTACGATCTATCAGGAATGAAACTAATTCCACCAATGCGTGTACATTTCGGCTTTTATTGCGTCTTTCTGAAAGAGTCGATATGCGGTGATTTGAAATATGGCTGTAATTATTACGATTACCAGGAAGGTACTCTCGTTTTCATAGCTCCTGGTCAAGTTGTTGGAATAGGTAACATACCCGGGAGTCCTCATCCTGAAGGCTGGGCATTGCTTTTTCATCCTGATTTAATCAGAGGGACTTCACTTGGCCGGAATATCAAAGAGTATACTTTTTTCTCGTATGAAGCAAATGAAGCCCTGCATTTGTCTGAAAAAGAACGGCAGATTATTTTAGACTGCCTGAATAAAATTGACCACGAACTACATCAATCGATTGATAAACATAGCAAAAAGCTTATTGCAAATAACATCGAATTACTTCTCAATTATTGCATGCGATTTTACGACAGACAATTTATTACCCGTAGCGTGGTTAATAAGGACATTTTAGTGAGGTTCGAAAATTTGCTGGACAATTATTTAAAATCAGAAATAACAAAAAGCTTAGGCTTGCCGACCGTGAAATATTGTGCTGATCAGTTGCATCTGTCAGCAAACTACTTTGGCGATTTAATTAAAAAGGAGACAGGGAAATCGGCTCAGGAACATATCCAGTTAAAACTAATTGATATCGCCAAAGAGCGTATATTTGACACAAGTAAATCAGTCAGTGAGATAGCTTATGAATTAGGGTTTAAACATCCTCAGCATTTTAGTCGTATGTTTAAAAATGAAACAGGGCAATCCCCTAATGAATACCGGTCGTTGAATTGAAGTTCAGATTATAATTTCAACCGGCTTTGATCCCTAATAAGAAGATTTCCTCCTGCAAGAGCCATTGGCGCCCAGTTATGAGCCACTCCGCCCATTCTTGAGGCCGTCTGATCATTTTCTGAACTTCCATAATTCCTTACCTGTGTAAAGTCAAAATGCCCCCTTTTTACTGCCTCCCTTAACGGTTGTCATTATGAGCGAAGCGAAGAATTTCATACTTTTAGTCGGACACTACTGATAAAATATGTAATTAAATGCCATCTAAAAATCATAAAAATATTGCCTGATTAAGCTAAATTTGGCAAGTTTTATTACTGTTTTTAACAGAGCTGTAATTGACAGAATATATTATTCAATAGATAATTTAGTGGTCCCGACCCATAATCAATGAGCAGAGGATTTATCAAAGAAGACGATCAGGAAGAAGTTCCGATGGTGCCTCAGAGGGCATTTTTACCGGAGGGTGTTACAAACTTTGTTACCCGGACCGGAATGGGCCAGCTATTAGCTGAAAAACAGATGCTGATCGATGAAAAAGATAACCTGAGCAACACCAGCGAAAATGAGAAACGTATAGCCCTGAACTTTATCAATGCAAAATTACAGTTGCTGAACAACAGGATTGCCGAAGCCAGAATTATTAATCCCAATGGTCAGCCTCAGGATGAAATAAGGTTCGGTGCACAAGTAACCCTCAAAACTGAAGTGTCTGGTAAAATTCAGATTTTTCAGATTGTAGGTGTTGATGAGGCAGACGTTGCCAAAAGGATGATCTCATTTATATCACCTTTAGCCAAAGCATTGATAAATAAGAAAGCCGGAGACAAGGTTACTTTAAAGCGGGACGGAGGAGATACTGTTTTTGAAATATTGGAGATAGGTTATCCATAAAAAACGATCCGAAACGCTGTAATGCCATCACCCCCGCGGTTTTAACGAAAAGTTATAAAAATTAGTACCCGCCTCGTTTGACAAAAATTGTCAGGACGCCCGGCTGATGTATCAGGCGAAAGTATCAGATTTCCTTGCAGAGATTTGCTATATTTAAAGATCAATGCTCAAAAAGATTGGGCACCAAATCGCGGGTATATATCTGATAAAACATTTAAAAAGCTATTTATGGAAATGAATAATAAATGCACACTCAAGAACAGCAGGATGGACCGTCGTTCAATGGTAAAGAATGGGACAGCTCTTGTTGGTGCAGGTTTTTTGGGCTCATTTGCAGCTCCGCCGGTTGAACCTCCGGAAAAAGCCGGCAACAATGTTTTCAATATCAGGGATTTTGGAGCCACGGGGAACAAAGGCGATAAAGCAACAATCCCTGTCCGATCAGCCATAGATGCGTGCGCGGCTGCCGGAGGCGGAAAAGTTTATGTCCCGCCGGGAGACTATACAGTGGGAACCCTGCAGTTAAAAGACAATGTCAACCTCAATCTCGAAGCGGGAGCAACACTTTGTCTGAGCCAGGATCCGGCTGATTTTATTCAGGGTTCGCATACAATGATCTTTGCACAGGACGCGAAAAATATTGCAGTGACCGGAAGAGGAATCCTCGATGGTCTGGCGAAATACGAGTTCGTTGAGATGCGGGGAATCGATCCGGAGATCGCAAATGAAATAGAAATCGCACGGAAAGCGGGCGTGGATATGCGGAGATACTACAGGACCGGGATGCAAACATATATGTTCATTCTTAATAATTGCACCAATATCCTTCTCAGTGATATATCTGTTATCCATTCACCTCTCTGGAATATCCGTCTGAACGACTGCAACCGTGTTTTCATAAGGGGTGTTTATATTTACTCCGATCTTGAGAAGGGAGTAAACGCAGATGGGATTGATATCTGCTGCACAAGTAATGTTACAATTTCCGATTCGGTTATTGTTACCGGTGATGATGCGATAGTGCTTAAAACACCAACACGGAGAGGGCAGGAAAAGGTCAATCCCGTCGAAAATATTGTCGTAACAAACTGTATTCTTACCTCCTCATCAACCCCCCTGATGATCGGAACCGAAACATTCGCAGATATACGTCACGTTATCTTCAGCAATTGCACTATCCGCAATTCCAATAAGGGATTCGGAATAAATGTCCAGGACGGGGCAACTGTCAGCGATATAATTTTCAGTAACCTGACTGTTGAAACCAGCAGACGGCACTGGAACTGGTGGGGCAGCGCTGAACTGTGCAAGTTCAAACTCAGTAAAAGATCGGAAACTTCAAAGCTGGGAAAGATAAAAGATGTCGTTATTGATACGATAATTTCGCATGTTCGCGGGACCAGCAAAATTACAGGTCATCCGGAACAGCCTATTGAAAATATTCGGATGAATAATGTCCAGATTTTCATGATTCCAGAAGATGCCATCGATAAAAGGTGTTCACATGCACTTGTTATAGAGGACGTCAGGGGACTTAATATCCGTGACATGTCAATAAAATGGGATGAAGAAAACCCGGAAAAAAACTGGCAGAGCGCTCTTGTACTGAAGGATGTCTCCGATTTTGAAATCAGGTCTTTTACGGGCAGGCAGGGACTTGTTGATCAAGTGACTCCTGCGATTATTCTCGAAAATATTTCAGATGGTCTCCTTGCCGATTCAAAGGCTGAAACAGGATGCAAAACATTTGTTGAGGTCAGCAGGGCCGATAGTAAAAAGGTTGTCCTCAGGAACAACAATACTGCAAAAGCTGCCAAAGCGGCAAAAGCTGAAGATTACAAAATAAGCCTTGGCTATGCTGACCCGCTCGACCGCACCGGGCATTCCACAAAATTGTACATGGGTTCACGGCCGGAGCCTGTGCAAACGGATACTCGCAGACCAGGTCTGTAAGAACTGCATCATAAGAAGATACCTGGTTGCATCTCTGCCGAAAAACTCATTTTGGAGAAAGGGAAAGTTACTGTCTAAAAGACCGAAGACCGAAGACCGAAGTATTTGAGACTGCAAGACTGCAAGGCCGCCCTGACGCTTTCGGTCAGGGTCTCCGCTTCGCTTCGACAAGACCGCAAGACCGAAGTATTTGGAAAGAAAAAGATAAAGAAATGTCAAAATGTATTTCCAGATTAAAGAATAATTTTTAAATTGCCATATTGAGGTATCATTTATGAATTTTACAAAAACAACATCATATTCCTTAAATGTCCTTAGTTATATGGCACAAAATGATAGTGTCAGAATGTCGGCCGGTTATCTTCATAATGAACTTCATATTCCATATTCATACCTGCGTGCTGTCCTGGGAGATCTGTCG
>Ga0299912_10005065_pt1 | contig 10815 bp, 5 predicted proteins | sample RVTome_2_FD_207667 | JGI IMG/M metagenome (GOLD analysis project Ga0299912, IMG submission 207667) | Soil microbial communities from uranium-contaminated site in the Upper Colorado River Basin, Wyoming, United States - RVT95D214 (version 2) ... | reverse complement strand
AGAGGGTGTACGCGACAGGCACCACGACGAGCGTCAGCGCGGTCGAGCTGACCAGGCCGCCGACCACGGCCAGGGCGAGCGGCTGCCTCAGGTCGGCGCCCCGCCCCAGTCCCAGCGCCATCGGCAGGAGCCCGAGGGCCGTCGTGCCGGAGCTCATGATGATGGGCCGGAGCCGCGCGCGGCCGGCCTCCAGGGCCGCGGCGCGCAGCGACAGTCCTTCCCGCCGCGCCCGGTTGATGAAGTCCACCATGATGATGGCGTCGTTGTCCACGACGCCCACCAAGATCACCATCCCGATCAGGCTCATGGTGTTGATGCCGGCGCCGCCCACGAACAGCGCGACCATGGCCCCCACCACGGCGAGCGGCACGCTCAGGAGCACCGTAAAGGGATGGACCAGCGACTCGAACTCGGCCGCGAGGATCATGTAGACGATCAACACCGCGAGGCCGAAGGCGAAGGCGAGGCCCCGGAAGCTCCGCGCCCGCTCCTCGTTGGCTCCGCCGATCTCCACCCGCACGCCGCGGGGGGTCGGCAGGCCGGCGACGGCGTGCCGCACCTCTACCAGGGCCTCGTCGAGGCCGCCGCTCGCGACGTCCGCCAGGACCTCCACCAGCCGTCCCTGATCGAGCCGGCGGATCTCGGCCGGTCCGACCTCCTCGTGCGTGGTGACCAGCTCGCGCAGCGGCACGCCGTTCACCTGCAAGGTCCGCAACGTCTCCAGCGAGCGGCGCTCGGCTTCGGGGAGCCGCACCAGCACCGGCACCTTCTCGTCGAAATCCACGTACTCGGTGGCCACCGCGCCCCGCATGGACTGCTCGATGGTCTGGGCGATGACTCGCGGCTCGATCCCGTACGATGCGGCGCGGGCCCGGTCCACCTCGATGCGGATCTCGGGCTGGCCCTCCGCGGACCCCAGGTGGGTGTTGGTCACCGCCGGCACGCCGAGGAGGCGTTGCTCGACGGCGAGCGCGTAGCGACGGACGGCGTCCAGGTCGTCCCCGCGCACGCGGACCGAGAGGTCCGACTCATCCCCGCCCAGCAATCGGCCGAGGGCTGTTGCCGTACCGCTCCCGATGGCGACCGCGCCCGCCGGGAGAGGCGGCAGCCGGGGCCGGGCGCGGTCGATCACGTCCCGGGTGGCGTGGCCCGGCGCCAGGCGGACCTCGAGCGCCGCGGTATTGAGACCGCTCTCCTCATCGTCCATCCCGCCCACCGCACCCTGCCGGCCGACGCGCGTAAACACCGTTTCGACCCCGGGATCGGCGCGCAGGACGGTCTCGATCGTCTCCGCGGTCTCCGCCGTGCGCTCGATCGGCGTGCCGCGGGGAAGCTCCAGGCGAATGGTGAACGCCCCCTGGTCCACGTCCGGAAGCACGTCCCGGTCCAACGTGAGTCCCAGCCCGACGCCGACCACCAGCGTGGCGGCCGCCATCGCGACCACCTGACCCCGCCGCTCGAGGGCCCGCCCCAGCACCCCCAGGTACCAGGAGGCGGTCCGGTTGAACCAGGCGTCGAAACCATCGAGCAGGGGGCGCAGGAGCCGGCTCAGGGCCCGGCCGACGGGCGCGAACACGGCCCGGAGCAGCCGCAGCGGGAGCCGCCTCAGCCCCACCCCGTGGTCCTCCCCACCGATACGGGCGGCAAGCGTGGGCAGCACGGTGAGCGCGACCGCGATGCTCGCGAGCAGGGCGAACGACACGGCGAACGACAGCGGCGCGAACAGCTCGCCGGCCACGCCCTCCACGTACAGGATCGGGGCGAATACGGCGATGGTCGTGAGGGTAGACCCCGTGATGGCGGCCTGTACCTCATCCGCGCCGCGGACCGTCGCCTCGCGCAGCGACAGTCCCTTCTCCCGCAGCCGCGAGATGTTCTCGAGCACCACGATCGAGTTGTCCACGAGCATACCGACGCCCAGCGCCAGTCCGCCCAGGCTCATGATGTTGAGCGTGACCCCCATCAGGTCGAGGAGGACGAACGTGGCGATCACCGAGACCGGGATGGCGAGCGAGATGGCGACCGGGTAGCGCGCGTTCCGGAGAAACAGGAACAGCACCAGGAACGCCAGGATGCCTCCCGAGACGAGCTCGTTCACCACGTGCTCGATGGCCTCCCGGATGAACACCGCCTGGGTCATCGCGATCTCGAGCCGGACCTCGGGGTACTGCCGGCGCAGCTGCTCGAGGACCCGCTCGACCGCCTCGGTCACGCGCACCGTGTTGGCGCCGGCCTCCTTGAAGAGCAGCAGGCCGACCGCTTCGGCCCCATCGTGCCGGGCGATGGACTCGCGCTCCTTGAAGCCGTCTTCGATGGCGGCCACGTCGCGGAGCAGCACCAGTCCGCTGGCGCGCGCGTCCTGCGCGCGGCCGAGCGGCACGCCGCCGATCTCGTCCACATCCTGGAACTCACCGAGCGTGCGCAGGGCGTAGCGATAGCGGCCGCGGCGGATCGTGCCCCCGGGTGCGCTCTGGTTGGCAGCGTCCAGGACGCGCACCACGTCGTCCACGGTGAACCCGAACGTCTCGAGCCGCCGCGGATCCACCTCCACGTGGATCTCGCGCTCGAGCCCGCCCGCGAGCGCGGCTTCGGCGATCCCGTCAATCTGCTCCAGCCGGCGCTTGAAGACCGACTCCGCGAGATCCTTGAGCATCGCCAGATCGCCCGATCCGGAGGCGGACAGCGCCATGATCGGGTCGGCGTTCGGGTCCGTGCGGAGCACGACGGGCCGGGTGGACAGCTCCGGCAGCTGGTCGCGGATGTTGTCGAGCTGTTCCCGCACGTTGAGGGCACCGAAGTCCATGTCGGTCCCCCAGGCGAATCGCAGGGTGACGAGCGACACACCCTCCCGCGAGACGCTCTCGACGCGCTGCACTCCCGGGACGCGACCGACGGCTCGCTCGATCGGCTCGGTGACGAAGCGCTCGACCTCCGAGGGGCCGACGTCCGTATAGCGGGTGTACACGACGAGGCGCGGGTAGCCGATGGACGGCAGGAGATCGATCGGCAGCCGCGCGAACGAGATGGCGCCGAGGAAGGTCACCGCGGCGATCAGCATCGCCACGGCCACCGGCCGGTCAACGGAGACGCGGGCGATGCTCACGGCCGCACGGGCCGGCCCACCCGCTCGTTCACGGTCACGGCCGAGGCCGCGAAGGCGTAGCGCGCGTTGATCACCTGGCGTTCTTCCTGGGCCGCCCGGTCAATCAGGATCTGGAGATTGGCGAAGGAGATGGCGCCGATGGCGTAGCGCTCCCGCGAGAGCCGCAGCCGCTCGTTGCTCAACTCCGCCGCGCGCTCGGCCAACGCCACCCCCCGATAGGCATTCTGGAGGTCGATCAGGGCGGCGCGCACTTCGCGCTCGCGGGCGAGCTTGGCGGCGCGAAGCGACTCTTCGGCGTTCAGGGCCTCCGAGGACGCCTGGGCTACCTGCGCCCGCGTCTGGAACCCCTGGAACAGCGGCCAGTCGAGCGTCACGCTGAATCCGAGGCTGCGGTTCTGCGGATTGAGGTCGAACAGGGCTTCGTAGCTGCGGAGGTTCACCGACCGGCTGAGGCTCGCGCCGAGCCGCACGGTGGGCCAATAGCTCCCCCGGGCCGCGCTCGCCCGGAGATGGGCCGAGCTGGCGGTCGCGTCGAGCCGCGCGATATCCGGGTGGGCCCGCACCGCGAGGGCCACGAGGGAATCCACGTCGATCGCGGCGGGGTCCCATGCCGGCGGCAACTCCCCCGTGACCTCGAACGCGAGCGGCTCGACCAGGGCCAGCTGCTCCCGCACCGCGAGCACGGCCTTGTCGGCGTCTCCCTCCGCCCGCGCGACCTGGAGCTCCTGGCTCGCCACGTCGGCCTCCGCGCCGAGCAGATCTTCCTGGGTGGCGCTCGCGGTGCGGAACAGCCGCGCCGTGTTGTCGCGCTGCTCCCGGGCCGACGCCAGGAGCCGCTCCTCGAGTGCGATCACCTGGCGGGCCCGGACCGCATCGTAGAACCGCCGCGTGGTCTCGGCGTCCACCCGGGTCTCCACCGCCAGCCGCGCTTCGTCCGCCGCCGCGTACGACGCCTTGGCCGCGTTGTACGTCTTGAGGTTCCGGAACCCGTTGAACAAGGTGAGGCTGGTGTACAGCCCCTGGTTCGACGAGCTGCCCCTGAAGCTGATGGCTTCCGGCAGCTCGACCGGCTGGCCGTAGTCGTCCTGTCCGGTCACCGTCCGCGAGTCGGACCCGGCAAACTGGAGCTGCGCCGACAACGTGGGGAGGAACGCCCCGAATCCGGCGCTGACCTGCGATCCTTGCGCGTTCAGGGTGTTGCGGGCCTGGGCGAGGTCGGGACTCCGCTCCCGCGCGATCGCGATGGCGTCCTCGAGTGTCAGGCGCGCCGGCACCGGCGTTTCCTGTGCCACCGCGGACCCGACACTCAGCGCCAGCAGTACCGGGCCCGCAGCGGCCCGTCGCGCCCATCGTGTCCGCCCCCTCATTGTGGCCGCCCGCCGGACTCCCGTACGCTCGCCACGATCCGGACCCGCGCGTCGTGGATCAGCGTGTAGTGTCCATCCACGAGCACCCGCTCGCCCGGTTCGACCATTTCGGTGTCGGGGTTGCGGATTATCTCGACCAGAGAATCGTTGGCCAGCCCCGTCGTGACGTACCGCCACTTGGCAAGACCCGTGTTCCCGTCACCCTCGAAGGCGAAGAGCATGGTGCGGCGGTCCCGTTCGAGCACGGCGGCCCGCGGGACGAGAATGCGATCCGGGAACTTCCGTGCCTCGAGTGCCACTCGCGCGTACATGCCCGGCAGGATCCGGCCCCGGGGATTCGGCACCGTGACGGTGACCTTCGCGGTCCGCGTCTCGCGGTCCACGAGCGGATTGATCGTCTGCACCCGGCCGACGAACTCCTCGCCGGGGAACGCCGCGAACACCGCGCTCGCCCGCCGCCCCGCGGCGAGCAGCCCCACCTCCGACTCGAGCACCTGGACCTCGACCCGGATCGGATCGAGATCCACGATCGTCGCGAGCTCGTCGCCCACGCGGACGTTCTGGCCCGGAACGACCCGCAAGGATGCCACGCGGCCCGCGAAGGGCGCCTGGACCCGGGTCCGGGACAGCCGGATCTCCGCCTCCCGCACCGCCACCGCCGCCTCGTCGAGACCACTCTTGGCGCGCGCGACCCGCTCCCGTTCCGCGCGCACGGCCGTGTCCGTCAGCTGATCGTCGAACAGCACGAGCTCCCGGAACGACGCCTGGGCCCGCGCGAAGCTCGCTTCGGCGCGGGCCAGGCCCAGCGCGTACTCGGTCGTGTCGATCTCGATGAGGAGTCGGCCGCCGGGCACCGCGTCGTTCTCCCGGGCGTGGACGGCGACGATCAGGCCCTCGACCTGCGCGAGCAGCTTCGCCTCGCTCTCGGCCGCCGCCTGGGCCGCCGCGGAGACGGAGATCACGAGCGTATCCCGGACCACTTCGGCCGCTTCGACCGGGATCGCGATGTCCGTCGCGAAGGCCTCGGTGGCAGCTGCGTCCGGCGCGGCCTGGGTGCTGTCCGGCCCGCCCTCCTGTTCGGAGGCGTCACCGGAGTCGCACGCTGCGCTCGTGAGGCCGGTGAGGATGACGGAGACGGCAAGAAAACGGGAGGGGCGCATTCGGGTCCAGCCTGTTGGGGTCTCGCGGTACGGCCAAGCTATAGAATATCCCTGCGGGTCCGCGCTACTGCCAAGCCGCTGCCCAGCGTTAGATGCGCAGGTGCGCCCGGACGTTGCGCGGGCGGCTGGCTTCCCGGACGGGCGGGACGCGGGACGCGCGCGCGACGATCCGCCGGGGCCCCGCGGGGACACCCGCACCTGGCGCCACGCCGGAGCGACGCCTAGCGTAAGGCCGTCTCCGATCGAGAATCCATGGCGCGTTTCGACACGGCTCGCGGCAGGGCTGGCGACGCGGCAGCCTCCGCGAGCGGGCCCGCTGCATCCCGCGGCCGCCGTTCGCGTCGGATCGCCATAGGCTCCGGGGAGCCATGGCGGGCGCGACCCGCGGCTGCGACGGCGAGGGCCCCCCGGGCATCTCTCATCCGACCCAACCCCCGAGACCATGCGAACCAACTCCCGATTCCTGATGACGCTCGTGATGAGCGCGGCCGGCTTCGCGCTCCCGTCCGGACCCGCCGCTGGACAAAACCCTCCTCGCCAGACCCTCGACCGTCCAGCCGCGACCTTCCCGGAGCCCGTGAGCAACCCCATCGGGTTCCGGGTCCTGAGCAAGGACCGCGTGCTGGTCGCCGATCAGCTCGAGCAGGCCATCAGCGTTCTCGACTTCGGCACGGGCGAGATGATTCCCGTCGGGAGGCAAGGCGACGGCCCCGGCGAGTTCGGCATGCCGGGGCCCCTGTTCGCCGGCCCGCGCGACACCACGTACATGCTCGACATGGGCAACCGCCGGCTGCTCGTGCTCCTGCCGGACGGCAGCATCTCGTCCAGCACCGTGCCGCTCGCGCACCCGTCGGGGGTTCCCGTGCTGCCGCGTGGTGTGGATGCCCAGGGCCGCGTCTACTTCGACCTGGGCGGCATCGCCATGCCGGGCCTCGAGGAGTCAGCGACGAGCGGGCGCGCTCCGCTGCTGCGCTGGGATCCCAAGGGCGGCCGGACCGACACCCTGGGCACGGTGACCTTCCCACCCATGCCGCCCGGCGGACCCGGCGAGGTACGCATCAACATGGGGGGCGGCGCATACCAGCCGCGGGACGAGTGGGCCGTCCTGCCCGACGGGCGGGTGGGCCTCGTGCGAGCCGCGGCATACCAGGTGGAGTGGCTGGGCGGCACGCGGGCCGTCGTTGGGCCCAAGATCGCCTACACGCCGGTCAAGGTCGGCGACGACGAGAAGAACGCCTGGGCCGACCAGATGGCGTCGCGCGGCATGATCGTCGAGATAGAGAACGGGCGCCGGCGCACGCGTCGTCCGCCGCGGCCCGACATCAACCGGATGACCTGGCCCGAGGTGATGCCGGCCTTCACCGGCACCCGCGCCGTGCTGGCCGCGCCGAGCGGCGAGCTGTGGGTGCGTCGAGCGCAGCCCGCCGCCGCCGACGCATCTACATACGACGTGTTCGATCAGCAAGGCCGGCTGGTGCGGCAGGTGGCATTCACCGGCCAGCGCGTCGTCCTCGGCGTCGGGGCGGGCGTGGTGTTCGTGTCGCGCACCGACGAAGACGACCTGCAGTGGATCGAGCGGTATGACGTCCGTTAGCCGTGCGCCGTGCGCCGTGCGCTGGGTGCCAATGGCATTCCCGATGCGTTTTCTCTTCCTGCTCTCCGGGTGCGCCGCCGCGTTGGCGGCCCAGACCGTGCCCACCACGACCCTGGCCAAACCGGACGCGACGTTCGCCGAGCCGTTCAGCAACGTCTCTGGTCTGCGCGAGCTGCGCACCGGCCGGGTCGTCGTGTCCGATCGCCTCGAGCGCACGGTATCGGCGATCGATTTCGCCACCGGCGACATCACCCCGATCGGCCGCGAAGGGCAGGGACCCGGTGAGTACGGCATGCCGGGCCCGCTCCTTCCCCTGGGTGGGGACTCCACGCTGATGGTGGACTTTGCCGCGATGCGCGGACTCGTCCTGGTGGGCGACCGCGTGGGCCCGACCATCCCGCTCATGGCGGGTGACGGCCTGCCGTTCATCCCCCGTGCCGTCGATGCGCGGGGTCGGCTGTACGGCTCGTCCTCCATGATGGTGCGCGGCGCCGGCGGCGGCACCGCTGGTGGCAGCGACTCGGTACCGATCCGCCGGCTCGATCCGGCTACGAGCACCGTGGACACGGCCGCCTGGGTCCGGGCCGCAGCAGGAGGAGCGGGAGGGGTGACCGTGCGCAGCGGCGGCGGGAGCTTCCAGGTGCAGACCGGCCTCCGGCCCTATGCCCCACAGGATGGGTGGGCGGTGGCACCGGACGGGCGCATCGCGGTCGTGCGGCCGGACGACTACCGCGTGGAGTGGATCGCGAACGGCGAACGCACGGCCGGCCCCCCGATGCCGTACACCCCGGTCACGATCGGCAAGGCGGAGAAAGAGGAGTGGGCGGACGCCATGGCCGGAGCGACGATGATGATCCGGACCTCGGGTGGTCCGGGCGGCGGGTCCGGATCCTCCCGCGCCGCGCGTCCGCAGCGCCCGAACGTGGACGAGCTCGAATGGCCGGCCCAAAAGCCCCCGTTCGAGACGCAGGGCGTGTTCGTGACGCCGGAAGGTGAGCTGTGGATCCGCGTGTCCCAGCCTGCGGGCGCACGGCGACAACGCTACGACGTCGTGGACGGCCAGGGACGGTTGGTGCGCCGCGTCGAGCTGGCGGAAGACCGCCGGCTCGTGGGCTTCGGCCGCGGAACGCTGTACACCGTCCGGCGTGACGCTGACGACCTGGAATGGCTCGAGCGATACCGCAGACCGTGACCGGCGGGGTCAGAATCCCCAGGTACCCGACACGGAGATGAACCGGTAGCGGTAGCCGCCGACACTTTCGGCGAACAGGGAGAGGCCCAGGGTCGAGTACCCGGCCGTGAGCGCCACCTCCCGGCCGGGCGCGACCGTGTAGCGGATCTCGCCGTTCAGACGGATCGCCGCGTTCGCGGGCGCGCCGGCGATCTTCTGGAGCCCCGGGGCCACCTCCGCCGCCGGGGTCCACCTTGCGAACTCCTGCTGCCAGCGCACCGGCGCCTCGATGAGGACGTAGAAGTTCGGATCGAAATACCCGTCATTCAGGTCCTTGGCGAACCCATACATCCTGATGTTGCCGCCCACCACGAGCATCCGGAGGATCTGGCGGTTGGCCCCGAGCGCCCCGGCCGTGCGCAGGTTCGACTCCGATCCCGAGAACGCGGCCAGCGAGAAGGCCCCGGTGGCCGTCCAGCCGCTGGCCGGGCTGGTGCGCAGATCCAGCGCGCCCTGGGTCACGCTCACGCCGTTCCGCACCAGCTGGACCGTGGCATCCAGGGGTTCACGCGAGCCCGTCAGCGTACCCACGACCCGCCACCAGCCCGGTGACGATGCGCGCCCGCCCCACCGGATCCTCGAGCCGACCGTGTCGGCGTCGGAGCCGCTCACACCCAGCGATCCGGCAAACGTCCACCCCGGCGCCACCTGCGTGACGGCTTCGAGACTCCCGCCCCACGCCTGTTGACCGAGCACCACCTCGCCGATCTCGAAGTCGAGCCACCGCACGTACGCATACGCCCGGATGTCGAGTCGCGGGCGCACCCGCACCCCACCACGACCGGAGACCGTGAGGATGTCGCTGCCGTCCGAGTCCGATTCGTAGGTTGCCGTCCCGGCCGACCGCGGGCGCAGCGCCACGTCCAGCCAGCGCCGCTGCGTCCGCACGTCGGGGTTGGTTGGCGCGATCGCCTCCGCGCGGGCCAGGGTCTCGTGCGCGTCCACGTCCCGACCCTGCCACCGCAGGGTCTGGGAGAGGCCCACCAGCGCCGCCACGCTGGTCGAATCGGCGGCGAGGGCGCGCTCCCACAACCGCTCCGCGTCGCGCAGGCGGCCGTGCCACGCCCGTGTCTGCGCGAGGCCGCCCCAGGCCTCCGCGTCCGCCGAGTCGCGGGCCAACATCGCGTGATACACGGCCGCCGCCGAGTCGAGCTGGCCGGCCCAGCCCAGGGCGCGCGCCAGGCCCAGGCGCGCATCGCGGTCGCCCGGGTCGGTCCGCACCAGGCTGTCATAGAGCGCGATCGATTCGCCGAGCCGCGCCGCCCAGGAGAGCAGCCGCGCGCGCGCGCTCCGCACCGAGCGGTTCTCGGGAAGGATCGCCGCGAGGTTCTCGTAGGACGACACGGCGCGCTCGTGTTCCCCCGCCCACGCGAGGAACTCCGCCCGGGCTTCGAGCGCCGGGATGTATCCCGGGGACCGCTCGAGCAGCTCGTCCAGCAGCCGTACCGCCTCGGCCGGTTGCCCCTTCCAGGCGATCACGCGCGCGCGGTCCACCTCGGCTTCGGGGTTGGGCCCGAGCGCCAGCAGTTGATCGAACAGCCGCAGGCTCGCGTCGTGCCGGCCATCCCACGCCTCGAGGAGGGCCACGCGGTGCAGCGCGCGATCGTCCGTCGAGTCCGCGGCCAACCGCTCCGCGTAGAGGCGGCGCGCGGTCACGAGATCGCCCGATCGCCATGCCTGGTCGGCGGCGTCCTGCGCCGCGGCCGCCCGCACGATCACGGCAAGGAGGAGGCACGGCACCCGAAGCCCTGGCTTCACTGGCTCCCGCCCCCCAGCTCTCGCTCGAGCTCGAGCCACACGTCCCGCATCGCCGCAAACGTGGGCCGGCGCCGCGCCTGCCACCGCGGCGCATCCCACGGTGGCCAGGCATACCGCGCCAATCCGTCGGCCGGCGTCGTGGTCCACCGAGCGCCGCGCCGCACGCCAAGGGTCACGCCGATGGTCTCGATCACCGTGGTGCCCACGGCGTCGGTCCCGCCGGCGTTGGCGGCATCAAGCAGCACGTGCCGTCCACTCGGGTCGGACACATTCAGCAGCAGCCACGGCACGCGGATCTCGAGGGCGCCGCCCGGCACCCGTTCCCAGTCGCCGTCCGGCGGCGATCCGGGTACCAGGATCCCGCGGTCGTAGCCGGCCGCGGCAAACTCGGTCCCGTCCCGGGCAAAGCGCAGCCGGTTGGTCACGACGCGCTCGGGCCGGAAGTCCCCCGGGCGTCGCGAAACCGGTCGCAGCGGCCGATTGTACTCCTGCGCCCACCGGCCAGTGAAGAACCCCGGCGGCGTATCCGCGAAAATCGGTGCCCGGAGTCCGGCCGTCGGGAAGTTGCGCCGCACGGACTGAATCCGATACTGGAGGACCGC
>Ga0299912_10005064_pt1 | contig 10815 bp, 9 predicted proteins | sample RVTome_2_FD_207667 | JGI IMG/M metagenome (GOLD analysis project Ga0299912, IMG submission 207667) | Soil microbial communities from uranium-contaminated site in the Upper Colorado River Basin, Wyoming, United States - RVT95D214 (version 2) ... | reverse complement strand
CACTAATACCCTTCTCTTCCAGGGTCTTGGCAGCGGCAAGCGCGCGATGTAACATTAACGCGGATGCCACCACTGTTGCTTTATCGCCCTCGCGCTTCACTTCTGCTTTACCGATAGGAATGGTGTATTCGCCTTCCGGAACTTGCCCTGTGATGCTTCCGAGCATTTTATGAGTCAAGAAAACGACTGGATTGTCCTCTCTGACTGCCGATTTCAGCAGTCCTTTGACATCGTAGGGAGTTGATGGGGAAACAATCTTCAAGCCCTTGATGTTCATCAGCCATCCGTACAGGCTCTTAGAATGCTGGGTAGCCGAAGACCTGCCCGCCCCGATATTTGCCATGATTGTCAGTGGCAGTTTAATCTTTCCACCGAACATATACCGCATCTGAAGCTGGTTGAGTAGTTCGTCGCCGGAGCAGCCGAGGAAATCGACGAACATCATCGCGGCCACAGGCCGCATGCCTGTAGCCGCAGCACCGATCGCGCAACCCAGGATTGCTGTTTCTGAGATCGGGGTTTCTCTGATACGTTTTGTGCCGTACTTTTCCGCCAGCCCCCGGAACTCTCCAAACGGTCCGCCCCAGTGCTCCCCGATGTCTTCGCCGATAATAAACACCGATGTGTCCCGTGCCATCTCCTCATCGAGTGCTTCATTTATAGCTTGGATGAATCGTATTTCTTTCATCGGCGTCTCCTTTATGCGAAAACATCTTCGAGGGTCTCTTCGGGAGCGGGGAAGGGACTTTCCCGGGCATACTTCACGGCTGCTTCAATCTCATCAACTATTTCCTGGTCTATCTTCTCTGAATCCGCTAAAGTGAAGATTCCATCTTCAATGAGCTGTTTCCGGAAGGCGGGAATCGGGTCTTTTTTCCTCCATTCCTCTGTCTCTTCTCTAGACTTGTATGTCTGAGTGTCGCCTTCAAAATGACCGCGCCAGCGGTATGTCTTACACTCAACAAGTGTAGGCCCGTGCCCCTTTCTTGCACGGGTTACGGCTTCGTGGATAACCTCATAAACGGCGGTAACGTCGTTCCCATCCACGGTCACGTCCGGTATACCGTACGCGGCGGCGCGGTCGGCAAGGTTCGTCAACCGCGCTGTGTCCGTTATCCGGGTCTTTTGCGCGTACAGGTTATTTTCAATGACGTATATTACGGGTAAATTCCAGCAAGCCGCCATATTGATGCCTTCGTGGAATGTGCCGCGATTGCTGGCGCCATCACCGAGGAAGCAGACCACCACCTGGCCGGAGTCCCGCATCTGTGCAGAAAGCGCTGCACCGCCGGCGATCGGTATCCCGCCCCCAACAATTCCGTTAGCTCCGAGTATTCCTATTTCAGGGTCCGCAATGTGCATAGAACCACCCTTGCCATGGCAGTAACCCGTCCGTCTGCCGAAAAGCTCAGCCATCATTCGGTCCGTCCTGCCACCCTTGGCAATCACATGCCCGTGGCCACGGTGTGTGCTGGTGATGAAATCGGTTTGTTGGAGGTTAGCGCACACCCCCGTCGCTACTGCCTCTTCACCAATATACAGGTGGAGGGCACCAGGAATATTACCCGCGGCGAATTCCTTCGAGACCCGCTCCTCGAAAAGTCGGATGCGCACCATCGTGCGGTACATTTCCCACAGAACATCTCTCGCAATAGGCATGTTTGGCCCTCCTCAATATTCTGTTAAAGAGTCGCGTGTGTGCCTTTTGCGGGGCGACAGCATTCTGGTCGTGAGCGCATGTGCACCTCGATCTTGGACTTCATGGCATCCTCGTTTATGGGATTGCCTTCTGTTCCTTAAACCGGGCAATATCATCCCAGGTGTACCCCATATCCAACAGAATCTCCTCAGTATGCTGTCCTACCTCAGGGGCCGGTGTTCTGACCGACGCCGGGTCTTGGAAGAACCTGACCGGCGTGGTTACTAACGTCATTTTCCCACCATTAGGATTGTCTATTTCAGCAAAAAAGCCATTCGCCAATGCCTGGGGATCGGTAGTTACCTCAAGAGGAGTCTGGACTCGACTGTACATGCAATGGTGCTCTCTAAGACGCTTGTCCCATTCCGCCATCGTCTTCGTAGCGAAAATCTCGTCAATGATACGAATCAGCTCTTCGCAGTTTAGCGCTCGTGCATTTAACGTATTGAATCGTGGGTCATGCTCCAAATCAGGCCTCTCGATGACCCGGCAAAAATCTGGCCAGAACAGGTCAGACTGAATCATTACCATCATGAACCACCGATCGTCTTTAGTTCGGTAGAAGTTTGCCAAAGGATTCGACGCATTGGCGTGTTGGTGTTGGGGTAACGGAGAGCCCACCAAGGCAGCTTGGATATCCGAAGATAGAGTCCATACACCCGTGTGGAACAACGAGACCTCTAGCTCCTGACCCTGTCCAGTCTTGTCTCTGTGTATTAGAGCGGCCAAGATTCCTGAAACGACATGAGCGGCAGTCACTCTATCCATCATGGCTGGGCGTTGCGGACGTGGAGGAAGCCCTGGTTCACCTATTATGTACTGCATTCCACCGCGAGCCCAAGCCGCTGAATAGTCAAGACCTCTTTCATCCCTATCTGGTCCTTCGGTCCCGTAGGCAGTGACAGAGGCATAAATGAGCCGCGGATTGAGCTTACCGAGGGTAGCATAATCTGCCTTGAGCTTTCTCAGTGCGCTCGTTTCATAGTTGGCCATGAACACATCTGATCTCTCGACGAGCCTGTAAAAGATGTCTCTGGCTGACTCGTTTTTCAAATCTAGCGCAAGGCCCTTCTTGTTTCTGTTCATCAGTTGAACCCCCCAATCGACTCCAGCCACACCCACGGTCCGTGTTGTTCCGCGCGCCATCTCTCCGGACAGAGGTTCCACCTTAATGACCTCAGCCCCCCAGTCGGCCAATGTTGCTCCCGCCGCCGGGATAGCGGCAAGATGACCCATATCAATTACCTTAAGACCTTCGAGCAGACCTGACATGCTGTACCTCCCAATCTCAATAATCGATGCCGGATACACATTGTCTGAGTTTCAGTAAGCGGTGCAAAGGCGCTTCAGCCAGGGTTTGTGTTTGGTTCTGTATCTCCGTGCTGATACTGTATTCACCCGAGCAGTAACTGGCAATCCTTGGACCGTACCCGTCAGTCAACAGCGTGCATCGATAGTTCCCTGTTGACTGCTTGAAGCTGTGCGTCAATCCTATGGCGTGATTACGACCTTGATCGCCTCACGGGAGCTGAGTTGGGTTTCGTAAGCTTGTTTTGCTTTCACCAGCGGGAACCTGTGGGTGATGAGCGGTTTACGGTCGACTTTCCCGGTTTTCATCAGCTCCAGAGCAGCAATGAACTCCTGTGGTGACCATGCCCATGACCCGATCAGGTGTATCCCTTTCCGCATCACAATGTTGAGGTCGAGATCACAACTTTTTTCAAAGATCGCTACTTCAACCACCTTGCCATTCTGCTTGACCATCTGCAATGCTTGCCACAGAGGAGGCTGACCTTTGGCATCCATGCTTTGTCCTGCACAGTCGATCACTGTGTCCACGCCTGACACCGGGTGCTCGAGATAGGGGATTTTGGTGCTGCCGGTCATCTTGAGCATGGATTCATAGGGATTGGTTTTGGCGGCGTTGAGAACGACGTCCGCTCCGATTTGCTTCGCCATATCCAACCGCTTTTCAGAAACATCGACTGCAACTATTCTGGCTTTGCTCGTTGCCTTGAGTATCTGCAGGACTCCCAGTCCTATCAGCCCCATACCCAGCACCACTATTGTTTCATTGTCTTGAGGATTGGCGAGATTAACGCTGTGTAATGATGCAGCCAACGGTTCATTGGTGGCCGCCTCTTCGAAACTCAAGGAATCCGGAAACGGGATAACCAGCGGACGTGACATCGCCGGTATCCGGATGTACTCCGCATTACCGCCTCTACTGCTACTGATGACCCTATCGCCGACCTTTAAGCCTTCCACTCTATCCCCGAGCTGTGCTACTTCGCCGCTAAACTCGTGACCGAGTATGATACCCCCTCCCGCTGGTATGCCGAGTTCAGGATACATATTCAGCTTATATTGGTGAAGGTCAGTGCCACAGATGCCGCAGGCTCGGACACGCAATAAAACATCGCCGGCTTCTAGCTTCGGGATTTCTACCTCCTCCACCCTTATGTCGCGGAGTCCATACTGTACGGCAGCTTTCATTGTGCTCACCCCAATCAGCGTTTATCAGCGAGCCTAAACTCGGCTTGATATGAAGATGGACCAAGCGTGGGAGACTGTTGGCAGCGAATTCCTCCAAGACCGCTCCTCCAAAAGAAGTATGGGAATCATCCTACGGCGCCTTCGTCTTCTATCTTCGAGAACAAAAGAACCAAAATAGTACAACCAGCACGAGCAGCGTGGGGAAAACCAATCGGGAGCAGCATTAAGCCATCTACCTAATCTCCCCCGTAGCCATCTTTTTGTGTGCTACAATCTTCTCTAATATGAAATCCGCCTGTTGTTCTGCGAATTCCTCATCTGTAAGTCTGTCTTCCCAAAACCAACGACGCAGTACCCACTCCATCCCCAATACCCAAATGTTGAACGCCACTATTCTAGTGTTTTCAATTGTAAACTCACCAGATCTAACGCCTTCGTCCAGTAGATTCTCGAAAAAACTGATGCTTTGCCGGACCGATTCTGTTAATTTTGCTCCACGCGACGGAGAGAGGATTCCATAATTACGATTAAGGAAGAGAATACTAGCGCGGTTTTGATGGGCTAACCTCACAGTCTGTAATATACATTTGCGGAGGACATCTTTGAGACTCATGTTACCTAGACTTTTATAATATTCTCGAATCATATCAACATATTGACTGCTCAACTCAGCGACCATATCTATAATTTCACTCTTCGACTTGTAATAGTGATACAAGCTTCCAGTTGAAATATCCAGGGCTTTCGCAATATCACGAATACTGGTCTCTTGCACTCCTTGTTGGAGAAAAAGCTTGATTGCGGCATCCGCAATGAGGCGTCTCTTTTCTTCATATTGTTGTTTTGTATTCATAACCGTTAGCTAAACTCACTACCATGACGAGTCGGAGATAAAAAATATTACAAGCGCTCGGTTTATACTTGCTAATTTACTACATATTATTTTAATCTGTCAAGTACATATATGGTCTGTTTTTAAGATAACAACAGGGTCTTGACAAACAAAATTGGGAATGGTAGCATATCAACCGTTCTAATTATTTATCTTCGATTTAGTCACAACATAAAGGCTTTTATTGATGCAAGGTAAAGGAAGTGCTGGATCTAATATTAACCGACTTGCTCTATTTTAACATTACTACCAGCAGAAGGAGATGGATTAAATTAAACGAAGCCTGAACTGATATTATAGGTCACCGGCAGCACGGAAGATTCGGGTGTCCCGGTCTGCCAAGCTGCGGACATCTCACTTTTGCCGGCTCATAGGCATGGGTAATCATCCTCGTTGGACTTCTATGCATGACGGGATAGGTGTGCATCCACGATGACTTCATACCTGATACGAAGACTCCTCTTGATGGTTCCGACCATTCTGTTCGTCACCATCATGGTGTTCATGTTGATTCGCATAGTTCCAGGCGATGTGATCACAATGATGGCACAGCGAGGCGAAGGGGGAACGGCAGTAGAATACGGAATAACAGAGGACCAAATAAAGGAAATGCTCGGCCTCGACGTGCCTATTCATATCCAGTATTTCCGCTGGTTGGGGAACATTCTTCATGGTGACCTCGGGAAATCGTTGTGGTCGACCCGAACGGTAATCGATGAGCTCAAATCCCGCATACCGGTCAGCGTGGAACTCGGGATCCTGGCTCTGATCATCGGACAGCTTGTGGCGTTTCCAGTTGGGATATATTCGGCTATCCGGCAAGACTCCTTTGGTGACCTCACGGGGCGAAGTCTGGCTATCGCTTTCCTTTGCATCCCGGCTTTTTGGCTGGCAACGCTTCTGATGGTCTACCCAGCGCTATGGTGGAAGTGGATGCCGGCGTCGCAGTACGTTTCCTTTTTCCAGGACCCGCTTGGGAACTTGGCGGTGTTCATATGGCCTGCCCTGATTATGGGTTTGCACTCGTCAGGTGTTACTATGCGCATGACCCGGACGATGATGCTAGAAGTGTTAAGGCAGGATTACATTAGAACTGCATGGTCAAAGGGCCTGAAAGAACACATTATTATCATAAGACACGGGCTAAGGAATGCTCTCATCCCTGTAATAACGATCGTGGGCATGCAGATTCCCGTGTTAATTGGGGGGGTCGTGATCATAGAGCAAATCTTCAACTTGCCTGGGATGGGGAGGCTTTTTCTGGAATCGCTTACCACGCGTGATTACACGATGCTGTCGGGGGTGAACCTGTTCATTGCCACTTTTGTCCTGGTGAATAACTTGGGTGTTGATCTCACCTATGGTTACCTTGACCCCAGGATACGCTACACATAGTTCCAAGGATGCGAAGAAAGACATGAGTTATGCACAGACCATATCTTCAGGCGAAGTACGCAAAAACAGGAATATGCTCGCTGACCTGTGCATCAGGATAGTCAAGGAGAAACCGCTTGGCCTTGTGGGAGCCGTTTTCATATTCGCCGCAATCGTATTGGCTATTCTTGCGCCAGTGTTGACTCCGTTTGACCCGAATCAGGTGAACATTGGTGACAGGTTACTTCCGCCATCATCCCATTACTTACTGGGGACCGACAATCAAGGGCGAGACCTGCTGACACGCATACTGTTTGGAGGTCGGATCTCTTTGATCGTCGGCTTTGCAGCTCCTGCGATCACTGGGGTTGTCTCTTTGATAATTGGCATTGCGACGGGGTTCATGGGAGGGAAATTTGATATTATTGTCCAGCGATTTGTCGATGCTTGGATGGCTTTTCCGGGGCTCATGCTATATCTTCTGGTGATGTCCATCTTCGGTGGGGGGCTAGTGCAGGTCGTCATGGTATTGGGAATAGCGGGAGGAATCTCAGGGTCGAGGACAATCAGAAGCGCAGTGGTCGGCATCAAGGAAAATGTGTATGTCGAGGCGGCGAGGGCCATCGGTGGCTCAAAGAGACACCTGATGATGAGTCACATACTACCCAACATCGTTCCGATGGTGATCATACTGTTTACGATGCACATGGCAGGGGCAATTTTGGCTGAGGCATCTTTGAGTTTTCTAGGTTTTGGGGTTCCCCCCCCGAATCCAAGTTGGGGCGGCATGCTTAGCGGGGCAGGAAGGAAATACATGGAGCAAGCGCCATGGATGGCTTTGTGGCCTGGTCTGTGTCTGAGCCTCGTAGTCTATAGCGTAAGCATGCTCGGCGATGCGGTACGAGACATTCTCGATCCGCGACTAAGAGGTGGAATCGGCAGATATAGCAACGCGCGGGTTGGGAGGGAGGTGAAAAACATACGGCAGAGGAGGGGTCTATGAATACAACGGGAGCATATCGGTCAAAATCAAAATCAGGAGGTGTAATTATGAGGAACTCAGTCTGGATGGCAGTGACGCTCCTGCTACTAATGGTGTTGTTGGTCGGGTCATGCACCACTGCAAAGCAGGAGCCCACCACTCAGCCTGCAACAACCCAACCAACCATTCTTCAGCCAACGGTAACACAGACACCCCAACAGCCTGCAGCAGATACCGTCACTCTGAATCTAAAGAAGCTTGACGGTACTGTGGTAACGAAAACCGTGGAGAGACCGCGCTACGGTGGAGTCCTTACTTTCCTGTATCCGGGCATAAGCAAGAGCATGGAACTTTTCCAGCAGACTGAAGCGTCTTCAAGCAGCATTCAGAGTTTTGTCTACGAGCGTCTCGGAACAGGTGACTGGGCGAGAGGGTCGGCTGGTACCGGAGAATACAGCTTCTATCCCCGATATACGCCCGACCACCTCAGGATAGGTCAACTGGCCACGAGTTGGGAACAGCCCGACCCATTGACCTTCATCTTCCACATTCGCAAGGGTGTCCGTTTCCATGACGTGCCACCTACAAGCGGTAGAGAAATGACTGCAGATGATGTAGCGTTCTCCCTCAACTATTCGTTGAAACAACCTATGGGACTTGGCCGATATAAAACCAATATAACATCTGGCGTCGCGTTAGACAAATGGACGGTGAAGGTCACATTCAGCGAACTGACGATAGACTCTCTTTTTATGGTCACTTGCCAGAATTTCACCTACATCTTTCCGCATGAGGTGATTGATAAGTATGGCAACCTATCAGACTGGAAGGCGATTGCCGGCACTGGGCCATTCATGATGGAGGATTTCGTCGTAGATAGCAGCCTGCTCCTGAAGAGAAACCCTAACTATTGGGGTCATGATGAACTCTTCCCTGAAAATCAGCTACCGTACGTGGATAAGGTGAAGCTTCTTTACATCACTGACATAGCTACCATGATAGCATCGTTGCGGACCGCCAAGATCGACAAAATGGGTGAGCTTGAGCCTCAGCAAGCAGACGCCATCAGAAAGTCCAACCCTGAGCTGACTGAGATTGAATTTGTACGGCTGACCGCCATGCCAGTGGTTCTCTGGAGGCTGGACAAGGCGCCGTACAGCGATATAAGGGTGAGGCGCGCACTGTCGAATGCCATAAACCGCCAGGCGATTATAGATAGCCTGTTCGGGGGCAAGGGTGAGTTCAAGTCATATCCTGTGTCCATAATGTTCCCTGATTCCTATGTGCCTCTTGACCAGGCACCGCAGTCCGTGCGCGAGTTCTTCGAATACAATCCGGAGAGGGCGAAAAAACTATTGACGGAAGCTGGATACCCAAACGGTTTCACGCAAGAGATACTGGTTACAGCGGGGACCGTCCAGGAAAGGATGGAAATAATGGCGAGTTATTGGAACGCGATTGGCGTGAAAAGCACATTTCGCGTTGCCGAACCCACTGCCTTCTCGAGTGAGGTGTTCAGTTTCAAGTATCCGAATGTATGTGGGATGACAGCCGGGCAATCCAGCGACTACGGTGCACTTGGCTACAATGTGACCGATAGCCGCAACAACGGGAACCGGCAAAAAGACCCCACCTATGACGCGATGTATAACGCCATTACCAAGGAATTTGACGTTGCCAAGCGGAACCAGATGGTAAAGGACCTGGAGATGTATTACTTCGAACAGGCGTACTGCCTAACTTTCCCCTTTGACTATGTATCCTCATTCTGGTGGCCATGGCTGAAAAATCATCACGGCGAACAGGCCATTGGGCAATTCTACCTTGTGGGTCCGATATGTGCACGCGCGTGGATTGACCAGGATCTCAAGATGAAGATGATTGGCAAGTAGGTGCGCCGACTCTTGTTATGATATAAGCCAGTCGTTTGGGAGATGAACTGTCGAACGAGAGCGACAGTTCATCTCCACTTAGACGTCAAGGAGGAGTGTTGCGTATACAGGCCCTCGGACCATGGTCAATAAACCACCAAGTTCTAAGGAGGTAATTGCACAAGGTGCGCATCCCCGAACTCTCATTCATGATGACGACGCCGCTACAGTCGCTGATGGGATCAAACCATTGGTAGAAGTCAAGTACGAATGCTCTATTTTTTGAATGATAATAATAGCAGGGAGTATTAAATTGTTAGTAAAGAAACGCAAACTAGGGAGAGGAGTGGTGATGGTGGGGGCTGGGATGTCAAAGTTTGGAATACGTCCGGAAAAAAACACTCGTGAATTATTTGTCGAAGCCTTCGAAGATATGAAGCATTCTATTGATAAAGGCTTCGATATCAAAGATGTTGAGGCATTGTATTTAGGTTGTGCCGGTAGTGAAATATGGGAAGCGCAGGGTTCACCAGCAATAATGTGCGCGAATTGGATTGGTTTGACTCCTAAACCGGCTGTAAGAATAGAAGCTGCCTGTGCCAGCAGTCAAGTTGCATTCCGTGAAGGTATTATTGCCATTGCTTCCGGGCTATATAATGCAGTACTGGTAGGCGGCACAGAAAAAATGAACACTGTGTCCACCGATGTGATTACGACCACACTCGCAGGCGCTTCCGATGCTTCTTACGAAGCGACGGCAGGTTTCTCGTTCCCTGGATTTTACGCTTCAATGGCTTTAGCCCACATGCACAAGTATGGGACGACTTCGGAAGACCTTATGAGGGTTGCTATCAAAAATCATGAAAATGGTGCCTTAAATCCAAAGGCTCAAATGGGGTTTACTATTAAAACTATCATGCAGACACAAAAAGAAAGAAGAAAGAAAAGGGGGTTACCGGAACCAACGTGGACAAATGAAATGGATTTTCTCCATGACCCTACGGCAAATCCGGTAATTGCATGGCCTAATAGACTATATGATTGCTGTTTGGTATCAGATGGAGCGGCATGTATCCTTCTGGTAGCTGAAGACCTCGCTAAAGAATACACCGAAAAACCTATCTACATTATTGGTACGGGACACGCTACAGGAGAGTCACTCAACTGCCGGAACACATTGACCAGTATTCCCGCAGCAAAAGAAGCCGCTGCGCAAGCGTATTCAATGGCGAATGTGACTGCTGCGGATATCAAAACGGCGGAGGTACACGACTGTTTTACAATCGCAGAAGTAATGGCAATCGCCGATTTGGGATTCTTCTCGGAAGGCAAAGAAGCGGCAAAAGCTGCGGGCGATGGAAAAACTACCCGTGATGGTTCAAAACCGATTAATCCGTCTGGAGGTCTCAAATCAAAAGGCCACCCGATAGGAGCTTCTGGAGCTGCCATGGCAGTCGAGATTTTCCATCAAATGAGGAATGAAGCTGGACCACGTCAGGTT
>Ga0299912_10005062_pt1 | contig 10816 bp, 13 predicted proteins | sample RVTome_2_FD_207667 | JGI IMG/M metagenome (GOLD analysis project Ga0299912, IMG submission 207667) | Soil microbial communities from uranium-contaminated site in the Upper Colorado River Basin, Wyoming, United States - RVT95D214 (version 2) ... | reverse complement strand
CCGGAGGCGGCGTAATGCAACGACAGGAAAGACTACCGGTAAGCCGTGTGCCGGAAAACGGCATGCACGGTTTGAACGGGGGCTCTGCCTCCGTCCTTTACGGATAGGAGGCAGAGTCTACCAATGATCCTTGGTATTTCTGCCGCAATCGCCATCTGCTTTATCGTTGTACGTGAGCGAAAATGGCAAGCTTGGTATGTTCAACAGTTCAACAAGCTCCCCGGAAAGCTTCCACAAATATTCCCGAAAGACAAGAATGACGATATGTCCGTGAGCGCGCAAAGAATCGGATATATTTCCAAAGTAGTCATTGGGTTTGTTGTAACGGCAGTAGTAGCCTGGATTCTAGTATTCATCACTTTAGTCTGTGCCAAGAGGTGACCGTCTAACAACGGCACCCAGCGGACGGTTAGCCACGCCGCTAATGCCGGGAGCTAGCCATAAGATAGAAAAATGGGAATACTCAAGTGCGGCAACATTGATTTCAACGATACGAAACAAATTAAGGCGATCCAAACAAGAATTAAGCTCATGTTGGAAGATCCCAAGAATTACTATCCACTTGAACATACGAAGCACTATTATTTCTCTTCTCCTGCTTCCCTTCCAACAGAATCAGGTTGGTACATCATCTTGAACGGCACCTTACCAATATATGTCGGCAAGGCTGAAAACCTGAATAAAAGACTGAACACTGGAGACGGCTCGCGCGATCAGTTTGCTAATCCACAAAGGTCGTCTGATATAGAGCGGAATTTCATAAAGAAATACGCCGAACTTGGCTTGATTCGCCCTTTACGTGTTTGTATCATTACTGAATCAAGCCTTGGCATTCAACCATTGACAGACCTTGATAGAAGTAACATGGAAAAACACATCAATATTTGGAGAGGCTGCTTCCATTATAAGGAATAATATGGATGGCTAATAGCCACCGCTGATTTTGGTCGTTAGCCCTATTCAGAAAAACGGAGGTTGAAATGAAGCGAGAAAAGGAAATCGATGCCCTAATTGAACGAGCGCAAAAACAGCTTAACGAGATACGATCCGAGTACCACAAATCTCTTCACGACCAACACATCACTGACTTGCTCAAGGTCGATGTAAAAAACTATTGTGAAAACATCCGGTCCGTTCTTGATTACCTGGCTCATACGATTCGCGAAGAGCATTGCCCCAACACCAATCCTAAAGATCGATTCTATTTTCCCATTCTACCGGATGTCACGTCGTTTTCCGCCCTGATGTCCAAGTGGTACCCCGGATTACAAAGCATAAAACCGGATTTGTATCAGAGTCTAGGATCGTTTCAGCCTTTCCAGGCAGGATTCGACTGGCTCGGCAAGCTGAATAGGATCAATAGCGAAAACAAGCATGGATTACTCGTCGAGCAAACACGACAGGAAACAGTCCGAATAACAGCAAAGAGTCATAGCGGAGGACAAGCTAGCTGGAAGCCTAGTGGCGTAAATTATGGATCAGGGGTTTTCATTAACGGTGTACCCGTGGATCCTAAAACGCAAATGCCTGTTCCCAGCGCAACGCAAACTATCACAAAAACGATCTGGGTGGATTTTCTATTTGACGATATCAATACCTCCGCGCTGCAGCTGTTGGAACGGTCCATGAAAGGTGTCAAAGATATTGTGTCGATAGTAAAAAAACAAATATAGGGCTAACAAGGCATTCGAGCCCGACTTCGGGGACGGTACGCGCCCCGTCGTGCGGCTCAATGGCGGCGCTAGGTGCCGAAGCAAGAAATCGCAAACGGATACGGAATGGACAGCAGGTTTTACCCTTGCCGAAAAGTATGATCTCAAAGATAGGGCCGTTGACTGAATCGGTCGATTTTGGGCTGATCGGTTCCGATCTAGGCAAAGACGTACGAACTGCAATCAAACATGCGCTGTCGGGTGGTGCGGTTTTTCCGGAAGGAGACAGGCCGCTCGTCATCTTTCGCAGAACGCTTGCCGGCTCTATCCGCGACATCCAGTCACACAAACGTGGCAGATTATTCCAGGACTTCTTACTCAAAGGCCCTTATGAGGGTGAGGGGGAAATTCCCAAGGAATTGAATGGAGAGCGAATTTCAGACGCTGATGCCGCCGCCGCCATCACGTTCATCTATTCTTTCATGATCAACTCGTTCAAGGGTGCGGTAACGGAGCTCCTGGCCGCTAGGGCCTGTTCGCGCCTTTTAGCATTGCTGAAGCAGGACGGATGTCTTCCAAGAAATGCCCGATTGTATGTTGGCGATTCGGTCATGGTGCCCCGGAAATCCGGGAAAGGCGCCTTAAAGGGAGCTGACCTGCATATTCTGGTTCCAGACGGCCGGGGGGATGCGGACTCAATAATCAAGCTAGAGGGTGTTGTAGAAGTAAAATCAGGCCGCAAGTCCGCGGATGCTATGGCCAGGCAGTTGGATCGACATATTCAAAGGGCCAAGCGTGGACTTTGCGTCTGCGGCGTTTACTACCCCACAGATAAGGTCCGGATTGGCCAAAAATTGGATGCTCCTCTCCTTCGAATCACAGTACAACCGAGCGATTGGAAACTGCCGAGGCGGTTTCATTTCGAGAAAACAGAACGAGGCCGAATTATTTATATGGATGATGCGATACCGCCTAGTGACGAAGACGTAATTGCCAACCTGGATGCCGGCCGGTGGCATATCTCGCTCAAATGGTCGATGGAAGCGATCGCGCAGGCCGCCTACGAAATGACATTCTGGTACATGGAGCAAGTAGGGGAGAGTATCTATGCGGATCCGAAAAGGTTGCCAAAAAGCTGGAAAGAGATGACTCCGGCCCAAGCAGGCCGAAACGCAATAAAAATGGTGCTCTACTACGCTCTCCTTCGTTGCCGTGGTCGGGTTGAGCAACGCGCCATTGCTTTATACAATAGCTATGGGTATGGTTACACGCTTGGGATGAACTACAAGAACGCGGAGGGAAAGCGCGAGATGCTATGGCCCCAGGACCTGGATGAGATCCTCTCTGTGGGAAAGACCAAGAATGGTTGCACTATACGCTGAGCGATTGTCTCAGGACTAGGAAATGGACAAGGACATTTGTCTCGCTAAAGCCAAGCGAAGCCTTGAAGGGCTGTCGGTGGGCGATGCATTTGGGGAATTATTCTTTGGGCTCTCGCCATATGAAACTTCACCTTCTCAGCTACCCACCGGAGTCTGGCGATGGACTGATGATACTCACATGGCGCTTTCCATCGTCGAAATACTGGAAAGATATGGCCGGATTGACCAGGACGCTTTAGCCAAGGCGTTCGCTCGACGATTCAGCCAGGAGTCTTTTCGGGGATACGCGGGCGGCGCCGCCAGCTTGCTCAGCCAGGTCGCCAAGGGCGGGGATTGGCGCGAATTATCATCTCACCTCTATGGGAGCGGTTCCTATGGAAATGGGGCGGCTATGAGAGCCGCCCCGATCGGCGGATATTTCTTCAAAGACCTGGAACAAGCCGCGCTCCAAGCCCAATTATCCGCGGTGATAACCCACGCGCATCCCGAAGGCCAGGCGGGGGCCATGGCTGTCGCGGTTGCCGCCGCGGTCGCGGCTAACGCGTCCCCTCCCAAAGGGATTCATTTTCTTAAAGAAGTCCTGCCTCATGTGCCCGAGGGCTTGACCAAGGAGCGCATCCATCTTGCTATGCTGATAGCGCCTGCTGAGCTTCAAAAAGCAATGCGGATCTTGGGTACCGGCAATGAAGTATCGGCGCAAGATACCGTCCCCTTTTGTCTGTGGTGTGCCGCTTATCATCTCGACAATTATGAGGAAGCGTTATGGATAACAGTCAAGGGGCTTGGCGATCGCGATACAACATGTGCGATCGTCGGCGGCATCGTGGCCTTGTCCGCGCCCGAAATCCCTGTATTGTGGCTGGAACGCCGCGAACCGTTACCTGAATAAAAGATGACGTCCGCCGGATCGATTTGCGAGTGATCGATGATACGAGAAAATGAAAAAGGCCGTTGATACAATGTAACCTATTTGGTTACAATCGTAACCAATAAGATTACACCAGAAAAGATAGGGAGAAAGACTTTGGCTTTGTTCGGAAAAGCACGCCGGGCGATTCTCTCTGCGCTTTTCAGCCATGCCGATGAAGCCTTTTATTTGCGCCAAATCGTAAGGACGACGGGTTTGGGTCTTGGGCCCGTCCAGAGAGAATTGAAACAACTAACCGAGTCGGGGATCCTCCGTCGCAGCGTACGGGGCCGGCAGGTTTATTATCAGGTGAATCCGGATTCGCCGGTTTTCGCGGAATTGAAAAGCCTGGTCCAAAAGACGGCTGGGGCCGGCGATATTTTGCGGAATGCTTTGACGCCTTTAAAAGACCGCATCTCCATCGCTCTTATCTATGGATCTGTCGCTCGTTGCCGGGAAAATATGTCAAGCGATATCGATTTGCTCCTGATCGGCAAGGTCGGCTTTATGGATGTCGTTGCGAGCCTCCAGTCGGCGCAGAAATCCCTGGGTCGCGAAGTCAATCCGACGGTCTATCCGCCGGACGAATTCAAGGCGAAAATGAGAGCAAACCACCATTTCCTGACGTCTGTCCTTAAGGAGCCCAAGATATTTCTGATTGAGGATGAGACTGATTTTAGACGATTGGCTGCGAAACGGCTGGCTCGTCGAGTATGAGACCAGCCCCCAGGAAATCGCCGAGCTCCTTCGCATCGCCGATAGAGATTTGAGGGAATGCCAGGCCTCTTAAATGCCGAGGATGTCCTTCCAGTTATAGTGATCAATGCCCTTCTTCAGCGAAAACCGGCCCGATGCGCGCGAAATGACGCCCGCCGTTCCGACGGGGGATTTCAGCCCTTTTGCCCCACTTCGATAACCAAGTCGATTTCCAGGCCGTCCCGCGTCCGGAGATAGTACATCGAAGGCATCTCGCCGCCATGAGCGAAAGCACGGCGGCCCGTCCCGCCAATGATTGGCTGATACCCTGCATCAGCCCGAAATGCTGCGAGCCCGTGAACAGCCATTGTCCCGGCTTTCGGTTTTTGTCGATGCGGGTCTTGATGTAGGACAGCAGTTCCGGCGCGTACTGGATTTCGTCGATAATGACCGGAGGCTTAAAGCGGGCCAGGAACTCCAGCGGGTCTCCCTTAATATTTAATATGTCAAGTTAAATATGAAGCCTATTTCATGTCCCCCGTCTACGATGATTTAAGTCCGTCGCCTATACAGGCGAAGGATGGGATAATGTATGGGTGTGCTGTGCGTTCAGCGCTATAATAGTAAATACAATGTGGGAGGTAAAAAAATGGCGTTTAGAAATCTGAAGGTTTCTTGTGTCAAAGCTGAAGGGAAATGCAGCCGAACCTCCGTGGGCATGACTTTTTACGTCAGGAATGCAAGATTGGAAATCCCTCCGGGGGAAAGCGTTTGTATTTTCGCCTTGGGCAGTCTCTTGCCGCCTATTACCGGGGCCATTATCAAGAACAAAAGGGGAGAGGGGATTTTAGATCTCTTAGCCGAATGGCAATGTCCTGATCCTTTGGCTAAAGTCATCTTTAAAATTGAAGAGGAGTAGTCTTTTCTTTAAAAAGAACTTCTGAATCAACTGCCGGAAATGGAGCGGATATGCTCCATGCGACTCTAGATAATATGAGACAATTGACATTATCGCGGGACGGTTTTATCATTTCCCAGAAAGAAATGGGGAAAAAATGAGAATCGTCGACGTTGATCGACAGAATGTCGCAAAAACGGGTTTCTTCTGCAAGATGAGCCAAAAGAAATGCGATGGGTACCAACGGAAACTCAAGTGGCTTGAGGCCCGCTTTTCGGAAGGACTTAAAATTAAGATGCTTGACCTGTCCCAGGGTGGGAGGGGTTTCATCGAGTACATCCCGGGGAAGTTTGCCTGGAGGCCGGTAGAAGCGGACGGCTACATGTTCATCCATTGTCTATGGGTTGTCGGGGCCAGTAGAGGCAAAGGATTCGCCGAAATCCTTCTCGAAGAATGTATCAATGAGGCCAAGCGCCAGGGCTTGAAAGGCGTGGCGATGGTTACGAGCGAAGGCAATTGGCTTCCCGGCAGGCGGATTCTTCTCAAGCACGGCTTTGAGGAAGTCGATCAAGCGCCTCCATCATTCGGACTCATGGTCAAGAAATTCGGCCGGGCGGCTTCGCCGTCTTTCCCGAAAGATTGGGATTCTAGAGCGAAGCGACTCGGTCAAGGGTTTGTTGTAGTCCGTTCGGATCAATGTCCCTATCTCGACGATGCCGTCAAAACCGCGGTGGAAGCCGCCGATGAACTAGGGCTTAGAACCAAGGTCATAGAGTTCAAAAATGCTCAAGAGATTCGAGAGCGCGCCCCTTCGCCATACGGGGTTTTCAGCATCCTTCTCGATGGAAAGCTTCTCAGCTGCCACTATATGCTCAAAAAAGATCTGATCCCGCTCTTGGATGCAAATAGGAATCAGCCCAATAATTGATTGCATTATAAGGAATGAAAAATGGCGAAGCGAGAATTCCTATTAAACAGCAAAACACTCGATTGGCTTCTGGAAAAGAATAATCCTTCCGTACGCTATTTCACGCTGGTCGATATTCTAGATCGCTCCGAGAAAGATACGGAAGCCAACGAAGCCCGCGACGAGATTATGGAAGGTCCCCTGGTAACAAAGATCTTGTCCAAACAAAAAGGGCCGGGGTTTTGGGAAGAGCCAAAAAAATTCTACATGGCTAAATATAAGAGTACGGTATGGCAACTCATGATCTTGGCCGAGCTGGGCGCCAGGGGAGGAAATGAACGAGTTCAAAAGGCTTGTGAATTCATCCTAAACAACGCGCAAGATCGCAAGAGCGGGGGTTTTTCGATTGCCGGTACCGGCAAGACAGGAGGCGCGCCTAGCGGAGTCATCCCATGCCTTTCCGGAAACATGGTCTGGAGTCTGATTAAATTCGGCTATCTGAAAGACCCGAGAGTTGAGCATGGTATCCAATGGATCACGACCTATCAACGCTTCGATGACGGAACAAAAAAGCCCCCAAAGGGGTGGCCTTACGATAAATGGGAAATGTGCTGGGGACACCATGCCTGTCATATGGGCGTCGTGAAATCGTTAAAAGCTTTATCGGAAATTCCCGCAGGATTAAGGACGAAGGAGGTGAAAAGCGCCTTAGCGCAAAGCATCGAGTACTTGTTGAAACACCGTGTCTATAAAAGAAGCCATGATCTGCGCCGGGTTTCCAAGCCTGGGTGGCTGAAATTCGGCTTTCCGCTGATGTATCAAACGGACGTGTTGGAAATAATGGGCCTGTTGACGAAGCTTGGGAGTAAGGACGGCCGCATGCAAGAAGCCATGGATCTCGTAATCTCGAAACAAGACGAGAAAGGAAGATGGAAACTGGAAAATAGCTACAATGGTCGTTTCCATGCCAATATCGAGCGGAAGGGCAAGGAGAGCAAGTGGGTCACGTTGCATGCCTTGAGGGTGTTGAAGCGATTCCATGCGGGTCGGTAATAACACGGTCCTAAAAACTCTAAGGAGAAAACGCGCATGATTAAAGTCGTGAATATCGAAAAATGCTTCAGCCGATTCAGCGATACGTTCTCGCCCAAGATCGTGGCGGAACTCAACGGCCAGCACGTCAAGCTCGTCCGGGCCGAGGGCGACAAAGTCCCTTGGCACGCCCATGATGCCGAGGATGAGCTGTTCCTGGTGCTCGAGGGATCGCTCGAAGTCCATGAGAGAGGCGGCTCGGTGCGTTTGAATCCGGGCGAATTCTGCGTGGTGGCGCGGGGCATCGAGCATAAGGTCGTTCCGATCGGCAAGGTTAAGCTGCTTTTATTCGAGCCGGCCGGCATCGCCCACACGGGTAAGGTGCGTTCCGAGATCACCAAAGAACGTTACGACCGTCTTGACACATAGGAGGCGGGATTATTTGCGTTCATAGGGAAGACTGTATTTATTGCGGTCAAAAGAGGAATCAATATCAAGGAGGACGGCACGTTCAACCTGTATAAGCTGATCGCCTTCGTCGCGCTGTCCGCCGTGCTCGTCTATATATCCCGGGCATCGCTCCGCGCGCCCCGTTCGCACGGCTTCTATCGTTTCATCGCCTGGGAGTTCATCGTCGCTCTGTTTCTTCTCAATGTCGACGTCTGGTTCCGTGCCCCTTTGTCCTGGCCTCAGCTCATTTCTTGGTTCTTGCTCACGGTATCCCTCGTCCAGCTCATTTTAGGGGTCCGCTCTCTGATGACCCGGGGCAAACCCGTCAAGCAGAGGAACGCTGAACCGCAGCTCTTCGCCTTCGAGAAGACCTCCTCGCTGGTGACTTCGGGGATCTATCGCTACATCCGTCATCCTCTTTATAGTTCCCTGCTGTTTCTGACCTGGGGAGTATTTTTCAAGGCTCCCGGCTTGCTCGGCGCGCTGCCGGCGCTGGCGGCATCCCTATTCCTGGTCGCCACCGCCAAAGCGGATGAAGCCGAATGCATTCAGTTCTTCGGCCCGCCCTATCGGGCATATATGAAGCGGACCAAGATGTTTGTGCCGTTCGTTTTCTGAGATGACAAGGACCGGCGAGTATAGGATAATACTTCTTCAAGGAGGACGCATGACCAAGCAGCGCGGATATCGTTCTCTGGGGACGGCCTTTCCCTTCAAGCGGAGAGAGTTCATGAAGGTCGGCGGGGCGGCCGGCGTCGGACTCCTCGCCTCCGGCCGGTCGCTTCTCGCGGCCCAAGCCCAGCAAGCGGCGCCGCCCCCGCGGCCCAAGACGAATATCGACGAGGCCCTCAAGGTCCCGCGGACGAAATACTCCCTGCCCGGTCTTTTCCCGGGGAAGGTCGCCGAGGTTAACGACGAGAAGGCCATGGCCGACAATGTCCCGAACCGGGACGTCATCAAGGCCATGTTCGAGTCCGGTCTTCAAACGCTGACCGGGAAAACGGCCGACGCGAGCTTCCCGCTCCTGTTCACGGCCTCGGACGTCGTCGGGATCAAGGTCAACCCGGTCGGGCCCGGACTCATCAGCACCCGGATCGAGCTCGTAGAGGCCGTCGTCGATTGGCTGGCCCGGAACGGGATCCCCAACAAGAACATCGTCATCTGGGACCGCTTCGACTACATGCTGACCGACGCCGGATTCACGGCCGAGCGTTTCCCCGGCTGCCGGATCGAGGGGCTCCAGACCATGGACGAGGCGGCCGCCGAAGGAAAAACCCAGGACAACAGCCGCTGGCTGCGTCCCGACGGGACCCACGTTTCGACCGGCAACTTCGACCTCGACGCTTATTATTGGGCGGACGTCGAGGGCCCCAAGGACCTCGCTTACCTGAATCAGCACGTCTACAACGGAAAATACTCCTATTTCGGCAAGCTCCTGACCAAGGACCTGACCAAGTTCATCAACATCCCGGTCTTCAAGAACACCGGGAATGCGATTTCGATGGCGACCAAGAATATCGGCTACGGCGCCGTCTGCAACACGAACCGCCTCCACGCGCCCCTCTTCCTCGACGTCTGCGTCGAGGTCCCGGCCTTTCCGGCCGTCCGCGACAAGATGGTCCTCAACATCACGGACGGGCTGAGGGCCCAGTACGACGGCGGCCCCGGTCCCGAAGCGAAGTTCACCTACCTGTACAACACGCTCTTCTTCGCGACCGACCCCTTCGCCCTCGACCTCGTCTGCCATAACATCCTGGTCGAGAAACGCAAGAGCATGGGCGTCCGGGTCAACGAGCATCCCAAGTACACCGAATATTTCAGGTACGCGCAGAAGCTAGGGCTGGGGATCGGCGATCCGGCGGTCATTCAGCACGTTAAATCGTGACGGCCCTGACGGACAAGGCGGACGGGAGGTTCGATTTTCCGATGCCGGCCGTGAATGGCGGGAGAGCCGGGACAATCGAGAAGCTCAAGCTGGGTCGGATCCTGGCCGCGGTCCTTATCCTGGCCGCCGCGGTCCGGGGGCAGGGGAGGGAGCTTCCTCCGGCGGCGGATTTCGCGCCGGATTGGAGTCTCGGAGAGAAGCTCGTTTTTGTGAAGGGCAACCTCTATGATTTCATAGACGGCGGCGCCGACCTCTACCTCGAGTTCGGGTTCGAGCGGGTCCTCGTCCAACGCTATAAGAAGGGTGAGGCCGAGCTGACTCTCGAAGTCTACGAGATGACGGACGCGGACGCCGCCCTGGGGATTTATCTCATGAAATGCGGCGTCGAGACGCCCGTTCCGGACATCCCCGCCCGGAATACCGGCGAGCCCGCCCAGTTGACGATTCTCAAGGGCCGCTATTTCCTGCATGTCAACAGCTTCTCTCCAGGGGCCGACCTGCTTTCCGAAATGGTTCTCCTGGCGCGGCGCGCCCTGGAAGCCGTCGCCGATGAGAGTCACGGCCGTTGGCTCGACCTCCTGCCCGTCGAGGGTTTGGTCCCGGGGTCGGAAAGGATCGTGCGGGGCCCGAACGCCCTTCAATCCATCTATACCCTCGGCGAGGGCGACGTCCTCTTCTTGGGCGGCCGGCTGATCGCGGCCGCCGGGGACTACAGGAGCGAAAGCGGCCCCTGGACGCTCGTCATCGTGCCCTATCCGGATGAAGCCGCGGCTTCGGCCGCGCTCTCCCACCTCCGCGCGCATCTGGACTCATACCTTAAAGTCACGGACGAACGGGGAGACGGCTTCGTCTTCAAGGACTTTAAAGAAAAGTATGGCGCGGTGGAGCGCAAAGGCCGCGTCCTCGAGATCAGGTTGAACCTGTCGAGCGCTTTTGACGCACTACAATAGGTTCCAAACAATATTTTCTTCTTTATAATTTCAGCGCCGACGGAAAGAAATCCCTTC
>Ga0299912_10005061_pt1 | contig 10817 bp, 8 predicted proteins | sample RVTome_2_FD_207667 | JGI IMG/M metagenome (GOLD analysis project Ga0299912, IMG submission 207667) | Soil microbial communities from uranium-contaminated site in the Upper Colorado River Basin, Wyoming, United States - RVT95D214 (version 2) ... | reverse complement strand
GTCCGGGCGATAGACACGCTTTGCGAGCGCAGTGATGTCGAACGGGTCACGCACCTGCCCCCACCGGATCATCTGCGTGATGACCCACACGGCATGCGAGCGCCAGGGGAAATTGGCGGAATGCCGATGGAATACGACAGCGTCCGGGTCGGCAACGTCGCGCCCTTCTCCGCCTCTCACTAATGCACCCGTCAATGGCCGAAGCAAGATTTCCTCGGGCACATCGATGTAGGCGTGCCGCGCAAGAATGGCCGCAGCCTCGCGGCGGTTGTCGGGCTCGTCGAGCCATTGGCCGGCGAGCGTCAGCGCACGAACGACATCTGCCAGCTGCTCGGAATGTTTCTGTGCCCACTGTTCGCGGACACCCAATACCTTCTCCGGGCTGAACGGCCAAAGCTCGCTCTTAGTCGCAATGATGACGCCGTGGCCCTGCGCGACGGCGACGCTGTTCCACGGCTGGCCGACACAGAAGCCGTCGACGCGGCCGGCTTTCAGATTTTCGGCCAGCAGGGGTGGCGGCACGACGACGAGATTGACGTCGTTCTCAGGGTCGATACCCGCCGCAGCGAGCCAGTATCGCAGATCGTAGTTGTGGCAGGAAAATGGGTAGACCATGCCGAATGTCAGGGGCTCGCGCCCCTCCACACCACGCCGGCGCACCACCGCTGCAATGGCACGTGCCGCCGCCATGCCGCCTTCGCGAGTCGCGGCCACGTTGGCTGCGCACATCTCCGCGTAAAGCGGCCGCGAGACGGTAATCGCATTGCCATTGAGACTGAGCGCCATCGGCGCGATCACCGGCTCGGTCGCACGGCCCAGCCCTAACGTCGCGGCAATGGGCATGGGTGCCAGCATATGCGCGCAGTCGAACGCGCCGATGTCGAGCTTGTCGCGAATATTGGCCCAGGACACTTCGCGCTGCAGGTGGAACTGGAAGCCGAACTTGCGGTCAAGACCTCGCTCGTGCGCGATCACAAGCGGCGCGCAGTCGACGAGTGGAATGAACCCCGCGCTTACCTCTCTTCCGGCCAATGCTCTTGCTCCTGCACGGTTGCCCAATCCTATTCCTTCAGTCCTTCAGAAGATCGAAGCTGCTGACGAGACCTTCAGCAACGTCGACGATGCGCTTGCCCTGGCTCATCGCAGTCTTGCGCAGAAGCGCATAGGCTGCCTCCTCATCGAGCCCGCGGCTTTTCATCAGGATGCCCTTGGCCTTCTCGACAACTTTGCGCTCTTTGAGCGCGCTCTTCGTCTGCTCGAGCTCCGCACGCAGCCGTTCGAAGGCGCGAAAGCGGGAGATGGTCATTTCCAGAATCGGCCGCACGCGCTCCTTCTTGAGCCCATCGACGATATAAGCGCTGACGCCGGCTTCGATCGCGGCTTCGATCGTCGCCCTGTCGCTTGTCTCGACAAACATGGCGATCGGCCTGCGCACGACGCGCGAGACCTGGAACATCTGCTCCAGAACGTCGCGGCTCGGATTGTCGAGATCGATGAGGATCACGTCGGGGTCGAGCTTGTATATGTGGTCGATGAGCCGCGTCGCGGTGGCGAGCGTCGTCACATTTTGGAAGCCGGCTTCCTTGAGCCCGGTCTCGAGGATTGCCCGCCGGATCGGGGCCTCGTCGATGACCAAGATTTTGAGAGTGGTGTCAGGGAGCGGCTTGGACACGGTTGCCCGCATGGTTTGTGCAATGCACAACTGTGGCGTGCGGCCCACGAGTGCGCAAGTAGCTCGTGCACTCTGACGCCTTTGCCACCCATGCTGAGAACGTCGCTGCTGCGGCGATAGTTGCGAGTGGGCCCTCTGATGGATGGTCTGGATGGCCGCATACCGCCGTTGACTGCATACCGACCGGTCGGTATGTTGCCAGATGATAGGGGACGACATGGCGCTGATCACCGCAAGCACCTCCGCTAGAACCAAAATTTTGAAATCCGCTTTGTCAGTCATCCGCGCCAAGGGCTACGCGGCGACGAGCGTCGACGACCTATGCTCCGTCGCCGGGGTCACCAAGGGCGCGTTCTTTCATCACTTCAAAAGCAAGGAGGACCTGGCCGTCGCCGCCGCCGATTTCTGGGCGGCAACCACGGGCGAATTTTTTGCCGGTGCGCCCTATCACGTGCACCCCGACCCGCTCGACCGGGTGCTCGGCTATCTCGACATGCGCAAGGCGATGCTGATCGGCGCCGTCCCCGATTTCACCTGCCTTGCCGGCACGATGGTGCAGGAGGCCTACGGCAGCAATCCGATGATCCGCGCCGCTTGCGCGCGCGCCATCTTTGAGCATGCCGGGAAGATCGAGGCGGATCTCGCCGCCGCCATTAAAGCGCACCGGATCGAGGCGCAGTGGACCGCTGCCAGCCTCGCCCTGCACATGCAGGCCGTGCTGCAGGGCGCGTTCATCCTCGCCAAGGCGAAAGGCGATGCGCAGATCGCCGCCGACTGCATCGATCACCTGCGCCGTTACGTCGAATTGCTGTTCAGCCGCGCGACAAAACAGGAGGAAGCCGCATGACCACGAAGACAAAGGCAAAAGCAAAAGCGAAAGCCGCAGCGAAGCCGAAGCCCGCCGCCAAGGCCCGCGCGAAGTCAAAGTCGAAAGTCAAAGCCAAGCCAGACGGTATGCAAACCCTGTCGCCGCATCTTGTTTGCCGCGGCGCGGCGGAAGCCATCGATTTCTACAAGAAGGCATTCGGAGCGACCGAGAAGGGCCGCCTGCCGGGACCGAACGGCAAGCTCATGCATGCCCAGGTGCTCATCTGCGGCTCATCGGTGATGCTGGTCGACGAAATGCTCGAGTATGGGGCGATGTCGCCAGAAGCGCTGAAAGGCACGCCGGTGACGATGCATCTCTACGTTGACGACGTCGATGGCTTCTTCAAACGCGCGGTCAAGGCCGGCGCCACGGTGAAGATGCCGGTCGATGACATGTTCTGGGGCGACCGCTACGGCATCATCGTGGATCCGTTCGGCCACCAGTGGTCGGTTGCGACGCATGTGCGCGACGTGAGCATGGCGGAGATGCAGGAGGCGATGAAGTGCATGTAGCGGCCGGCGCCTGGACACCGGTGGGTGGGCGCGCCAACGCCCACCCGTAATGCTGGATCATTGGGATGTGCAACTTTGCCAGGCCACTACACTAAGCTTGGCGCGGGATGAAATTAATTAGTTCCTCTCCCTTAGATTCATTTCGAGCGCACGCTGCGCTGCTAGGAATTACGGCTCGGCGCGAACCCCTGACGGAACCATGGACGGCATCAGAACAAGACTATGCGTCGGCGTGGCCGTGGCATCGATCCTGTTCCTTGCGGCCTGCGAACAGCAGAACAAGTACCAGCCGCCACCGCCAGCCGAAGTGACGGTCGCCAAGCCCGAGCAGCGCAAAGTCACGCTGTACATGGAGGTGACCGGCTCGACGGCGCCCATCAGCCGGGTCGATCTCGTCGCCCGCGTGCAGGGCTTCCTCGACAAGGTCGGCTACAAGGACGGCGCCGCCGTCAAGAAAGGCGATCTGCTCTTTCAGATCGATCAGGCGGACTACAAGATCAGCCTGCAGATCGCCGAGGCCTCACAGCAGCAGCAGGAGGCACTTCTGTTGCAGGCGGACGCCGATCTCAAGCGCAGGCAGGAGCTTGTGAAAACCGCGGCCACGTCCGTTGCCATGCTCGATGAGTCCCGCGCCAAGCGCGATTCGACGCAAGCCGCACTTCAGCAGGCCAAGGGCCAGGTCGAACAGGCCAAGCGCAATCTCGAGTACACGACAATTACCGCGCCGTTCAACGGCAGCGTCTCCGCGCGCCTTGTCGATCCAGGCGCCATGGTCGGCGCCGACGGCCCGACCAAGCTCGCCACCATCGTGCAGCTCGCCCCAATCTACGTGAAGTTCAACATCGACGAGCAGCAGGTGCTGACGATCCGCGAGAAGATGCGCATCGCCGGCGTGACGCTGAAGGACCTCGGACCTATTCCCGTCGATGTCGGTCTGCAGACCGAGCAGGGCTATCCGCATTCGGGCACGCTCGATTACGTGGCGCCGGAAATCGATTCCAGCACCGGCACTCTTGCCGGCCGTGCCATCCTCGACAACAAAGGCGCGGCCTTGCAGCCGGGCCTCTTCGTGCGCGTGCGAATCCCCAAGCAGGTGGACGTGGAGTCGCTGCTGGTGCCCGACATCGCGCTCGGCAATAACCAGCAGGGCCGCTATCTGCTGGTCGTCAACGACAAGAACATCGTCGAGCAACGCCCCATCGAGGTCGGCGAGCTGGTCGATGGGTCGCTGCGCATCATCAAGAGCGGTCTCAAGCCCGACGAGAGTGTGGTCGTGGGCGGCGTCATGCGTGCGCTGCCCGGAAACACCGTCGTTCCCCTGACGGCGTCTGCGGCGACCGGGAAGAGCGGTCAATGATCGCCAAGTTTTTCATCGACCGGCCGGTTCTCGCCAACGTGATCGCGTTGCTGATTGTCATCCTTGGGCTCGTCGCGCTCTTCAATCTGCCGGTCTCGCAATATCCCGACGTCGTGCCGCCGACCGTGCAGGTGACGGCGCGCTATCCCGGCGCCAGCGCCGCGACGGTGGCGCGCGAGGTCGCGCTGCCGATCGAGCAGAGGGTCAACGGCGTCGAGGGCATGATCTACATGTCGTCGCTCAGTACCAGCGACGGCCAGTACACGCTCACCGTGACTTTTGCGATCGGCACGGACGGCGACAAGGCGCAGATCCTGGTCGAGAACCGCGTATCGAGCGCGCTCGCCTCGCTGCCAGAAAGTGTGCAGAAGCAGGGCGTGCAGACCAACAAGCGGTCGACGTCGATCCTGGAGATCGTGGCGCTCACCTCGCCCAACGGACGCTACGACAGCCTGTTCCTGTCGAACTACGCCACCATCAATCTGCTCGACGAGATCGCGCGCCTCGATGGTGTCGGCAGCGTCGCCGTGTTCGGCGCCGGTCAATATGCCATTCGCATCTGGCTCGATCCGCAGAAGCTGCAGGCCCGCGATCTCGTACCCGCCGACGTGATCAGCGCCGTCAATCTGCAGAGCCGCTCGACCAGCGCCGGTCAGGTCGGCCTGCCGCCCGTGGCGAGCGGGCAGACATTCCAGTATTCCATCAACGTGCACGGCAAGCTCGATGATGTCTCCGAGTTCGAGAACATCATCGTCAAGACGGACAGCGGTGGACGCATCACGCGTCTGAAGGACGTGGCGCGTGTGGAGCTTGGCGCCCAGCAGTACAGCCAGACCTTCAAGCTCGATCAGAGCCCGGCGGCGGGCATGGCGATCTACCAGTTGCCCAACGCCAATGCGCTCGACGTCGCAAAGCGCGTCGAAGAGCGCATGAATGTGCTCGCCAAGGCTTTCCCCGAGGGGATGATCTGGACCATCCCGTTCGATACGACGAAGTTCGTCAGCGCGGCCGTTCATGATGTCTACAAGACGCTGATCGAGGCGGCGGTGCTCGTCCTCGTCGTCATTCTCGTCTTTCTGCAGGATTGGCGCGCGACGCTTGTGCCCGCAACGACCGTGCCGGTCACCATCATCGGCGCTTTTGCCGCCATGGCGGCGTTGGGGTTCACGGTCAACCTGTCGACGCTGTTCGCGATCATTCTCGCCATCGGCATCGTGGTCGACGACGCAATCATTGTCGTCGAGGGCGCGGCCAAGCACATCGAGCACGGGCTCACACCGCACGATGCCGCCGTCAAGGCGATGGACGAGCTCTTGGGCCCCATCCTCGGCATCACGCTGGTGCTGATGGCGGTGTTCGTTCCCGCCGCCTTCTTGCCCGGCTTGAGCGGCCAGATGTATCGCCAGTTCGCCCTGGTGATCGCGGCCACATCGCTGATCAGCGCCATCAACGCCATGACGCTAAAGCCCACCCAGTGCGCACTGTGGCTGCGTCCCGTCACGCCGCCCGAGCAGCGCAACTTTCTCTACCGCGGATTCAACCGCGTCTATAATTCGTTAGAGCACGCTTACGCGCGTCTGATCGCGCGTATGGTGGGCCGCAGCGGCGTGATGGCGGTGATCGTCGCCGGGCTCGTCTGCCTCGCCGTCTACGGCCTGAGCCGCGTTCCGACCGGCTTCCTGCCCATCGAGGATCAGGGCTATTTCCTCGTCGTGGTGCAGCTCCCGGAAGGCGCTTCGCTCGAGCGCACCACGCGCGCGCTGGATGACATCACCGATCGGGTGAAGGCGCAGCCGGGCGTCGACAAGGTCGTGGCCATCGCGGGTCTCGCCGCCCTCAACGACAGCGCCAGTCTGTCGAACGCCGGCGTCGCTTACGTCATCCTCAAGGACTGGGAGGAGCGCGGCAAGGGTGAGGATCTGCTCGGCCTCTACAAGGGCTTGAGCGCGCGCGTGCAGGACATCAACGACGGCACCGCGCTGGTCATCCCGCCCCCGGCCATCCAAGGCATCGGCAACGTCGCCGGCGCGACGATGAAGGTCGAGATCCGCGACGGCAGCTTCGATTACGCCAAGCTGCAGAGCCTGGCCCAGGCGGTCGCCGACCGGGCGCGCGGCCAGTCGATGATCGCCTCCTCGACCAACGTGTTTCTCGCCGATGCGCCGCAGCTGAACGTGGTCATCGATCGCATCAAGGCGGAGACGCTGGGCGTGCCGCTGGGCAACGCGCTGGATGCACTGAGCTCCTACATAGGCTCGAGCTACGTCGGACAGTTCAACAAATTCGGCCGCGTCTTCCAGATCTACGTGCAGGCCGAAGCCGCCTCGCGCACGAACCCGGAAAGCCTGCAGTACCTGCAGGTGCGAAACGACGACGGCCACATGGTGCCATTCGGCACGCTGGCCAGCATCACAACGGTGGCGGGGCCGTCAGTCATCAGCCTCTACAATCTCTATCCGGCGGCGACCGTCATCACCGCCACCGCGCAAGGCTACAGCTCGGGCCAGGGTCTCGGGCTCCTGGAGCAGATCGCCAAGGACACCCTGCCGCCCGGCACCGGCTACGAATGGACGGCGATGTCGTACCAGGAGAAGGAGGTCGGCAATCAGATCTACATCATCTACGGGCTGAGCCTGCTGCTCGTGTACCTGGTGCTTGCCGGCCAATACGAAAGCTGGATCGCGCCGGTGACCGTCATCGCCTCGGTGCCGTTGGCGCTGCTCGGCACGGCCGCTGCACTTCTGGCCTTAGGCGTGGGCAACAATCTCTACACGCAGATCGGCCTCATCCTGCTCATCGCGTTGTCGAGCAAGAACGCCATCCTCATCGTCGAGTTCGCGCGCGAGCTGCGCATCAAGGAGGGAAAGGACATTCTGGAGGCGGCAGTCGAGTCGGCGCGCTCGCGATTTCGTCCCATCCTAATGACGTCGTTCGCCTTCATTCTCGGCGTCGTACCGCTCGTCCTGGCCTCGGGCGCCGGTGCCAATGCGCAGAAGTCGATCGGCATCGCGGTGCTGACCGGCATGCTGGGCTCGACGCTGCTGACCGTGGTGTTCGTACCGTCGATCTTCGTTGTGATGCAGCGGGTCGAGGAGCGGCGCCTGCAACGCAAGGCGCGCAGCAAAGAGGCACGCGCTGCGGCGCACGCGGCGGCGTCAGCCCCCAGGTAGGCTCGAGATTCAGCGAATTACCGGGCGAGCGGCCGCGCCGCCCTCTAGCTGATAGTTGCTCTCATCCTTGAGCGCGACGCCGGTCAGCTGCCGTCGAAAGGCCTCGCGCAACAGCCACTGGATCTTGAACGCGGCCTCATCCACGCCGAGGCCGTTGCGCCGGATGTTGGAGACGCAGTTGCGCTCACCGTCCTTGCGACCGACGCGTGGGCCCCACGTCAAATAAGCGCCGAGGCTGTCGGGCGAGGAGAGCCCGGGCCGCTCGCCGATCAGCACCAGCACGGCATGGGCGCCGAGCACCTCTCCCGCATCGTCGCCGAGTGCCACGCGTCCTTGGGCGGCGAGCAGCACCGGGGCCATGCTCCAGCCATGCGTCGCGGCGAACGGAAGTAGCGCGACGATGACTCCGGATGCGTTGGCGGCGACGCCCGTCGATGACAGGCCGTCGGCGATGAGGATCACGAGATCGGGCCGTGCGCCCGGCATATCTGCCAGTCGCTGGCGGGACTCGGTACTCAGGCGCCGGCCAAGGTCGGGGCGCCTGAGGTAGGTGTCGCGGTCGCCGGCTGCGCTTTCGATGCGGACGGTTTCGAGGCCAAGGGCGGCGAGCGCCCCTTCGATCGGGGCCCAATCGAGCGGAGTGGTGACGGCATGGCGTGCCTGGGCGTGCGCCATCGAAAACTTGAGGACCTCGCGGATGGGGAGCGCCGATCCGGCGCGACCCAGCCCGATGCGCGCTTCGGTGAAGCGGCGTAAGGCGATCCAAGGCGCATCATTGCTCATGCGGCCAAACCCTTGACGTGCTCGAGCAAGGCCTGCGCCGGCTCCGCGAGTAGCTTGCCGTCGTCGTCGGTGAGCCCTACGCGCTCGAGCCACGCCTCGAACTCGGGCGCACGCCGCAGACCCAATGCCTCGCGCACATAGAGCGCATCGTGGAACGAGGTCGACTGGTAGTTGAGCATGATGTCGTCGGCGCCGGGAACGCCCATGACGAACGTCACGCCGGCAGCGCCCAGAAGCATGAGCAGGACATCCATGTCGTCCTGGTCGGCCTCGGCGTGGTTCGTGTAGCAGACGTCGCAGCCCATCGGCAGGCCCATGAGCTTGCCGCAGAAGTGGTCCTCGAGGCCGGCGCGGATGATCTCCTTGCCGTTGTAGAGATATTCGGGACCGATGAAGCCGACGACGGAGTTAACGAGCAGCGGCTTGAACTCGCGCGCGACCGCGTAGGCGCGCGCTTCCAGCGTCTGCTGGTCGACGCCGTGGTGCGCGTCGGCTGATAAGGCGGAGCCTTGACCGGTCTCGAAGTACATGACGTTGTCGCCAACCGTTCCCCGCTTCAAGCCAAGTGCGGCTTCGCGCGCCTCCTCGAGCAGCGCGAGCGACACGCCGAACGAGGCGTTCACCGCCTCGGTGCCGCCAATCGACTGGAAGACGAGATCGACGGGCGCGCCGCGGTTGATCGCCTCGAGCGAGGTTGTGACGTGCGTCAGCACGCAGCTCTGCGTGGGAATGTCGAAGCGGCGGATGATGTCGTCGAGCATAGCGAGGAGGTCGACGATCGTCGCTGCGTTGTCGCCGGCGGGGTTGACGCCGATCACGGCGTCGCCGCATCCGAGCATCAGGCCGTCGACGATGGAGGCGGCGATGCCGCGGCGGTCATCGGTCGGGTGATTTGGCTGCAGGCGCACGGCCATGCGCCCTTTGAGGCCGAGCGTGTCGCGAAAACGGGTGACGACGTTGGCCTTGCGCGCCGCCAGGATCAGGTCCTGGTTGCGCATGATCTTCGACGTCGCTGCTGCCATCTCTGGCGTAATGCCGGAAGCGATGAGGCTCATCACTTCGGGGGTAGCCGCATCGGACAGCAACCAGTCCCGGAACTCGCCAACTGTCATATGCGACACAGGCGCGAAGGCCGCCGCATCGTGGCGATCGGCGATGAGCCGGCTCACATCATCGATCTCGTAGGGGATGACCATCTCGGCGAGGAAGCGCTTCAGCGGCACGTCGGCGAGCGCCATCTTCGCGGCAACGCATTCCTCGGCGCTGCGTGCGGCTACGCCGGCGAGGACGTCGCCGGATCGCAGTGGCGTCGCCTTGGCCAGCACCTCCTTCAAATCGGAAAACCGATACGAGACCTGTTGCCACGCCGCGCGGTACACGGGAACCCCTCTGCCTAAACGGCCGCGACGGCATCTTAGCCGAAGGGCTGCGATGCATTTAAAGGTGCCGGGCGATTCTCCGAGCGGAGGAACGGGAGGGCCGCCGCGGCAACCAGTGATCCTAGCAATTGCATAGTCCCATCGTGCTGGCGAACGGGATATGCGGATAGGCCCGATTTGCAGCTTTCCGACGCTCCTCGTCTGTCGAAGCCTTTTCGTCAGGAAGACTCGCCCTGATCATCAACAAGCTGCTGGGGAGCGCTCACCGTTGTGTAGGCCGGCGGCAGACGGCGTTTCTAAATCCGCTGCAGCAGATATATGATCAGCACGACAACCAGCACCGTGCCGAGAAGGCCGGATGGTCCATATCCCCAATTGCGGCTGTGCCCCCAGTTCGGCAGCGCACCGATCAGGGCGAGGATGATGATGACGATCAGCACAGTCTCGAGCATCGGAGATACCCCCTTTCACGTTCCGCGAGACAACGCGTCCAGCAGCGCTCGGTTCCGCGCGAATTGCTCCATGACACGACAAGGAACGCGTGCAGTTGCGGCACCTTCTTACGACGCACAACAACGGCTTACGGGAGAAGCATGTGGCGCAGGATTCAAAACCTCTCGCGGTCGTGACGGGAGCATCGACGGGCATCGGGTATGAGCTCGCCAAATGCTGCGCTGAGCATGGCTACGACCTGCTCGTGGTGGCCGACGAGCCGGAGATCATGAAAGCGGCCGAGGATTTCGCGCTGCTTGGCACGCACGTCGAGGCCATCGAGGCCGATCTCTCGACACTTGAGGGCGTCGATGCGCTCATCACCAAGATCGGCGAACGCCCGGTCAGCGCGCTCTTGGCCAACGCGGGGCGTGGCCTCGGCCACGCATTCCTCGACCAGAATTTCGATGACGTGATGCGCGTGCTGAACACCAACGTCACCGGCACGCTCTATCTCCTTCACACGGTCGCACGCGACATGCGCGCACGCAAAAGCGGGTGCATTCTCATCACCGGATCGATCGCCGGTTTCGTTCCCGGCACCTATCAAGCGGTCTACAACGCCTCCAAAGCATTTCTCGATT